>Ga0163179_10003033_pt1 | contig 11511 bp, 18 predicted proteins | sample AtlANTMetagenome_FD_109643 | JGI IMG/M metagenome (GOLD analysis project Ga0163179, IMG submission 109643) | Marine eukaryotic phytoplankton communities from the Atlantic Ocean - Atlantic ANT 2 Metagenome | ecosystem: Environmental > Aquatic > Marine > Oceanic | place: North Atlantic Ocean... | reverse complement strand
GAAAAAATAAAATCTCTTATAGATTATGATATCAACCCATCATTAGCTATGCATGAAGGATCATGCACTTTGCATGAAGTTGAAATAGAAGAAGACTACTTGATAGTCAAGCTTTCTTTTCAAGGCTCATGTAATGGCTGTCCAGCTTCTAGTGGAGAAACTAGAGCAGGGATAGAGTTTTTCCTAAGAGAAGAATTATCTGCAAACAATCTAATCGTGATCAATATAAATGAGCAAAAAAATAACATTAACTAAAGAAGCTGTTTCCTTTGTAAAAAAGAAACAAGAAGAACTAAATAAACCAGACTCCTTCTTCTCCTTAAGTTTAAAAGGAGGGGGATGTTCTGGATTTACTATAGAAGTTGATTTTACAGATAATGTAGATCCTACAGATAAGATTTTTCATCAAGATGATGTAAAAATAGCAGTAAATAAAAAATCTTACTTTTTCTTAATAGGTACAACGGTGTCTTATAAAGATACTCTTACTTCATCAGGACTTGAATTTGAAATACCCTCCGCCACAAGAAAATGTGGTTGTGGAGAATCAATATCATTTTAAAAATTTATGATACGCATATACACAGATGGAGCTTGGAGGAAAAAGGATAATGCTTCTGCTGCATCTGCGGTTATAGTTTGGGAAAATGGAACTATAGATGTATTTCACAAATATTTAGGAAATACAACAAACAATTGTGCAGAACTGCATGCCATAACTCTTGGCTTGAACAACCTCTTAAAAATAAGAGGAACAGAATATCCCGTAAAAATTTATTCTGACTCAACATATGCTGTTGGAATCCTAACGAAAGATTGGAAGCCAAAAGCTAACATACATTTAATTACTAAAATAAAAGCTATTATATCTCAATTTCGTGATATTCAATTTGAATGGGTTAAAGGCCATTCAAAAAATAAATACAATAGACTTGCAGATTTATTAGCAAATATATCTATAGACCAATACTTGAAAATCGATACGAAATACCTGTAATTTTGCAGGCGTATGCCTGCTTTTTGGGTGGCTCTATTTGTGGAGTCAAAACCTAAAGTTAAAGGAAGAAAATGAATACATTTACTGGTATTGGAAATCTTGGAGCGGACCCAGAGTTGCGGACCACTCCTTCTGGCCGATCTGTCACTAACTTCAACCTTGCTATTGATCGACGTTTTTATACGGGACAAGGCGAGGAGCGACGACTTATTCGGGAGACCGATTGGGTTCCTGTCGTCGTCTGGAATGGACTTGCAGACACCTGCAGTCAGTACCTCCAGAAGGGTAGTAAGATCTGCGTAGAGGGATCTGTACGACCTCGACAGTACACTGATCGCAATGGCGTTCAGCACAACACTTTCGAGATTGTTGCAAAGAGTGTTCACTTCTTGGACCGTATCAAGTCCACTGAGGAGGGAACCGAAGGAGAGTACACAGATATGTCTTCTTCAGAACAGGAAGCTGTAGCTCAGTAAAGCTACATACAGCAACTAGTTCGAAAAGTAAAGCGGTGTGAGTACGAAAGTACTCATGCCGCTTTTTTTATACTTGTCAGAAACACTATAAATTGGTTACCCTTAATATAGCTTTTGTACCTAGCTGTAGTAAGGAGTAAAAATGGAAAATTCAGAAACAAAAGAAATAGATGCAAACGATATAAAAGAAAAAGAAAAATTCAAACCATTCCTTAATCTAGTTTTAGATAAGGTAATAAGCAGAAAGCTATCAGTACTAATTGTAGCAACTTATTTATTATTCTATGATAAATTAAGTGATAACTTTTGGACTTATATAGCAGTAACATATATGGGTGTACAGGGAGCTATCGATATACTGAAAGCTAAAGCTTCAACAAGAAGATAAAAGAGGTTAAAATGAATACTAAAGAAATGACTATATCAAATTATGATATAGAAAAAATTTTTCCCAATATAGACAAAACTTTTAATTATGGACTCTATCTTACAATTGAATACATATTGAAAGAAGATCAATGCTGTCTTCTTTTCCTGCCAGAAAAAATAAAAATTCTATCCAGAAAAAATAAAATATCTTATTCAACTGAAGAATTCTTAGCTTATGCAAAAAGAAAAAATCAAGGTTAATATAAGTGGAAAAAGAGATAAACAACACAACATCTCTTTTGGATACTTAATGGATACATTAAAATCACATATTTATTGGCTATGCGATGAACTGCGAAGATTAGAAGCTTTTGGTTTATCAAATAGTCAAAAATATTTTGATGTAGAAAAAGAATTAGCAGAGAATGTTGAAAAACTTAAAAAGGCTGAAGATTTTTTAAAGAAAAATTAAGCTTCTATATCGATAGGTAAAAATTTTCTTTCTTCAGCTGGCAAATGGCGCAAATAAGCATTTTGCTGATACTTGTTTACTACAGCTAAAGGCTCTTTATAGTTATTCAATTTATACGTATAACTATTTTCTATAGCTGGCTTTTCAATTCTAATGTTAATATTCAATTCTTTATCTTTTTCATTTCCAAGTAAATAACCTGCTATGAATCCTCCTAAAATCAGGATCAAGGATAAAGAAATAGCAATAAAGTAACTCATAAAACCCCTATATAACTTACTTATATAATAATACATCATTATAATGGAGAATGCATGTTCCCTCTATACTAAACGCCTAGAAAGATACTCTGTAATACCTAATGCTAAAAATCTTTTTGGTAAACAAAGGCATTTTGCTTTAGGTATAGTAGGTAAACAAACTTTTCTGGGCTGGAATAATAAAAAAACTCATCCTCAGTTAGTCAGAACAAAAGAAAATGGCCATATAGTTTATGGCTACCATGCAGAAACACACGTATTATATAAAATACCTAAAAACAAACGTAAACATGCTAAAATATTAGTATGTCGCTTAAGAAAAGGCAAAGGACCCATCTTTACAATGAGTAAACCTTGCTTACATTGTACAGAAACCTTATTATCAGAAGGTGTCTTGATTAAGAATATATGGTTTACTAATATCTTTGGAGAATGGGAATGCTTGAAAAAATATTATTAGAATCTGGAACTATAGTATATATTTCCTCTATAGGCTATTATAATTATTCTTATAAAGAAGAACAGTCTTTTACATTAGAAAATAAGGAACTTGTAAATAAACCACAATTTTCAGTAAGAATAGCCAAACAAGAAGGATATATACCTTTAATTGCAAATCAAGAATTAATTAAAAAATATTCTCTTAAATCAAAAATTATATGGATAAAGGAATAATTATGCTTGACATAAAAAGCGAAAGAATCAGAACAGCGTATTTTAAAAGTTTAAGAAAAATTAAAAATTTAGAAAATCAAATTAAAGCTCAAGATTCTAGAAAACAAAATATCTTAAATGAAATACAAAAAATTAAAAATGATCTTAAAGATCTAAAAGAAGAAAATGCTAATTTAAGAAAAGAAGTCGAAAGATTGGAAAAAGCTTTAAGTACAAAACCAAAAACAACAAGAAAGAGAACTAGTTCAAAAAGATCCGTAACCAAAAAAGTAACTACTCAAGATACAAATAAGAACACGGAGATTTCAAATGACAGTAAACCAGACCTTAATTAACCTGCTAGCTATAATAGGACTTTTTTCTTCAGCAAGTTTTATGTTATATTTATCGAAAAGCTGTATTTATTATTTAAAGTACAAGGAATTCCCTAAAACTATTGAGCAAGAAAAAATGGATATCTTAACAGAAGAAAAACAAAGACTATCTAAAATCCTTGAAAAAGTTCAGCAAGAAAACGATGAAATGACTCGTGCAGTCTTACAAAGGATAACATAATGCCAAAATACAATATAAACGTTAAAGGGGTGACAGTCACTCAGGATGAATTTGAAGAAACATATCATAATATTGATGCACCTTCATCAGAAGATGCTAAAACTACAGCTTTAAATTTAGCTTATAAAGATGGAGCTCTGAATGTTTCGATAGTCAACCTTGAGGAGAGTAACCCCTCAGACAATATAAGTTCTAGCTTTTATAGACCAGCAAGCATGATAGTAATCGGTCCATTCTTTGGATATGACAACGATTACGAATATAATAACTACACAAATTTTGTAGAAGACTCTACAGAATTACAACAAAATCAATCTGATACTAATGAATATTCTCCATATGTAACAAGCAGTTTACCCGATAACGACAATTATACACCGTATAAAAACGATTGACTTGTTTAACATGAATAAAGCCTACATTGAGAAGGCCATATATAATGGAGTAAAAAATGGATCTAGTACCAGTTGTTATAATATCTAAACAACAAGGAATACCAATTCCAAGTAATGAGTTTACTTTCTCTTTATCAAAAGAAGAATTTGAAACTTTTCGTACAGCAGAAATAGATATTAGAGGCGCACCTCTAAAAGATGCATTTCTAATTAGTATATCTAACGAAGATCAATTGGCTTTAAACTTATTGTTAAATGCAGAGGAAAAACTAAATTCAACTGCTTTGATTGGTGTTTTTGCTCAAATAGGTGAAGTTGTTGAAGAGCCATTTGAAGTAAAAGTTACTTGCCGTGTCTTAGCAAGAGCCAAGATAGACAAATTTGTAAAAGAGCAGGGAGTCATAAAGGCACCCTTGCTAATTGTTCGTGAAAAATTGTTACCTGGAGAAGAAGATCTTTTAACAGATCTAAGAGTTCTAGTAAATCATTTAATATCAAATGAAACCTCATTGTCTCCAGAAATTAAACAGCGAATTCAAAATACAAAAGATATAATCAAAGTAAGTAATATCTTAGCTAATGAGTTATCAATAACTATTGAAGAAAAATTTGATTATCTTCAATACAAAGATAATCTTGATAGATTCACTTTAGTCTTGAGACATTTGATAAAAGTGTTAGAAAAGGGGAAAGGCAGAGCACCTCACGACTCTTTACTTCCTTCTCTTCCTCCTAGCTTTACAGCTCTTTTTCAACAGCAATTAGAGCAGCAACAAGCAGAACAAGAAGAGTATGATTTCAGTGACTTACCATTAAAAGTAAAACAGAAATTAGAAAAAGAAGAAAAGAGATTGAGAAGTATCCCTCCTCAATCTATGGAACATCAAGCTGTAGCAGATTATATAGACTGGGTAACTAGCTTACCGTGGGGAACAACTTCTTATAAAAGTCCAGAACTTAACAAATTCTTAGACATATTGGACGAATCCCACTATGGGCTAGAAGAAGTAAAAGAGCACATTCTAGAATATATGACTATTGAGAGTTTAACAGGAGCTTCTAAAGGAAGCGTTATGTGCTTTCTTGGTCCGCCAGGAACTGGGAAAACAAGTATTGCAAAGCAAATTGCAAAAGCAACCAACAGAGAAGTAGTTAAAATAGCTCTAGGAGGCATGAGCGATGAAGCAGAGATTAGAGGTCATAGGCGTACTTATGTTGCAGCAAAACCAGGAAGAATCATAACGGGTTTAACTGAAGCTAAAACAATGGACCCTTTGTTTCTCCTGGATGAAATAGATAAAATCGGTGAATATAGGGGTGACCCAATTTCAGCTTTATTGGAACTTTTAGATCCAGAACAAAATGATGAATTCATAGATAGGTTTATTGAGTGTCCTGTAGACATGTCAAAAGCAATGTTTGTTTGCACAGCCAATTACAAGGAAGGAATTCCTGATCCTCTAAGAGACAGGTTGGAAACGATTAAGTTTAGAGAATATACTTATGAAGAGAAAACAGAGATTGCAAAAAGATTTTTAGTTCCAAAAGCTTTAAAAGACTATGGTCTACAAGATATGGATATTCAAATCGATTTCGACTGTATCAAAGAGATTACAAAAGAAAAAGGTGTAAGAGAAATTGAAAGACGTATCAGGAAACTACTAAGGCAAGCAGCTGTGAAGATTGTTGTTAAATCTCAACCAAAAGTCTTAATAACAAAAGATGACTATCTTAAAACCTTTGAAAATGAAAGATCTGAGAAATTAGGTTTTTCTTAAAAAAAAATGATATACAAAATCACTCAAAAATTAGGAGTGATCCCTCATTTTGAAAACATAATTGAGATACATCAAGAAAATAAATTTCTAAAAAAATTAGATGTAATAAACCCTTGCTATGCAGGAGGGTACCCTATGTCGCTATTATTTGCGCCTAGAATAAAAGGGGAGCCCCTCAAAATACAGCATAACTTTTATTCAGACTATGATTTATATTTTGAAGATGAAGAAAAATTAAATTTTGCTATTGAAAAACTTGATAATAATTTAATTGAATCAGATATACAAGATATAATTGATACTGAAAATGCAAGAACATATATATATGAATCTAAAGATATATTCACTAATGAAAATCTTACTCTACAAGTTGTAAAAAAGATAACTAATAATATATCAGACATATTAGAAACATTTGATTTTCTTAATTGTGCTATTGCATACAATGCAAATAAAAAAATGTTTTATATGCATAAGGATGCTTTTCTTAAACATTCAGTTAGAGAATTAGAGATTCTTCAACCCTGGATGTTAGAAAATGTAAACGAAGAAACTATTCAAAATGTTATCATACAAGTAGCTCGTTTTAAAAAATATTGTATGAGATGGGAATATACATTAAGTGATAAATCTTTTGACAAACTAATAGAAGTCTATTATAAATATCCCAATTTAAAAACCAGTAAAGGTATTACATATCGTACTACTGGTGGTGCTTATGCTGGTATGGATTTTATAGCTACACAAAATCAAAATATTTGGTCAGCTATCTTACCCATACTCAAAATACACCCAAAATGGGGATCATTCAAAGATCCTCACCAAATTCTAAAAGTAAATGACGAAGACAGTATTACTGAAGATTCAAAAAGTAAGTGGCAAGATAAAGAAAACATTTTAACTAATGACACAATACCATTTTAAGGAAAATAAAATGAAAAAGACAATGAACCTACCTACATATCTATACGCACTTTTTAATGATGGACACCGCATGACAGGTGCATCTTATGGCAAGATCTTTCCTGATCGTGACAGTGCTCGAAGCTGGAAGGCAAAGGCTAACTCAAGCTCTAACATTGATGGACACGTTTACATTCAGCGAGTTCCAGTGTCTAAGGATTGGGAAACCTTTCGTTAAAAAACCAGATGTTCTGGATTGGGGCTGCAAGTATTTGATTGACTTGCAGTCCTACTCCAGGCACTGCTTTAACAGCTACCGTTATCCCTAATAGCTCACCCTTTTCATTAAAGACTCCACCCCCACTAAAGCCAGGGGCAGCAAATCCGCCTAATAATAGAATGGGTTTCTGATCTCTAGGCTTTAAAACCCAAGATATATGCCCTTTACTTAACCAAGGATGCCCTCCCCAAGGCACCCCTATAAGCCAAACATCTTCGCCTAAAGAAGGAAGAGAAGTATTTATCTTTGCAGGAACAACATCATCAGGAACAAATGGTAAATGATATAAAGCCCAATCTTGCCCAGGATAGCCTTCATTAGGCTCAACAAGGAAAAGACTAGGTATCCTTAAGCATTTTCCGCTAAGCACAGTGCAGACTTCTATATCATGGGGAAACAAACTAACTGCAACATGCTCAGCAGTTAATAAAGCTAAACCTGTTCTAGGGTGATCAATTACTACGCCAGTACCTATCGGACGAGTAGCACCATCATCAAAAATTTTTCTAATCTCTAGAGTACTTTTTAATACTTTTAAAACAGTTTTTTCTTGTTTTCTTTTTTTAAAAGAAACTTCTACAGGAAAAAAATTCTCTATAGAATAATTTCTATTATCAGCTATATTTAATTCGTTATCAAAAGTTCCACTTAAAAAACTACCTGTTATAGCTAAAGCTAAAGCAGAGATACTCAAAACAAAATATTTAATCATATATACTCCCTAGAAACAATTACTAGCTATATAATAAGATTATCAAAACTATTCTGTCAATTTTAAAAGGATAACAAATGAAATTAATATGTACAGACAGGGACAACTGTGGTTTTTACGAAAACTTAATAAAGATGGAAGATGGCTCTTATAATCCAAACGAATGTCCCATATGCGGATCTATAGCTATCACATTAAGCAATGAATACACGCCTATGTTTTATCAAAGCGATGAAGAGATAGATGCTATCATTGCTGGAATATATAACTTGTATTCTAATATGGAAAACCAAAAAAAAGATCCTTAATTCGGCGTTACCGCCGTATTTTGGCGGTATCCCAAAAAAGGATTTAAAATGACCGAAACTCAAATTATCGTTGACAATAATAACGAAAAACAAAATCCCACTCCATTAAATAAAGCTACATTTTTAGTCTATAATAGCCTTCAGCCCTTTAGCGAAAGAGACAGGTTATGGCTTACAGCAAATTTTGCAATAGGGGTTAACCTTTATAGACGTTACCATGACGTACTCTCTCAAGAGTCCCATGAAGAAAACTGGAAACCAGTCTCTAGCAAAAATGACAATATTGCTTTAGTGCAACTAACAGAAGAAAAATCACAATGGGCAAACAATACTGTTAGAAGAAGTTATGGTCGTAGGAATATGGTCATATGTGATCCAGAAGGGAATCTCATCGAAAAAAATGGATTGCTGCCCAAGCAAATCAAAACTATTAAAAAAATAGAAGTAGGAGAAGAAGATTCTAAAAAGGAAATAGAAATTTATTCAGAATTCATACCTGAAGTATTAGAATGTTTCCCAGACCCTATTGACCTTACTAACGTTACGCTAAGTAACACACTAAATCTTATTCCTACAATACAATCAAGAGAATCACAGTATGCAAGAACTCGACGGTTTTCAAACTGGACAGAACTTAATATCGGTATAGATAACATAAGTTCCTTTTCATGTTTTGGAGATTCTTTAAGTAAAGAAACCTTCTTGCAAGAAGCTGGAAATCAAAAACGAAAAGTTTTAAAAATAAACGGATTGTATAGAGGTGGATCAGGTATTCCTGAATTAGAAACTGTAGAAATGAGACCTCAAAGAATTCAAAAAGGTGCAACAGTATTTCCCTACCTTACAAAAGCTTTAGTATTAAATCAAGAAACATACGAAATGGAATATAAAATATTCTTTTGTCTAGGAATATTTGACGATTTGTCCAAAGTAATAAAATACAAGCGCTCTAGAGATTTTATACCGAAGCTAATTAGAAAGCTTACAAAATATCAAGGTATGGAAATTTTCAATCCAAGCGCATACAGAGACTTGATAAAGCAGAAATACGGAGAACATATTCCTTATTGGAATGGCATTCCAAATCTCTGGGAAGAATTACCTGAAGACTCAGATCCCAAAGAAGTAAACTTTGAAAACCCTGTTGATCAAAATCATTTCTCTTATATTAGCTACAATTCTGAATTATCTTCATCAAAAGAATCTACCAAATACAAAAAGATTGAAAACGCTTGGCTAGATTTAAAATCTAAAAGAGAAACTCTTGAGAATCAAATTGAAGACAAGAAATATTCAAAAGAAAGATATCAGAGGAGAATTGAAGACGCAAAAATACGACTTCAAGAAATACAATCTCATTATGATGTTACTGAAAAAGATCTAGAAAAAGCTACCACGTCCTTAGACGGTTATGAAGAAGCTTGGTCTAAAATAAATAACGACTATGAAGAAGAAACTAAAATTTATAAAGAGTTTGTTCAAAATAAAATCAATTCTTTAAAAGAGAATAACAAGGAAGTTAAATCTATTTTTCTTGAAAATTTAAATAAATCAGGAATCATAATAGATGATATACTTTATAATGTAAATGGAGAAATTTCTTCTTTGAAATTAAATCCAGAACTCGTTCTTCAAGAAAATGCATTTTTAGATCAAATCAATTTTCATACTACAAAACCAGTTGTCATAAGAGTAGATCCTGCACGACACGATGATGAAAATAAAATTAAGAAAATTGTTGGCGGACCTTATGCAGTAACTGTTACAAAGCGAGGAAATTTAAGTATTAAACTTACTTCTTCAAAAGGATGCTTTGGCTATCAAAAGCCTCAAAATCCAGATGGCTATGTTTCAGCCTGGGTACATCCACACACCCCATCATTAAGCTTAAATTGTAGAAATACTTGGAAAGCTTTTGTAGATTCATTAGTTAATAATAGCGTAAACGGTTGCTTAGGTGAAGCACAGCCAGCAATATATAACGCTTTTAAAATGAATGATCCAAAAAGTGTTCTTTATGCTGCAATGACATGGATAACATGTGCAAACTCATCTGATGCTTGGGGTAAAAACTGGAAACATTTTCCTAAGTTAGAAGAAGTTTCACTAGAAGGAAAAAATATTTCTATTGATGATGAAGTCACTAACATAACAGATGTTCAAGATCTTGTTACAAGCGAAGAAGGGATGGATCATCTAGCTGAGATTGCTTCGAATTTAATAGAAAATTTAAATCAATCTCCTGAATTGCAAGCAACAGAAACTCAAGCAGAGTTTTCAGAAGAACAAGCAATCCCTGTAAATCCAGTTGCAGATCCAGCAGAATTGCGTTTAGCCGAACAAAGAGCTACTCAAGTTTACAATGCAATGTTGGAAACAAATTATCAGCAAAATCAAGAAGATTACACAGATCAAGATGATTACGGGAATTATACAGAAGAAGAAGACTATAATCCAAGAAATGCTGGACGAATAGACTATGTACCCATATCAAGAATCAGACAGCTTCAAAATCTTGATACAACACCATCAACACAAGAAGAACCAGAAATTTTATTTGTATCTAACTTTCCAGGAAATGATCTACAAAATATAGAAGAACATTTTGCTGAACAAAATTTTCTAAACTTAGAAAATCAATTCTATTTCCATGAAATAGAACAGCAAGAGAATGTTCACGATGGGGTAGAAAATCCAAGCAGATGGTTAAGAAATCATCAGCATATAATTGAAGCAATGCCTTCGAGAGAATTCTTTCAAGGATCAACAATCCATACTGAAGAAGAACAAAATTTCTTCTGGCTTTCAGAATATTTAATAGCTAATAATGAAACTATTACCGAAACAGATCTATATCAAACAGACGTATCTCCTAATTTTTGGATTACAACTTAAAGTTTAATTAATACCTTAGTGCGGGGCTCACGCCCCGCGCTTTGGTAGGAGAAAAAAATGCAATGTATCGGAAACCTTCGGGTTTTAAACAAACAACCATACATTTTAATGTCTCATGAAGATATTTCGGCTATCCAACATATAGTTAATATTGCGCCACAAGAAGCGCAATGGTTCCACAGAGTGGAAAAAATTAATTATGAAGGAGCCATTATCTATAGAGTATATGAAATGTATATTCCCGAACAATACTGTTCAGGAGCAGAAGTAGAATCAGATCCCATGATGATGGTTAATCTTTATAAAGATTTAAAAGAAAACCATGGGCAAGAAGAAACTAATAATATTCTAAGCAATATGACTGGATGGTCACACTCTCATCACAACATGGGGGTTAACCCAAGTGGACAAGATCAAAAGCAATTCAAAGAACAAT
>Ga0163179_10003032_pt1 | contig 11514 bp, 13 predicted proteins | sample AtlANTMetagenome_FD_109643 | JGI IMG/M metagenome (GOLD analysis project Ga0163179, IMG submission 109643) | Marine eukaryotic phytoplankton communities from the Atlantic Ocean - Atlantic ANT 2 Metagenome | ecosystem: Environmental > Aquatic > Marine > Oceanic | place: North Atlantic Ocean... | reverse complement strand
GACACCAAGCTACGCTCTGCCCCAGCTGGCAATCCAGACCTGCCCAGAAAACCGTTCTGGCTAGGGCCGAAAGGTGAGGTGCTTGAAATCTCTCACATGGATGCGGAGACTCACGCCAGAGAAATTCAGGCTCACCTTGAAAGTAAAGGTAAGGAAGATTACAGAAAGTTCAGGGAAGAGGTGGACAAGACAATTAAGGAGTCGCTTGATGATCCTACCGATCCCCTGCAATCAGAAGATGATGCCTACAAGTACAGTCAAAGTGGAGGTGGCGGCTTCCGATTAGAAGCTGCCCCGAAGTACCTTATCGAGGCAGCTAACAAGATGAAGTGGCTTCGCATCGCTGATGTTGGCAGCGATTACATGATGATACAGGGACAGCCTACCCCCGCGCAGGATAGGCTGATTAAAGATAATGCAATCTGGAACGACCTGAACGTGCTTACCGAAAGCCAGCTAGATGGCAGCACGAGGGTTTACAAAGGGATGAACTACGGAGACCAAGGGTTGCGTGCGTTTTCCGGTGTTGGCTCACTACCAACTAACAGTGCCTTCTGGATGGTTAAGGATGGCAGCTTCGTTGACATGAAGGAGAAGGGGTCGCAGCACGTTCCGTCCCTAATGAAGTACCTAGCAGGCAAGTCAAAGGCAATGGTTGAGGAGCTTAAAAAGCTAACCAAGGCCGAGGCCCAGAAGGAAGTTGATGACCCAGACGAGGCTGCTACCACCCTGCGCCAGACCATGATGCCGGTTGGTAAGGGCAGGAAGACGGACTTCTCTGATGAGCATTACATCACAGCTGCTAACCGCATGGGATTCGTTCGGGTTGTCAGGTTTGATAATCAAATTCAGATTGAGGGATCACCGAATAAGACGCAGCTAGCCCAGCTAGAGAACGATGCGTTCGAGCGGGGCGTGGATGTTACGGATCAGACAACTGGCCGCACGATCATCCGTGGCTCTGAAGGCAGGGGTGATCGAGGCATGGCAGAGGACAGCCGGTTTACTGCGTGGTCTGCTGTTGGTGACGACGTTAAGATAAAAAGAATCCAAGATGCTTCCAAGGTTCTGAATACTCCTGCTAACTCATTTACCATACGCAAGGCAATCGAGCAGCCCCGCCGCGACCTGACCAACGAGCAGGTAACTACGGTAATCAATAGTCTCAGGCTCTACCACGGCACTGACCTGATGACTAGCCAGATGATAAGGGAGTTAGGGTTCATGTCTGGAGGGCAGGGCAAGGTTGGTGGAGGGATTTACTTCGCCCCTGACAGGGACACCAATGTGTTCGGAAGCCGCAGCCAACCGGCTGAGTTTGCTAGGGACAAGGGGGATGGCGAGATCATTGAGATCATAGCCGACTTCTCTCTAGTCCTTAACGGCGACCAGCTAGCTGCTGATGATAGCGGTGAGCTAACTCAGGATGCCAGAGCTGTGCTTGAAGCCGTGGCTGACATCAGTGGGTTGAACGGATTCGATGGCACGCCAGAAGAAATCTTCGAGGACATACTCAGGATTGAACGCCATGAGAACAGCAATGACCAGCAGGTTAACATGAGCCTATGGGAGATGATGGGCCGACTCGCTGAAAACACTATCAGCGACCCCTTCATACCTGATAACATTAAGCCCAGCAAAGATACTTTAAGTACCGACCATGACCTGAAGATCAGGCTCAAGGAGAAAGGATACGAGGGCATCACCTTCTACTCCGGTTACATCAGCGACGGCAAGAACGTGAACCCGATGGCAGGCCGCGAGGTTGTGGCGTTCCGCTCAGCTGAAGAACACCTTACCCGTAATTACATTCGGAAGAATTTGTTTGAGGAAGTTGACGGCGAGCAGGAGGTTCGGTCGGGCGCGTCAGACGGAATGATAAACAACAACGGTGAGTCGCCTGTTGCTCCTGTCCCGTATGAAAAGAGCGTGCTAGGTACGATAACTAGAATGCTATCGCCTCACCGCTGGGCGATAGGCGGTGAAGATTTGCTTCGTCGTGCTGGGCTTAACAATCTAGCTGACTCCCTTCGTGAGTTCTATGACGCCGAGGCCATAATGCTGGGCAGGTTCTTCGATGGATACCGTGAGCTTCAAGAGCGGTACACCTACGAGGAGTGGGAGACTGCTAAGGATGAGTTCAATCGTTACATGGCTATGCGTGAGCAGGGCCAGAAGGAAGAAGGCGACGGCCAGAAGTTCAGGGAGCAAGCTGAGGCCATGCTTGAGGGTACGTCTCCCGCTGCTAAGGAGTTAGTAGCGTGGCAGAAGTCGATAGCTACGCAGACAGGAATGCTAAGTGAGGAGCTGAACGTACACGTCTACGATCCCTCGATGCAGAAGGGGCAGGGCGGATGGCGTCCCATTGGCAACCTTGGTGAGTGGCACTTCCCGCGTATGTTTAAGCAGGAGACATTCGACATCATCTCCAACCGCAACCTACCTGAGTTCAAGGACAAGTACCGCACGCTGCTAAATGATATGGTAGCTAACGGGAATGCTGAGACAGTGGAGGAGGCGCATGAATCCCTGCAACAAAACTACAAGGACACCACGGGTGGAGATTACTTTGCTAACTTGGAACGCGCACGCGGAACCAAGCTACCGGATCAATACTACGACAACAGCGTTGATGCCTACCTGCACTTCATTCGCCGGTACTCTGAGCGCACCGCCCAGATACAAGCGTTCGGTCAGGCAATGGACGGCAGAGTTAAGGATGCTTGGGACGTAGCTAAGGCTGAGGTTGGCGACCAACAATTAGCAGAGGACATCGACCTGATTCAAAAGACTGTGTACAGGCAGCGTCCTAAGTGGGAGGGCTGGCAGAACGTGGCTAGCTGGGGAACAGGCATCAGCAGTATGCTCTACCTGTCAGGCCCGCTAACCTCGATGCGAAACTTAACCTCCGCACTGCGGATGAACATGGAGTCCTTCGGATTCCTGAACACAGCTGGCGCACTCGGTAAGAGTCTGCTCCAATCCATCAAGGCCACGGCCATTACCGCCCAGAAGATTACTGCCGGTGAGTGGACTGCTAAGTTCTGGAAGGAAGGGGCTAAGACTGCAACACCTGAGATGGTTGCTGAGGCACACGCGATGGGCGCATTGCGAATGGATTTCCAAACAGCACAGCTGCTAGACCTGTATGAGGATAGCCCTTGGTACGACTCCAAGTCTGCTAAGGCTATGCTGGTTAAGGGCAACACGATGGCACTGTGGATGCACGGAGCCACGGAAAGAATGGGACGCTCGATCAGCTACGCTGCTGGACTGCAATGGTTACGCGCCACTCGTGAGCTGGTTGCCAATGAGTCAGGCGATTACAAGCGGAGGCTAGCACTGATGAAGCGGCTGGGCTTCCACACTGAAGCTGACCGTCAGGCCGTACTAAGCGGTGATCCGGTTGAGGTGCAGCGTTTCCTTCGGGCCACGGTTCGAGAGAAGCAGTACAGCTACGACATCAGCCAGAGTCCTCTGTTCTTTGCTAGCCCTGTCGGTCGGATGTTCTTCCAGTTCCAGAAGTGGGGCTACCAGCGACTCCGTGATCTTGGCAGGAACGTAGTATCCCCTGCCTTGGGTGGAGACAAGGTGTACTACAAGGGTAAAGAGCTTCAGGTTGAGCGAGACTTTAAGCCGCTGCTACGCATGGCGATCCTGTCAATGGGAGCCGGTGAGTTGTACTCGCTGCTGCGATCCTTGCTCACTGACAGGGAGCGCAGGGAAGCAGGCTTCAGTGAGATAGCTGAGACCTACAACGTGGATGAGCAGCGGGGTATGGCCCTAGCATTTGAGAGAATAGCTAACAACTTCGTGCTTGATGGTGGCTCCGGTATTATCGGTGATTACTACCAGCTAAGTAAGGACATGGCCACCCGTGGCTGGCGGTACAAGAACCCGCTAGAGCCGCCGACCATCCAGACAGGCAAGGAGATAGTTGGCCTTGTCACTGATAGGTTCACCCGCAAGAGCCTGACCGAAGGCATGGGCAGAGACCTGAAGGATTTCTTCATGCGCCTGCCGGTGCTAAAGCAACCGCCGCTATCAACTATGGTTGATGGGGTGATGGACAATACAGTCGATGACGACTGGAGTTCACGCAAGGACGCCATGAATCAGGTTGGCAAGCTGCGTAATGCTGCTAGGCGGTTCGCTGATGAGAACGAGCTGGACGAGGAACGCTCCATGAACTTCATCATGGATGCCAAGAATCCTAACTCGTACCTGTACGATTCAATCCATGAGGCACTGCTAGTCGGAGACTTTGAGCGTGCGCGTGAGCTACGCAAGGAAGCAATCGAGAAGGCCAAGCCAAAGGATCGGAAGCGGAAGATTCTAGCCATCAAGACCAGCGTGAGAAACCGCCAGCCCCTCAAGGTTGGTGGTGTGGAGAACGAGAAGGTCAGGACGGCGTTCTATAAGTGGCTTAAAGAACGCCGCCCCGATGAGGCAGCTAACCTGATGCAGGTGCAGCGACGCTACCTAGTCACTGCTGCTAGGGCAGGGTTGAGGTAGGTTACTCACCCTCCCAGCACGGCTCCATACTATGCCCGAAGGCCGGTCGCCCTGCGACCATTGCGTAGAACTCCCGAAGGTGCTGCATTCTGAGCCTGTGCAACTTAGACGCCTTGCCTCTTCCCCTTATGTCAGGGTTAAGCGTAGGGTAGTTGTCGCACATATCAGCAAAGCTACACCATCCAGTGTACTTCTTGACTATCCACTCAGCGTAAGCACGCTGCTCGTCTGTTAGCACAGACAGCCGTTCCTCCATGATGTAGTTGTACCCTAACGGCACTGGCATCTCAGTGTTGTGAAAGTTGTAGTCTCCATCGTAGGAGTCGAGGTCGAAGTCAAAGTTTTTGTTCATTATCTATATCTCGTCGTGTCACCTGCCTTGAGTCTACCGAAGTGCGTGCCGCACACGCCCCGCTTGCTTAGCATTCGATCAAAGCGTTCATGCTCAATGAATACTAGCACTATGTTGACGAACCTAAGCTCCTCCACAGCTGGGCCGAACAGGGTGCTGTATGCAATCTCATCCGCTCTCTCCTGATCCAGCCCGAACGCACCAGTACCGATTGCCGGTACGGCCACAGTCTCAAGGCCAGCCTCGTAGTGCAGGTGTGATGTCAGCTGCGCTATTGAAAGGTAGCATCTCTTTAGCGACTCCCACTTGTCCTTGCTATCATGCCGTGGTGCTAGCGTGTGGATGATCCACTCGCACAGGCCGTGACCGCTGGTCAGAATGGCTGACCCCTCTGCTATGCCGCGCACTGAGTGGAGGTCGTGGTTCAGATTCACCGACCCAGCGTGCTCATAGATTTCACCGCACAACGTGCCGCCCTCTGCTAGCTCATGGTTAGCAGGGTTGACAATCGCATTGATGGACTCGTCCTTTACTAGGTCGATTATGTCTCCGCAATATGTACTTATCATTTCGATCCTTTCTGTAACATAGGGTTGAACAAACCTTCGTAGTCACCTGTCCACACTGAGTTGATAAGCTCACCCATGAAGGAATACTCGACTTCTTGGTCAAGCTCGTATGCACCGTGTTTGTTTTTATCATCAGACTCTACTCCTATTTCAATTATGTCAGGCTTGAATGCGATCATCACATCCTCATCACCTGACTCTACTTCGATAGCAGCTAGCGGTTCCTTGGTATGGTTGTCCACTCCAAGCCTAACGTCCGGCGCGTTAGGGCAACCACTGGTTGCTAGCTTGAGTAGATCAACTTGATTTGTTTGTCGGCTGTTTAGTTTGTCTTGTATGTTATCCATAGTAATTGCTAGCAGGGTGCGACGCCCTGCAATAACAACGTCGCACCCTGCGGTTACTACAACCCGTTAGCTGAACGTGCAGCTCTGGCTTGTAGATCGTTGTACAGTCTATCGACTGCAATAGTTTGTGATTGCTGCGTACCTTTCAGCCGCAGTGTTACGGTGGTGCGGTCAATGGTGACGCACACCTCCCTGTCTTTGCCACGATCTCTGACCGTGGCGTGTGTCTCTCTGGACACTGGCTTATCAGCTTTAGTCATCGCTTTCTTCTTCTTCTTCTTCTTCTTCAGCTGGCTCAACCACTGCGAACGTGGCCTCTGCCAGAACTTCCTTAACGATTTCGGTTACTCGATCAGTGAGCTGTTCACTATTGGTGACGTCCTCAACGTCGATCTTCACATCGTTGTCGCTGATGTACGATTCGATCTGGTAGTCAACGTCAAGGCTGCTAGCATCGTAATCGGAGAGGTCGAAGTTATTGCACATCCAATCACTTACCTTCGAGTCAACATCCTGATCGTCCTCGTCTCTTTCTGCTAGGCCATCAACCCGCTCGGTTAGGTTGGTGATGTAACTCATTAGTGTGTTATAGTTAGCATCGCTAACCCCTTCGCCGTCCTTGAGGACGTCAAGTGCTATGTCTAGTGCTCGCCGCGCTGACTGCAAGTTACCGATTGTTGCTTCTGTACTCATACTATTTTACCTCCTCTTCTTGTAAGAGTTCGCCGGTCTCCGCAAAGTGTGCGATGACAGGCCAGTTTTCTACGATCTGTTGCGCCTTCGCCTTGCCGAATTGGAAAGGGAACTTGGCGTCAGGGTTCAGTACCAAGAGGGTGTGCCCCTTGTACTCCGATGTTTTTGGTTGTTGTTGCTTACTCATTTGTAAAAAAGTTAGTGGGCTGTTCACCCCTCCTCCTTATCTTTTCTCTCTTCACTTCGTTCAGAGAGAAAAGTAAGGGGGAGGGTGGGGTCGCTCGCCTCGTCGCTTCGATTAAGTTTGTTCATCTCGCTTATCCACTCCGCAGTCATGTGGTCGTTGAACGGTGCGTTGGATGAGATGGTGCGCTGATGACCGCCGTGGTCTCCACGCTTGGCGATCTTTGGGTTGTCAGTCCACCGCATTGGCTTGGTGTGCTTGCGCTTATTCTTGTTACCCATTCGTGAACTCCTCCAATTCTTTAGCCGCTTCGATTGCGAGGTCATCGCACCGCTCTATGGACTGGAGGTAGAGACCGTGGTCTGTTAACTCCAGCCCCTCCGATTCTATTCGGTCAATTAGATCGTCCTGATGCCTGAGGGCGGAGTCAAGGCGGGCTATCCCTTCAGTCTGGACTCCACGTTCCTTGGCCTTGTCCACAATTTCGTAGCAATTCAGTATCGTTAGGTTCTCCATGATTAGTTCTCCAGTTTGTAAAAGATGTGCTTCTTAAATGTCAGCCGTGGCTTCTCACCCTTCGCCCAGTACGGCGTCCGAATGTAGGTGGCGTGATAGTGGTCACAGTTCCTAGCATTTACCTTACTGTTGTACACGGGTGGTGCTGATGTGATGCCCAGTGCGTGTCTCCACATGGAGCTGCGTTGTGCCTTGGCAATAGCCTGACCATCAGTCATCCCGTTAAGGCAGCTGAACTGTAATGGTTGTCGGCATACACCGTAGGGAGTTGACCTCCATCGGTTGCTGCTAGCTCGATGCCAAACGACCTGCCACACTAGCTCCATTCCTAATCGCCCTTCACCTGCGGCCTCCAGTACAAGCACCGCAGCACATAGGTTGCGCTCGTTTCCTTCGGGTGCTTTGGGGCTGGCAGCGTTAGCTGACATAGCAATAGCCATGAAGCTAGCAGCTGCTAGGTTGCTGACGTGACGCTCGATCATGCGACCGATTGCTTTGATCTGCTCGAAACTGCGTGGCTTATCAGCTGTGTCTATGTAGTTGCGAATAATTGCGTCCATGTTGTTGTTGCTCCGGTTAGGTTCGGGTGGCAGGGTCTTGATGTTACCCGCCACGGTTTGTTCTTACGTTGTTGTTGCGACAAGCCGCCAACGGCGAGGGGTTTGCTAGTACCTACCCCTCGCTGAGGCGGGTAGCACTACGCCTTTACCACCTTGGGCATGGTTTGAATGGTGTACTCAAGGTGCTTCAAGGCTGCGGCACTCGCCGCCCACTTGCCGCTGGCTTGGATGGTAGCTACTGCTATCCCGTTCCTGTCGGTGAGAAGGAATAGCTTGTCGCCTTCGTTTCTCATGTCGATGCCATCGCTGGCCCCGTTGCTTGACGGGTTGACCGTTCGCTTGCCAACGTGGCGGTGCTTCTTCTTGCGTGACATCAAGACCCTGCCGGTGGTCTTGCTGGCTTGCTCGATCCACTCCATGATGTACTCCTCAGCTGTCTCCATGTGAACCCATGTCACATGAGGAGACTCCTTAGCACCATCAATGAACCCATTGTTTAATGCTCTGATTAGGTTGTTGTACATTGAGTCTACGCCAGCAAAAGCTGGTGTTCCGTCTGCTCTCTTCTCGTCCTTAGCGAGATCGTATAACTCCATTGCCGCTTGCTTTATCTTGAGATAGCGACCGTCCTTGTTCGTGTCTTTTGTGCTGTGTTGAACCATGCTAGTACCTTTTTGTTTAGTGTTATGATTAGAGTTCGTTACCGTCCCAGTCGGTGATTGTCACCTGTGTCATCTCATGGCGTATGTCATCTGTTATCTCTACGTCATCAGCCATGAAGCCGATCTTCATGTTCAGGTCTATCAGCTCAGTCTTTACGTCATCTGTGCCGCCCTCGTCATCCGACCCTACGATCAGTCCGTTGCCAGCAAAGACGGCCTTGCCGTCGCCTTTTAATTTAAGGCTGAAGCCTTTGGTAACTTCTTCCTTTAGCCAGCCCTCGTCATCCACCATTAGCGCGTCACCGTTAGGTAGGTATGTGCCCACACAGAACAGGTCGCAGCCAATGGCCCTTGGGATTTCCTTGTAATCTTCCTCGCTGATCTGCACCTCAGTTACGGTGCGTTCGTATGCGTCGATCTTGATTGCTCGTTTCATAGTGTTGTTGTTGCTTTCTGCTAGGTTAGTTTCGGCTGAAGTCAGACTCCTTCTTACGCCAGTTCTCTCTCGCTTCCATCTCTCCCTTCACGTCCTCCTGATTTGCCCCTAAACAGGCAAGCATCTGGATGGTTTTGTGTGCGGCTATAGCCCCTGCCTTTGTGCGGAAGAACCGATACAGGTTCTCGCTAGCCGCATCAGGGTGTACATCACGGGTGATCTCGAACCCCTCATCTTCTGCTACATCGCACACTGCGATATAGATTTGCCTTATCATTCTCACCTTTGCATCACACGGCAATCCGCTTGCCATCAGTGCTTTAATTTCGTCTCCGTCCATACTGCTACCTCCTTTGGTTGATGTTGTTACGCTGCTGCTTGCAAGTCTGCATCCACATACTTGGCTAACAGATTGTTCGCTGACCGAATCATTTGCTCCTCAGTCCTGTACCCACTGCACTGACCGTCAAAATATATTGTCCCATCCTGCTCACGCTCATCCTTTGGCAGCTCAGTAACCCTCCCGTAACCGTTCTTGGTCTGCCTTCCGACCCTGCCGCCGTGAGTCTCCAGTTCCTTGAATCCAAATCGTCGGAACGTAGCTGGGTGAGCTAGCATGAAGGCCATCCGGTCAGGTTCCATGTGTTCGTCAGGGTGCTTGACCGTCACCTCAGACATGAACTTTGAGTTAGACATAGGGATAAGCGTCACCTCACAGCGTACTCCTGCGCTCTCAAGTGCATCAATCAGGATGCAGGCAGCTGTTCCCCTGTATGCCATTGTCTTTGAGTTAACCGAATGGCTTGCCGTCAGGTTCACTATCACCTTGGCTACCTTGCCGTAGCTAGGTGTTAGCTGGAGGTGGTAGTCCGTCATGCACTCAGGTTCGCCTGACAGGTACAGGCCAACGTCCACCTCATCACCGCTAAGGTCATTGAATGACCTCATGTGCATCCCCCTGTCTGTGTGCTCAGGTACATCGACAAGCTGGCGGTACTTGTTGAAATCCTTAAGCCCCTTTGCCCATCCAGTGCGGGATAACTCAATCGCCCCGTCCCAACCAACGCCAAAGTCCCACCTTTTTTCTCCGTTGTGTTCCTGTGACGATCGATCATTGCCCTTATGGATGGGTGTGTCCGTCACATAAGTGAGGTAGTCATCAAAGCTGTTGTGCTTCACTCTGATGCCGTCATTTAAGTTTCCGCTAACAATCTTCATCGAAAATCCTTTGGTTGAATTGAAATTTGTAAACCCCTCTCCCTTTTATCTTTTATATCTTCACTTCGTGAAGAGATATAAAAGTAAAAGGGGAGGGGATAGTGGGCTGAGTTAGATAGCACACTCAGCGGCCACTTTCTTGCGGGTAGCAGCATCCATACCCTTGAATAGAATCAGATCATCTAGGTGCGCTAACCCTACGCCAGCTGCAATCAGCTTGGTTCCGCCGATGCTAGCTCGTGGGCTTACAATGTGCCGCACCTCCAGCTTGGTTACGGCGTCGCGCACCTTGTGGACTCGATCAAGCCACTCAGTGTTGCTAGGTACACCGCCCTTGGCTAGGTTGAGTTGGGGGCTGCGCTTGGATATGCCGCAAGCATAAGCCTCAAGCCCTTCGTCAATCGGGAACTCGATAACCGCAAAGCGGTCGAGAGTGGCGGCATCCAGCTGATTACGTCCCACATACTGCCGGTTAGCCCCGACTCCGTAGGTGTTGCACCCTGCGATAAACAGGAAGTTTTTGTGGCGTTTCAGCATCCCGACTGGGGTACTCATGTGGCCGTTAGACAGGGCCATGTTAACTTGGGTTAGGACTCCAGCGTTAGCGGCATCCATCTCATCCCCCAAGAACACGCCGCCATCACGGTAAGCCCTAACTAACCCTGTGTCATGGTAGTTACCGTTGGCATCCTTGTACCCCATGAGGTCAGCCTTGCTAGTGGTGGGGCCGAATGAGATAGCCTCGAATGGACGCCCTAACGACTCAGCTACCGACGCTGCTACGGTGGTCTTGCCTGACCCAGCTGGGCCCACCAACATCATGTGCTGATCGACGGAACCACACGCTAACAGGAGTTTGAACTGGTAGTGCTGACGGTCTAGCTCAACCTCCGGCAGGTCTCTCACCTGAACCGTCATTTTAATGCCGCTCGCCACAGCAACCTCATCGCTGATCTTGTTTCTCACCTTGGTAAGAAGTGCGTTGAACTGCTCGTCAAGCTCCTCACGGGCTATGCGCTTGATCTGACCCTCATTCACACGGCCACCAGCCAAGTCCTTGACCGCCTTGATTACTGATTCCACGTCAGGATCGGTTGACTGAGGTTTGGGCAGTGGTGGAAGCTCGCCAGCTGGCTCAGGTAACTTGGGAAGATCAGGCTTCACGCTCTTAACTCTACCAACCGAGTAGTCAAATTCTTGGCCATTATCCTTCGCCAGCAATGCGGCCACGGCCACAGACTTGGGGCAATGAACGATCCAAGTTCCCTTGGCTACGTCAGGGCCAATGCCACGTTCTCTCATCAGCCCCCTAAGCTGATCCGTTGTCATATCTTTATATTTCATGGTGTTGTTGCTGCTATCTGCTATCAATTTTCGGTTTCGGTTGTTTACTTCCTATTCCTTGGAAATAAACCCTTCATAAATGAAGGGGTTTATTTCCTAAAGGAATAGAAAGTAGTTT
>Ga0163179_10003031_pt1 | contig 11515 bp, 5 predicted proteins | sample AtlANTMetagenome_FD_109643 | JGI IMG/M metagenome (GOLD analysis project Ga0163179, IMG submission 109643) | Marine eukaryotic phytoplankton communities from the Atlantic Ocean - Atlantic ANT 2 Metagenome | ecosystem: Environmental > Aquatic > Marine > Oceanic | place: North Atlantic Ocean... | reverse complement strand
GAGCGGTCAAATTCATTGAGGAAAACAAAGAACGTCCCTTCTTTCTTTATGTCCCCCATTCCATGGTCCACGTACCGCTGTATGTTTCAGATCGATTTCGCGGGAAGAGTGACCAGGGTATCCTTGGCGACGTCATCATGGAGGTTGATTGGTCGGTCGGCGAGATACTCAACGCCTTGAAGACTCATGATCTTGCTGAAGACACGATGGTGATATTCACCTCCGACAATGGACCATGGCTTAGCTATGGTGACCACGCAGGTTCATCCGGGCCTCTCCGAGAAGGGAAAGGCACGATGTTCGAAGGCGGTTGTCGAGTTCCCACCGTGATGTGGTGGCCAGGACGAATTCCAGCGGGCACCACCTGTGATGAACTCGCGACCACTCTCGATATCTTGCCGACGGTCGCAGCGTTGACTGAAACAAAACTTCCCGAACATCCGATCGATGGAAAGAATATCTCGGCCTTGATGTTTGGCGAACCCGGCGCCCAATCCCCTCACGAAGCTTTCTTGCTCTACTACGGAGGAGGACAACTTCAAGCCGTTCGTGATCGTCGCTGGAAGCTCCATTTTCCCCATGGATACCGAACCATGGCGGGACGGCCTGGCGGAAGCCGAGGGATCCCAGCGCCCTACTCACAGGGTCGAATTGGACTGTCGCTTTACGATCTCAAGAACGATGTCGGCGAAACGACGGACTGTGCTGCGGCGCACCCGGAAGTCGTCAAACGCTTACAAGCTCTTGCCGAACAAGGCCGAGCCGACCTTGGCGACACGCTAACGCAACGCCAAGGCACTGGAATTCGACCGGCTGGAGAATTGGGACCGGATGATGAAAGGCTGCGGTGGTAACTGACGGCTCAGCATATCATCACAGTTTTTCCTTCACCTCCGACTTTCTTGAACAGCATCAAGAAACGGGCGTCGCTGTGTGTCCGACGGCGCTCTCATTTCTTGGCATTCTAGCCACCGTCGGGAACGGCCGTAAAATCGAGAAACGAAGGCGGAAAATCGCTCGCGGATCATTACTTAGTCAGTAAAATCGGGTGGGGATGATGGACTAGTTTTTCAAGGAACATGGGAGCGGCAAAATCAGACTGGAATCGCTCGAAACGCGAACTCTTTTGGCGGCCGACCTGGTAGGACATTGGACGGCGTCGGATCTTCTCCAGGACCACCCGGACCAGGCCGTGATATCCACCTGGGTTGACCGCGAACAAGGAATCACAGCCTCCGCGTCTGGAACGCCCCAACTGCTGGAAAGCCGTCTGAATGGCCAGGCGGTGCTCACCTTTGATTCGGGAGACTTCTTTCGCGTTGCCGTCGAAGACAATCCACTGGATGATGCAGAATCATTTGCAGTCGCCGTGGTGTTCGCAACTTCATCCGACAATCTGTTCGGCACTGATGGAAATTGGTTTTTCAATTCCGGCATCGTCGACGCCAACGCTTTTGGGTTGGCGAAAGATTGGGGCATTTCAATCTCGCGAGAAGGTCGACTTGCTGCCGGTGTCGGGACGCCTGCGACAACGGTTTACTCCAGCGCAAACCGGCTGAACGATGGTCAGGCTCATGTGGCAATCCTGACTCAAAGCGACGGTGAAATCGCTCTTTACGCCGATGGCGAAAAATCCCATCAGTCGGGAGCGAATGCTGATCCCCGCGACGCACGAGTCATCAAGTTTGGCAGTGGCGGCTCGCCCTTCGACGGTTGGATCTCTGACATTCAGCTGTTCCGTGGCCGCATGGACGAGGATCAAGCCGGCGAACTCAGCACGACTCTGCTGAACAGATTCTTAAATCTTCCTCCGACTGCAGTCGCCGACCACTACACAACGCCCGAAGATACAACGCTGGTCGTTTCTCCTGACAACAATCTATTGCAGAATGACACTGATCCTGAGGGGGATAGTTTCCAAGCAGAGATCGTTTCCGAGACGTCGCATGGCGTTGTTAACCTCAATCCTGATGGCACATTCACCTATCGTCCTGATCAAGACTTCTTCGGAACCGATTCGTTCTCCTATGTTGCGATCGATGGCCAACCTTCGAATCGAGTGACCGTCACGATCGAAGTAAGCGGCACGCCGGATCCGCTCATGGCGATTGAAGACACCTACATCACCTCGGTTGACGTGCCGATTTCAATTACACCAACAGCCGGCGTATTGTCGAATGACTTGAATGCCGATCTTCTTTCGATCACGGCAACGTTAACAAAATCCCCTCAGGGTGAACTCAGTCTGGCAGACGATGGGAGTTTTCAATACTCACCACCCCCAGGCATGGTAGGCGTCGACATTTTCAGTTACCTCATCACAAATGAACGAGGGGACACCTATTCCGAAGACGTTGTGATTCAGGTTCAGTCGGCGGCGATTACGATCAGCGAAATTTCAGCCTCCAATTGGAACAACCTCGAAGATGAGGACCGAGAAAGCTCTGATTGGGTCGAGTTGTTCAACTTTGGCACGGACCCTCTCGATCTCACCGGGTGGTATTTGACGGATCAATTGAGTGATCTGAGTCGTTGGCAATTTCCCGCCGGCACAATCCTCGCTCCCAATGAGTTTCTCGTCGTTTTCGCTTCGGGAAAGGATCGCAGAGAGGGTGAGTTACACACGAACTTCCGACTTTCCTCAAGCGGCGAATCCGTCACGATTGTTCTTCCGGACGGCAAGACCCTCGCAACGAATACCGCCCTTTCGTTTCCTCCACAACAGCGCAACACCACCTACGGGTTACCGTTTGTTGAAGGTGCAATCCGTTATCCTTTGCAAGCCGCGCCTCTAGCATCCGCGACCCCGGGCGCTCCGAACTCGGGGCAACGTCAGGACCTGGGGTCGGTGATTCTAGAGACAAGCCACAGCCCGGCTGAGCCAACTCCCAACGACGACTTTTTAATCCAGACCGTTATCGCAAAATCGGATAAAGCACCGCGGCAAGTGCAGGCCCACTTGCGTCTCATGTATGGCAATACGCTGTCGGTCGACATGCATGATGATGGACTGAACGGTGATTTGGAGGCGAGTGACGGAGTGTACTCTGTTCTCATCCCCAGCCAACAGCTGCAGGATCTCTGGGCCCAGGACGGGAACAATCGCCCGATAAATGGCGGGATGCTGCGGTACTACATCACTGCTCAAAACTCGAATGATAACGAATCGCGTTCCCCTTATCTGGTCGACCCCGACAACGAGCCTGATCAGGCCGAATACTTCGGGACAATCTTTCACGGAGAGGCCGAAACATCGTTGCCAGTCTTACATTGGTTTGTGCCCGACCCTGAATGGCACCAGACACTCGGCAACAATAATCTCCGTTGGTCTCGCGCTTCTGTCTACTTCGATGGATCCTTCTATGACAATTTGAAGGTACGCGTGCGCGGCATTACAACGCAGAGTTGGTCAAAGCCAAAATTCAAGTTCGAGTTCAACCCGGGAGATCGTTTTCGTCTTTCGGACGAACTGCCCGATGTCGACGAATTCAACTTGCAATCGCACTTCATGGAGAAAGGTGCGACCTCCTACATGGGAGAGAATCTGGCCTTCGGTTTTTTGCAACAAATCGGTGTCCCAGCTCCGCACACCCAACACCTCCATGTAAGGCAGAATGGTGAGTTCTATTCGCTGGGCTCATACATCGAACAGATTGACGCAACTTTCCTCGAACGAAATGGCTTTGATCCGTACGGCTCGATGTACAAGGCGAATTCGCCATCGGCACTCTCGACTCTCGCGCCCAATCCGACGCGCAATCACTATCAGAAAGTCACACGCAAGTTCGAGAGTTTCGAGGATTTACGGGAATTCACCGACGGAATCAATAATCGCCAAGCGGGAGTAGATCGATCAACTTATCTGTTCGACAGGGTCGACTTGCCACAGGTGATTAACAACATGGCCGGAAACACGATACTCACGAACCACGATCGACTCACCAAAAACTATTACGTCTATCAAGAGCCGAGTTCCGGCGAATGGCACCGCTTTCCTTGGGACATGGATCAGGCGTTCGCGAAACGTACAGACAGGAATTTTTCGAGCATCTTCTACGGTAATACAGAGCATCCTCAGGCGACAGGCCGACCGATCTATCAAAATCATTTGCTGGATGCCATTCTGGATACGCCGGCCACCCGTGAAATGTATTTGCGACGCCTCCGAACGTTACTCGATGACTACCTGGCGCGAGATTATTTTGAGTCGCAAATTGCCGCCTATGATGAGTTGATCAGAGCGGATGCAGAACGCGATCACCAGAAATGGGAGAGTGGCAGCCCCGCGGCAGGAATCGCACGCCTCTTCGATCACATAAGCTTCCGACGCCGACAATTGCTGAGGGACGCCTCTGTTCCCACTTCCAATCAAGCGTTCACTGAAACCGTGTGGATCCATGATGACTCTCCCGTTCGAGTATTAATACCGTCGGCGGAGGACGAGTCTTTGGAATGGACGCTGGCTTCGACCGAAGTCGATGCACGCTGGCTGTACGGACAGGGTGGTGTTGGTTACGACCGAGCCCTCGATTACGACCGATTCATCGGCTCACTGTTCAAGGACGCAACGCAAACGACCGCAGTCGACCTTCTTAGTGAACTAGATCCTGATGAAGACGGTCACACCACGGCAACAACTGTTTATACTCGCTACGAATTCCAACTGGACAACATAGACGATGTCGATCAGCTCCAACTAAAGATGCGTTATGACGATGCTTTTGTCGCATTCTTGAACGGAGTCGAAGTTGCACGAGACAACTTCATGGGCGACCTCAATTGGCAATCCGTTTCTCGACGAGGCAACCAAGAGGCCGGTGACGAGCGTGAGGTATATGACCTGACGGACTCGTTCCGAAGAGGTGAGATTCCGATTGTCCAAGGCAAGAATGTGCTTGCGATCGCTGTGATCAATGGTCAATCGAATAGCCCGGATCTGTTGATCCAACCTCAATTAGTCAAGAGAACGGAAACCGCACCAACCTTCCAGCTGGCCCTTTCTCATCACATCGACCCGAAAGATCCTCAACTCGCCTACTTCGAGATCAGCAATCAAGAGGCGAGTGCGGTCGACTTGAGCGATTGGCAACTGGCGGGGACAAGTCAATTCCGTTTTGCGGCGGGTACCGTCATTCCCGCCGGACACTCGTTACTCGTGGCTGCGGAACCATCTCAACTTCGAGAAATGCAACGAGCAGCAGGGATGCGAGACCTCTTCATTCAGGGTCCTTTTCAGAGAGGCGTCGTCGATGATTCCACGCGTCTGATTGACAACTGGAATCAAACAGTTGACTCGGTTATCCACGACGGCACAAACATTTCTCTGCGAGATTCTTTGCGAATCACAGAGATCCATTACAACCCTCCAGGAACCGATGACCTGACTGAATTCATCGAGGTAACCCACGTGGGAGCCCAAGGGGAAATCAACCTTGCTGGTTTTCGCATGGATGATGGCCTGCGGGAGCCATTCGTTTTTGGGGGTCAACGGATATCCCAGGGCGAATCAATCGTCATCGTCAAGGATCTCAGCGAGTTCCAACAAGCCTATCCAGATGTTGTTCCTGACAGCATCGCTGGCCAGTACTCAGGCTCCCTTTCCAACGGTGGCGAACGAATTCAACTGGCCGATGCAAACGGCAATCTGATTTTGGAAGTTGACTTCGATGATCAAGATCCATGGCCACGGGCGGCAGACGGACGGGGCAGCTCCCTGGAACTCATCAATCCCTCGACCGACTCACAACAAGGCGAGAATTGGCGTGCGAGTCAGAAAAAGGGCGGAACGCCAGGTATCTATTCAAGTGTCAATGGCGACTTCGATGGGTCCAATCTCGTCGATGCAAATGACATCGATTCCCTCTGCAACCAGATCGATATCGGAAAATACGATGCCTGGTTCGACGTCAATCATGACGGTCAGTTAAACATGGACGACCATACACGGCTCGTCCGCGAATTGCTGGGAACGGATGCAGGCGACGCCAATCTCGACCAAACCTTCGATTCGTCGGACCTCGTCATCGCGTTTCAGGCCGGTGCTTACAATCAGCCTGTGGCGACACGAACCTCTTGGGCCGCAGGTGATTGGACATGCGATGGAGTTTTTGACTCGAGCGACCTGGTTGCAGCCTTTCAAACAGGTCGGTATCAAGACGCTCTAGCCGCACTCTCACCAGAGGCTCTGGCGGCGGGTGTCATACCATTCTCGGAGCGTCACCAGGCATTCCACCGTGTGGGTGACTCCCTCCCCCACCGGCTCAACTTCAAGAGCGACGCATGGACGACCCTCCAAAAATCTCCTGCCTTGGCACGTGACTCATTCTTTGAGCAATGGGGGCAGAAACGAACGGTTTTCAACGAATGGGAACCGACCTTCACGAGCTCTTCACGAACCAATTCCGACACGTCGGATGATGCTCTGACTTCACGACTACCTTGAGCTTGTTGATCGGGTAGAATTGGGCGTGATGATCAATACCGCGCCCCATACGTTCCGGATCCTCAAATGGCTGCTGTTCTGTGCGGCATTTATGGGTTTATGGCTGATCGGCGCGCGAGCGACAAAGGCTGAATTCCCAGACAAGCCGATCAAGATCATCGTCTACACTGGCCCCGGTGGACTGATCGATACCACCGCTCGCAAGTTTACGGAAATTGCGGAGAAGTACGTAACGGCAACGTTTGTCGTTGAAAACAAGCCGGGAGCGGGTGGCATTATCGCCATGGAAAAGGTGCTTCAGCTACCTGCAGACGGCTATACGCTTTGCGCTTGCACCAAGTCGAACATCGCAAAGCTCGTGTCGACAAAGCGAGAAAACTATATCGAGGAATTAGACTGGCTCGCGATGTTGATGGCAGATCCGGAATGCATCATTACCCGGACACAGGATCCGCGATCGAATTGGTCAGTGCTAGTCGAAGATGCCCGTAATCATCCTGGTGAGCAACGGTGGGTAGGGCCGACCTTCGGTGGACTGGATCATGTCATGGCGCTCCAAACATGGCAGAAATTCGACATCCAGGCACGTTGGATTCCTTTCGACAGTGGGGGTGAAGCGAAAGCGGCATTGCTGGGCAATCAGGGAGTTGCCTATGTGGGAAACCCACGAGATGCAGCAGGGAATCCTGATTTGCATATCTCAGTTATCTCAAGTCCACAGCGACTCAAACAATATCCCAATACACCTGTATTCTCTGAATTCGGCGTCACAGGATTGGACGAGGAATTCATGTGGAGAGGTTTTTCGATCAAGCAAGGTTGTCCCCCGGAAATCTTGAAATGGTATGACGAGCTCTTTCAGAAAGTGAATCAGGACGAGGAGTGGCGAGAGTTTTGGATGAAGGATGGAATCGAGGTTGTCTATTACGATTCGAAAGAATTCACTCCCATCGTTCAAAATGACCGCAAAGATTTTGCTCACTACTTGGGAATTCTACAAAACAGTTCCTCAGAGGCAGAACCAAGTCAACAGGAGTCACGACAATGGATGCTGCTCGCACTCATCGTATCGGCGAATATCGCATTAGTCGCTGGATTGGTGATGCGGGGTCAACGAGATCGCGTCGGCTATTTTCTCATTCCATCAACAACCTTAAGTCTGGCGTTCCTGTTTTTTGCAATCTCGTATGAATTCCCGCAGACAGATGGGGTGGGCGCAGCGGCAGTTCCCAGACTCTGGGCTGTCATGATCGTTCCCTTTGCACTGTTATTGACGCTTCAAACAGTCAGAGCTGAAGACCGTCTAACTGGCCAGGAGCGGACCGATCTGGTGTGGAAGTTCGGCGCGTTGCTGCTCGCTTATATCCTCTCCATCGTCTACACCGGATACTTTTTGGGGTCATTTCTGTTTCTGTTGGCCGCGATGTTCATGCTAGGAATGCAGAAACCAAAGGTCGCGATCGCCGTTACGACAGCGTGGCTTGTCTTTGCCTATATTGCATTCGCCAAAATCATGTTCGTTCCTTTTCCTGTTGGTCGATTTTTTGAATGACCCTTGGAGGTATCGCCAAACGTGGACTTGCTGCTAAACCTTGGCGACGGCCTTCAATATGTCTTTGGGATCCAGCCATTGCTGACGATCGTGGCGGGCGTATGCATTGGTATTCTCGTTGGCGCAATGCCAGGTCTGTCGCCGTCGATGGGGGTCGCATTGCTGGTGCCCTTCACTTATGCAATGCCACCGACACTGGCGATTGTGCTGTTGGCTGCGATCTACCTGGCAGCGGATTATGGTGGTTCCATCACTGCAGTGACGATCAATACGCCGGGGACACCTTCCGCAGCGGTCACCGCGTTCGACGGTTATCCCTTAACGAAAGCCGGTAAGCCAGGAATCGGATTAGGCGTTTCCTTAATCGCCTCAACAGTTGGCGGCCTGATCGGAACAGTGATTCTCATCCTTTTTTCTGTGCCGCTGGCAAAGGTCGCAATCTCCTTTCGCCCTCAGGACTACTTTGCACTCGCCGTGTTTGGCTTAACAAGTGTTGCCTCGGTCGGAGGCAAGAGTTGGTCGAAAGCTCTGTTGATGGCATAGTTTGGACTGTTGCTCAATACCGTGGGTGAGGATCCTATTTCGGGCGTGCGCCGAGTTACTTTCGGCATTTCACAATTGTACGATGGCTTTGGTCTGATCCCCGCGTTGATCGGTTTGTTCGCGATCAGTGAGGTGTTGATGCAAATCGAAGCCCAAAACCTCACGTCAACTCATATTGATCAGACCAAATCCCACTGGCCGCGTATCATCGATTACTGGCGACTCAAACTTGTGATCGCGCGATCTTCCATTATTGGAACGATCATCGGAATCTTCCCCGGAGCTGGTGCAACGATTGCTTCGTTCGTCTCGTATGACGTCGCCAAGCGGTTTAGTCGTGAGCCCGAACAATTTGGTCATGGATCGACGGAGGGTGTCGCAGCCGCAGAAGCCGCTAACAGCAGTTCAGTGGGGGGTGCACTGGTACCGCTCCTGACACTCGGTATTCCGGGGAGTGCTTCAACTGCCGTTCTGATCGGCGCTCTCATGATTCACGATGTGGTTCCGGGACCGATGTTGTTTCAGACACATCCTGAAATCGTATACGGCTTGTTTGCAAGTCTGCTGCTGGCGAATCTGATTCTGTTGTTGCTGGGTCTCTTTGGCAGTCGACTTTGGGTGGGAGTCACGGCCATTCCGAAACGGATCCTATTCCCGATCATCCTCGCTGCTGCCGTCGTGGGAAGTTACGCCGTTGGGAATTCGATGTTTGACGTGATCTGTTGCCTGGGCTTCGGACTCGTGGGCTGGGTATTACGACGCCATCAATACCCAGTCGTGCCGATTGTGCTAGGCATCGTCCTGGGAGACGTCCTGGAAGAAAATTTCCGTCGAGCAGTCCTTAGCGACGGCTATGCCGTATTCTTTACCAGCCCCATCTGTGCCGCAATACTGACGATTTCCGTCCTGGCGTTAGCAATTCCCGCATGGCGAAATCGCCAACAGGCTTGAGGATGTAATGATGAACCACTTCCTGTCGTCATTGACTCTGCTCGCAACACTCATCTTGAGTGTCCCGCTTGCACGAACGACGTCGGCGAGCGATCAAGTTGCCGAGATTGGTTACAGTTTTCAAAATGGCAAGGCAGGTGGCGTGGCGGTGGCTCAAATCGACACCACTTCCGGAAAGATCCTGGACTCGAAAGTACTCTTTGAATCCCCAGATTGTCGGCAACCTCTCAAACTGCGGCAGACTGCAAATCAAGAATACATCGTGACTAACATCGATGAAGATAACCCCGGTATCTTCATCACAGGCAGTGAGAAAAAGCTTCGGCAAATCGAATTACCAACGATCCCCGATGATGTCCAAATCGCGGACAACCAGGGGCTTGTCACCTGCGACAAAGACATCATCGTTGCCTTTGATATCGAACGGGCAAAAATCATTCGAAGCTGGGACGTTGGCAAACTCTATCGCCCACGCGCTAACGGCCCCGAAAGTATCTTCATCAGTAGCGACAAAAAATACGCCGTCATCTCCTTTCAAAAAGATAACAAGACGGGAAAAGAACGAGGCAATCGCCTCGGAGTTTATGAGCTCCCAAAAATGATCCAGGTGGCCGACCTGCAGCTTCCCCGAGACCGAAAAGAGCTGCACATTGAAGGAAATAAGAAGGAACAGGGGCCCGGCCCGGAAGTAGTGATTGTTTCCGACAATACCCTGTCCGTCACATTAGATCTGTATGGCGCCGTGGGCTTCATGGACTGGCAAGCTGCCATTGGCAATAAGATCAAGAATTGGTCGGCCGTACCAACGTCCTTGGATGGCCAATGGGGGATCGCTTTTCCAGACCGCGTGCGCAAGATACAGTTTGGCTCTCACACAACACTTCTGGTTTTCAATGCAGGAGTCGACGGCGGAGCTGTCCTGATCAGCCCAAAACAACGACGAGTGCTCTGGAAGCGTCCCGTACCGCCGGGTCTCGAGCGGGCGATTTACCTGCCAAAACAACGCATGGCGTTCTCAGTTTGTTCCGGCAAAACAAAAACGCGGCGGACGAGCGCGATTGAAAAAACCTATGCACCGCAGCCTTACCTTTTCGCATTTGACTTCAGCTCATCCCAAGCATTCGCAGAGGCTCCCGTCGAAAAAATAGAACTGACTGACAAGTTCGCCATTAAAATCAGCAGGGTAAGCCCCGGCTCAAACCTGTTGCTCATCGCCGTCGGCACAAAAGCCCAACAACCTGACGAACTGATCACCTACGATCCCTTAAAACGTAAGATCCTCGATCGCCAACCTACCGTTGGCATCCTTGGTCGATTCGAAATCTAAAGAATCCTCATCAAGGTCAAAGAGCTACCTGATGCTAAGCACCTTTGAAATGCGTTGGTTCTTCCCCCACTGCCCTCTGTCGATTGAGGAGCATTTTCACGACAATACGGAACTCCAGACAAGAACCGATTGGTATGCATTTCCCTGCGGACCCGACTGCGGAATTAAGTTGCGAGAAGGCCGGCTCGAAACCAAAATCAGATCGAACATCGGTCATCCATTGGCTTGTGATCCTGTCAAAGGCCGTACAGAATCATTCAAGAAATGGAGCCTACTCTTCCCATCCAACGACGCGCCCCAAGTCGAAGATCTTCAAATAGCGGGCTGGCTTGAAGTCCAGAAAGAACGGCGTCTAAAACGATTCCATGTCAAACCGTCGGAAATCAGCCCAGCAACCGAACGTCCTGGAAACGGATGTGAATTCGAACTCACAAAACTAACCCTGCAACAGGGAATCTATTGGACGGTCGGTTTTGAGGCAGTGGGACCTCCAGAAAACCAATCTGATAATCTTCAAGCGATCGTCCAACATACGCTCCACAGCCGAACACTCAAGGAGACCTTTACCCTTGAGCGGTCCATGGGATACGCCGAATGGCTCAGTCAGCTGTAATGCGATTCATCTAAGGGCGAGACTTCCCACCGCGAGAACCTGAAGATCGAGAGCCCGACGAACGCGGAGAACTCCCACGAGAATTAG
>Ga0163179_10003030_pt1 | contig 11516 bp, 13 predicted proteins | sample AtlANTMetagenome_FD_109643 | JGI IMG/M metagenome (GOLD analysis project Ga0163179, IMG submission 109643) | Marine eukaryotic phytoplankton communities from the Atlantic Ocean - Atlantic ANT 2 Metagenome | ecosystem: Environmental > Aquatic > Marine > Oceanic | place: North Atlantic Ocean... | reverse complement strand
CCGATCCGGGCGGAGATGGTCTGCTCCCGGTGCAAGAAAGCCATAGAGCCCCTGGACCGATTTTGCCGGCACTGCGGAGCCAGACGCGGTAGCAAAGGTGCCATCTATCAGCGACCCTTGGTTGTGCTGGGTCTGCTGTTCTTCGTGGTAGGTCCCCTAGCGCTGCCGCTGCTGTGGCGCAGCGAGGACTTCACCCGCAATCAAAAGATCGGTGTCACAGTTGCCAATCTCGCCTTCATAAGTGGCATTGTTCTGGGCGTATTGGCTCTCTTTCGCGCCTACATGAAGATGATCTTAGATATGACCACGGGCTGAAGATTCAGGGAACAAAGTCGAGGACCCACCTGATCTGATCTACAGTTCCTTTCCACGTTGAGGAGGAAGCTCAGTTGACTGAGTCAGAAGCGACCACGCGCGGCATCTGCGTTCAAGTGGCGAGCGAATACGTACCCCATCGCAGCAGCCCTACGCACGGGCAGTGGCTGTTCACCTACCGAGTACGGATCCACAATCAGGGAGATCAGAGCGTGCAGCTGATCTCGCGCTACTGGGTCATCACTGACGCCAATGGCGAGGAGAAAGAAGTCCGTGGACCGGGCGTTGTCGGCGCCCAACCGAAGCTTGAGCCCGGTGAAGCCTTTGAATATCGCTCCTTTTGCCCGCTACAGACTCCGGTGGGAAGCATGCACGGCACCTACCAGATGGTCGGTGAAGATGGCGAGCAGTTTGACGCTGAGATTGCTCCCTTCTCACTCAGCGAGCCCATGGCTTTCCACTAAGTCAGAACCACAGGCGGGCAGTTTGCAGAGTTGCCCTTCCTTTGATGCATTGGCAGAATCTGCCCGTAGTCGAAATGAGGGAACCGTTATCCGCCCAATCATGACGTTCTTGATGCTCTGTGTTGTCTGGCAGCTCTGGTCAGGACATACCGAGCCTATGATTGTGGGCTTTGGCCTGTTCTCGGTCTTGTTTGTCATGGCAATCAGCCGACGCATGGACGCCATCGCTGACTCACCCAGGCGCTACCGGTTGGGCGCGCGCCCACTGCTCTATCTACCGTGGCTGGGCTGGGAAATCGTCAAGTCCAACATCGACGTGGCCAAGATCATTCTCAACCCCAAGCTTCCGATCAGCCCACGCCTGATCCGCGTACCGGCGTCACAAAAAACCGCCGTCGGTCAGGTGGCCTACGCGAACTCCATCACCCTGACACCCGGCACCATCAGTCTCGATGTACGAGACAACCAGATCCTTGTCTATGCGCTCACAAAAGAGGCGGCTGATGGCGTCGAGAGCGGCGAGATGGATCGCCGTGTCGCCGCCCTGGAGCGAGAAGTCTGATGTTCGCTGCCGCCATGGTCGGGGTGCTCGTCACCATGCTGCTGGCACTCATCGCCGCAGTACGTGGACCCACCGTCTATGACCGCATTCTGGCCGTCAATATGTTCGGCACCAAAACGGTGCTGCTCATTGCAGTCAGCGGCTTTCTTGCCGGACGCCCCGAGTTTCTCGATCTGGCCCTTGTTTATGCACTGGTGAACTTCATCGGCACGGTGGCGGTACTCAAGTTCGCCCGCTTTGGCAGCCTGGGCAGTGACGCTCGGCGGAGTTCACAGTGACCGGCGTGATCGACATCGCCAGTTGGGTGCTGCTGATCGGCGGCGCCGGTTTTTGCATCATTGGTGGCATCGGCCTGCTGCGCATGCCCGACTTTTACGCCCGGACCCACGCGGCTGGCATCACCGACACCCTCGGAGCCGGCCTGCTGCTCGCAGGATTGCTGCTGCAGGCTGGTCCAACACTGATCGGGGTGAAGCTGGTGCTCATCTTCGCCTTTCTTGAGCTGGTCGGGCCGACAGCCGGCCACGCCCTATTCAAAGCTGCCTACGCCGACGGCATCAAGGTGCACGAGGGCGACGACGTGGTGGCTCAGGTCGCTGCCGAGGCAGCTGCCGCAGCAGCCGCCGACGCGGCACCATCGGATGCAGGCGAACAGGGAGCCGGCGATGCTTGAGAGCATTCCCATCGAGGCCATCTTATTCCTGTTCCTGCTGGCAACCGCGGTCGTGATCGCAAGGCTTGAGGACCTGTTTGCGGCAGCCATGCTGACCGGCATGTTCAGCCTGCTCTCTGCTGGCATGTTCACGCTAATGGATGCTGTGGATGTCGCCTTTACCGAGGCGGCGGTAGGCGCGGGTATATCCACCGTGCTGATCCTCGGGACGCTGGCGCTGACCTCGCGAAAAGAAAATCAGCAAAAGACCCGAATCATGCCCTTTGTCGTGGTCGCGCTCACGGGAACTGCCCTCGTCTACGGGACTCTGGACATGCCTCACTACGGCAGCCCAGGTACCGGACCCGTGCCGGCTGCTGGCAACGCGGTGATTCATCACCATGTGGCCCCTGAGTACATGAAAGGTACCGAGAAATACTTCGGCTTACCGAATATGGTCACCACTGTGCTCGGCAGCTACCGAGGCTACGACACCCTCGGTGAGACCGCTGTGATCTTTGCCGCTGCAGTCGGCGTCCTGTTGATGCTTGCGCCCCCTGCCACCCGGCGCGAGGAAGAGACCGAACAAGAACCTGCCGAGACAGAGGGCGAGCTATGAAGACGTCCATGAAGATGCAGGAAAAGGTGATCCTGCGCGTAGTGGCGCGGGCCTGCATCCCGTTCATTCTGCTCTTTGGACTGTATGTGCAGTTTCACGGTGACTTTGGCCCAGGAGGCGGCTTCCAGGCAGGTGTCATCTTTGCCGCTGCCTTCATCCTCTACGGGCTTATCTTCGGGCTTGGCAAGCTACGACAAGTCGTCTCCGCCCGAACTGTTGAGATCCTGGTTTCCTCAGGGCTGCTGTTGTTCGCCGCAGTAGGCTTCGCGACCCTGGCACTCGGGGGCAACTTCCTGGACTATCGCGTCATTGACTCGCACAGCCCGAAGCACGGGCTGCACTACGGGATCCTGATCATCGAACTGGGCGTCGGAATCACCGTGACCGCTGCCATGCTCGCCATCTTCTACGCCTTTGCCGGCCGGGAGCGGCGAGCATGATCGAAGCGCTGGGACTCTGGAACTACTGGGCGGTCATCGTGCTGATGATGATTGGTCTGTACATCGTCATCGCCAGGGACAATCTGGTGAAGAAGATGATGGGGCTGACCATCTTTCAGGTCGCAGCAATCATGCTCTATGTGTCCATGGGCAAGATCAGCGGAGGCACGGCGCCGATCCTCCCCGAAGGCCCCAACCACAGCGTCGTCTACGACCCCAGCGTTCTCTACTCGAATCCCCTGCCCCACGTGCTCATGCTGACCGCCATTGTAGTCGGTGTCGCTACCACGGCGCTGGGACTGTCTATCGTCGTTCGTATCTATGAGGCCTACGGCACCGTCGAGGAAGATGAGATCGTCGCCATAGAGGAACAGGCAGGGCAATGACAGCCCACCTGCCGGTACTACAGATCGCCCTGCCCCTGGTGGCAGCGCCACTATGCGTGCTGCTGCGCAATCGCATGGCAGTGCGCGGTCTGACTATTTTGGTGAGTTGGTTGTGCCTTGGCATCGCCCTGGCTCTGCTTGACCAGGTTCAGAGCACCGGAGTCATCAGCTACAAGCTGGGTGGCTGGGCGCCTCCGGTGGGCATTGAGTACCGCATCGACCTGCTCAATGCCTATGTACTTGTGCTCGTCGCGGCTATTGGCGCGGTGGTGATGCCCTTTGGCTTGGGCACCAATGAGCCAGGGGTCCGCGAAGGTCAACACCACCTCTACTACGCAGCCTTCTTACTGTGCCTTTGCGGCCTGCTCGGCATCACCATCACCGGAGACGCATTCAACGTCTTTGTGTTTCTCGAGATCGCCTCGCTGTCCTCCTACACGCTCATCAGCCTGGGACAGGACCGACGCGCACTGACTGCCGGCTTCTCGTACTTAATCCTTGGCAGCATCGGTGGCACCTTCATCCTCGTTGGCATCGGCATGGTCTACATGATGACCGGCACCCTCAACATGATGGACATCGCCGAGCGCATCCCCCTTGTGCTGGGTACGCGAACCATCTGGATGGCCTTTGCCTTTATGGTCATTGGCACCTTTATCAAGCTCGCGGTGTTCCCGCTGCACCAGTGGCTACCCAATGCGTACAGCTACGCGCCTCCTGTGGTCTCAGCCTTCCTGGCTGCTACGGCGACTAAGGTCTCGTATTACGTCCTGGCGCGGATCATCTTCACCGTGTTCGGCGCCGCCTTTGTCTTCGAGACCATGGGGCTGCAGCGTCTACTGATGCCGCTGTCGGTGCTCGCGATGTTCCTGGGCTCGGCAGCTGCGATCTACCAGACGGATCTCAAGCGCCTGCTCGCCTACTCAAGCATTGCTCAGATCGGCTACATGACCCTGGGACTGAGCTTCGCCAATCTGCAGGGGCTCACCGGCGGCATCGTCCACCTGTTCAACCACGCCTTGATGAAAGGCGGACTCTTTCTGGTGGTCGCTGGCATCGTCTATCGCCTTGGCTCTTCGAATATCAAGGACATGCGTGGGCTGGGCCGCAAGATGCCCATCACTATGGCCGCCTTTGTCTTGGGCGGACTGAGCCTCATCGGTGTGCCTGGCACCGTGGGATTTATCAGCAAGTGGTACCTCGTGCTGGCTGCCCTTGAGGCGGGCTCTATGCTCATAGCCTTCATGATCCTGGCCAGCTCATTGCTTGCTGTGCTGTACGTCTGGCGTGTCGTCGAGGTGATGTACTTTGCCGGGGACGCTGAAGCCAATCCTGAGCTACGAGATCCGCCCTGGTCCATGCTCATTCCCACCCTAGTGCTCATCGGAGCCACTGTCTGGTTCGGCTTCCAGACGGACCTCACTGCTGGTGCGGCCTCTGACGCTGCCCGCATGCTCCTCGAGGTGGCAAAGTGAGTCCCTCTACCGCCATCGGCGCTGCCATACTTCTGCCCCTGCTGGGAGCCATCGGCATCCAGCTGACCGGCAGCAAGCCCAACCTGCGCGAAGCGGTCACGATCATCACCTCACTGCTGACCTTTGCGGTGGTGCTCACGCTGTTCCCCGTAGTCACCGCTGTGGGCCCAGGCAACCGCCCTGAGCTTGAGCTACTCACCGTGCTGCCCGGCGTAGCATTGGCCTTTCAGGTCGAACCCCTGGGCATGCTCTATGCGCTGGTCGCCTCGGGGCTTTGGATACCAACCGGCCTGTATGCCATCGGCTACTGTCGAGGCCACGACGAGCAGAACCAGACCCGATTCTTTACCTGCTTTGCCCTCGCTATCTTTGCAGCCCTTGGCATCGCGTTCAGCCGCAACCTCTTCACGCTGTTCCTGTTCTACGAAGTGCTGACCTTGAGCACCTATCCTCTGGTGACCCACTACGGTAACGACGAGGCAAAAGCGGCCGGACGCACCTACCTGGGAATCTTGCTGACTACCTCGGTGCTGTTCCTGCTCATGGCCGTCCTGTGGACCTGGAATCTCACCGGCACCCTGGAGTTCAAACTCGGCGGCATCCTCGCTGGCAAAGCAGACGGCCCGGTCGTCGCCATGCTGCTTGCCCTGTATGCCTTTGGCACCGGTAAGGCGGCGCTGATGCCCTTTCATCGCTGGCTTCCTGCAGCGATGGTGGCGCCAACACCGGTCAGCGCGCTGCTCCACGCGGTCGCCATCGTCAAGGCAGGCGTATTCACCGTCCTCAAGGTCATCGTCTACATCTTTGGCATCTCGTTTCTCGAGGACACAGGTGCATCCACCTGGCTGATGTATGCAGCAGCATTCACACTCTTGTGCTCTTCGGTGATCGCGCTCAGCAAAGACAACCTCAAGGCTCGACTGGCCTACTCGACCATCAGCCAGCTCTCCTACATCGTGCTGGGCGGAGCGCTCGCGACAGCTGCCGGCGTACTCGGTGGCGGACTGCACATCGCAATGCACGCCATGGGCAAGATCACGCTGTTCTTCTGCGCTGGCGCCATCTTCGTCGCCTCACACAAGAAGAAAATCAGCGATATGGACGGCATCGGTCGCGCCATGCCGTTTACCATGGGCGCCTTCTTCCTCGGCTCCATGAGCATCATTGGTCTACCGCCCATGGGTGGCTCGTGGAGTAAGTGGTACCTAGCGCTAGGAGCGGCTGATGGCGACAACGCCATCTTCATCGCTGTGCTCATGATCAGCTCGCTGCTCAGCATCGCTTATCTGATGCCAGTGGTCGGGCGCGCATTTTTGTTCCCGGCGAAGCCCTCAGACCACGGCCATGATGAGGCCCACGGCGATCACGACCATGGGCATGCTCCAGCAAGTGGCCTGCTCAGCAAGGTCTTTCCCGAGTTTCATGAGGCCCCCCTGCTTTGTGTGGCGCCCCTGTGTGCCACGGCCATTGGCTGCATCTTCTTGTTCGTCTTTGCCGAAGACATCTACGACCTCTTGCTGCCCATCACCCAAGACCTGCTGCCCATGACGGCGGAGCGATGACATGAGCGAGAACAACGAGGGACACATGAGCCCGCCGGCAGATGAGCCGAAGCGCTGGCTCGACCACCCGGACAGCGGCAAGAAGCTGTTTCGGGCCTTGGCGGTGGCCTGCCTCGGACTGCTGGTCTGGGATCTTCTCTACCACCAACATGGCCACTACGATTTTGAGGAGTGGTTCGGCTTCCACGCCTGGTTTGGCTTCGCTGCCTACTGCTTCATCGTCGGCACCGCCGTGCAGCTCCGCAAGGTGCTGATGCGCCCAGAGGACTACTACGATGATGAGTAGTCTTCCCCCCGGCACACTGCTGATCATCGGGGCACTCGCCGTGCCGCTGCTCAAGGGGCACCTGCGCAGTGCCTGGATGCTGCTCTTGCCCGTGCTGTCCTTTGCCCACATGCAGGGGCTCCCAGCCGATCACATCACCTCGATGCCTTTGTTCGACATGGTGCTCAACCCAGTGCGAGTCGACAGTCTGTCGCTGGTCTGGGGCATCGTCTTCCACATAGCCGCGCTGCTTAGCGTCATCTATGCCTTGCACCTCAAAGACTGGGTCCAGCTCACTGCCGGTCTCATGTACTCGGGTGCTGCCATCGGCGCAGCCTTTGCTGGTGACCTCATCACCCTGTTTGTCTACTGGGAGCTGACGGCCATCACCTCGGTGTTCTTGATCTGGGCCCGAAAGACCGAACGCGCCTATAAGGTGGGGCTGCGCTATCTGTTAATCCAGGTGGGCTCGGGAGTTATTCTGCTCGCCGGTGTCATCCTGCACTACTCAGGACAGCCTCTCGCAGAGCGCTCCCTCGCCTTTGTGCAGATGGCTGGCAACAACGGCATCTCCCTCGCCAACGCAGGGTTGGGCGTGCAGCTCATCTTCCTGGCATTTGGCATCAAGGCTGCCTTTCCGCTGCTCCATAACTGGCTGCAAGACGCGTACCCTGAGGCAACGGTGGTGGGCACGGTCTTTCTCTCTGCCTTTACGACCAAGCTAGCGATCTACACCCTTGCGCGCGCCTTCCCGGGTACGGAGATCTTGATCCCCATTGGTGCAGCCATGACGCTGTTCCCGATCTTCTTCGCGGTGATCGAAAACGACCTGAGACGAGTGCTGGCCTATAGCCTCAATAACCAACTGGGCTTCATGGTGGTAGGTATCGGCATCGGCACAGAGCTCGCCCTCAATGGCACTGCCGCGCACGCCTTCGCGCACATCATCTACAAGGGGCTGCTGTTTATGGCCATGGGGGCGGTATTGCACCGGGCAGGCACTATCAAGGCTTCCGAGCTCGGCGGACTCTACAAGTCCATGCCGTGGACCACCGCGTTCTGCATCGTCGGCTCTCTATCCATCGCAGGTTTCCCCCTGTTCTCGGGCTTTATCTCTAAGTCCATGGTGCTCGCTGCTGGGGCCGAAGCACACATGGTGGTGCTCTCTATCGCCTTGCTCATCGCCAGCGCCGGAGTGGTCGATCACTCCGGCATCAAGATCCCCTTCTTTGCATTCTTTGCCCACGACTCAGGTAGGCGGGTCGAGAAGGCACCGCTGAACATGCGCATTGCCATGGGGCTGGCGGCAGCACTGTGCCTGTTCCTTGGCTTTGGTCCCGGCATGCAGATGCTGTACGACATCCTTCCGTATCAAGACGCCATTGCGAAGTACGAGCCATGGACGGCCAGCCACGTACTGTTCTATCTGCAGCTGCTGCTGTTTGCGGCGCTGGCTTTCGGGCTCCTCTACCTCAAGGGGATCTATCCCCCTGAGCTTCGCTCCACCAATCTCGACACCGATGTCATCTATCGCAAGCTCCTGCCCGCCATCATCAAACGCATTGGCAACCTCCTCGGTGGTATGGACCGAGCAGTCCGCAGTCAGGGCCGCAAGCTCATCGGCTCAGTCATTGAAGAGACCGAGTCACAAAGCTCCCCGCCCACCGGTCTTATCGGCGAACCCTGGCCTGTGGGTACCGCATCTCTGTGGGCAGCAATCCTCCTAATCATCTGCTTAATAATGGCTTTTACCTGATGCTCGCTGTCCTCTCTCCCGCCAAGAAACTCAACTTCGAGCGTCCTACGCCGAACTTGCCGACCACCACTCCTATCCTCAGTGAGGATATCGCCGTACTGGCGAAGCAGGCTGCCAGGCTCAGCTCGAAGCAGCTTGGCAAGCTCATGGACATCAGCGACAAGCTCGCCGACCTCAACTACCAACGCTTTCAGGACTTCTCGATGCCCTTTGAGCCGGTGGGCAGCCGACCGGCAGCGTTCGCCTTTGCGGGCGACACCTACGTTGGCTTCGATGTAGAGCAGCTAGACAGCGAGGACCTGCAGTTCGCGCAGGACCACCTGCTCATCCTCTCTGGACTCTATGGACTGCTACGCCCCATGGACCTGATGCAGCCCTACCGCCTCGAAATGGGCACGAAGCTTACAAATAGTCGCGGTAAGAACCTGTATGAATTCTGGGGATCGCGCATCACCGAAAAGATCAACGAGACCCTCGAGGACCACAAAGAGAAGACGGTCGTACATCTTGCTTCGCAGGAATACTTCAAGTCCATCCAGAGAAAGCAGCTCCGAGCCCAGGTGATCACGCCGGTATTCCTTGAGCGCAAAGAAGGCAGGTCTCGGACACTGTTCCTGTTCGCCAAGCGCGCGCGAGGCATGATGGCGCGCTTCGCCATTCAGCAGCGCCTTGACCAGGCCGAGGGGCTTAAAGACTTCACCGAAGGCGGCTACCAATTCCAGTCAGAGCAGAGCTCTGCTGACCGCTGGGTGTTCGAGCGCGATCAGCCGCCACCCGCGCGCTGAACTCTACTAGCTGCAATTCAGTCTACTGATCGCTGTCTGGCGTCTCGACGGAGTCTGCTTCAGGCAGTTCATCCGAGAAGTAGAAGGCCGGAGCGGCAGTAAAGTGAAAGGCCACTGACATCTGAGTGCAGTTGCCAAACGAATCCGGCGCCAGATCCGCGTTGATGTCCAAGATGCTCTCAATCATGGCCGGTATCTCATCGCCAATGCCATCGAGGGTCGCGACGTTGTCTTTGACCTCTTGCACAGAGACACCGCCCCCCATGCGACCGACGTAGCCGTACTCGGGCAAGAGGTGTAGTTCCAGCACGGAATCCAACATGGTCAGATCGATGTATTCGTCAAAGATATTCAGCTCAAGACGCAGCGAGAAGGGGCTGCCACGGAGCACGCCATCAGAAAGCGTCGCACATTCGACGACGCTCTCACCGCGCTCGGGTTCGGGGTCAAAGGTCTGACCAGCGAGCAGCAGACCATCACCGCCCACAGCGGGCTGACCTGTGCCCCGCGACAAGCGCAACCGTACGCACTCATCGTTCTGCCGATCTTCGATACCGTCGAGGCCGATCATCAAGAGCAAGCGGCCATCATTGATCGAGGCCTGAATGAGGGGCTCGAGAGCCGCACCGCCTGCGACTTCCAAGGCAGGCAGCACATTGGCAAAGGCGTTGTCGATACCCTGCTCGCCGTCCAAGCCAAGCACGTCAGCGTGATAGCAGCCTTGGGGATCGTCCTCGCCGCTGGAGCGTCCGTCGAGATCAAAAGCGTCCGAGATGCCCTCTTCTTCTCTCACAAAGGCCAGCTCGCGGAGCACGGCGAGTTCATCTGCAGGGCCAAGAACGTCGTCACCGTTGGCATCGCAAGACGGCAAGAAAGGCAGCACAACTGCAGCCAGATAAAGAGACGAAAGCCTGCCCAGAGCCCTCATAGCTCGATCGCTCCGAGGCTGGATGTGACCCGGGCATCGTCGACGCCAAACTCAGCACGCAGGATGCCCATAGCGCGTATGAAGCTGAGCATGATGGTCGAGGCGTTCTCTCGGGTCTCGGAACGGTAGTGCATACCGGTCTTGAGCACGCCGCCGCCAGAGCCTGCATACAGAATGGGGAACTCATCAAGGGCATGAGTGCGCCCCAATGAGACCCCCGAAGTAGCCAACACAATGCAGTGATCAAGGAGCGTCTGATCACCCTCGGGGATAGCTGAGAGGGCCTCTATGAGATAGCGAAACTGACCCATGCAATGGAGCACGCACTCATGCACCTGCGGCTGCGGATCTGGCTCGTCGTGAGTGAGCCGATGATGGCCAGAGTCATTGCCCGGATACAGATAGTTATCGACTGGCTTGCTGAAGACATCAGTGAACACTCGGGTCTGGTCACAGGCCAAGGCCATAGCCATGAGATCACACAAGGCCTGATGCCGCAGCAGCAGATCTCCACCAAAGGCATCATCGGCAGGTGGTGTGTCGGGCAGAGCACACGAAGCCAGACTGACCGGATTGTCCTGCATCCGCGCGAGGCGAAGCTCCAGATCTCGGATCCCATCTTTGTGTTGCTCGAGACGCAGCTTGTCCGCCCGGCTGACCCTGCCCTCGAGGTCATTCATTCTCCCCAAGACAGCATCGAGCACCGAGCGACGCAGTCCAAGGCGGGGATCGACAACTGCCTCATCGCCAGGAGCGCTGAAGCCGACCCCAAAGAGTCGCTCAAACATCGCGAACGGTGACTTCTCAGCGGGGTTCACGCTGTGTGGACCTGTGTATGAGATGCCGCCGCCGCCACCTGGGCGGCCTCCGATTTCGAGAGACCGGTACAAGGTCTCTCCGCCTACTTCGGCAGCAATAATCTGATCGATGGTGGGTCCTGCGACCGTGTTGTCCCCCTCTTCTCCCAGGGGTGCCACTCCACACATGAAGCCAGCGGTACCCGAGAAGTGAGGAATCACGTTCGGTACCCGCACCTCAAGACCCGAGACCACCGTAATGCGGTCCTTAACCGGCGCTAGTGGCTGCAATTGGTCAGAGAGTTGCCATTCATCACCGGCGCCCGAGCCAATGGGCGTCCAGCGATGCGGAAGCGTGCCGTTTGCCCAGAAAAACAGACCGAACCGCTTCGGAAACGCGCTGCCATCGGCAAGGGCTTCATCGCTGGCGCCGAGCAGAGACTCCAGGGGAGGCAGCGCCACGGTAACCGCCGCTCCACCGAGCAGTCCGCGCAAGATAGTTCGTCTGCT
>Ga0163179_10003029_pt1 | contig 11521 bp, 9 predicted proteins | sample AtlANTMetagenome_FD_109643 | JGI IMG/M metagenome (GOLD analysis project Ga0163179, IMG submission 109643) | Marine eukaryotic phytoplankton communities from the Atlantic Ocean - Atlantic ANT 2 Metagenome | ecosystem: Environmental > Aquatic > Marine > Oceanic | place: North Atlantic Ocean... | reverse complement strand
GCAGAAGTTGTAGAACCAGCAGGACCAGCACCGACTACAATTGTGTCGTAATCATAATCTTTCATACTAAAATAACGTGATTATCAGTTTTTTGGTTTCAAATAAAAGTAAATATATATTAACTGCATGGCAATACTTCAACAATATCTGCAATCGTGTACCCGTTATTGTCCGTGATTTTATTACATCGACCATACAAATACTCAGATAGTGGGCATTTTAGTATTTCTGACATTAAATTATCCGACTTCAATTTAAAATAACCTCGAGGGTTACTGATATAATCAATTTTATGTTCCTCAAGTAACTTACCTAGTGGTTTAATTTTATCATTAATTTCAATTGCCATTTTTGAAGGAATTTTATCCAAATCAATTCCAATTGCCCCAAATTCAACAGGAATATGTTCATTTGAAGTTTTCAGAACTACCATTCTGAGAACATAATTTTCATTAATCTCACTATCTAAAACTTCAACATATAGATCACTATTGTGATATTTCGAGAGAGTTGATGTCATATCGACATCGTGAGCTAATAAGTTTCTCTCAAGTTCAGGTAGATGTTCTGAGTTAATTGGAAATATATCGAGCTGCTCAATTTTTTTCTTGGCGTAAAAGAATTCTAAAGGGAGCAGGAAGGATCTGAATTCATCTGATAACAGGTCATGCATAACGAGCATTCTGATGTTCTTTAAGGAAGAACTCATGAATCAAGCGGTCTATTTGTAGTAAACCATTTCTGCTAAGTTTTATTTCCTTTGAAGAATAGGTTAGATAATTATCATTTTGAAGGATTTCTAGAGTGGAAGAAAACCTACTAGAAATATCTTCATTAAACTTATTTTTAAAATAATCGAGATCTACTACACCAATTTTTAACTGAAGGATAAATTCTCTAATTAAAGTTTCATCTTCATTGATGGGATAGGCTCTATAGATAGGAAATTCATTTTTTGTAACCCTATCAAGGTACGTCCCTATATCATGCTCATTTTGAACATGAACACCTCCAATATGACCAAACGATGCCACTCCAGTCCCAAGCATATCCGCCCCACCCCATAGTGCATCTCTATAGACAAATTTCACACTAGGATCCTTAACTACCGTATAAGCACTAGAAATCGTGTAACCAGCTTCGACAAATAAATCGAATGCTTCGCTGACCCATCTACGTTTGGTAGGCCAATCAGCCACTGGAGCAGTAATTTTCCCTGACTCCTTCATTTCCTTATAAATAGTGGTGTTATAAGGGATCTCCATTTGATAAATGGTAACGCATTCAGGAGCTAATTCTATTGCTTGTTTGACTGTTTTGACCCAATTCTCTTCAGTCTCATCAATCATTCCGGCAATTAGATCAATATTGATCTGAGGAAAACCAATATTACGGGCGTACTGATACGCTCTGATTATCTCTTTGCTCCTATGAGCTCTCCCATTTATTTCAAGAATGTGATCGTCAAAATTCTCAACTCCAAGGCTTAACCTAGTTACCCCAAGTTTTCTGATATGATCTAATTTTTTTTCAGTCAAAGTCCCCGGTTCGCATTCAAAAGCAACCTCTTCGGCCTCGTCCCAAGGAAACACCGCTTTCATCCTGTCAGTTAAATCAGTAAGTTGAGATATTGACAGATAAGAGGGAGTGCCTCCACCGAAGTAAATGAACTTTGGTTTTCTCCCCTTTAGATAAGGCATGTTCCCATACTTTTCGATTTCTTTGATACCTGAATCAATATATGCACGGATTTCTGATGCTTTTTTATCTGTGTACACTCTGAAATAACAGAAATGACATCTCTTTCTACAAAATGGGATATGAAAGTAAACACCAAGTGGTAATGGGTTATCTGGAAGTGGTGTATTTAGAACATCATGTACATGTTTGACTAACTCAGGCTTCCAAAAAGAGTACTGAGGATAATTTGAAATAAAATAATTACCAACGCCTGTATCTTCAGCTTCTTTTGTATCTAACATCAAATGTAATCTAAATAAGAATATTTATACTAGTTGGAGTTATTTTCATTGAAACAGTAAACTTTACCATCATCACAGCCTATAATAAGTTTACCACCAACCACTGCAGGTGAAGACCTTATATTGTCACCAAGTTCAAAACTCCACTGTTCCTTACCATTTTGAATATCAACTCCGTATAATGAACCGTCACCTGAACCGACAAAAACGGTGTTTCCAGCTACTACAGGAGAGCTTTCTATTCCACTTCCAGTTTTAAACTCCCATATCCCCTCACCTGTTTTTCGGTTGATTCTGTATAGCCTCTTATCTCTGCCTGCGGCAAACACTGAATCTTTAGTGACAGCTGGTGATGCAAAATAAGGAAAGTCACGCTCTCCAAATTCCCAAATACGTTTTTTTTCTTTCAGATCGAAAGCGGCCACTCTATTTCCATGATGAGCAACATACGCAACGGAATCAACTACTACTATCGAATTAGCTATGTAGTTTTCTGCATCCATTGTTGTATGAACTTTTCCGTCCTCGGTCTTTATTCCATACAATTGAGCGTCACATCCTCCAAAGTATATTTTACCCTCAGATATTCCAGGCGCTCCATTAACATAATTTTGAGTTTCATATTTCCATTTTGGTTTGCCAGTTTCTAGTGATACGCAATGCATGTAGTTATCATAACTGCCAACAAGTATGTAATCTTTGTTGTCAGAATTACTTTTGAACAAATTAACACCACCAAGAATTTCACCATCAGTTTCGTACTTCCAATTAAGTTTTCCTGTAACCTTATTAAGACAGTAGAGATAACCATCACCTGCACCGAATACGACATATTTACCTACAGCGCATGCAGTGCCTTCAATGATATCATCGGTCTTGAATTCCCAAATGATTTTACCGTCATTAATATCCATTGCCACAAAACGACCTTCTTCATTTCCAATAAAAACCTTACCACCTGAAACGACTGGAGTAGCGAATACACTTCTACCGATTTTCGCATCCCAACTTAATTTAAGAGGTAATTTAAGGGAAGTTTTAGCAACACCTCTCATATCAGCAGAACCACGAAAAAAATTCCAATCTGCTGATGCAAAATGAGTTATACAAAGTGTGCAAAATAAATAAATTAAAGGTTTTAGATTTTGCTTAAAATCGTAAAGAAATTTAATCATATATATATAGATAACGTATATTAACTGCATCGCAACCCTACCGTAGTAACAATATAATGGATGATTTTAACGAAGAAATCTCAAAAAGTATACCAGAAGAACTATATTCAGAATATGAAGAACGACCTTTTCACACCTGTACTAAATGCGGTGAAACTCTTGTCGATTATCCTGAAGGCTACCATGTTGCTAAGGTTTTTAAAAATAATGAGGCAATATTTGAGTATGCACTTTGCTTTTCTTGTCACTCAGGAATGATTTCTGAGTTTTCATCTGATTCTAGAATTGCCCTTGAAAATCATTATAGAGAAAATATGAATCCAATATCAGGCCTGAAAGGCTGTGGTTTATGTAATAAAGAAAGATCTGAATTTGATGGAAATGAATATTCTATTGGTGCTATGTGTATGGGAATGGACATGATTGATGGTTTTATTATATGTTCACCCTGTATGGAAAAAACAAATTCCTTAATTTCGACTAAGACTAAGGGGATATGGGATAAATTTATTAATGAAAATTTTCCAGGAGTTCCTGCTGATGCTCTTCCCTCACCAGGGAAATTAGGTGTTCTATAAAGATTATTATCTATGCAGGAAAAAGATCATAAAATAATATTAAAAAGCTTTTTACTGAGATTAATTCTATCGCTGTTTTTTGAACTAGGTTTTATAATTTGTTCTTTATATCAAGTTATAATGTTTGGTGCGGGGATAACTTTTATTTTATCCTTTCCCTTTTGTTATCTGTTGTCTGGGAAGTTCTTTCCTGACTCAACAGAATTTTTATCATCTGATCATCGTGATTATTTAAGGTCTCGAAAGGGGCTAGCAAAAAGTGATGACTCAATAAAAATCAAAGGTCACCACTTCGATGATTACAAGAGAGGCTAGAGAATTATGAAGGATGATTCAATTGAAATTAAAAGATCTATAGCTATTTCAGCATTGCATGACCTCAAAAAACACTTATCAGATATATCTCAAAAATCTGTAAATATACAAAAGGATAAACTTCAGAAGCTGATCAATATCGGCACTCAAATCAATCAGGCTGGATTTATTAATAATGATCAGGAATCTAGAATTGAACAAATCATATCACTTCAAAACTCAATAGAGACAGACCCCGATTTTATAAATATTGCCTCACTCAGAAGCACTCCTGTATTTGGTGATGGCAGCTTAGAATCTGAAATAGTTTTTGTTGGAGAGGCTCCAGGCTATGAAGAGGAAGTTCAGAAAAAACCTTTTGTAGGACCGTCCGGTCAATTACTTGGCAAAATAATAACTGCAATGGGTCTAGATAGAAAACAGATTTATATTACAAATATATTAAAATACCGTCCAAAGTTAGGTGATGGTAAACAAGGTCATGGTAATAGGAAGCCTTCTTCCGATGAGGTGAAAATTTCTATCAATTACTTATTGCAAGAGATTAACATTATTAACCCAAAGGTTATTATAATTCTTGGAGGCACAGCAATGGAGGGTTTATTAAATATAAAAGAACCAATTTCTAGCGTTAGAGGAAAGATTCATTCTTTTGAAGGAACTAAAGCTATTGTTACATATCATCCATCATTCTTACTTAGAAGTAAGAATCAGATTTCTGATAAGCGTAAAGTTTGGGAAGATATGCTTATAGCAATGGAACTATTGGAAATGAAAATCACTGATAGGCAAAGGGCTTACTTTAGCTAAGAATTAATCTTTATTATTTCCCTCATCTGCTTCTGAATTCTCATCTGCTTCTGAATTCTCATCTGCTTCTGAATTCTCATCTGCTGTACCCTCTCTCACAGGAGCAATATCTTGGAGCTTTTCGTCATTATTTAATGTTACAAGTTTAACGCCTTGTGCATTTCGACCTGTCTCTCTAACATCAGAAACGCGAATACGAATACTTTGGCCGCCAGTAGTCATTAACATGAGTTCGTCATCATCCGAGACAGCCGCTGCACCAACGACATTCCCTGTTTTCTCAGTACACTTCATTGTGATGACACCTTTACCTCCCCTTGATTGTTGCCTGTAATCATCAAATGATGTCCTTTTACCAATGCCATTTTCAGAAGCAACGAGAAGCTTTTGTTCTTCTGAGACTAAAGCCAAACCAATAACATGATCTTCATTACGGGGTCGAATTCCAAAAACACCTGATGTTGCTCTTCCTTGTGATCTAGCCTGTTCCTCATTGAATCTAAGGCTTAATCCACTTCGTGTAATTAATACTACATCATCAGAGCCACACGTAAGTCTAACGTCAATTAACTCGTTTCCTTCATCTAACTTAATGGCAATTATACCATCTTTTCTATAATTCCTAAAATCATTAACAGCAGTTTTCTTGATCTTTCCACTTCTAGTAGCGAAAAGAATGAACCCTGCATCACTTGAAAAAGTTATATCATTGCCATCATCATCAGTCACGTATACTAACCTGAGTACAGCGGCTATTGATTCGTCAGGTTGAAGATTTAAAACATTCTTGATGCTTCTTCCCCTAGACGCACGAGATGCCTCAGGAAGTTCATATACTCGTTCGACATAAACTCTTCCTGAATTAGTAAAGAACATTAAGTAGTCGTGAGCTTGAGCGGTGAACAGATGTTGTACAAAATCTTCTTCGTCATCATCTTTTGTCCGTGTTTCCATCCCTCGGACTCCTTTCCCTCCTCTAGCCTGTACTCTATATTCACTAGATGGCGTGCGTTTTACATAACCTCGGTGGCTAAGAGTGACGATCATGCCTTCATTAGCAATAAGGTCCTCGATTCCTATCTCACCTTCATCCGGTAAGATTGGACACCTTCGTGGAGTTGCGTAATTTTCTTTGATCTCAAGTAAGTCTTCTTTAATAATTGATAAGACTCGGGATTCTTTATCAAGGATATCTAATAAATCTTTAATTTCTTCAATAACATTGTCGTAGTCGCCTTTAATCTTATCACGCTCCATTGCTGTGAGTTGATAAAGCCTTAGTTCAAGTATTGAATTTACTTGTCTGTCAGTGAACTCATATTGATCGCCCTGTATACTAGGTTGATCTCTAATAAGAACTCCGAGGGCTTCTGCTGTTTTAATTGAAAACTTATATTCCTTAAGTCTCTCTCTAGCTTCATCCCTGTTTTTTGAGTCCCTAATAATTTGGATAAAATCATCTAGGTGACCAATCGCTAATAAAAAAGCTTCAAGGTTCTCTGCTCGATCCTCCGCTTTTTGCAACAAGAACTTTGTTCTTCTGATAATAACCTCTCTCCGGTGTTCTATGAATGCGTCAAGAGCTTCGAGAATAGAAAGTTGCTTAGGTCTTCTCTCATGAATGGCAAGCATGTTAACACCAAATGATGTCTCCATAGCTGTTAATTTATATAATTGATTAACAACAACCTGTGGTCTTGCATCTCTTTTTAGAGTGATCTCAATACGTGTTTCTTCATCAGAAAGATCACGCATTCCAGAAATTTCAGTAAGAATCTTTTCCCTTACCAATTCGGCAATTCTTTGTTGAAGAGTTGCCCTATTAACTCCATGAGGGACTTGTTTTATGAAAATTTGAGATGTTCCAGATGAGGTTTCCTGAACATCCATAACCCCTCTAATTTTGACACTTCCTCTTCCAGTTCTGAAGTAGTTGTCTATTCCTTTATAACCACGAATTTCGCAGGCCCCTGCGAAGTCAGGACCTTTAATAAATTCTTTAATTTCATCAATACTTATTTGAGGATTGTCAATGCGCGCGCAGATTCCATCAATAACTTCACCCAAATTATGTGACGGTATGTTAGTGGCCATACCAACGGCAATACCAGTACCACCATTAACTAGTAAATTTGGGATAGATGCGGGGAGCACTTCGGGCTCAACAGAATTCCCATCATATGTCTCATGATGGTCTACTGTCTTCTTCTCTAGATCAGTCATCATTGAAGAACCTAGAGGAGTTAACCTTGCCTCTGTGTACCTCATTGCTGCAGGAGCGTCACCTTCAACTGAACCAAAATTACCTTGGCCATCAACCAGAGTTTCTCTCATGGTCCATGGCTGAGCCATGTTAACCATTGTTGGGTATATCGCACCATCTCCATGAGGATGATATTTTCCCATTGTCTCACCTACAATTCTTGCACACTTTAAGTGAGGCTTAGATTTAGAAAGGGATAAATCATGATGCATTGCATAAAGCAATCTTCTTTGAGATGGCTTAAGTCCATCTCGAGCATCAGGTAGAGCTCTAGAAACTATTACTGACATCGAATAATCCAAAAAGGATTTTGACATCTCATCAGCTACGTTAATTTGTTTTATATTGTCGTCTGACATTTAAGTTAAATTCTAAATTTAAGAGTTACACGTCAAGGTTTTGAACATTTAGAGCATTATCTTCAATAAAGCGTTTTCTTGGCTCTACAACATCACCCATTAAGACATCAAACATTTTACTGGCTTCATCGTAATTTTCATGATCAAACTGCACTCTTAATAAAGTTCTTGTTTCAGGGTCCATTGTTGTTGAATAAAGTTCTTTAGCATTCATTTCACCCAAACCCTTAAACCTTTGAATGCGCATTCCCCTTTTGCCAATATCAAGTATCCTATCAAGTATTTCGAAAAGATTAAACACAGGATCAACGATCATATGTTCACCTTCTCCCTCTACCAGTTCATACGTTGGCTTATCGTCTGAATAGAAAGGGCTAGTGGATATTCCAAGCTCCTCTAATCGTAAAAGAATTTTAGAAATGGCAAGGCATTCGTGTAATTCATATTTAATTCCACGCCTCTGAATTCCTTCATTTTTAGAGGAATATGATTCTATTTCTTCTTCTGAAAGATCTTCATTAAAAAGGCGAAGATCGCGGTTCTCGTTACTGAACTGAAGGAGAGATTTTTCATCAGTGAAGTAAGATATGTCTTCTTCGTTTCCTATCTTTACACGAACCATGTATTCTGGAAGTTTGTCACCATCAGATTGGTTCAAGATTTCCTTGAAGCTACCACCATGACCCTCAAGTGTTTGAACAAAACGAGTTAATTGAGACAAAGAGTCTAATACAGTTTCAAGAAGGTCATTTTCTAGATAATCTTCTGTTCCAGCTTTTCTTAATCTAACTTCATCAGACCCAATAGATATGAGAATCTTGTTAAGTTCAAAATCATCAGCAACATACTCCTCCCTTTTCTTCCTCGTCACCTTATATAATGGGGGTTGGGCAATGTATAGGTAGCCAGCTTTAACAAGTTCCGGCATGTGTCTACAAAAGAATGTAAGGAGCAAGGTTCGGATGTGCGATCCATCGACATCTGCGTCAGTCATTATAACAACTTTATGATATCTTACTTTATCAAGTTTAAATGCACCTTCTTGATCTTCCTCACCGCTACTTTCACCAATACCAGCACCTATTGCCGTAATCATTGCTTGGATTTCCTTATTCTGAAGAGCCCTATGTAACCTAGCTTTTTCAACATTAATCACTTTACCTCTTAGAGGTAAAATGGCTTGGGTAGTTCTATTTCTTCCCGCTTTTGCAGAACCTCCAGCAGAATCACCCTCAACAATAAATATTTCAGATTTAGCAGGATCCCTTTCTGAACAGTCGGCTAATTTTCCAGGAAGACCACCTCCTGAAAGAACTGATTTCCTAACAGTTTCTCGGGCTTTCCTTGCAGCTTCCCGTGCACGTGCGGCATTAACTGCTTTCTCAATTATAACCTTAGCGATTGCTGGGTTTTCATCAAAATACTGTTGAATGCCTTCGTACACCACTGAACCAACAACACCTTCAATTTCTGTATTAACCAATTTAGATTTTGTTTGTGAGTTAAATCTAGGATTCGGCATTTTAACGCTGATAACACAAACGATTCCCTCCCTTGCATCATCACCTGACAATGCTGGATCCTTATCCTTAAGGATTTTATTATTTTTAGCATATTGATTAATTGCTCTTGTTAAGGCACCTCTAAATCCAGACAAGTGTGTTCCTCCATCAGGATTAGGAATTGAGTTAGCGAAGCAAAGAATATGATCATTATATGAATCGTTGTATTGAAATACAATGTCTGCAAAAACGTCATCCTCAGTTACTTTACCATCATAATCGATTTCGACTTTGCGCTTACCTTTAACGATAATTGGATCAGTATGTACTAAGCTTTTATTCTCACCAAGTTGACCAACGTATTCCTCAATACCTTTCGCATAATAAAAAGTTTGGGTTGAAGAGGATTCAGGACGTTCATCAATAAGGTCAATGGTTAGGCCTGGGTTAAGAAATGATAACTCTCTCATTCTCTTTGCTAATCTCTCAGTCTGAAATGCAATTGTTTCTGTGAAAATTGTAGCATCTGGAAAGAAAGTGACTTTTGTACCGGTAGGCTTTTCGGGAATTTCACCAACAACTTCAAGAGGTTTAATGGTTTTACCTCTCTCAAACATTATAGAGTGCAACTTACCATCACGGCGCACTTCAGCCTTGAACCAATCAGAAAGTGCATTTACACACTTCGCACCCACACCATGTAGTCCACCAGAATATTTGTATGCTCCTTGACCAAACTTTCCACCAGCGTGTAAATTTGTTAAAACTAATTCAATGGCTGGAACGCCAAACTTAGGATGCATGTCAACAGGAATTCCCCGACCGTCATCATCGATAGAAATTGATCCATCAACATGTAATACAATAACAATTTTGTTACAATATCCTGCTAAATGTTCATCGATAGAATTATCTAAGACTTCAAATACACAATGATGTAAACCTCTTTCATCAGGGTCACCAATATACATTCCAGGTCTTTTTCTAACTGCTTCAAGGCCCTCTAGTTTGTCAATTTGAGCGGCATCATATTGATCACCACCTGCAGTGAGTTGCGCCTCTTCGGCATCGCTATTTTTTTCTTCTTGAGACATTTAACAAAAATTAAATTTTTAGGATTTTTTTGGGGTTCAATAATTAAATAATTGAGTTCATTATATTAATCTAGATCGTACAAAAATAGCAATATATTCGGTGGTATTTTTAAATAATTAATCTATGGTTAAGAGATTGCTAACTTGCTAATTTTCAGTAACTTGTATTACTTTTAAACAATTGGTGAAGAATAATACCATATTGTAATCAAATAAAACGTTTAAGCACTCAAATTTTGTATGAAATTTAATCTATTTTATTTAATTAATATAAATAAATAATAAGGAAAATTTATCAAAAAAATATGATCTTTATCAATGTTGCACGCAGAGTTTGATCGTTTAAGTTTTATTGAATGGTAACAACTACAAAGCCATATGATTTAAAAGATCAAATTCTTGAACTAAAGAAAAAGATTAATGCCATAATATTGGTTCATAATTATCAAGTAGGTGAAATACAGGATATCGCTGACTTCGTAGGTGATTCCCTTGGATTAGCATTTCAGGCAAAGAAAACCGATGCGGATGTTATAGTTTTTTGTGGCGTTCATTTTATGGCTGAAACAGCCAAGATAGTTAATCCTAATAAAACTGTTATTTTACCAGATAGTGATGCTGGATGCTCTTTAGAGCAATCTTGTGACGGCAATCAACTCGAGTCATTTTTGGAAGAGAATTCTGAGAAAAACTATTATGTAATTGCTTACATAAACTGTAGTGCCCACGTAAAAGCTCTATCTGATTGTATTTGCACAAGTGGAAATGCAGTAAAAATCGTAGCATCAGCACCACAAGATAGACCAATATTATTTGTCCCAGATCAAAACCTCGGATCATGGGTTATGGAACAAACCGGTCGTAAAATGGATCTTTGGAAAGGTTCATGTTATGTCCACGTTGAATACACTAGGGAAAGTATACTAAAGATAAGAGAAGAATTTCCAAATGCGGAATTAGTTTCGCATCCAGAATGCACTTACGCAGTGAGAATGTTGTCTGACGAAGTTTGCTCAACTGAAAAGATGATTGATTATGCGAGAAATTCATCAAGCAAGAATATTATAATTGCTACCGAAAATGGAATGTTGCATAGACTAAAGAAAGAAGTTCCTGAGAAAAACTTTATTCCTGCCCCAACACAAAATTGTGCATGCTCTGAATGTCATTTCATGAAAATGAATACACTTGAAAAACTCAAGAATTGCATGGAGTCATTGTCTCCTGAAGTCATTATTCCAGAAGATATGAGACTGAAAGCAGAGGCCCCAATTCAGAGAATGCTTGACCTAAGTAATTAATTTTTTGATTTTTTTCTACAGGTTTTAAAAAGGTAAGCACAGCCTCCAAGTGTAGATAAGTCTAAAAGTATTTGTAATTGGATACTTATGTTAAGTCCCAAGCATCCACAATCGACGTTAATATCTCTTATTAATAACGATG
>Ga0163179_10003026_pt1 | contig 11528 bp, 10 predicted proteins | sample AtlANTMetagenome_FD_109643 | JGI IMG/M metagenome (GOLD analysis project Ga0163179, IMG submission 109643) | Marine eukaryotic phytoplankton communities from the Atlantic Ocean - Atlantic ANT 2 Metagenome | ecosystem: Environmental > Aquatic > Marine > Oceanic | place: North Atlantic Ocean... | reverse complement strand
GTCACGCGCGGCTTGAGCGTACTTACTCTGCAAGACCTCATCTCTTTCATAGTCTGGCTCACACGACGTGAATGACGCCCCGCCCGGTGCCTCCACGACGCCTGAGACCTCCATACGATTCAACAAGAAGGTGTGCCGACCGCCCTCCGCGACCATGTCTTCAGCGCTGACAATACGCTCGCACGACACATACGCACGTCGCGCAGCACGACAGAACCACAGATCGAAAAACGGATCGGGCCCGAGAGACTGCGCGTTACCGCGCGCATCCGACCTGTTCAGATGCACCAACGCCGCGTCGAGCTCAATAGCCTTCATCGCCACGAGCTCCTCGGCATCGCCGTAAGGAGATGTCACCGTGCGCAACCACGGATTGATCTTCATCACATCACTGCCGAGACCCGCGCGGATTGGCAGAAAGGGCAGCCGATAAGCTGCCGCGCGCAACCCCCACTGCACCATGCCCTCATCGAGCTCTACCGCCTCGAAACGTCCCTCTTGACGCGCCTTGCGAAACACCGGCTCGAGAGGGATCGAGTCGAGAGACGCGAAGCCATACACCACCTTGGCCACCTTGCCCGCAGCCAACAGAAGTCCCACATCAGGGCCAGCAAAAGACACAATGGTCAAGTTCTTGAGATTCGAACGCGCGATCGCCCGTACGAGCGACATCGGCTTCCGGCGAGAGCCCCAGCCCCCTATACCGATAGTCATCCCGTCGCGGAGTTCAGCGACAACCGCCTCATGGCTCATGCGTTTATCGGCCACGGCGCTACTTCCTCTCCTTGGATTTTTCGTCAACAAAGGCGTCACGGGCCTCATCTCCAGCGCCCATCAAGTTGAGTTCAAACGTAAAGCCTTGCTCCATGCGATAGCTTCGATTCACGTCGACCGGATCAATACTGTTGAGCGCGGCCTTCGCCGCCCTAAGCACGCGAGGGTCCTTCTCTGCGAGCTTATTGGCCACGCGAAAGGCGGCATCTCGTAGCGCTTCTCTGGGGACGATCTCCAACACAGAGCCATACCGATGCAGCTCCTCTGCCCCGATAGACTCCGCCGAATACACCATGGCCCGCATTCGATGGTGCGGCACCAACCGAGCGAGGTGCGTCGCCGCGCCCAATGCGCCGCGGTCCACCTCGGGCAGTCCAAAGGTGGCGTCTTCCGCAGCGATGACGACGTCCGCGTTTCCCACCAGCCCTACGCCGCCACCTAAACAGTACCCATGCACCGCCGCGATAACCGGAACAGCGCACTCATAAACCGCCTTAAACGCCGCGTAGCATCCTTGATTCGCCCCTACCAAGGCATCGAAGCCGCTGTCCGCCTGCATTTCCTTGATGTCTACGCCCGCGTTGAAACCACGCCCCTCAGCGCGCAGAATCACCACACGCACATCCGGGTTTTCTCCAGCCGCCGAAACGGTCCGGGCGAGCTCAAACCAGCCCGCGACATCCAGCGCATTGACCGGTGGCCGCTCCATCACCACCTCAGCCACGCCGTTACTGACGGTGCACCGAATCCCCATTCAGGCCTCCTCGAAGCCGAGTTTACCGGATCGCGTCATTTCCTGCGCGTGCGGTAGGATGCAAAGACGCGCTCAACCTGCTGGAGTCGTCCTCTTGACCCGTGCCGAACCCGAAGGTCTTCGCGGTGACCTCGAATTCAAAAGCTTACCAGGCTTGGTGCGGGCTGCAGCCGAGACACACGGCGAACGCATCTTTATTGAAGACGGACAAACCACACTGTCTTTCGTGGATTTAGAGCGGCGCGTTGCTGAAGCCGGCCGCGCCTTAGTCGTCTCGAAGATAGCGCCGGGCGATCGCGTCGGCATCTGGGCACCGAACTGTTGGGAATGGATCGTTGGCGCGCTCGCCATCCACAGCGTTGGCGCGGTCCTCGTCCCCATCAACACCCGGTACAAAGGACATGAAGCCGCTTGGCTTCTGAACACGTCACGCGCGAAGCTCTTGTTCACCGTCACAGACTTCCTCGACACAGACTACGTACAACGCCTCAAAGCGACGAATATCCGCACACCGCATCTCGAAAATGTGATCGTTTTACGCGGAAGTGAAGCCGCGAGCGCCATCTCCTGGGAAGCCTTCTTGACGCGAGCGGAGCAGGTATCGCATGACACCTTTCATGCGCGCGCCACGGCTGTGCAGCCAAGCGATGTCTGCGACATTCTCTTTACCTCTGGGACTACAGGGCACCCCAAAGGTGCGATGTCTACTCACGCACAGAGCCTCCGCGCCTATCGTGACTGGGCGGATGTGGTCGGACTTTGCGCGGAGGATCGCTATCTTGTGGTGGCCCCGTTCTTCCACTGCTTCGGCTACAAAGCCGGATGGATGGCCGCGCTGCTCGTTGGCGCAACCGTACTGCCACAGCCCGTTTTCGATCCAGTACAGGTCCTGGCCCGCATAGCTCCCGATCGTGTGTCGATGCTCCCGGGTCCACCTGCGCTCTACCAGACCATACTCGCCCAGCCAAATCTTCAAGACCACGACCTGTCTTCATTACGACTCGCCGTCACCGGCGCGGCGGTCATCCCCGTTTCCCTCATTGAGCGCATGCGCGATGCGCTCGGCTTTCAGACCATCATCACCGGCTACGGCCTCACTGAATCGACAGGGATCGCGACGATGTGTCGCTTTGACGACGACGCAGCGACCATCGCGACCACGTCAGGCCGCGCGATCCCCGGAGTCGAGGTTCGCGTCGTCGATGAAGATGGACAAGAAACCCCCGCGGGACAGCCCGGCGAAGTCGTCGTCCGAGGCTACACCGTGATGGATGGTTACTTCGAAGACATCGAACAAACAAAAGCGACCATCACCACCGACGGCTGGCTCCACACCGGCGACATCGGCGTCATGAACACGCAAGGCTATTTACGGATTACCGATCGCAAAAAAGACATGTTCATCGTGGGCGGCTTCAACGCATATCCTGCGGAAATTGAGAACACTATCTGCGAACACCAAGCGGTCGCAGAGGTCGCGGTGATTGGCGTCGCTGACAACCGGTTGGGCGAAGTGGGGCTCGCCTGTGTGGTGCTTCAAGCCGACAGCACATTGGATGCGGAGGCACTTATTGCCTGGTGTCGGGAACGAATGGCCAACTTCAAAGTCCCGAGACAGGTCGAGTTCATGGAGACACTCCCTCGAAATGCGACTGGAAAGGTGATGAAGTTCGTCCTTCGGGAACGCTTGAACGCGCCATCGGGTTAGCCACACCCCATGAACGTTGAATTGCCACTGGGTGATGTGGTCGACAAGGTCACGATCCTTCGCATCAAATCCGAACGCATCGACGCGCCAGACAAGCGCGCGAACGTCGCGCGTGAACTCGACACGCTGAAAGCCGCCTGGCGCGATGCGACGCTCCCAGACATGGAGAGCCTCGAAGCCTGGGAGCCGCTCCTTACCGTCAACGGAGAGCTGTGGGACGTGGAAGACGCCCTACGCGAGCACGAAAGCCGCGCAGACTTCGGGGCACGCTTCGTGGAGCTTGCCAGGTCGGTGTACCACCTGAACGATCAGCGCGCAGCGCTTAAACGCGTAATCAACGAAGTGTTGGGCTCCCGGCTCGTCGAAGAAAAGTCTTACGCCGACTACCGACAAAGCTGACCGTGATGGGCGCTTCCAGCGCATTCGGACGACATTAAAACCAGGCTACGAAAGCGCCGTTTTTTGACGCGCGCACTCCGGATTAATTGTGTTTGTACGGTAAATACCCCTCTACAGGGCAGCATTCACAAGAGGGCTTTGAGAGAAAAAGGTACGATCGCCACACGACCGCCCGGTCAGCAGGCAAGACACGGGTAGGACTGTGGAGTCATCATGTCGAAAATCCTATCGTTATTTGCTCTTGGACTCTTGGTCGGCTGTGCGGCACCGTCAGAAGACACCGGCGTCCCCATAGAAGACGAGATCGCCGATCTGCAGGCGCAAATCAACGCGCTTGAGTCCACGCTCGCGCAGCTGGATCAGACCGAGATGCGCGCGACGATTGAAGCCAATGCCGCGGTAATAGACGCCAACGTGACCGCGATCGCGAATCACGATGAAGCCCTGGCCTTACTCGATAACGACCTCGAGACACTCGATGCGACGGTCGTAGACCACGCCACGCGACTGGACGCTACCGAAGCGGTGGACGCCTCTCAAGACGAATCGCTTCTGGCTCTGCAAGCGGCAGACGCCTTAACCACGACTACGTTGAATACATTGGATAGCGAACAAAGTGCGACCGCTGCGGCTGTCAGTGATCTAGAGTCCTCGCTCAACACATCCAACAGCGCCATCGCGAACAACCAAAGCACGATCTCCGATCTTCAAGCCGACGTCTCGCTGTTGGATATCTCCGTCGACTCTGATCAAGCCGCGATCGCGTCGATTCAAACCTCACTCGACATCTTCATGTCCGACTTAGATGACGCCGTCTCCGATCTCTCAAGCCTTGAAGCGAACGTCGCGTCCAACGACACCGCTTTGGATTGGATCGCTGACAGCCTCACCACCGCCGAAGAAAACATCACCGGGCTGCAAGCCGATATCGCCGAAATGGGTTCTTCGGTCAACGCGCTGGACGCGGTGGTCGACAGTAACAGCGACGACATCGACGATCTGGAGAGCACCACCTCTCGAATGGACGCAGACGTCGAAACCAACAGCCTGGACATCGCAAACTTAGAATCGGACACCATCGCACTCGATGTCGCGATCACAGACGTCCAAGATGACGTCTCCACACTCCAGTCCCAGATGGCCGCGACACTGCTCAATGTGGACACGCTTGAAGACGACGTCACCGCCCTCGAAAACACCACCGACGACCTGTCTGAAGACACCAACGACAATGGCACCGCGCTCAACATCCTACAAAGCGATCTCGGTGCACTGGACGCAGAGGTCTCAAGCCTGGCCATAGACATCGCGACAACAGACACTTCGGTCGATGACGTGGAAGACGCGATCGCGGCGCTAGGGGCAGAGACCGCCACGATTGAAGCACGCGTCGACACCAACGCATCCCACCTCGAAGATCTGGATAGCGACATCGCCGACGCTCAGTCAGACATCTATGATCTGGCCTGGGATCTGAGCCTTGCGGAACGCTGGATAGAGACAATCGGCGATCTGGACGAATACCTGACGGTCGATAGCGACACGGACAACATCTACTTCTCTGGGGCCAACCTCTACATCCAAAGCGGATCTGGGCTGACCGATGACGACGGGGACCCAACAGGACTGGGCAACCTGATTGTCGGCTACGACGAAGACGCGAGAGCGCTTGAGAGCAGCGCGAGCGCCAGTGACAAATCAGGCAGTCACAACCTGGTGGTCGGACCAGGACACAGCTACCCGGAAACAGGAGGGGTCGTGGCTGGCTACCTCAACACGCTGAACGATGACTACGAGGTCAGCTACTAGCCCTGCGCGCCAGATCGAGCGCAACGTCCTCGATCAGATCTTCCTGCCCACCTACAGTTTTGCGCCGACCCATCTCAACCAAGATGTCTCTGGAAGAGACCCCGTACTTTTCGGCGGCCCGCTGCGCGAACAACAAGAACGAGCTGTAAACGCCTGCATAGCCAAGAATTAAGGCGTCCCGATCAAGACGAATGGGCTGATCCATAATCGGAACGATCAAATCCTCTGCCACATCCATGATCCCGTAAAGGTCAACGCCGCTCTGAATGCCCATCCGTTCGAGGACAGCAACCAGCACCTCCATCGGCGCATTGCCCGCTCCAGCACCCAAGCCCGCAGCGGAGGCATCCACCCGATCAGCACCCGCCTCGATCGCCGCCACAGAGTTCGCGACGCCCAACGAGAGGTTGTGATGCCCATGGAATCCAACCTGTGTCTCTGGACGCAAAACAGCGCGTAACGTCGTGATCCGGGACGTCACATCGGCTGGCAGCATGAATCCTGCGGAGTCCGTGCAGTACACACATTCGGCGCCAAAGTCTTCCATCATCTTCGCTTGTCGTCCAAGCTCGTCAGGGCTCACCATATGCGCCATCATCAAGAACCCAACGGTGTCCACGCCCAGGTCTCGTGACATGCCGAGGTGCTGGCCCGATACGTCGGCTTCGGTGCAATGCGTCGCGATCCGCAGCGTACTTACGCCGCAATCCACCGCCATCTTGAGATGTTCGACAGTGGCAATACCCGGTAATGACAGGGCCGAGATCTTGGCCTGCTTCATCTGCGGCACCACGGCCCGCAAGTAGTCCTCATCCGAATGCGCGGGAAAGCCATAGTTAATCGACGCTCCCCCAAGCCCGTCGCCATGGGTGACTTCGATAAGCGGAATCCCTGCTGCATCAAGCGCGCTGGCGACCGCCACCATCTGGTCCAACGAGATCTGATGCTGCTTGGCGTGCATGCCATCCCGAAGCGACATGTCGTGCAACAAAACGCGGCGATCGGTCACGTTACCCCTCCTAAATCTCGTGAGGGCAGCGCCATGCGTCCCGCACTCACCTCCTCTTCAAACATCTCCGCCATGCGCACAGCGGCAGCGGTCATGATGTCCAGATTCCCAGCGTACTTAGGCAGGTAGTCGCCAAGCCCCTCGACCTCCAGCCACACCGTGACGCGATGGCCATCAAAAACAGGGCCGTTCTTAAGACGGTAGCCAGGGACATAGCGCTGCACCTCCGCGATCATCTCGTGCACCGAGCGGGTAATCGCCGCTTCGTCAGGCACATCGTCGGTCAAGCAATGGATAGTGTCACGCATCAAAATCGGCGGGTCGGCGGGGTTGATTACGATGATCGCCTTGCCCTCTCGAGCGCCACCGACCTCCATCACGCCGGCGCTCGTCGTGCGCGTAAACTCGTCGATGTTGTTCCTTGTCCCAGGGCCAATAGACTTGCTCGCAACGGTTGCCACAATCTCTGCGTAGCCTACCGCCTGGACGCGGCTTACCGCCGCCACCATCGGTATGGTCGCCTGGCCGCCACAAGACACCAAGTTCACGTTCATAAGTGACGCACCCGCATGCGCACGCAGGTTGACCGGCGGAATGCAGTACGGCCCGCGAGAGGCCGGCGTGAGATCGATATTCACCACCCCAGCCGCTTCCAGAAGAGGGGCGTGCGCGTGGTGTGCTTTGGCGCTGGTCGCATCGAAAGCGATGCGGATATCGTCTGTATCGACGTGAGGGAGCAGGCCAGCGACGCCTTCGGGCGTCACCTTCAAGCCCAGATCGCGCGCACGGGCCAACCCCTCGGACTGCGGATCGATCCCAACCATCCAGACCGGCTCAATCTGAGTACTTCTAAGCGCCTTGTACAGCAGATCTGTGCCGATATTTCCCGAGCCGATAATCGCGGCCTTCAACGTCATCTTTTCCCCTACACAAAGCCTACAACAGCAGAACCAACGCCTTCGATTTCAAGGCGCATGTGATCGCCAGGCACAACAGGCTCAAGAGGAACCCAAGAGCCAGATAAAATGACTTCGCCAGCCTTCAAGGGCACCCCGAAGCGGCCCATCGTGTTCGCCAACCAAGCGACACAGGTGAGCGGGCTACCGAGCGCCGCCGACGCGCGCCCCGAAGAAAGCAGGGCGCCGTTCTTGAAAACCCGCATCTGGGCTTCGAAAAAGTCCACGCCGGTGGGAGAGGCGGGCTTGCCGAGCACGAAGAGGCCAGACGACGCATTATCGGCGACCGTGTCCTGGATACGAATTTGCCAGTCCTCAATCCGAGAGTCGACGATCTCGAAACACGGAAAAACAGCGTCTGTCGCCGAGAGTACAGCGGCCTCATCTACACCAGGACCGACAAGATCAGAGCACAACCTAAAGGCGAGTTCTCCTTCCGCGCGGGGCTGAATACACACCGTAGAGATCGGCAACTGAGCGCCGTTTTCATACTGCATCGCGTCGGTGAGATAGCCAAAGTCCGGCTGACGCACATCGAGCATGGACTGCACCGCTTCGCTCGTCACCCCGATCTTTTTGCCTACCAAACGCTCTCCCTCGGCCAAGCGATGTTCCAGCAATCGACGGGACACCGCGTAGGCATCAGCGATCGTCAAACCACGCGCTTCGCCGAAAGGCGCTATCGGCCGCCGGCTACGCAGTGCCTTGAGCAGCGCATCCCCGAGCGCAGCGACCTCTTTATCGCGCAACGACCGCGCATCACTCACGCGTCCTGACCCACAAAATCAATGAGCAGTTCATTGAAACGGTCGCAATGTTCAACCATCACCCAGTGGCCGCACGCATCGAGCAAGACAACTTCCGCATGCGGACACTGCTCTGAGATTCGCTGGGCGCCAGCAACAGGGCAGAACTTGTCGTCTTTGCCCCAGAGCGCCAAAATGGGCATCTCCAGACGATGCAACTCATTTTGTAGGGGCGGAACACGCAGCCGCTTCAGCACGTGCGAGGGCTGGTCTTTCGCTATCGCATACCGCTCATCGAGCGTCTGCTCGCTTATCTGCCCACTATCGAACAGCTGCAGTTCAAAAGTACGGCGGATGCTTTCACGCGTGACACCCTCTTCGCTGTACACACCCGCCATCATGGTCCGGATCCCTTCCATCTCCATGTACTCTTCACGGGTAGAAAGCCCACCTGGCGCCATCAAAACCAAACGCTCCACACGTTCGGGGCACTCAAGCGCGAACCAAATAGCCATGGCGCCGCCCATCGAATTTCCGACAAAAGTAGCGGTCTGTACTCCAATAGTATCTAAAAAGGCCTCGAGGCCTTCGACCAACCACCACAAGTCGTAATCGACGTCTGTAGGCATCGATGAATAGCCATAGCCAAGCGCATCGGGGATGATCGCCCGATAGCCGGCATCAACCAGCGCTGGGAAGTTCTGCTTGAAGTTGCTGTACCCGCTGGCACCAGGCCCACTTCCATGGAGAAACACGACAGGCGGGCCCTCTCCTTCGTCGTGGTAGTGGACACGATAGCCGTCATGGATGTCCATATACCGGCCTATAGGCAGCACGCTTTCACTCATCGATACTCTCGCTTTGAACAATCAGATGAAGTAGTCGGTGGTTGATTGACCAGACAACACACGGCCCATGTTTTGACCCGGTTTTTCGACTTGATTGGCATAGTGCGCACCGGCCGCGTGAATGTCTCTAAAGAAGCGCTGTAGCGGGTTCTCTCGGAAAAACCAGCCGCTCCCCGAGGCCTCAATCATCTGGTCGACCGCGGCCTTGGATTTCGTCACCGCTCGCGCCGATTCGTAGCGAAACTGAACCCGGCGTTCAACGCTCAAGCCACCGCCTTGTTCGGCCGCATCCATCAACTCCGACAGGTTCCGGAATAAGACCAGCTTGACCTCTTCTAGCGTACAGATAGCGTTCGCAAGCGCCAGTTGGGCCTTGGGATCTTCGGTCCCTTTCTGCCCATCCGCCCGGCTCACGCGCTCGGCGATAGTGGCCTGAAACTGTTCGATTGCGCCTTGCAGCATACCGATCGCGCCGGTCGATACAGAGCGCACGAAGATCTGGCCAAAGGGCAAATGATAGACCGGCGCGTCGTTGACGGCGTTTCCTGGGTTCTTGCACCTGAACCCATCGGCGAACTTGTGCGTCCGATGCTCGGGGACAAAGCAATCATCAATGACGAGATCACAGCTGCCCGTGCCCTCAAGCCCCGCAGTGTGCCAGGTGTCTTCAAGGCGATAGTCCGACCGCGGGATCAAGAAGGTCCGCATATCCGGCACCCGAACGTCTGGCGCAGTGGGAACAAAGCCGCCGAGCAACGCCCACTGGCAATGCTCACTGCCGCTCGAAAAACCCCAGCGCCCGCTGACTCGATACCCTCCGTCGACGACCTGAACCTTCGCGACAGGCATGTATGAAGACGACGCGATCGTACGGGCGTCATCGCCCCACACCTCACGCTGCGCCTCGTCAGGAAAGAGGGCTATCTGCCATTGGTGCACGCCCACAACGCCGAGTACCCAGCCGGTTGAAGGGCAGGCACTCGAGATTCGAATCAGCGTCTCAAAGAAGACACTAGGGTGCATCTCATAGCCCCCCCAGCGCTTTGGCTGAAGGATCCGAAAGATGCCTGCTTCATGAAAATCACGAATGGTGTCAGGGTCCACCCTACGGTTTTCATTGGTCCCGTCACGCCGTGCACGCAACGCAGGGAGCAAGCCGTCCACGCGCTGGAGAAATTCTGCCTCGGTCGGAATGGGCATCAATCCTCCCCGTCCAAACCAAAGATACGCACCGCGTTTTCTCGCAGAAACTTCGGCCAAACCTCTTGGTTAAAAGGGACCGCGGGAAGTTCGGAGAAGATCCGCTCCAAGCTCAAGCCCATCGGGAAATAGCCGGCGTACATGATCTGATCCGACCCCCGCTTATTGGCGTAGTCGATGATCGCCTTGGGGTAGTGCTTAGGCGCGAAGGCTGACGTCATATACGACAGATTGGGGTACTTGAGCATGAGCTTTACAGCCAAGTCTACCCACGGTTCTGCACCATGCCGCATGACGAATTTCAGCTCTGGAAAGAACCAACAAACCTCGTCGATCAACTCCACCTTCTGTGGCGCCATGGGCAAGCGTGGCCCGGGCACACCCACACAGCACGCGAAAGGTAGATTGAGCTCGACACATTTTGCGTAGATAGGGTACCAGCGTTTGTCGTTGATCGGGACCTGTGGACACAGGCCCGACGGAAAAGCCGTGACCGCCTTGATGCCGTATTCGCGATGGCAGCGCTCAATGTTGCGCACCTCTTCCATCCCAAGATTTGCATTGGCATGGTAAGACCCGAAAAACCGCGATGGAAACCGCTTCAGCGCCTCGATTGACGCCCCACGCTGCGCATCGACGCCCAACATCGCACGTTCGATACCGTATTTATCCATCTGACCGACGGTATAGGCGACATAATCGTCCTGCTCTCCCACATCGGGCAAATGCTTAAAGAGGTACTGCGCCGGCATCTCAAACACGCGCCGACTCTCCTCATCCAGGAGCAGGGGCTTCATAAACGCGTACCAATCAGACTGGTCACGCCCAGGGATATTGAGCATCAAGTCGATTACACCGATGCCCTCCGGCATGCTCATCCTGCCCCCCTCAACCTAAAACTCGTAACCGACCGCGCCGACCTGACACGCTCGAACATTCGCGATCATCGCAGATCCGGCGGTCAAAAGCTCAGTCCGAGTTGTACCGTACTCATCACAGCGCCCTCTGATTGGCTGTACGGATCAAAAATTGCCCGCATATGGAACCCCATGTCCACAACAAAACCGTCTTGAATGGGGAGCTCAATCGCGGTGGAAATATGAAGCGCGGGAAAGGGCACAACAAAGACCACGCTCACCCCTGCACCACCGGAGCAAGATACAGACACCGACCGGTCCTCCCAAAGACGGTACTGCACAAAGGCTTCGGTACTCAGCATCGGCAAAGGGTCGTCGTCAGCCGCATCAAAAGCCGCCAGGCTTATCGACCAGCCTCTTGCTACAGCACCGCTGCCGCGACCGAACTGACCGCCGAACTCTCCGAGG
>Ga0163179_10003025_pt1 | contig 11529 bp, 15 predicted proteins | sample AtlANTMetagenome_FD_109643 | JGI IMG/M metagenome (GOLD analysis project Ga0163179, IMG submission 109643) | Marine eukaryotic phytoplankton communities from the Atlantic Ocean - Atlantic ANT 2 Metagenome | ecosystem: Environmental > Aquatic > Marine > Oceanic | place: North Atlantic Ocean... | reverse complement strand
TAAAGCAAATATCGATATCTCTACACCTACTGCTCAGATAGGTATTCGTGGTACAGATTTCACGACTACTGTTGATGAACTTGGCAGAACGTTAGTTGTATTATTGCCTGATGAAAATGGAAATTCATCTGGTGAAATATTTATTACAAATGCTGGTGGGACAATTACATTAAATGAAGCATATCAATCTATGATGCTACAATCATATGATGTTATGCCACGAAGAACAGTTATTCTTGAAGGTATTACGCCTGATTCAATTAATAATATGTTTATCGTCAATCCACCAAAAGAGATAAAAGAAGTAGAAGCAGAAGGAGAGAGTAAAGAAGACGATGCTCAAGGTATTTTAGATGTCGATTTTTTGGCATATGACGCCTTAGAAGAAGATGCTTTAGAAGATAAAGGAGAATTAGAATATACTGAACTAGATATTGATTTACTAGACGTTGAGTTTCTTCAAGACTTATTAGACATTACTGCAGAACTTGATAGAATAAATGAGATTGATAGAGAAGTCGCAGATATAGGTAATGTTAACATTGAAGGTACTCAAGTAGGGTTTGATGATGATAGTCAGTATAGTACGTTTGTTAATAAAGAAGAAGAAACAATTGTTATGACTAGAGAGGTAGAAGGTATTATTAGAATAACTCATGCAATTTATACTAATGCAGTTATTGAAACATATACTAACCAAAAACCAAGCGAGATAACTTTAGGAGATGGTTCAGATGCAAGAATCATAATAACACAAGAATGATTAAATTTTTAAAAGAAAATACATCACCACAGGGTATAAAAACTATTATAACAATGTGGATTTTATTTGCAATTGGTATTGCAGGTTGTGAATATGCATATGCTGATAATGAAATATATATTACTCAAAGTGGTGAAGGCACAAAGTTGTTTATCGAGCAAGAAGGTAAAGATAACAAAGTAGACTTCTCAATGCAACACCAAGGCAATGAAGTAAAAATAATCCAACATGGACATAATAATAAAGTAAGTTATGGGCATTGGGGTAGTTTAAGTAGTGGTGATATAGACGGAACATTTAATAATTTAGACTTTGCACAAATATGTGGTCGTGGTTCACTTTGTAAAGAATCTCACATAGGTCTTCACATTTATGGTGACGATAACAATGTTCGTTGGGGTCAAGGATATATTTTAAGTGATTTAAATGATACAACTTTTGCATGGGACGGAAGTGAAGGTGGTGGTCATGATGTAACTATTGATATTCATGGAGATAATAATAATCTTGCAGGTAGTCAAAGAAATTCATCTGCAGGTATCTATAGTGAACATCAAGCAACATTTTATCTTTACTCTGATAATAATAATGTATTCTGGAGACAAAATACTGATGGTGTAAAAACTGTAAATTTATACACATACAATGATGGAAACAATGTCACAGGATATCAATCTGGTTATGCAACACATAATGCAAATATATCTTTAACTGGTTCTAGTCCAACAACATTAAATTTAAGTCAACAAGGCAATTCTGCTCAGTCATATTCACTATCACAAAACTGCCAAACTATGGGTGGTTGTAGCATTTCTGTTGCACAACAATAAAGACGATGTACAATTGGAAAGTTGTTCTTATAACAATACTATTATTAGTTGGTGTTCGTGTTGCTGACCCTAAATTAGTAGAACAGTTTCGTTTAAACTATTTTGATTCACTACAATATCTACAAACACCTGTAGACTCTGGCATTGTTCTAGTTGATATTGATGAAAAGTCGTTAGAAAAGTTTGGACAATTTCCATTTCCACGTGAAGTCTATGCGAAAGTTTTAACTTCAAATGGTGCATTGTCTTTGTATGTAATGAACATGGGGTTTACTGAACCTGATAGATTCAATAGTGATAATGACCTTGCATATGCAATGTCAAAGAGAGAAGTTATATTATCTTCTATTCCTACAAACGTAACGAATAAAGGAGACAAACCCTTTCTTGGTTTTGGCAAACTAGGTAAAGGTGACCCTAGTGACTGGTTATACACTTATAAAGGTATTTCTACACCCATAAAAGAATTAAATCCTGTTGGTGTTGGTGTTGTAAGTGCGGCACCAAGTGTTGATGGTATAGTTCGTGAAGCACCATTAATGGTAATTGCAAATGGTCATATCTATCCTTCTCTCGCACTAGAAACTTTACGTGTTTGGAATCGTCAACCTAATTATGCAATGAAAGTAAAAGAAGCGGGTGTTGAATGGGTAAGAATGGGTAAATTAGATAAAATGTCCACCACACCTAACTCTAACATACAAATTGCATATTGGAATAATTTTAAACGTATCTCTTTTGGTGAACCAATGCCAGATGGGCAAATGTATATTATTGGTTTATCTGCTGGTGGATTAGTAAATCCAGTACCAACGCCGATGGGTGCAATGTACCCACATGATGTTCAAGCAAACTTAATTCAAACTGTTGTAAGTGGTGTACAAATACAAAGACATTTCTTTCTTGAACAATTAGAGATACTTGTTTTGACAATGAGTATGTTATTGATACTACTTATGGTATACAGATTGCCTACGTATCTAAGTGGCATATTATCTCTTGCTATGATTAGTAGTATAGTCGCAACAGGACTATATTATTGGTTTACTGCTTTATTGCTTATCGATGTAATTTATACGTCACTGGCATCGCTTCTGGTGTTCGGACATGCATCATTTAACAAGTACTACGTGACATACAAATTAAAAGAAATGATAAAAGGCCAGTTCAAAACATATCTATCACCAGACATGGTAGATAAACTTGCAGAAGACCCAAGTCTACTAAAACTTGGTGGTGAGAGAAAGAACATGACATTCTTTTTTATGGATATAGTTGGGTTTACACCAATATCAGAACATTACAAAAATAATGATGACCCTGAAGGTCTAGTGGAATTAGTTAATAACTTTTTAGATAGAACGTCTAATATTATACTAAGTAATGGAGGCACAATTGATAAATACATGGGTGATTGTATAATGGCATTTTGGAATGCACCATTAGACAATACGTATCATGCAGAAATGGCATGTATTTCTGCAGTAGAAATAGAACAAGAACTAGAGATAATACAAGATGAATTTAAAAGAAAAAATCTTCCTAGCATCAATGTCGGCATTGGTATTAATACTGGTGACTGCATCGTTGGGAACATGGGTTCTGTTTCCCGATTTGATTATTCCGTCATCGGAGACTCTGTTAATCTCGCCGCTCGTTTGGAAGCATTAGCGGCCAGAGGCAAATATAAAAACAACAGAATACTTATCAGTCAAGATACTGTAAACTCTATTCGTCAATATGGATATAGTCGTAAAGACTTTTTATTTAAAAAGTTAGATGTAATTAAAGTAAAAGGTAAAGAAGAAAAAATAGAAATATACTCACCATGAAAAAAGTAGAGAGGTCTTTTTCAAATTCAGTTCGTATGCCATATCAAGATGCAATTGCATTTGCGACTAGACTATACGATTTTCATATTGAACAATCTATGAAAGATTTAAAAAACAAAAACTTTCATGAAAAGCAGGCACAAAGAATGCGAAGTTGGATAAGTGATATGAAAGAGTTTATCGTTTCGAATGAGTCTTATCATGAACGTGAAGCATAATCAAGGCATAGTGGATAACTTTTAATAAGTCTTGTCTATTGTACCCATTCTTATTTCCATATCGTTGTGCATATTTCATAATATTACCAATACAGAAACCTTCGCCATGACCACCATCAATAATAAACTCGGTTGCTTGAAACTTGTTTTTAGAATAATGTTGCTCGTAAGTCGAGTTAACATATTTTAATAATTCAAGAATATTATCATTCTCATCATATTTGTATTTTATTTTTTTCTTCATCATTAGTATATAGTTGCGGGCGTCATATCTACACAAATCTCTTGACCAACTTCTGTCTTACCACATAAGATAGTTCCGTTAAGTTTTTTTTGACAGATAGGATTACCCTTGTTATTAAAAAAGCATATGTTAGTGTTCTCTTTCATTCCCCATGATTTACTAGTTAAAGGTAATGACGAGCAACTAATTATAAATGCAAGTGTTGTTATAATAATTGTATATTTCATTTTTTTTTCCTATATTATACATTAATCATCATTACTTGTCAAGTCTTCAATTACATCATGTAAATAATTTAAATCGTCAAACTTAACTGCCATTGTAAATCTATCACACGAAGTATATGCAGAATGCCAACAATGATTGTCTGGGTCATCTTTTTTACCAAAATGAAACCAACGACATTGCCAACCTTTCTTGTCTGGTATAGTAACTATTTCATTTGTTTTATTATCTAAGTAATTAAAATACCCATTACCATCAAGACTATACGTAAATAACATTTGATAGGCAGATGCATTCCAGTTTGTGTGCCAACCTATGAATCCACCTGGCGGATAGTAATTTAATAAAGCATTATGTTTTGCACCGATTTCTGGTGGAAATTCGTATTTGTAATATTCATAAAATTTTTTCCAGTCACTTGGATTTTTTTCAGATGCATTACTTATAGAACTGTTATAATAAGCATCAGGGTATCCATCATGACTTCTTGACATAATATCATTTAAGTATTCTCTAGAACAATAGTATTCTCCATTATCTAAATCGCCACTGATTGTATTGTAATCCATGTTATCGTAATCTAAAGAATAAAATTCATCTATTAAATTATTTAACTTGTTGTTATAATAAGAATTATTAATTACTATTTCTGCCATACCAATTTATTAAATCATCACCTGTTCTTTCTATACCAAATCTACAAACTTCTTTATTATTTCTCGTTCTGATAATAAGACCACTATTGTATGTTGTGTCTGTAACTGGTCCATTTTTTATTAGTTCTGCTTTAGTTTCTGCAGTATCATAATGCATTGATGTTAGTGAATGAAAATGCATACAACTAATGCCTTTCGCCCATTTTTCTACTTCAAGTAGTAGTCTTTGTTGTTCTACTGCTTCGCTATACTCAGTCATTTATGCACCATACATTTCTATATTTGTAATTAAGTCCATAAAAACTTGTACTCTGTCTTTGTCTTCCCAGTTTCTGTTTTGTTCAAGTGCGACTTCAAACTGCTCTAAGTATAATTTATCTTCTATGTCTTTCCACATTCTTTTAGCAACATCATCTGGTTCTAACATTGGGTAATCTTTGTGTTTTGTTGGGTCAAAGTTACCATGTATGTCTCTGTTTGTCAATCCTGTTTTAGTTAGACCAAGACTATAGTTTGTCCAGTATACATCTTTTCCATTTCTGTTTCTTAATTTCCACATAAATGCTTCTAATAATAATTTTGCTTTATTTTCGTTATACTGCATATATGGTTGTTTTAATAAATGGTCATAAAAATTATCAATATTGTCTGCTAAATATTTGTAACCAAGAATTGAACCAGTTGTAATCATAATACCTTTTTCAAATCTATCTACAAACCAAGTAGCAATCTGATTTTGATTGCCATCTCCCCAAACATTATTGAATAATATATCTGGTTTATATTCTTTTATAAAACCAAGAATGTCTGGAAGATTTTGTACAATGTCATGACCAGTTGCACGGGAAATGCCTTGCACTTCGTAATCACTAGGACAATTTTCTAGTATTGCTTTACCAATACCAGAAGTATGTCCAGTAATTAATACTTTCATTAAACTCTTTCTATTACCGATGTTGCTTCTTCATATGCTTTTTTAACATCTGCATGAGTATCAACAACTAAAACAACTTGTGGTTTCTTAAGTATAATTTCTTCTGGTGATTCTACAGAAGTTACACAAACTCCTTTTGCAAAACCAAAACCTTCTTGAGATTGTATAACCATTCTAGGGTTTTTTAATCTGATTACATCTGCTCCTTCTTCAATTTCGCCTATGTATTCTCCATATGTAGTCACAACAGTTTTTATATCTGCCATATTTTCTCCTATAATTTTACTGCTAACACAACTAATATTGCTAACTGTATTAAGATAACTATCAACAACTCAATCCCTAAGATAGTATGATACCATATCCACCTAGTTTTATATGCATTGTCAACACTTAATTCTTCTGGGTCTGGTTCACCAGATATACCTTTATCTGGCGCTCCCCATAATGTATCTTTTACTTTATTTACTATTCCCATTTAAAATCTTTAAATTTTTCTGAACTTACTCGTTCACCTGATGTTGACTTATCAAATACAGGCGTGTCATCATTATTCACTACAACGTTTTGATTGTCATCATCTGCTAATCGCATTTTACTTCTATCAACTTTTAGTGTGAATCTATTGTATTTAGTTGGGTCGTTATATCTGTTTTTCAATTGCTTAACAAGTATTTTACCCATTGTATTTAATTCTTCATTTGATATTAATGCAAACATTAAATCAGCAGTTGCTGGTAAACCAAACGATTCAGAAGTATCTTCTAGACCGGGGTCATCACTAGTAAACCCACTTCTATTTGTTTGTGTTGCACTCATAATCGGGACATTGAATTCTACTGCAAGACCTCGCATTTCTTCTGCAATACTCTTGATATAAGAATAAGAGTTGATACTACCACCAATCATTTTCATTCTACTTGATGCACAAATGTTTAGATAGTCAACAAAGATTATTTCTGGTATAAAGTTTTTCTTAAGTTTTAATTCATTTAACAATGCACGAAAGTGTGAAGTGTTTGCTTGACCAGTTGGATATTCTTTGATAATTAATTTACCATCTGTCTTTGCAGTTATCTGAGACACTTTATCTTTAAACATATCTTTAGATAGATTCTCAATCTGGTCAATTGGTATATTTAATAAGTTAGCATCGATTCTTTCTGCAATTTTTTCTTCTGCCATTTCCATAGTAATATATAAAACGTTTCTGCCTTGTGCTAATATATTAGATGCTAAGTGGCACATGAATAAAGATTTACCAACACCTGTGCCAGCAAGTGCGATGTTTAACGTTTTATTTGGTAAACCACCTTTAGTTATTTTATTAAAGTTTTCTAAGTCAAATGGTATTCGTTCTTCTTGTTCATGATAATAATCATATCGTTCATCTACTTGTTCAAGATAATCATGACCAATATTAGTATCAAAAGAAACACCAAGTGCTTTTGATAAAACATCAGGGATTGCATTCTTTTGAAGTGTTGCATGTTTACCATCGATGATAGATATAGATTCCATAACTGCATTATATACAGAACGGTCTTGACACCACTTTTCAGTTCTTTCAACTAACCAGTCTAGATTTTCAGATTCAGCAGTAAAAATATTAGGCAACATTTCGATTGCTTGTCGATAGTTTTCTTCACTTAATCTGTTACCTTCATCGACTTCAATTTTAAATGATTCAAGTGTTGGTATCTTATTATACTTAGATACAAACTTTGCAACTTCTTTAAATAAGTCTTTGTAAACACCTTCGAAATAATCAGGTGCTAGAAATGGTAATACTCTACGTGTGTATTCTTCATTAGTAAGAAGATTTCTAAGTATCGTCTGTTCTAGATTTATATTCATTTTCTGCCCATTCTAAATTTTCTTTTGTTGCAAGAACTTCTTCGTTCTCTTTGTCCCATGCCATCATTGACCCATCGGCAATAGATGCCTCTATAATATTACTTAGTATTCTTCCACAGTACTCTTGAAACTGAAAGTTACCTTCTATTTCTAACTCTGGGTCAGGACTGCTAACTATATTATAGTTAAAAGTAAGTGCATCTTGTTTACCATCGAATGCAACATTACCATAACGTATAACAGTTTCGGGAAACTCTTCTAGCAGTCTTACGTCCCAACCCTTTTCATCTAACGAACTTGGAATAATTTCATAGTGAATGCCTTCACTAAGTTTATCTACGATATCATTCACTAACGATTTCTTCCATATCTACTTTTGAAGTCAAACCAATAGAATATTGATTCTTAACAAAATCTTTAAAGTCTGTATCTGCAAAGATAGGATTCCAGAACTCGTCTGTCAAAGTATCTTTTTCTCTTAGTTTACTGCCAATCATTTCACCAGATTCTTTATTGACTACTTGGTACCAACCATTACTAGGTTTGACTACATAACCACCAGCAAGTGCAACATCAAGTAGACCACTAAACTCTTCTATGCCACCTTCCCATGATACTGAAATAGGAATCTTAGACTTTTCTTTAACATATCTACTTTTTTCAATGTTGATAACAAATTCATAACCAGTAACTTCTGTGCCAGTTTTTTGTTGTCTTCTACCTATAATCCAGATGTTGTCTGCAGAATAATAGATACCAGTACCACCACCAACAACGTCTTTAGGGAACAGACCAATTTCTTTATAAGTATGATTTACTGCAAGAAGTGGTATGTTTTTCATTTTTAAATAAGGTGTTGTCATTCTAAATAAACCTTTCAATGATTTTGCACGAGACATATCTGCAACAGATTTTTCATTGAATGTATCTTCAAGTTCTTTTTTACTTGCAAGGTTACCGATAGAATCAATCACAACGATTACATCATCGTCTCTATCTAATTCTTCTAGTTGTCTAATCAAGTCAAATTTTAATTCTTCTACGTTAGTAATAGGAGTGTGTAAGACTCTCTTTGTGTCAATATCAAATTGTTCAAAATAAGATTGTGGTGAACCAAACTCTGAATCATAAAATAATAATACTGCATCTTTCTTTTCTTTTAAATAAGACGATGCCATTTTTAATGCAAACGATGTTTTAAAGTGTTTACTTGGTCCAGCAAGAACAGTAAGACCTGGCATTACACCACCATCGAAGTTACCACTCAATGCTACGTTAATCATGGGTACGTCTGTAGTTACCATATCTGATTCAGTAAAGAATTTAGAATCAGAAAGTATCGCAGTATTTCCTAGTGTTGAATTCTTCTTCAACTTATCCATTATAGATGCCATATTATTTATCCTCAAAATTTATGTTGTTAGATTTCTCTCGTTCATCGAGTTCATACTCTTCTCGCATTTTGTTGTTTATTTTAACAGACTCGGCAATCAAAGTCAAGTCTTCGTCAAATTTAGTAATTGCATTCATATCTTTTGGCAAACATGCACCACCAAATCCACGTTTACCATCATACCCAGGAACTCTAGAGTGTGCAAACCCTATTCTATCATCGTTACAGATACCATTGATTATTCTTTGTGGACTCAAACTTTGTTTTTTTGCACTATCATATATTTGATTCATGAATGTAACTTTCATACCAAGATAACTATTTACACCATATTTTACCATGGCCGCTTCTTGTGATGTCATACTAATCCAAGAAAGATTAATACATAAACTAAAGGTGTTGTAAAGTGAGATAATTCTTTGACAAGATTCTTCTGTTGGTCCACCAATAATTCTCATTCTAGAAGTCACAAATTGTTCTTTCGCATTATTCTCTGTCAAAAATTCTGGGTTATGTGTAATCCTAAGTTTATCATCATCATGTACTGAATTGTATAATCTAGTTAAAATATTTGGTGTTACTGTTGATTTAATAACAACAAGTGCATTTGTGTGTTGAATTATTTTTAATACTGCATCTTCTACGATAGCACCATCAACTGTCCCATTATCAGACATTGGTGTTGGCGCACATACAAAAACACATGCTGGGTCCCACTTACATAATTCATCAATGTTAGTATTTAATTTTGGGTCAACGTAAAACTTTTCTACACTATCATGTGTAAATGCATAGTCAATTGCTTGACCTACGAATCCATAACCAACAATACCTAATTTAAATTTATTTTTTGTCACTAATTGACCTCATGATAATCTTTGTACCAACTTACAAACTCTGCAACACCTTCTTCAATATCAACTACTGGTTGATATCCAATCTTTTCAATCTTAGATGTATTACTCCAAGTTTCGATTACGTCTGCAGGGTGAGGTGGTGTTTTTATAATATCTGGTTTCCTATTCAATTCAATTCCTATTCTATTTATAAAATGCATTAGGTCGACTTGTCTGCCTCTACCAATATTAAAAATTTCATTTGAAGGTATGTCTTGATTAAAGATACATAATTTAATACCAGAGATTATGTCAGATATATATGTAAAGTCTCTTTTCATGAGACCCCAATTGAATGCCCTAACAGAATTACCAGCAACGATATTTTTTGTCATATCATACAATGCCATATCTGGTCTACCCCATGGACCATATACCGTAAAAAATCTTAGACCTATATTATGTAAACCAGACATTTTAAATTGACATTCATTTACATATTTAGTATATGCATATGGATTCTTTTGATGTGGTTGAACTATCTCTTCTGTCCATGGTAATGTTTTTGTGCCACTATAAACAGATGATGTTGATGCATAAATTACTTTGGTGACGTTATGTAACTTACATACGTTAATTAAATTTTGTGTGCCATCTATATTATCTCTGTGATACAAGTGTTCGTTGCCGACACTTTGGCGAACTCCAGCACGTGCCGCTAAATGCACAACAATATCTGGTTCATAATCTTGAAAAAGATAATCTAGTTTTTCAAAATCATTTAAATCACAATTTCTTATTTCTAATCCAAATGCATTACATCTATCTTGTTTTAATTGTGGGTCATAGTAATTATTAAAGTTATCAATACCAACACAATACAAATCATATTCTTCTGTTAGTAAAGAATTCATCAAATGACTGCCAATGAATCCTGCTCCACCTGTAACTAAAATTTTCACGTAGTTAACTTCTGTTTCTGTAGACATATTCTAGGGCCCTATCTGCTTCTCGTACCATATCTCTGTTTTTATACCAACCACCAGTTTCTGCATCAAATTCTTTGCATAGAGTTGCGACTTGTTGAGCAGTAATTGGGTAACCTTTCGATACTGCATTACCAGATGTTGCGACCATAATCTGATACATTTTATAATACCAACCACTTTCTGTTATAGTTCGATATTCTGTTTCGAGTTTCTTTGACCAAAAAGGACAATCTCTGTAACCAGACCAATTGATATTAGTATTATCTAGTTTGCCTTTACGATGTTCAACAACTGCTTTTTGTAATTCTGGTGGTAATCTATCTAAAAAGTTTACACCCTTGTTTTCAATATAAGAATGTTTCTCCATTAACATTTCTGGGTCAAGTTTGACACCATCGTTAGTAAAAATAAAATTAAATGCATTTGGGTATTGTGCGGGAACATAATACATACGGGCAAGGTCTTTTGTTTGTTCGTCACCAATTTCTTTGAATTGTTTGTTCATCGCAAACCAGAAATGTGATAAGTCTTTCGCATCTACCTCTTTAGTAAGAGGAAAGACTAAACGAAACTTTGGTCGTTTTTCTGTAGATGATGCAGTACTATAACATACATAATGATAAGCGCCGAACTTTTCATATAACTCTTTCTTTAATTGCACAAGAACATCGCCAGATGTATCAGCAAGTATATAACTATCAACATCAAGACAAGACCAAGCACCCCATTTATTAACACTCTTATTACTTCTT
>Ga0163179_10003024_pt1 | contig 11531 bp, 13 predicted proteins | sample AtlANTMetagenome_FD_109643 | JGI IMG/M metagenome (GOLD analysis project Ga0163179, IMG submission 109643) | Marine eukaryotic phytoplankton communities from the Atlantic Ocean - Atlantic ANT 2 Metagenome | ecosystem: Environmental > Aquatic > Marine > Oceanic | place: North Atlantic Ocean... | reverse complement strand
ATTCCAGGTACTCTTCCTGAGAACGAGTCGTCGACGGACACCAGTGACTCGACCGATGGCCCAACCTTGTTCGACCCTGCGGAAACCACCAATCCATCTTCCGAGTCAACCGACACGCCTGCGGCAGACAATTCCGAGGCGGTGATTGACACCGAAACGGTGATCGAAACGGAAGCGAGCGATCCAGCAGAAGCAAGTGAATCGGAAGCTCCACCGGCGGAATCGGAAACGCCCTCCACGGATTCCGAGTAACCTTGGGTTCGCGCGACGTCAACATTATGAGCTCATCGTCGCGAAACAAAGCAAACTCCCCCATTTCCATCACGGTCACCGCAGAGGAAATGGGTTGCCGATTCGATGCTTTTCTAGCTCAACGTCTCTCGGAATTCAGCCGAGTCCGTTTGCGAGAGATGATTGACAAGGGTGCAGCCACGGTCAATGACCAGTCCCGCAAAGCATCCTATCGTATGCGTGCCGGAGATTGCATTAGCCTTATTGTGCCAGCGGAGCGACCTAGCGGTCCCATTGCGGAAGACATACCGCTCGACATTCTGCATGAAGACGATCAGCTTGCGGTCATCAACAAGCCACACGGCATGGTGGTCCATCCGGCAAAAGGTCATTGGCAGGGAACACTGACCGCAGCGCTTGCTCACCATCTTGAGCAATTGAGTGACATTGGCGGTCAGACTCGCCCTGGCATTGTTCATCGACTCGACCGCGATACCAGCGGAGTGATTGTCGTCGCTAAAAACGACGCCGCCCACCTCGCCCTGGCCAAGCAATTTGAGCAACGCGAGGTGACCAAAGAATACTTTGCGATTTGTTATGGTCGAGTTGACCGTGATCGTGACATGATCGATGCCCCGATCGGAGCTCATCGCCACCAACGCGAAAAGATGGCCATACGCGAGGGACATTCCACGAGCCGTGACGCTTCAACGTTTTACGAGGTCGACCAACGCATCGGCAATTTCAGCACACTGCGTGTCTTTCCCAAGACCGGCCGAACACATCAGATCCGAGTCCACTTGAACCACATTGGACACCCCATCGTTTGCGACGTGCTATACACGGGCCAGCGAACGATCACGGAACGGCAAGTCCAGCGTGGCACCCCAGGCGGTCCGGACCTACTGACACGCATGGCGCTACACGCTCATCGAATCAGCTTTGAGCATCCAAAGTCCCAGCAGAAAGTCGCATTCGAAGCTCCGATCCCGGAATCTTTGACCGACTTCATCACGTCGCTCGAACGCCTGACGAACTCTCGTTCGCGCTAATCCACTCAACTCGGGAACAAGAAATTCATCAAGTCCGGAGCTCCGACGATTCTCGCGGAAACAAACATTTCACCGGCAGCATATCCGGCAGATGCCCCCACCTGTAAAGCGTGTCCCTCAATACGTCGCAAGAAGAGTTTCTTTTCGGGTGGGAATTGTGTTTCATAACACTGAACGCTCTGCATCTTCAATTCCAGCGTCTCGGAAATATCGATCACAAACTGGGTCATTGCTGGATTAAGAACCACCGTTTCCATCCCTAGCGTGAAATAGAGTTGGGAGGAAATCTGATGCTCTGGCAACCCGTCAAAGTGTTCCGGCCATTTCGTCAGCTTGGCATAAAACACAGCTGCGTCAGTGATCTGCATCGCCTGCCAATGATCGGGCGATGCCGTGGGTGTGCGATCCCCGAAACCGATCACCACTTGGGGCCGCCAACGCCGAAAGACCTTGGCTAACTCGACTCGAGCCTCAAACGAGTCGAATAGGCGTCGATTGGGCAAATCGAGCGTGATTCTTTGATGGACTCCCATGGTTTCAGCAGCACGCGCCGCCTCGGCGAGGCGAACCTCAGGGCCGGGACTACGGGGCGTTGGCTCGCCGTCTGTCAAATCAACGATGCCGACGCGATACCCTTGCTGTACAAGTCGAGCGAGAGTACCTCCACAAGCAACTTCAACGTCGTCCGGATGAGCACCAACGGCAACCACATCCATGGGAACATCCAACTGATTCATGACAACCTCACCTAGGGATGCCCTCGAGACCCACACGCGAAGTGTCGAGTTGGAGCACGGTCGAGTTATTGACGTGAGAAGCTGATGAGGAAAGTAGGATTCATGGTCTCGAATCGAATTCGCCCGAGCTGATCATTTCCCTGGGAGACTTGAATCATCCGCACGGCCATATCACCGGTTAAGGCATCCAGTGATTGTTGAACGGCGAGGATGTTGTCGACACTCCCAACATTCACGACCATTCTGCCACCGACCTTCAATCGCTGCGCTGCGAGCTGAACGATATTTCCGACAGATCTCCCAGTGCCTCCCACAAAGATGGCATCGGGATCGGGCAACGATTCCCAAGCATCAGGTGCCTGCCCCAAGACGGGCTGCAGAGAGTCTCCCACCCCGAACCGTTCAGCATTTGCGGTCAAGAGCTGATGATCCTGAGGATCCATTTCGATCGCGTAGACATGCCCTTCGGTGACCATGCGCGCGGCTTCAATCGCCACAGCTCCGCTCCCCGCACCAACATCCCATACGATACTGGAAGGCCCCAAGTCCATTTCAGCCAGGGCGACGACGCGCACTTCCATCGGGGTCAACAGACCTCGCTTCGGAACGGACTGCAAAAACATTTCATCGGGGTTACCGAAGAGTCGTTGCCCAGCAAGTTCAGCAGGACGGTCGGGAACCATCGGCTTTCGCACAAGAACCATGACATTCAGCGGACCAAACTCTTGCTGACTCACGTCTGCCAAAGAACCATGCGTGACACATTCGTCGGGGGATCCCAGGTTCTCGCAGACATAGGCAGAAAAGTAATCGATCTCTGCGTCTAAGAGAGCCTGCGACACATGTCGCGGCGTCACCTCATCGTTGGTGAAGAGGCCAACCTTTTCCGCCAGCCGCGCTTTTTCGACAATGCGATCCAAAGGCTGCGTTGCCACATTCACTAAGAATGCATCATCCCAGCTCTCCTACACGCGCGCGAAAGCCAGCTGCATGGAACTTACATGGGGAATGACATCGAACTGTTCCTTGCCAAGTTTGTCACAGAGAAATCGTGCCACGCCATAAAAGAGGGGATCACCGGTCGACAGCAAGACAAGTTGTCGATCACGATGCTGCTGAATCAACGTCAACAGTTCGTCAAGGTCGCCCCCGACTGCAATCGACTCGGTACCTCCAGGCAGACCCGCCAATAGCGACTCCGAACCCACGACGAGATCTGCCGCCTCGAGCAAACTGCGGGCAGTCGACGTAAGACCTTCGAGTCCGTCGTCACCGATTCCGATAATCTTGATGAGCGCTTCCGTGGCCAATTTGGATGTCCTTAAAAAAAGAGGAGGCAGCCAGTCCGCCAGCTACCTCCAACCCTGTTCGGTGTAAGGACGTGATCGCTACGCTTGGAACGAGCTACCGCACCCACATGATTTGACCGCGTTGGGATTTTCGAAGGTAAAGCCTCGCTTATCGAGCCCATCATAGAAGTCGACGGTCGTGCCATCCAGATAAAGGGCACTCTTCTTGTCGACAACGATGCCAACGCCGTGCTGCTCGTAACGTGCATCCTTGACGTCGTCGAACGATTCGTCGAATGCCAACTTGTACATGAAACCACTGCATCCGCCGCCCGACACGCCCACACGGAGCACGGTCGAATCGGTAAGCTTTTGGTCAACGATAATTCGTTTAACTTCTTCGGCCGCCCGTTCGGTCAACGTGATCGCCATTCGGAAAGACTCCCGTTATCAAGGTTTTGATTTTTAACAAACTCAACTGCTTAAATTATACAATCCAGACGAGAATGGGAAGGCAATTCGGGCAATTTCCAAATCCCCCGGAGCCAAATATCCCCTATTTTTAGGCCATACTGCTTAAAGCTCGAAGCCGTTTTACAGCCCCCGCAAGTGTCTCGATGGCGAAATCAATCTCTTGCTCGGTATTAAATCGCCCCACCCCAAATCGTAGGCTGGCCCGAACATCATCGTCAGGCAGGCCCAGAGCCCGCAGGACGTGGCTAGGCTCAGGATTTGCCGAGGTGCAGGCGCTGCCGCTGGAAACAGCAAGGTCTCCCATACTCATCATCAGCGACTCACCCTCGACGAGCCGAAAGGTCATATTAAGGTTTCCCGCCAAGCGGCTGTGCGTGGTATCGCTGCCGGGAATGATCAGGGGACCATTCAGCGTGCATTCGGTGACGGCAGCTTGAATCCCCTGAAAAAGTCGATCTCGAAGCTGGCTGACACGCGTCCTTTCTGGATTCATTTCCTGAATCGCCAATTCTGTGGCAGCGCCAAAACCAACGATTCCGTGGACATTTAGCGTTCCGCTGCGCACCCCACGCTCCTGCCCACCCCCATCGAATAGAGGGACCAGGCGAGTCTGAGGTGAACGCCCTCGTACGTAAAGGGCCCCAACACCCTTGGGACCGTAGAGCTTGTGCGCGGAGAAACTCATCAGGTCAATTCCGAGCTCGGTGACGTCAACCGGCATTTTGCCGATGGCTTGAGTGGCATCACAATGCAGAATTACGTCTCGTTCGCGGCAGATTTCAGAGATCTGAGCGAGTGGCTGAATGACACCGATCTCATTGTTGGCGAGCATCACGGAGACCAGGATGGTATCGTCACGGATGGCATCCGCAAATCGGTTCAAGCAGATCTGACCGGTCGATGCATGCCCATGGGGATGGACCGGGAGCAGCGTCACTTCGTAGCCTCGGCGAGTCAAACGATCAAGCGGATCCAGAGTCGCTCGATGCTCGCTCACCACGCTCAAGAGATGGCGTCCTTTCTTCCCTAACCAGTCGGCGATTCCCCTCACGGCAAGATTGTTACTCTCGGTGGCTCCACTGGTGAAGATCACCTCACGAGCCTTGGCACCGATCGCCTGTGCAACCTGCTGCCGTGCTCGATCGACGGCGTCCTTGGCCTCCCATCCGTAGGCGTGACTCGAACTGCCAGCGTTGCCAAATTGCTGAGTAAAAAAAGGCAACATCACCTCGACGACCCGCGGGTCGACGGCGGTTGTCGAATGATTATCGAGATAGACGGGGGTTTTGACAGTCATAACGATGCTCATCACAGAACAAGCCTGAGCAGACGAAAGCAGCAGCATTGAGCAACGAGAGTGAATACCGGTCGGACCGCTGTCGCGTCCCAAGCCGCTCACTGCCGTCTCATCTATTCTAAGCTGGATCGACCGGGCAGGCTATTCGGCCTGGCAGGTCGATCGATTGGGTTAGGATGAACCAAACAGGCCCTGCAGGCAGATGCTCGACCAGCTCTCCATCTGCTCGACTCGCTGAAAGAGCACATCGAGAGGCTCGAAGCCAGCTGCGTGGATTTCAGCTTCCCGCGGCGTTACTCGTGGTTCTTCCACATCGAAGATATGAACGATTCCGAGGTGGACCTTACCGACTTCCGTTTCATCATCGTTGATCAGGCCAACGCATTGATCAGAATAGGAAGTGTCGATCTGGACTTCTTCTTCCAATTCACGACGCATGCCTTCGTGATAGGGATTCATGCCTTCAGCAAAGCCCGCATCTTCGGTCGAAATATGGCCACCGATTCCGATACTGCACTTGGCGTGCAACCGTTTTTCGCCCTGGCCTGCACCGCGTGTGTATTGAAAGAGCCGAACTTGCCCATCCTCATCGGTATGCCGAAAGATGACGTAGGGAATCAATTGCTTGAAACTTGGATCCTCCTCCATTTCACCGCGAGGACGATAACTGACTCGATCGGGCGTCAGTAACTCGGACAGATACCGGTCAATCTCGGTGGAGATCCCCTGAAAGTAGCCAAGCTGATGAAAATCAGCGGTAGGGACAACCAAGACACGCTCCGTTTGAACGACCGACATGACGACTCCTTTCGAATGAACGCAAAACGAGGCTTAAAAGCACCCCAAATCTAAGATCCCAGTATACTGAACCCCAAGTCTTACGGCACGGGGCAGGCTCAAGAATCACCCTAGAGAATCAACATGGCGTCTCCGTAGCTGAAGAAGCGATATCCTTCCTCAACCGCCGTCCAATAGGCTTTCTTAATAAGCTCTTCACCGCCAAACGTTCGCACGAGCACCAGCAGCGTCGATTTTGGCAGGTGAAAATTGGTCAAAAGAGCATCGATCGCCTGAAATTGATAGCCAGGTTTGATGAAAAGATCAGTCTCGCCCTCCCAGGCCCCTGAGCCCTTACCAGCGGCCGACTCCAGGACTCGAACCGAGGTTGTCCCCACGGCCACGACGCGTCCCTGTCGCTCGCGTGCCTGGCCGAGCTGTTCCGCCGTCTCTGCCGTCAATCGGCCCCATTCGGAGTGCATCCGATGCTCTTCGAGATTCTGGACGGCGATCGGACGGAAGGTACCGATCCCGACATGCAGCGTGACCTTGGCAAGGCCAATCCCCCGCTCCTCCAGGCCGGAGAGCAATTTTTGTGTTAAATGCAAACCCGCCGTCGGAGCAGCCACGGAACCCGGCTGGTCTGCATAGACGGTTTGGTACCACTGCAAATCGTCGTCAACCATTTCACCCTTGCGAATGTAGGGCGGTAAGGGTACTCGACCGATACGATCCAAAATCTCCCAAGTCGATTCGGAGCTTTCGGGACGAGCGATCCAAATCCCTTCTTCGAACCGCTTGAGCATTATCAGTTGGATCGCGGGGCGCGAATGACGATCCTTAAGCACAATCCGCTCCCCCTCCTGCAACCGCCCGCGAGTTTTGCACAAAAGTTGCCAATTCCCTTGCTCGTCCGCAGCCAGAAAGAGCCCCTGCCATCGACCGCCGGTCTGAGATCGAATGCCGTCGAGACGGGCGGGCACCACGCGAGAATCGTTCAAAACGAGAGAGTCTGCAGGGGACAACCAATCGGCCAGATCACGCACGTGAGCGTGTTCAATCGTCCCAGCGGCACGGTCCACAATCATCAAACGAGCATCCGACCGACTGGCAACAGGCTGTTGGGCGATCAACTCTTTCGGAAGCTCGAAGTCATAGTCTGCGAGATTAAGCATCGGAACAGGATACCCGCGCGACTCGATTCGGTCACTCCGGGAAGGCTCGCCGTGCTGTGCAAGAAGCGACCGCGTGCATCACTCAACTGAGCCGATTCGGCGACGACGGCTCTCGATTTGCGGATCTACGGGTGGGAAATTCAAGGAAGGAAAGATGAAAAAATTCCTACCGGAATTTTGCCTCATAAACCTGCAGACTTCGCTTATCTCTGCTGAAAACCGCGTTTTTCAACGGGAATAAACCGTGTTGACGCGGAAGCGATAGTGGATATGCTTGGGTATTATTGGGAGTCAGTGGGAGCTAGTGGTAAAAGATGCTTTTAGGAACCTTTCCGAGGACGATTGACGAAAAGCATCGGATAGCCATTCCCAAGCGACTTCGAGATGCGTTTCAGCGGGATGAAACAGCCACGGTAATTTATGTGGCGCCTGGGACAGACGGATCGCTCGCCCTTTACACCGAAGCTTCGTTCTCGAAGCTCGCAGAGCAGCTTGCGGCCTCACCTCAGACGGGACAGGACGTCCGTGCCTTTAGCCGACTGTTTTATTCTCAAGCACAAGAAATCGAGCTGGATCGACAGGGCAGAATTCGGATCCCCCCCGAACTGGTCGAGCTTGCCTCATTAACCAAGGATGTGATTTTAGTCGGCGTTCGAGATCACCTGGAACTGTGGGACCGAAACCGCTGGCAAACCTACATTACCGAACAGCAAAACAACTACGATTCGCTGGCAGAAAATGCCTTCATAAACTCTGCCCGAAAGGATTAAACCTCGCGAAACACAATGAGTACGTCCGTCCGTTTGTTCGCCATTGTGTGGTGACGGAGGCGTTTGGGTCGCGGCCACTGACCTAGCGCCAGCCATGGAGGGTTCTTGTGATCCCCCAAGGTTTTAAGACCACGAGCAATGATCAAGGATCGATCTTTGCTGCGAACACTGGATACCTCGTCATCCCGCAGCGACGAGGTACCAACTGGCACTACCCTTGGGGCGCATGGATGCGCCCCAGGTAGCCGCCAGCTGGATACACTTCTGACCAGGGCCGTCACCCGTTCGAGACGGATCTGTTATTCTGAGGCAATGCGACACGACAATCCTGCCTGCCGTAACCGCGTTTTTCCCGTATGAATCATCGACCGACCGAACACATTCCCGTCCTCCTTGATGAGGTACTCGAGCTACTTGCCCCGCAACCCGGCCAAGTTTTTGTAGACGGCACGGCTGGCGGAGGCGGCCATCTCCTGGCCATTGCCGAACAGCTGGGCCCGAAAGGGCTCGCTCTCGGCGTCGACCGCGACCCGCTGGCCATTGAACGGATCGAGGCGTTGGGCCAGGAGCTCCCAATTGCCCTGGAGTGCGACAGCTATGCTCGCATCCCCCGCATTCTCGCGGGACACGATATCCAGGGAGTGGACGGCATCCTCCTTGACCTAGGTCTTTCCAGCGATCAGCTAGCGGAAACGGAGCGGGGCTTTAGTTTCAACGTTGACGGGCCGCTCGACTTACGTTTCAATCCGCAAACTGGCGAACCGGCTTGGAGAATGATTGATCGCATGAGTGCGGAACACTTGGCAAAACTCATCTATAAGTACGGCGAAGAGCGACAGAGTCGTCGAATTGCTCGAGCCATTGTGAACGCAAGAGAGAAGGCGCCAATTCGAACTTCTCAACAGTTGGCTGAGATCATCCGCAAGTCAGCACCGTCACGTAGCCGAAATGAAAAAATCGACCCTGCAACACGTACGTTCCAAGCATTACGAATTGCAGTTAATCAGGAGTTACAGGAACTGGATGCAGCCTTAAAGGTGCTACCCGACTGCTTGCTGCCAGGCGGCAAGCTGGCAATCATCAGCTTCCACTCGCTGGAAGATCGACCGGTGAAACAATCATTTCGAGACGATTTACGATTAGAGGTCATCACGCGTAAACCAATCCGTCCCGGAATAGAGGAAATCGCCCGTAATTCACGGAGCCGCAGTGCAAAGCTAAGAGTTGCTTGCCGGGCCTAGGCGAAAACCAGCGTTGCCTCATGGAGGAGGCTATTCATGGTGAACAACCAATCAATACGAACCCTACTGGCGGGTATTCTGTTTCTCAGCATATCGTTGATTGTGATGCGAGTTTTTGCAACACAAGGTCCGGAAGACGGCGAGCTCGTCTCTCCGAACGAAATCCGAGTGATCGACAACTCGAGTCCGACGATCGTACCACCTCAGGACGATTGGATGGACCAACAGACTCCGATTGCTCGCGAGGTAGCTCCTATGGAGCTCCAGGAGGACGAGGTGAATTCTCTATTAGGACCACCGATCTCAGTGGCGGAAGAAGACAGTCGCACCATGCGACGCTAGCGCCATGCGACGCCAGCACCATGCGACGCTAGCCAAGCCGAACACCTTCCGTTAAACCGAGGAGATACGGCTGAGGCCCACCATGACGGCGCCATCTAACAGAGCGTCACTTCGGAAGATTGTTTCCGGGGGCCAAACCGGCGTCGACCAGGGAGCCCTCCAGGCCGCATTGGATTCTGAATTCGACCATGGCGGCTGGTGTCCTCAAGGTCGTCGGAGCGAAGCAGGGCCAATCCCTACCAAGTATCAGCTGCAAGAATGCGACTCATCTGACTATGCATTCCGGACAGAGCGAAATGTGCTGGATTCCGACGGAACCTTGATTCTGTACCACGATGAGTTACGTGGCGGAACCGCCCTCACATTGCAATGGGCGAAGAAACATCATCGGCCATACTGCCTCGCTGAACTAGGTATTGAAGCAGCGTCCATCCCCCAAGCATTCCGCTGGATCAACGAGCACCCGATCGCGGTTTTAAACGTTGCCGGTCCCCGGGAAAGCCATCAACCTGGAGCATTTGAGGAGGCTCGAGAGTTCCTGACCAGGCTAATTCGAATAGTGGTTTCTTCAGACGACTAGATGCGTACAATCAGGGCTTAGCGTTGAACATCGAACAAGCCTACTTCGTTGAATAAGCGAACTCAAAATTCCAGGAGTGACGACCAACCTGGATCCGTTGTTCCGATCGCGGATAAGGAAACAATCAGATGCGTCGAGCATTAATTGCAGCTACGATCCTTGCCAGCAGCCCGCTCATCGCCGAGGGCCACCCCGGACACGGCCATACCAACGGGACAGCCGCGTTGCATTACGTCGCCGAACCGGTGCATCAGGTCGGATTGATTGCGGTTTGCGGAGTGGCCGCGATGCTGTTTGCAATCTTTCGATTCGCCAATCGAGATCGATCCCAAGAAATGGAAAAACGTCGCTGACCATTATCAGTCAGCGACGTCAACATACGGCAGGACGCGGGCCACCGCCCGCGTCGACACTGCCCTTCTGATGGCAGCGTCCCAGATCATTCCCTTCTAGAATCGGTAGGCGGGATTCTCAGTGCTAAAATCCGTGTCCGTCAATCCCTGATTGACTTTGAGGTTCTTGTAGGTGTACTCCTCAATCAGTTCAGGCGAAACTCCCTCGGCCTTCGGCCAATCATAAGCCTCATATCGGATCGGCAAATTCAGTTCGTCATCAAGGAAAACCCGAGCGAGATGGAAGTCGAACTGAGGTTGTCGCTGATCATGGCGTACTTCGAGCATCGTACAGGGCCGTTGATCAATCTTCGCTCCCTTAATCTTGCGGACTTTACACATGCCCAGATTTCGGTCTCGCTGCCCTTTTTCGATAAGCCTTTTCGTCAGCGTCTTGATACCGATTTCTGTAATCGGGTATCGTTGGCCATTCATCGCGAGGGCACTGGTCGGCAAGAGAGAGACGGTGGGGAGAAACTTACCTCGGAAGCCACCCTCTCGAACGGTAAATTTACCGTCGTTCACACCGTCAACGAAGAGTACTTCACGGCGAGCCATTGAGGTCGGCTTATTGAAATGCAGGTATACGCTGAACGGAACTTGACGCCCATCCTGAACACGACTGTGTCGAACCTTGCAAAACATGAACTCATGCTGGAGGAGCTCGCCATTAACTCGCTCGCGTTTAATGAGCGTACAGGTGTAGTCCTGGATCGAACGATCAATATGATCGAGCGAATCTTGAGCCATCGCAAGCGCTTCGTCTAAGGGATGCTTCTCGGGTCCCTTTACCTTGGTTGCGGGCGGAGTATTGCGGGGCTCATTCACATTTTTGGCCGCCTTCGAAACCCGAAAGACGGGTTCGTGAAGATTGTCTCGCTCTTCAAACCCTTGCGTCTGTGCATCAGAAACAGCACAAACACCAAATAAGACTGCCAGTGCGAATGAACCGCGTAGCGAATGGGTCAAAATTTCAGCAACCTTACGGTTGACCATGCGTGATACTCCTTTATGTCACGGCCGGCTTATTGCCCTCATATCACCGGTCTCGCCCTACTAGGGATCAACTCTTCGACAAACGAACCAAGAGTTGCCCACGTTGATTTCGCCAAGGTACGGATCGTTGCATCCTTGCCAACATCCTGGTGGCACTAAACCCTTCTCAAGAGTAAGT
>Ga0163179_10003019_pt1 | contig 11542 bp, 17 predicted proteins | sample AtlANTMetagenome_FD_109643 | JGI IMG/M metagenome (GOLD analysis project Ga0163179, IMG submission 109643) | Marine eukaryotic phytoplankton communities from the Atlantic Ocean - Atlantic ANT 2 Metagenome | ecosystem: Environmental > Aquatic > Marine > Oceanic | place: North Atlantic Ocean... | reverse complement strand
CAGTATCTTGCTTTGGTTTTTGGTCCTGGGTTGGCACAGTTGTGTCTCGCCCTGAATGATTTTCTAGCCTTAGGATTTGATTTCCTGATCCTCATGGTTGGTCTCTTCGCACTTGTACCACCGTGTCCGAAGTTTACTTTTTTAACGTTGCCTGATTTTGGATCTTTCACGTACACTTTGAATTTCTTTACATCACCTCTCATTGGTTTGTTTAGTGGCACTTTCCTGCCTTGGTACTCTGCGTCAAATAATTCTGTTTCGTCTTCTGGGAAACCTAATGGACCTAATACTTCCTCAAAGTCCTCGTCCTCTTCGATGTTGAATTCGTCTGCTTCTGGGAATGGTTCGTATGCTTCGTCAAAGTTTAATTCATCTTCTACGTCACCCAACGCCGTGAGTGCTCTTGTCTTTGAGTCATCGTCGATGTTAAGTTCTGCTATTCTGTCTTTCATAGCGGAGATGTCTAACATTAATAATTTGTAATCGTGATCTTCAATTCCTGATTTTGCTTCGTCGGTTGACTGTTCTGCTGGTGCATTAACACCGTCAATTCTGTTTAATATGTTTCTTATTTCTACCATTGATTCTGCTATCGGTGAATTTCCCATCTGCATCTGTGTCCTGTCGTTTGTGAATTGTGTTGTCTTTGCCAATCCCCTGCTACCTGCACTGGCTGGTGATTGTACCTGTTTTCCTGCGTCAACAGTGCCTTGATCTCGTAGTCTAAATGTGTCGTCTATGTACTTGCCGTAGTTGTAAGGTATTGAGCTCATATGCTGTATTTATTTCCACAGCACCATCTTAAAACGTTCTTTGTCTATGCCAAAAAACCGTGTCTTCCATGCACTTTGTTCAAAGAAGCCTAATGAGTGCCACTCATCCTTGCGTTTTAACATCTCTTCGGCCCGTTCGTCCCAGTCTTGGTTCAGTAGGAACTCCTCCATCTTTGATTTCTTATCTGCAATTTCATTGTATTCGAAACCGTCGTATTCCCAGTGTAGCAGTTCAAACACATTGCCGTCACGATCGCAATAGTCTATACTGAAGTCCAGTCCCCATTTAGGTTTCATTGCAACCAGTTTGTTGAAATGCGGCCTGTAGTCTGCCCATGATTTCAGTTGTTGCAGGGCACCGTCCGAGTATCCCTTTCTCTCGAACATCACAGCATGATTGACATGTGGTCCTGACTCAGGCGAATCGTCCTCAAACCAAGTTTTTCTTAAGGTTATGTGTTCTCCGTCTCTATGTTTTGTGGTATTTTCTCCATTCGCCACAGCATATAGTTGTTCTAGTTTGGTAAGGTCATAGCCGTTTTGGTCAAACAGTGCAACAGTCTCTTTGGGAGGACAGGCGAACACACTCCTAATACGTTCGCTCCAATAAGGATTGCTATTGAACCTATTGTCAGTCAAGTGTAATTGCATACACTTATTTAATTTTTTGGATTATTTTTTTTCTGCTGGGTCTAGATCGTTTGTGAATTTGTCTTCTGCAGGTGCTAATTCTACTTCTTCACCTTCATCGAAGTCTTTGTCAAGCATAGGAACCTCGCCGTCATCGTCTTTTTCGTCTGACTTGTCCTCTGCTTCATCTTCTTCATCTTTTTCTTTGGCATGTGGCTCAGATGTGTTCCTATCTGTTTGCACACCGTCTACAACTTTCTCGTCAACTTGCTCTTCTTCTGCTGGTGCTTCTGCCTGCTCGGCGTCGGCAATTATTTCTGTAGTTTCTGGAGTTTTAACAAGAATGCTTTTTTGTTCTTCATTGTAAACTGCTTCATTGTCTGAGATTGTGTTGTAAAGTTCCACAAGTTGAGGATCTTCTGCGTTTTTAACATATTCTGCGATATCTTTTGAAATAACTTCTCTAAATGATTTTGAGTCATATGTTTGTTCTTCTTTTTGTTCTGCTTTCAGTTCAGCCAGTTGAGATTCTAATTCTGCAATTTTGTCTAGTCTGTTGCTTTCTTCTGTGACTGCTTTTCTAATACTTGTTGATATGGAGTCATCAGCATCTGATTCCTTGATGGCTTTTGTTATCACTGATTCTGCTTTTGGTTCCTCTGTGATTGACTCTACTAATTTTTCTGCTTTTGCTGAAACTTTTGGTTCTTCTGTATATTCTTTGATACCTGCTAATTTGGCTATGTCTGCCAATGAAATGTCTTTGTCATCTAAAACTTTAGGCTCAGATCTTGCCGCTTCCATTAATTCTGCCCGTTCTTGCTCAGGAGAACTATTGCTCATTTCTTTCAAACGAGCAACCAAGTCCGCAAAACTATTTTCTGTTGATTTATTACGTGCCATACGAAGTATTTATATTTGTTGTAGTTTTATTTAATGCGTTGATCAAGCATTACAGCAAGTTTTGACTCGTATGCCAATGCTTCGGTTTTGACGAATTTGCTGTATTTTTCCTGCATACCCTTCACAAAGCCAAGATCCTTGCCTGATGACAGTCTTACTTTCACTGCTGACAGGTCTTTTTTGATCATATCAGCAAGTTCTGTGTTGCCTTGATCCTGTGCTAGTTCCAGTGCTGTTTCCATGGCCTGCACTGCCGGTATGCTTCTGTCGATAGCATCATTGATGGAATTGATCCCTGCCAACCCTGCCACAATGACTCCCGCCATTGCTAGGTTTCTTGCCCAGTCTTTTATACCTTCGTCAAGCACTGCTTCTTTTTTTGGCTTGCCGTGTTTGTTGTGCTGTGCCCATGCTATGGCATAAGGAGCACCTTTGTCTTTGAATTTGCCTTTTAATTTTTTCACTTGCTTTTCTCTGCCAGGAGGAGCAACTTCGTCTGTATTTTTTCTGTTCTCTTTTGCAATTTCTTTTTCTACTTCGTTTACTCTCTTTTTAAGTATTCTCATCATGCCTGGTTTTGTGTCAACATCCTCTGTTCTGCATTTTCTTTCAAGTATCTCGTCTAGATGCTTCTGTATGATTCCTGCGTGTCTCTGTATCAACGCACCGTCTAATTCTTCCCTGTATGGATTCAATTTTTGGTAGTCCTCGTAGTGGTATACCGCCTGTAGGTAGTCCGCCGCTAAATTTAATTTTGTTTGCACCCAACCCTCTAGGTCATCACCTTTTTTGATCATGTCCAATAGTTCTATTGACATTTTCGCAGTCTGGTACAACTGTGATTTGCTCATGTGTCCCTCGCCTGCGTCTTCGTTGGCTCTTTTTAATGCATCAGCAACATCTGGGTGTTTTGATAATCCTTTTTTGACTGTGTCGATATCTTGTGATGCTCCAGTCATATCACCTGCTTTGTTTTTGGCAATCTGTTTTGCTTTTTCAACATCTTTATCTTCGTCTTCATCGAACTTGCCGATCTCTTCTTGATCTCCGCCTGTCTGGTCTAGGAATTTCAAATCCTTTGCTGTGACATCGTTTTCACCTTTATCTTCACCGTATGAGATTGTGTAGATGCCTTCGTCGTCATCCGTGTAGTCCACTATCCTCACGATCCTGCCTGATTTAATTTCTCTTGCATAGTCACCGATCTGTTCTCTTGACTCTGACATTCCGTCGTCATCGTAGGTGCCTGCCTTAGAACCTGCTGTGTAACCGTGTACACTCTTAACATAGTTTGATGCTAGATCAATTTTCTTTGCCACCCATGCTTCCATCTCAGCATCGTCATCTATCATGTTGTGTATCTTAATTGCGTGTGTGCCAATCTTTAACAATTGGTTCAGTGCCATGCCTGCTTCGTATGTGTCCGGTTTTGGCTCCGGCTTCTGCATCATGTCTGTGAGTTCGTTGAACTTCATTTTAATTGAATCCAACGTGTGTTATTTGTGGATATTCTTTCTTGAATCTTTTCGCTTCCATGTCGTACATTTCAACTTCGTCGTAGTATGGATTGTCCTTGTCACTCACATTCATTCTCAGATATTTGTCCGTTGCCTTTAGGAAATCATCGATTGGTGTTGAACCTGTGTTCTCGAAATCTGGATCCAATCCTATTCTTGACAGCAACATCCTTGCGTTTGCGTTTGATCTGTGTGGTGTCTTGAATTCCATGTCATTGGGATAGGTCATTGTTTTGCCCTCTGGATCTTTTGGATCCTTGTAGTAGCCGTAAAAATCTGCGCCTTCTTCTATTGATTCGTCCTTGATTAAATTGTGTTGGTGTTTCTGTAGGTCTGACATGTTGTCGAACGTACCTGTTAGTTTGCCGTGTTTGTAAGAATAGAATTTGCCGTCCTTGTTCCTTGCGGCAAGTCCGTACTTGTTCATGCCCCTGTCTGAATTGCCTTTTGTGATTTCGTTTATCTTCATATTAATATTTATGCGGCTTTTTCTTCGTATCTACAATGCCTACAAACCTCAATTTTGTACTTCCTGCCGTCATAGTCTTTCTCTGTTCTATATAAAACTCCATCGTGTGCATCATATCCGCAGTTCAGACATTTGACTATCCATTCTTTTTTTAATACAAGTGTTTCCATTATCTCTTGACCAACGGTCCGCCCATTAAATTCACACCAGGTAGAGCGTGTGCTCCTTTGGCAGTTCCGTCTGGATTTTTTGGTTGCACGATTTTTGGTAATCTGGGTGCCCTTGTACCTGATTTTCCTGGTGATCCTGTGTATGCTTTGTTGCCTCTGTCCTTGCCTATGGCAATGTGAGGTGATACGACAGTTGCTATGTTGCCGGCACTTGTGGCACCTGCAGTGGCCTGTTCACGCATTATAATCTCATTGATTTTCATTACTTCTATTTATTAGTTTTCCATCTACGTAATATGTAAGGAACGTTTCGTTCATGAGACAGTACAGTTCGTTAAGGAACTTACGGCTAACATTTTTTGGTTTGATCACTCTCATTCCTTCCCACTCTTCCAGATCAAATTCATACTTAAAACTTGTGCCAACACGTATGCCTCTAGATAGGAAATTTTTTTCCAAATCTTCGTTGTACAAATCAGATATTGGATCATACACTAGGTCCTCACAAAAGGGCCATCTCCAGTCCTGCACTTTGCATCTATCGTAGATCCCTGATCTCCTATGCTTTCTGCCAAGCACGTCTGGTTTTTCTTCGGATAACAGATCTAGATTTTCATAGTACTTTTTTGGCATCAAGAAAACCATATCAAACATTACCCAAGAAAACTTCGACATAAACCCATTTGAATAGTTGTTGTCATCATTTATGACTTCGATTGAAATATGTTTATTGAGATTGACATCGTCTATCTCGTAGGTGAAAATTTTCTCACACAAAGAAATTCTGTATTTGTGAAAATAATACTTTCCGTGTTTGACGTAGTGAGGTTCATGCCATTTATGTCCATCCCAAAGGGTATTCCCCCATCCCGTATTGCATTCATTATTAGAACCAGTACCAACATCTCCCTTACGCCTTATGTCTTCTGATAACTCTAGTTCGTCGATGAGATAGCCATCTGCATATGTTCTAATTTTAACAGGTTTCTTGTAGTGTTTATATTCGAATGCTAGTCCGAGAATGTACTTCATACAGAAGTAATTATTTTGATTTTTTACGCCCTGACTTCATGTTGGCACACCAGTGATACATTTTTGCACGTTCACCTGATGCTTTTTTTGCCTTGCTTCTTAATGATGTTACTGATCCCTTGCAACTTGCACCTGCACGTTTTACTCTGCCTGGTCTGCTCTTGCCCTTCTTTTTGCCATCTGCGAAGTTCTCGTTGAATTCCTTCCAGTCTAACTTCAATTTCTTGACGTTCATGTACTGGCCACCAACTGGTACATCTTTTGTGGCGTTCTGTTTGGTTACTATGCCAACCCCTGCGGCTTCTTCTTTTTCAATTTCGTTTGCTCTATTATTGCTATGATTTTTAAAACCAAATCTGTTGTTTGGGCCTGTTCCGGGTTTGTGTATGAGACCCATTGTGTCTGCCGTGTGTGGCATTATTACAAATTCTTTTATTTTCATTTCTTTACTCTATATGGATATGCCATCATGGAATGATATCCCATTCTTGATCTACCCTTTGCCTGTTTTTCGTATTTCTTTAGAAACTTGTTTACGTCATGATGGACGTACTTACGAACGTATTCTGTAATTTCTTTAATCTTCATTGACGTCTACTGATCCGTGCCTTGCGTCTTTTGTTGGATTGCCTTCTTTCAAAATGTTTGCCCATGTTGTCATGTTTATGGTACAGTTCTTGACCTGTTCAACTGTGTCATCGTCTTTTACTATCTCATCCATGCCCTGTGCTTTTGATTCTATGTTGCACTGTGGTGGTATCGTGAAACCAAAGTTGCTGGCCGCTGAATATAGGACTCCGTGTATGTGTTGGAATCCATCTCCACCTCCTGATACCAGTGTTCCAAACACCTTGTTGTAGAACGGCTGATGCTTGTTGTCTTTTGCCCAACTGTATATAACATCTAGTCTTTCCAGCATTGCCTGTATGTGACAACTGTGATTGCCCCACCAAATTGGAGTTGCGAATATTACACCATCCGCTTTGAACATCTTCATTATGTGTGGTTTCAATTCGTCATTGACGTCTGAAGTAGAACCTTCATAATCCAGATCTCTCATTGTGATCACTTCGCACTCGTGGCCCATTTTCTCAAATGCCAACTGTGTCATCTTGCACACTGCGAATGTGTTTGATTCAGCATCTGCTTTTAAACTACCATTGAAAATTAAAAATTTCATACTACCAAATATATATCCCCAAGTAGGCCGATACCCCTATCACAATCAACCAAAATATTAAACTATTCATTTGCCCTCACGGTTATTACTCCACAGGCCAATCTCTCTCCTGCGTTTCCTGTTTTTAAACTTTCTTCATCTCCGCCCTTGCCGAGATCGTCCTCATCCTCATGAACAACAAATCCTCTACCTATCACGGAACGTTCTCCAATCAAGTCAACTCTCTTTGCTTCGATAGTAAACTTTGCTGTGCCTGATTCGTCTGCTTCTATGTTGCCAAGGTCACCTACGTGGCCTTCGTTGATGTCTCCGTGATCAACTCCGTCTGGATTGTAGTGTCCGCCCATGCTTTTGCAACCATCACTCATGTCTCCAAACTCGTGTATATGGAATCCGTGCAATCCAGGTTTAAGTCCTGTGATCGTGCCTTTGATGAGAGTTGCTGTGTTTGGTGCCTGCATAAGCAATATAGAGCCCTTTACAGCGTCAGAATGTTCGAGTGTGCATTGTGCTACCACAGTCTGTTCTGCTTCTGTCATTGTGCTGATGTGTTCACAAGTGCATTCTTTTGCTCTGGTTCTAGGGCAACTTGTTTCTGTAAATTCTGTGGCTCGCATATGCGAGTATTTATTTGTTTTTGGGCATTGGGTTTTCACCAGTGAGTTTAGGTTGTGCGAACCATAGTTTAAACCACTCCTGCGAACCCGGTTTGATGTTGTGTTTTCTTTGATATTCAGATTTTTTTGTGCCAATATACGATAGGTTCTCTCCCATCGAATCTTCTGTGTGGTGAGGATTGTCATACAATCCTGCTAATTTCTTTATTCTCTCCAACTCGTCCATTAGATGGTCCAGTCTCTTTCCTGTTGCTTGGTAGGTTTGTGTGCCTTGACTTTCTCTACCTTGCCGCCTTTGGCTAGGAAGGCTTTCATCTTCTCGTCTAATTCTCTTTGTTTTTCCTGAGGTGTCTTTTCTATTTCACCTGCCACGTATGGTCTATTGATCCCGCTGAACTTTGGCATAGTCTTCCAATCCTTTCTTGACTTTTTCTAGTGAGTCTCTGTTTGCTTGATATAATATTCCGAAACCGCCCGCCGCCTGGCACTTCTGTATGTTGACTGGTCTGTCGTCGATTAGAATGTTTGGTGTACCTGATGCTTTGTCTTTGGCATAAGATTCTTTCCTTCCAGTGACAATAATTTCATCTGGTTGTTCTATGTTGTTTGAAATCCATATTTTTTTGTATTTTGCTGAATTCTCATGATCACCTCTCAAAGGTGAAGTGTTGATGGAAAAATTTCCACCTGTGAATTTTTTAACCATATCTATAAGTGCATCTGCTGTGGGAAACTTAGGTAACACCGCAAAGAAGTCTGTGCCTGTTATTCTGTCTATCACTTGTTTTTTAAGATCTTTTGTCTTGTCGTTAGTCAGTTCCTTCCAGTGTTCAACACCATAAAGGAATTCAACACCACCGAAGAAATCTGCAAGGACTCCGTCCATGTCAAGATATACAATTGGTTTACCATCTGCCATATCTTCATTATACAACTTTTTGTTGTTTTCGTCAATCTGCTCCGCAAGTCTATCTTGTAGTATATCGTATAACTTTTTACCAGTGTTTCCGCCCATTATCACTTTGCTGAATTCGTGTTCTTGTCCTTTGTTGGCAAGTTCTCTGGCCTTTGATGCAGACGCACCGGAGGCGCCTTCTTGATCTGGATCTCTTTCGCCAGCACTCACAACATCTATGGAATCAAACTTGTATAGGTCATTTCCTGCTTTATCTGGCTTTCCATTGTATTGATTCAGTAATTTTTGAAACTCCATCACTCTATCTGATCCTGCTATCATGACAATTCTTGTTCTTCCTTCTGCTTGTATTTTTTGTAGTGCCTGTATGATTGTCTTCACACCAGCGTCGCCAATGGCAAGTTGAGGATAAAACATTTTAAGATAATCTTGCTTTTCTTTGAAAGTTAATGGGTCTGTTCTATTGTTCTGTTTTTGTGATAGGAACACATAGCCTTTTCCGTTGACCTGTTTGGCCATGGAAATGACTTTGTCTAATAACTTCTGGTGTCCTATTGTTGGTGGATTAAATCGGCCAAAGGCAAATACTGCTGTTGAACGATCGTCCTCCTTAAGAAACAATTCCCTGAGGTACATCGTATTCGCCTTGTTTTATATTTTCTAATTCTCTGTCTGAGATTACTCTAGCAACCTGTTGCCTCGTTTCTTTGGGAAACATGTCAGCGACATCGTCTTGTGTAGAACCAAACTCTTTCACATATTCTTTAGCCGCATCATCCACTAGATACATCCAAAGTTTCTGTGCTTTTTCGTGATCGTACACATTCTTCTTCATTTTTCTTTTGATGTTTGATATGATGGGCATGAAACGTCTACGGTACAATTCTTCGTTGTTCATGATGTATGAATCAAGTTCGTTGACTGCGTCTGAGTCTATGCCTTCTTTAATAAATTGTGATGCTCTCATATAAGCATATTTATTAGTAGAGGTTCTCCAAAAGCCACATGTAAAATGGCGATCCAAATGTGAAAGTCCATTTGCCGTTATGGCCCATTTTAGTCACATTTTTTAATGTTTCTGGCAATTTATTGCCTGTCGAGGCCTGTTGTGTTGCCCACGGTTCAGGATATTCCGGTGTGTATACACCTTCAAAAACCAAAGCACCTATATCGATTTCGTCTATTTCTATACTTTTTATGTGTAGTAATTGGTCTTTGAGTATATCACCTTTATCATTCACCACTGTTTGATCTAGTGTCTTGCCGGTCTTTTTCAGTACAAGTTCGTATGACTCACCTTCTTCGAACTCGTGCGTGAATTCTATCATTTGCGGTTTGTCTTCTGTTGCAGTGATATCACCTTTGAAATAACTTTTGTCAGCGATCATGATTTCAACGTGTGGCGCTTTCATCCACATTGTTGCAAAAAGTTCTATTTTAAATTTTAGTTTCTCGGTTGCCATTCAAATTCTAGTCCTGCTGTATGTCCTGTGTACGGAGTATTTAAGTCCTCCCTGAACAGTTCAATTACTATTTGAGTACCTTCTAATGCTACCTTCATGTATTTGTCTGTCTGTTGCATCACGTCTGCCATCTTAGTCTTACCATTTTTAGTGCAGGTTATTTCTATTTTTTCCATTTGTACATCCTTTCAAATTTTTCTGTTATCTCTATCCTACGTCCGCCCTGTGCCTCAAACTCGCTTATGAATCTGTCTATCAAATTTGCCGCCAATCTCCTGTACTCTGGCAACACATCTCGTTGCAGTTTCTGTATTGATTGCTGTGGCACTGATTCGACTATTGTGCCTACGGGCATCGAATCGATCCAACTTCCTGCCTTGCACATATCATTCTGTATCTTGTGTAGTTCCTTTGTGGGATTGAATGTAGGCAACATTCTACGTGACTCATCCACAAGTATGCACATCAGTGTTCCAAAGTAATCTTCTTTGTATATCTCTTTTTGCATTATTCTTCTATTGGAACAAACATGTCTTTTTCAAGATCATATTGTAGTCCGTGTTTTTCTGCGTTATTGATCGTGCCGTTTTGTGCGGCATATAATTTCTTCATATCTATTGGTGTGCCGTCCTCGTTGAAACATTTTGGATTTTTTGCCCAACCTAATTTTTTATCAAGTAGTTTGATTCCTGTGTTTGGAATACCACAGGCCAGGTTCAATCTTTTGAAATATTTCAATCCAACTTGTACGCCATCCTCACCTTCTTGTCCTGCCACGTCCTGTCTGTATTCAGCACTAAAACTGAAAGTTGCGTCAAAGTCATCTGCTGGTTGATGTGCAAAGAAAAAGCCAAAGTTCTTTTCCCTCGTATCCTGTGTAAGATCGCTTTGGATGTTTTTGTAATTAATCGTTCCGTCTAGATTAACACTTTCGGCTACTTCCAAATCCATCGTGCCTGATGTTATATGACTTGGAAGTGAGAACGACCAACCGAAAGTTGTTTGCGTATCTTTGTGTATTTCATACGCCAACCTGTAAGATTCTGTTTCAATGTTTGAGAAGTTCTTAATCAAACTATTGCTTGTGGTGTTTACATCTGTGTGTCCTTTAGTGTAATCAAGACTCAATACATTGTTGCCAAGCAAGTATTCGACACCTATGTTTCCAAAATTAGTGTTGTTATTGTCTCCCACTGCTAGAATACCATCCGAAGAATTGCCTAACCAAGTTTCCTGTTCACTCATCTGTCCAACACTTGTTTTTAGTTTAAAGTTGTTATGCAACATAAAGTTCTTACCTATGTTTGCAGAGTAATCGCCACCTCCGTTTTCGCCTGTGTAAAATCCAAAATTGTAATTATTAAGTAGACTGTATTGTCCGCCTTGCGAAAAAGAACCAAAACTCTGATTCACTGGCAAGAACGTGTTGTTGTCCACCATCAGCATTTCTGTATCTGAATATTTTCTGTTGTCTTGCACAGTAATGCTTGAACCAAGGTTTATATAGTAGTCCCTGTCATAATCATCTAGCACCATTATTTTTAAACCTTGTAGATTTGAAAATGCTCCTGTAGAGCCTGTTGCAAAATATGTGTTGTTCAATGTTGTCACAGTTCCGTCTACTCTGCCTGTTGTAGGGATACCAACTGCACCTTGTGGTTTAGTTGCCTCGTCCAGATCTAGCATACCTTGTCCGTGTATGTTCTCATTGTATCCATTGATATTTGTATCTGCGGTATTCAATACAAGTTTTACTAGGTTCTCACCTTTCATGTGTGGCCACATCTGATGTAAGATACCAACCGCACCTGTGACTTGCGGTGCCGCCATACTTGAACCACTCATCTCAAGATAACCGTCACCAGCAACACT
>Ga0163179_10003018_pt1 | contig 11544 bp, 17 predicted proteins | sample AtlANTMetagenome_FD_109643 | JGI IMG/M metagenome (GOLD analysis project Ga0163179, IMG submission 109643) | Marine eukaryotic phytoplankton communities from the Atlantic Ocean - Atlantic ANT 2 Metagenome | ecosystem: Environmental > Aquatic > Marine > Oceanic | place: North Atlantic Ocean... | reverse complement strand
CTTTTTGAACTAATTTAAGATGGTCTACACCAAGTAAACTATCTTTAAAATAAGAACCCTTATGAGGAATAATTGGAAACGACACTACAACATCAGTTCCACCAGATGACCATACACTTTCTTCAACCATATATGGATTTGATTTTACAATAGCCTGAGTAATCTCAGACTCTTTATTCATTTGAACGTTTCTGATATACATGGGGGAGTGCTCAGCATGTATACCTGATGCCGTTTGGAGAAGAACAGATGCATTACCCGAGGGTTTGACGCACGTAGTACGAGCAGCAGGATTGATACCCAATATCGCAGCGACTTCTTTGTTAACCTTTTTAACAATTTCTGCTCCTTTTGCTAATATTTTTTCATTGAAAAGTATTTCAGGATTATTCATCCACCCGGTTATAGATACTCCAAGCAGGGCCTCTCGATCAAAGATCTTTTTAGATGTCTCTGAGAGAAATTTAAACTCGGTGTACCCTGCTTGGAGAGTACCGAGGATAGACGCTGCGCGGCATGCCTTATATAAGTCTTCCTCGGTATTGCACATGCCTCCATTGATTTCAGTAAGATTACAACCTTGCCAACCTGACTTTCCTTTTATTTGTGGAAACATTCCTATCTCCACACAAGGATTAGTTGTATGTTCTTTTGATTCAACGAAAACAAAACCCGGTTCACCAAACTCTTTTACGCTTTTCATTAACTTAGCGAATTCTTCTGGTTTGGTTTCTTTTCTGACAATCACAGCAGAGTTATTAGATCTGCCTCTTTGTGGATTATCAATAAACCAATTACCTGTTTTAGCGTTCATCATTTCTTCATCATCAGGCGAAAAAAGACATATAGTTGCTGAACGACGTACACCACCCGATAACACTGCATCAGCTGCGTGCATACCTATGTCATATACGTTAATTGGTTTTAAATTTATGGGTTCTTTTTGATCAAGTACAATACCTTGAAGTAAGTGTTCGATTTTGTCGAGTGATCGACGCAAACCTTCTGGACCAGGTGCTTTAAATCCTCCGGATATTTTAGCTCCTTTTGGTCTTATTTGAGAAAGGTCGAAAAACACTCTTCGACCTTCATAATCTGGAAATTTACTATTGCCAACAAAATATGAAGACATTAGTATATCTAATGCAGAAGCCCAACCTTCGATTGAGTCTTCTACTATATAACCTTTAGCTTGTTTATTACGAGCTTGTATTTTTGGTAGCTTTTTAACATGGTGTTTCTGTACAGAAAATCCTGCACCAGCACCACATAATAATATATAAAATACTTCACCAAAGAATTCTGGCCTATCTGCATAGGATGATGTACAATTGTACATTCTCATTTGGTGTTTTAATAATTGTTCTCCTCCAAATTGGAGGGATCTTTGAGCCGCTAAGACTCTTTGTTCTTTGTATGCCTGTCTAGCTTCTTCTAAAAAGGGAGCAAGGCTGTTAGCCTTTTCATTATAATAATTTGAATGCATGTTAATGACACGATCCACCGCTTCATCCCATGTTTCATACCTATGTTGTTCATCAATATACCTCGAATATCCTTCATAAAATTTAGTTTCCGACAAAAATTTTCTCGTGTCGACATTAGCTATTGCCATCAACATACTCCGTACTGTTAGATTATAATATTACTATTATATATTATTTTTTTGTTTTTGTAAACCGTTAATTTACAAAATATTTTTGTATCATTTCAATTTTATCTTGCGCTGAAGCAATCTTTTCTAAGTCTTTATCTACTGCTTCTAACACATCAATATGTTCTCCAATACCAACGCTATTATTTAAATAAATTTGAATGTTTCCTTTAGCTAAAGCAATTACACCTTCATAGTGTTTAATTAAACCTTCAGTTATTATTTGTTGAGTTGTCTGTTTCTCCATTTTCTATCCTTTCAATAGTGGTTTCATAATAGACAATTACTGCTTCTTGCTGTTGTATATATCTTCTTAAATCTGCTAAATTTAGCGAGATCTTTTCGTAATCTCGTACTGACATTGCGTAAAAAACTAATTCAGAACCATTCTTCTTTTTAAAATCTTCTAGAAATACTTCTAAATTTTCAGCAGTTACAACATGAAAATACGGGGTTGAAAGATTTAATGCTTTAGGTCTTTCAACAATTGGTATATTAGGTTTAATTAAAGTTTCAACCGTAACAATTTCTTTTTCTGGAGGAGATGAGCAACTACTTAGAAGTAATAGACTCAAGCTCGTTAAGAATATCTTTCGTAGCATCATTAACTCTCTTCTCAATCAATCCACTTTTTTTCAAACTTAAAAGTGTTAAATTGTGTTTTTGTAATTTATTTCTTAATTCATCTGTATAATCTGAAGCACTTTGCAAATCTAATGCTAATTGACTATTCACTTCTTGAAGTTCATTTTGAACCTTTGTCATTTCATCAATGACAATATCTTTTGAGTGAACGGCCGTTTCTAATTTAGCATTATTTTGATGTAGAGTTGCAAGTCTTTTTTGAGTATCAGTATAATAGTAATAAGCTCCGTACGCGGCGGAGCTCATAAACGCTAATACTATAAGAGTGATATAAACTCTAATCATCTTCTTTTTTACTACAACATTTTTCTGGACATATACTATCATTAATAAAGAAATGAGTAATTGCCATTATATACCACATCCAAGTCATTTCGCTAAATGCTAAAAACGTAGGACCATGTGTTATTGGTTCCATTTGATGTCCATGATGATGGTGGCCATCTAATTGCATCATTATCATTGGAACTAACCACCAAGCTGTTCCTACAATGGCCATTATTAAACCGGCCATATTATGTGTTAAATTGTATTTTTCTCTAAGACTTCCCATGTTTATCCTGTATATATTCTCTGAACCGTTTAAGCATTACCGCTCTACTCTTATACCTTTTATCGGTAACCGTTCTGGGTTTAAATAATTGTGATGGCCCCATTGCAGTAGATTTAGGGTCTGGTATTGCACCAGTATTCATGGTAGGGACATCTTCTTTAACTTTTTTAGGAGCCTTAACTCCCATTACCTTTCGATTTTTATAAGCAGTCTTTGCTTTGTTCCAAGCAGATTTCGCTGCTTGTGAACCTGTAACAGGTGCAGTTGCTAAAGTTGACGGACCCGCTCTTGTTATAGCCTTTGCAATATGAGGAGCTGCTCTTAATGCTGCTGCTCCAACAACTGGAAGTACTGGCCAAAATTCTTTTAATGTTTTCATTTGACAATCTCACTAGCTGAAACGTAGATTTTTTGATTTGTATTAATATGAACTGCTTCATATATATCTATACCAAAAACAGTACCAGAAGGATATGTATCTGGCTCAACTCGAATTCTATCTTTAGGTCTTACAAATTCTTCAAACGACCTATTTAACATTTTATAATTAGTAGTTCTATAAACTCCAGGTGTTAATTGTTTATCTTCTAAAATAAACCATTCAGTATTTTCTTTAAGAAAGTCAGTTGGATCAATATCATATTCTTTTAATATTTTTTCTAACTTTTTATCAGCTACATTAAAATTTTCTTTAAGAAGAAAAAGAGCTGCAGCAAAGCTACCTAACTTTGTACCACCGCCTGGAATTTTACTAAGGAGTCTTTTAATATTGGCGCATAATCTAATAAATGGCGTATAGGCATTCTTACGTTCATCAGTATTAATATCAATACCTTTTATACGTTTACCTTCTTTATCGATTAGTCCTTCTTTATAAGCATCCCAATTTTCCCATTTCATAACAAGCATTCTTACGAATCTAAATGCATAGGTTAAATCGGCTGCTGCTTTTACTATACCCATTAAATCTTCCTTAAGGCCTCAACTACTTCTTTATTTTGAACTATACCAATTAATTGATCATTTCGAATATATTTTAAGAATATCAAAAATGGTTTTATTATAGGCCAATGTTTCTCATTCATTTTTAACTTCAATATTTCTAATGCTGCTTCATGTCCAAATGAATTAAATACAACTATTAAATGGTTTAATATAAGTCTTTCTGCAAGTTTATTAGTTTCTAGAAATCTATTCACTAATCTCTTAATATATTTAAACCTTTTTAGGTCCTCATAGAATTCATCAATATCTGAAAATTGAGGATTCCTATAATGTTTAGCTGCATACAGAAATAGATTCTCTTCTGTTAATTCATTCAATATTATCATAACAATATATATTAAACTTAAAGAACTTCTTTTAGCTCTTTAATCAGACTCTTTTTATTTTGTCTCCTATCAAGTTCAATACCATGTTCACGTCCTAAATCTTCTAGTTCGCGTTTAGTCATACTTTCCAAATCAAGTTCTTGATAATCATTTTCAATATGATCTTCAAGCTCTTCAACTAAATCTTCACGAGATTTCCTACGATCAAGTTCAATACCGTGCTCTCTGCCTTTGGCTTCAAGTTCATCTTTAGTCATATCTTCATGATCACATCCGCTATGCCAGTCTGGATCTTCTTCATGAGCATTATCAGATAATGTTCCATGCACTGGTTCAAGTTCTGCTTGCATAGTTTCACTTGGAGTTGGAATTGGTGTAACTGGCTTACTAGCTCGAGGCATTGTTACTTCTGCAGGTGGTGCCGGCATTATGCCTAAATATATGTCAATGTCAGTTTGTGATATTGTTCTAGAGACTAACAATTCATTTGTTCGAGGATGTCTCCAACCTTGAGGTGTTGGTACTGCATCCTTTTGATGATTAGGTGGTGATATACCCATTATATACTCCTATTAAGTTTTCTTATGATCAGAAGCGTCTTCAGGTATACTCATACTCTTATACGCATCCATAATACCGCCAAGCTTAGAATCTTCTTTTACTGGAGTTGCTGATGGGATAATTTTCTTATCACCAATTTTTGAATCATTGGGTCTAGCTTTACCATTTGGTCCTTTTCCAGCAGCTTTCATTTGATCAGCTACTGCTTTAACCAATGGATCTAGTTTATCCGTAGGTTGATCCATCATATCTTTAGCGCCTTTGCCTTTTATAGCATCTTCAGGCTTTTCAGCTTTATCCTTATTAGGACTATGCTTATCTCCAGCTTTTTCCCAGATAGACATCAACCGTGAACGAATAGTGGATTCTTTTTGTTCCATTTCGTTTCCTTTCGATTTTCCGGTTTCTAATTTAGGATTAACAGTTCCGGTTTCCTGTTTGTCCTTTTTTCCTTTTTTTCTAAGGCCTTTAAAGTCAGCGCTCGAAATCTTGCCATCTTTATTATGATCAAGCTTATGTTGAGCACCCTGTAATTCTTCATTCTTTGGCATGATTTCCTCCTACATCCAAATATGGGTTGCTATTGCTGCGGCTGCTGTTGCTACAACAACCCAAAATAGTTTTTGTATAAAACAAACAGTCCTATGATTTTCTAGAACTATTCTTTCTATTTCGTCTATCTTAACAGATAATTTATTAATTCTGTCATATTGCTTATCGTGGTTACTTTGCATACTCGTAATCTTTTCTTCTGCCCGGGCTAACGAGACCATAGCTTCAGTCAATTGGTCAACTTTACTTTCGATTCTTCCTAATCTATCTTGCCAAGTACTTTCTTTTGAATCAGCCATAATTGTTTCCTATTGACCGGGGGTTTTTTGTTTTGCTCTAATAGTAGAAAGATTAGTACCCCATTCAGGTGCATTACCCATAGTGCCTTCTTCTTGTCTACTATCTATCTCTCCATCACTATCGTCATCTCTACCTTGTGCTTTTAATCTAAATGATCTTTTAACTTCAGCATCAGTTACTCTCTTAACAGATGTAATCATTGAAGGTTGTTTTACAATTTTACGAAGTTGAGTTTTAATTTGAGCTGGACCAGATCCATACATAAACATTGCAGGTAATCCTTCCACTTCAACTCTAAAATTCATATCTTCATTTAAAGTAGATTCATTTTGTATTTGATTAATTTTATCTCTTAAAGCAGACATATGATTTGCAGCAGTAGCTTTTTTATCTTGATGCCTTTTTCTTTGACCCTCATTAGGTGCTTCTTTTGCTGCTGCATGCGCATGATCGTGTCGAGCTTGATGATCTCTAATTCTAGATTTCAATTTATCAATATCACGTTCTTTTTTCTCAGCTGCATTAAAATTTTGATTAGTATCTTCTTTATTTAGATAAGCAGCAATAGCCATATCTCTACGATCTTTTTCGTTCTTACCTTTAAACTGTGGAGCATCAGATTTTTTAAAATCTTTTATCCAAGTTCCTATGGTTGCTTTTTTATCTAATGGCATTAGTCATCATCCCCTAATTGCGCTCTTGGATCTGCTTTTAAAACGGTTTGTAAAGCTTTAATTAACTTTGGAATATCTTTTAAAGGCATATTAACATATGCATCTTTAAGGCGTACTTTATCACCTAGCATAGGTTTGGTTTGAGTTATTTGAAGACCAAAACCATTCTTTGCAGCATATCTAGTTAGACTAACAAATTTTGATCCACCTTTCCAATTAGTAGATTCATCAATCTCTACAGATTCTTTTGTAAGAGTTGATCGTGTACCACCCATTGTTTTACCATGACTAGATATTTTCATACCCATCTTTTTAGCAACTTTAGCATGATCGTCAGAAGAATGATAACTTTTTCCGTGAAGATGAATATCCTTACCCATCTTTTTAACTTTCATAGAACCATTAGAATGAATATCAGCATCATATGATAAATCACTCATGTTTCCTTCCTTTGGTACGCAATTTGGAACAGTTTTACCATTTTTCTTTTTCATACCTATCATTTTATAATCTTTCCAACAAGGATCGTTATCTTCTTTTTTAGCTAAATCTTTCCAAGCTTTATCTTTTCTTTTTTGTACAGTTTGAATTGCATCTATTTTTGGATCACCTTTTTTTAAGCTTTTCTTTTTCATAATTTGAACGCCATCAGTTGAATAAGCTATACCTGTTGGACCGTATGCTTTACCTTCTTTTTGACTTTTAAAATTAATTTCACCCTTCTTTATCATATCTTTTATTTTAGCAGACGCTTTTGCTTTAGCATCTTTATGAAATTTATCCTTTTCAGGGCCAGGTTTCATAAAGGTCATACCTTCTTTTTCTGCTTTTTTCTTTTCCCAAGGAGGAACTGATAAAGTAACTTTATCTTTAGATTTTGCTCTAGCAGCCGGAGAAGCTAAAGCTTGTCTTTGCTTTTTAGTAAGATTACCTTGTGGGTGTGGATCTTTAGCTTCCATAAATGACTTTAGCGTTCTCATACCTTTGTCTCCCTATTTTTTTTAAGTACATCACGAAGTCGAGCTCTATCTAATCTATTATCATGTTTTCTATCTAAACGTTGTTGCTCACGATCATTTTGATTTTTTGCTACTTTTTGATTTACTGTTTCTTTAAATGATTTTAATTTTTCTAGAACCTCAATAGCATCTAACCATTTTCTATATTCTTTTCCGTTAGATTCAACAATAACATAATTTGGTCCTAAAGTTTTTATTTCTGCTATTTCATCAGATTCTTTTATAACTACTTTATCTCCAACTTTATATAAGTCTCCAGAAACATAAGCTTCTCGAGTAGGAGATACAGAATTTAATTGCACATGTCTTTTGAATTCTTTTTCTTCTTTTAGTCCCATACCAGAGCGAACAGTATTAAAAATATGTTTTGCATCAGCATTTGAAACGTGCTTTGGAAGTCCTTGAGAAAATGTAGTAAAATCATTTAAAGTTGCAGAATTTCTCATTTTAGAAGCTGACATACCTTCTGCACCTTCTGCATCAGGATCTCTTGCTCCTGCAGATATTACATTAATTTTCTCGAAATTATAGAGTCCGTGCTTTGCTTTTTTTCCATTATACTTATTAAGAAGAATATCAAATTCACGAACTCTATCAGATCCAACCACCATAGCAATATTTTTGAATCCTTCATTATGTAAAGCGACGGCAATATCGAATATATTTCTTATTTTATTTTTACTCATAATAGAACGAGCATGTTTAGGAAACATCTTTCTAGATATTTTAATCTTATTCATGAACTTTAAAGGATTTTTCTTTTTGTCCTCAGACTGTGATAGATATATTTTATATGGATTTTTTCCGGCCTTCATAGAAAGAGTCTTCAATAACTTTTCATGACCAATAGTAGGAGGATTCATACGACCAAACGTAAAATACGCAGTCTTCTCTTCCTCTACTAAAAAACTCTTAAATGAATTTATCAACGCTTTTTCCTCGCAACTTCTTTCTTACGAACTTGAGGAAACATTTTTCTAGCAAGACGATCAACACGAGGTTTCATTTTATCGACTCGTCTTTCTATTTCTCTTTTACGAGCATTATTTAATTCGCTCTTAGGAACTCCTTTAGTTAATTTTTTAACTATTTCATTCCTTGCAGCTCTTCGTGCACGCCTAACTAATTTATCTTTAGGTGCCATTTTTCTCATAGCTCGTTTTCTACCCATAGCAATTACTGCTCGTTTTTTCTTCATATTACGAGATCGTTGTAATCTTTGTTGTATGGTGAGAGCTTCTTTTACATTTTTACTACTAGGATCGCTGTGCGTATATCCCATTTTTTTCATACGAATATGATCTTCTTCTTTATCAGCTTTATAGCCTTTACCTGTTTTTGGATCATACATCATATGAGGTTCAAAAGCTTCATTACGTAAGGATCCGCACTTAGACTGTTCTGAGTAACATTGTGAATCTTTTAATGTAGCGTTATTCATATCGCAAGAACAATCGGGATCTGCATCCCCTCTTTCGCACCCACATTTTTTACAATACATTGTATTTTCGTAGGCTTCTTCTGTGTCAGAGCGCTTACGCCGCTGTTTTCTATATTTTGTTAATTCATCTTCGCCGGGGTTATTATCGACGGACATAAAATTTTTAAAACTAGTAGGCTTACCCATTTAATTTCTCCCTGGTTTATCCCATCCCTTTAATATATTTGGTGAAAAGTTGTTGTATGAAAACTCCATACGATCAACGATTTTCACTGCATCACCACCAAGTTTATCTATAGCGACATAACCTTCTTGGCCTGCCGTACGATATCCTTTCCTTGTTTTGACAAACGTCTGTGCGCTGTTTAACTTATTTAGTATATTTATAAGTTTTAATTTTACAAGAATAATAAGTTTTTGTAAATCGAATATTAATTTTAATGATTTTTTATTTTGTGGTGAAAAGAAATTTAAAAGTTCATCGAGTTTTCGTTGTTGGCCAGCTTTTCCTTTTTCCGTTGTCCGCTTAGATATTTCGGCGTTATATCTTTTTTTGATCCAATTAATAAGATTAGATACATGCCTATTTGTGTCCATAACAACTTCACCTTTCCTAACAAATGTATTATTAAAGGTTTCAATGTGCTGAGCCAATTGAGTATTAGCTTCCAACTGGCGTAAGGCAGTACCACTAATTTGATTAAATATTTTACCGCTTTGGCTAAGATAACCATTAACTAATTCCGTATCTTTTTTTGTCATAGTAAATTTTGTCATATCTCTAAGCATAGCATCTTGTTGCCAAACTGTTTTACTTTGTTTTAATTGAGATACTTTTACTCCATAAGAAGCTTTCATAGTTTCAAATGAATCGCCAGTATATGTGGTATGCCAAACAACTCCTATCTTAGCTGAACGTACTTGTTTAGCCATTTCAGTATTTGCTGGAATAGCATATATAAGTGTGTTAGGATGAAACGTTATATATTGTTTACCTTTAATTTTAGATTTTTTCAAATCACCTGGACCAAATAAAAAGTCTCCTTGAATAACTCCTTTTATGCCTAAAGATGAAAAGTGTTTAAGAGATAATTTAAGCTTGGTAGCCAAATCACCAGAAGTATCAGCGTCAATATCTTTATCCGTTTTGTAGACTTTTGGGTTTTTATTGAAAATACCTTTTTTAGCCACAAAAAATCTACCATCACGAGGATCAGTACCACAAAATACAGCAGGAGCGCCGTCCCATTTAAGACTAAGTGACCCAGCATGATTTCCTCCTAAAGTATCTCTCAATGATCGTAAAGCTAATATTGCTTGACGAGTTCCATTAACTCCACCATAAATAACTTTATCCTCAATATGAGTCATATGAGTATTTTTTTGTTCAGATATAAATTCTGCAAAGTTCATTAGATTTTTACTCTCGGTTTAATGGTGCCTTGTGTTATTGTATGAATAGCTATATCGCTTTTAGCTATTTTCTTTACTGCTATAATTCTTCCACCTTCGCCAGTAAGTTTAGATCCAGATTTATTATTATTCATGAAAATAGTTTCATGAGATCCAAAATATTTAAAGGCTCTATTAACATAGGCTTTTTCTATAGCATTCCATTCTCTAGGAAATTTTCTTTTTATTGCAGCAATCTGAGTAGTATTAACTTCGCTTTCGCCTTTACCTTTAGTTTTAAATCCTAATTTCTCTTTCATATCTTTAGCTTTATTAACTAAATCTCCTAAAGGAACAGTTCCACCTAATTTGAAACCTATAACGGTTTTAGTTGCTTTAGAATAATTTGCTGCTTTAATCTCATATTTCTTACCACCTATAATAGCATCTACCCCAGCTGATCCACCTCCACCTAAATGTAAGGCATCAACTAGAAAGAACATAGTTGCTTCACCGGGTCCGACTCCTTTAAGATTATAAAAATGTAAATGATTTAATCCTTGTCTATTTTCAGATCTTAATTTTTCTATAAGATTATTAAAAGCATCAACGTTGAATTTTTTTAAAGTTTTATTAAGATCAAATTTAGGAAATAAATGAGTTTTAAATAACCATTGTATTTCATTTTTATATGTTAAAGCTTCAAAGTCTTTTGTAGCTAAATTGAATGATGTTACTCTTTGAGCTCTTTTTAGGAATTCTGCATTCATATCATTAAGATTTGCTGCAGCCATTTCAGTAATAACTCTATCATAATCATTAGAATGAGATTTAAATTTTTTCATCATTTATCCCTTTTTATTTAATATATTATTAATATACCATATTTTTAAATGAATGTAAACCGTTATTTTTTTATATTGCTATTTATAATACTTATGAAATGATAAATATTAGTTACCAATGTAAAAATTAGATTGGTTTATCCTTTTAAGAGGAGGTACAATAATGGAAATATTAAAAACCATTAGAGGGTGGGCTTCAGGTCTGGCAGAAGTTGGTGTCAGTATAGCAGCTCTCGCAATTATCGTCGAAGTTCTGGGGTTAGGCAATATGCCTTTCATGCCTCAAGGACTAAGTGTCGTCGATAATATCTCTGCAATGCTAGCAAGTCTAGGATCGCAAGGTATTATGGGATTAATCGCCATCTGGGTCCTATGGGCTATATGGCAGAAGAAATAATTCTGTTTGAAGAAGGGGGCTTACACCCCCTTTTTCTATAGTCCGTTTGGAACTATAATGTAATGAATTGATAATACAACACCAACTGATGCTGCAAGACCAACCATCATTTTTAAGAAGTCTTTTCCAATCAATGGAAACACAACTTTAAACTTTTCTTTACCGGTGACAGTAGCCATT
>Ga0163179_10003016_pt1 | contig 11545 bp, 10 predicted proteins | sample AtlANTMetagenome_FD_109643 | JGI IMG/M metagenome (GOLD analysis project Ga0163179, IMG submission 109643) | Marine eukaryotic phytoplankton communities from the Atlantic Ocean - Atlantic ANT 2 Metagenome | ecosystem: Environmental > Aquatic > Marine > Oceanic | place: North Atlantic Ocean... | reverse complement strand
TGAAGGAATTGTGGGAGCTGCACAAAGTCCACCTCGACATGCACGGCTGGTCCATTCTGGCGGTCGGCCTTGGCGTCGCAACCGTTTCAGCATTCGCGGCGATCTGGGCGCTAATGCGCGTCCTCGAGCGCTTCTCCGCCTGGCCCTTCGTCATCTATCGCGGAGTGCTTGGCGTTCTTCTGGTCATCGCGACCACCAACGCCTGGCTAGTCTAAGCGTCAGCCTCCCAACACATCGGGAAATTGGCATGGCAATGCCTCGTCGACGCATCGCGATGCCTATGCCTATGCCTATGCCTAGGAGGTTCACCCAATCTGGTATCAGGCGAATGGTCGTGCAGCTCAGTCAGATGTAGCCACAGTCCGATAGATACTAGATTTCGGCGACGATGAGAGGCGCCGTGACAGGTTCGCCGCTCTTGCAGCAACATCGATCAAATCGTGCTCAATTGGTAGCAGACAATGTTGTGATCAACGGGCATCCGACCTGATCGCCGACGTCGCAGGCACGAACGGTGTCGGCGGAATGGCCTTTGAACGCCATGGTCATTGCTGGCCAGCCCACCGCCAGTATCGGCCGATGCTGGATCGTGAGCTTGTTCGCCTTGGTATCGATCGCGGTGATGACATCGACACCCTGCCCCGTCGTGACGGCAGGCGCCTTCTTGTCCATGCCCGCCATACCGGCATGCCTTTCATATCTCCGCTCATGGATTGAGCGAGGGCCGGACCGGCGGAAGATGGCGGCGGTACGCAATGCGATGCGTAGCGCTCTTATGATGACTTCCTTTTGCTGAGAGGTTGGGGTCGTTTTGGAAGATGGACGTAGCGGCTTGCGCAGCAACAGCGGCTAAGCGGCCGCCAAAACGAACATTGACACCGGCGAGGCTGCCAGCATGCCACCGACTGAGTATGGCGATCCGGCTCATCACCTCCAAACCAGCGCCAGTCCCGAGCAGGACCTGTAGCTTCCCATTGCTTTCGTGTCGAGCTGCTCAGTAGTAGTCGGCAAGCTTTAGAACCCGCGTCGTTCCGTTCGCGAGCTTAAGCGTTACCCGGCTTCCTGCGGGGCCGTAGCGCCATTGCCAAAGCAATCCCCGCGTATAGGAGTCGTCGATAGGACGACCGTCCACGGCTACGACGTGCTCACCGACAGCCCACCCCGCCCGATCCGCAGGGCTGCCGGATGCCACATGCACCACAGTTAGGTCAGTAGTGGAGGCGGCGAGGCCGAGGCCGCTTCGATCCTTCAGCATCGGCAGGCGCGCCCGAGGAGGGGCGGAACGCAACCACAACTGCCCTTGAGACACGTCCAGGACGATATCGAATTGTCCGAGCAACGGCATCCCCACATTCCCTACCGTGCTCACCGAGGTCCACCGATCAAGGGCGAGCGCCGGAACTAAGGCGCTCGAGAGCGCGCCCAGGCTCACCGTGTCGGCAACGAAGGCCTTGACGATTTGCACTCCCTCGACCCCGCCAAGGGCGGCGGTGGAGACGGTCTTGCCGACGAGAACGGAGTGCGCCTCGATATAGGCGGAGGATAGCATCAACGCCGACGAACTGCCGAAATCGAGCATCAGCGGCACCGGGTCCAGTCCGGCGATGGACGCGAGCACAAACAATTCCCGTTTGGCCCCGTGCCCGAGCGGAAGTACAGTCCATTCCGGACCCCCCACAAAGCTGGCGGTCTTCTCAAATGCAAACCGCCGTGTCGTGAAATCGAGCGCCAGGCAGCCACCCGCTAGTACGTCTGACCCGAGGATCATGTCGATCGGCCGACCAAAGGCGGCCGAAACCGCCCCCAAGTCTGCAACGACTGCGGAGGGGAGGACGGTAGCATGAGTGTCCAGCATCACCGCGACATTACGGACCAGACCAACCGGAGCCTTGCCGCCCAGGCCGTTGATCCGTCGCGGCTCCAGGTTCGTCAAGCCAAGCTTGGCCGCGAGCGGTTTGCTGATAATTGACGCGCCGCTTCCGCTGTCGAGCACCGCGTCGATTGCTACGCCGGACACCTTGGCCGGCACGATCAGCGTGTCGCCGGTTGCGACTTCTATCGGGCGCCAGACCGGAGGCGTAGCGAAGCCGCCCCAAGACCGACCCCGCTCGGTCCTCGCTGCCAATAGAGGAAGCGGAATGCTCGTCATGAGCCCGGCCCCGAGCCACATGATCGCCGCCCGCCGGTCAGCATGCCAAATCGTCTTGATTTCTTCCCTGGGTTCCACCGAATTTCCATTCGCTTCTCACGAGTCGCGGAGAGGTTCGAGCGTTGCTACATGCTCCAGCCCCTCAAGGATCAAGCCCCCCGACCGAAAATGATACGGCCATGCTGCGGGTTTAGCGATCAGAAGCGTTTCGAGAAGCCCGCCGCGAGAAAAGGATGAGGTGGTTTTGTGCCGGCGGCACCCGTCCCGACGCTAAGGTCAATCTGTATATCGTGCCCGATGATGTACGCGGCCCCAACGTCGAAGATCAACGAAGCACGTCCATTCTTCTCCTCGGCATATTGAAGCCCGGTGTCGACGAAAAAATTCAGGATCTTGCTCGGATTGTAGTTCAACGTAGCTGCGAACAGTCCGGCGGCATAGGAGCGCTTCGTGTCGTCCTCGTACACCGCCACGCCGACGTTGGGGTTCAATGACCATTTGTCGACAAAATTCCAGTCGGCCGCCAAGCGGAAATCCCCGGTTGCGCGCGAGTTACGAAAAGCACTGGAACCAGAAGGTGGAAAGACCCGAACGATTGCGCCGATTGATGGCTGGGTCGATCCCACTGCCTTGACGATATTGTACTTCAGACCAATCGAGGACGGCGCAAACCCGCTGCTGTCCGTATCGACTAGGGCCGGGTCGTGCTGGCGCTGCCGAGTGAACGTGTTGCCTTCGACACGGAACTCCCAGTTCTTGCTGAACCCATATCGCAGCAGCCTCGGAATAAAGGTCGTATGCTCTCGTTCATCGCCGTTGCTGCGATACTCGCGCTGGATAGCCGTCTCGAACTGAAAATGACCCCTGGCCAACCGTCGTGCTTCCATCCGCGATCCCGGGCCGATCGGGATTGATGAAGTCGTCGGAAGGGTCCGCATGAGCTGGAGCTGCCACTGCGAACGCCGCAACGATAATGAGCGTTGTTGATGTGCGAAGATGGCAATGGGGCATCGAAAACTTACTCCGCTCCTGGACGCAATCAGTCGGCACCTAAGCGGCTGGCCGCGCTATCGCTTGAATGACCCGGCACTCGGCCATCGTTCGGGCGCAGCACCCGCTCGCGCTCATGGCGCTCAGCTCGTCGCGCAAGGCAGAAAGCTGGCGAAGCCGATCCTCCACACCGACCAGGTGCCGCGCTGCGATTTCCGCTGCTTCCGCACAGTCGCGCTCCGGTTGATCGGCAAGCGCGAGGAGCGAACGAATTTCCTCGATCGAGAAACCGAGCCTTCGCCCGTTCCGCACGAAGTTCAGGCGATCCACGTCGCCGTCACCATAGGTGCGTCTGCCCGAGGATGTGCGCTCAGGTGTTTCGAGCACACCAATTTGCTCGTAAAAGCGGATCGTCGTCACCTTGGTCGCAGTCGCGCGCGCCAACTCACCAATCTTCATCTCGCATTTGCTCCAAATCATTTGCTGCCATCGAACTTTGCGCTTGCTCCTACAGCAGCTAGAGATTGTAAAGAAGCCAGATGATTGACACCCGAATCGTTAACGCGCCCGCCCGCCATGGACGGGGCGAGCGTTGCCCGACCTCACGGTTGACGGCGTGATCGCGCTTCTGTTCCTTCCTTCCGCGTATGAGATCGTCCGCAATGCGCGGACTGAACTCCGGCCGGCAACCTAGAGGTGCGCAGGATGATCGTTCCGCCGCGCGCGGTTTTGTGCGTGCTGAATGCAACGCTGGTCGCGTGCCTCGCTGGCGCGTCGGTCGCGCAGGCGCAAACGGGGTCTCAACCGGGGGTGCCGACGACTTCGACCGAGGGAGAGGTGCTTAGCCTTGAAGCGGCCTTGTCTCAGGGCGGCGCCGCTTCGCCCTCGATCGCAGCATCGACTGCCGGTGTGCAGGCGGTCACGGCCGCCCGTACGATAGCGGGATTGCGCCCAAACCCCGAGGTTCAGCTGCAAGTCGAAAATTTAGCGGGTTCGGGGCAATATCGAGGCTTCCGCAGCGCTGAATCAAGCGTCGGAATTGCGCTGCCTCTGGAACTAGGAGGCAAGCGCAGCGCGCGGCTTGCGCTGGCGAACGCACGACTGACCCGGGCTGAGATCCAGACCGCAATCGCCGTTGCCGACCTTCGGCTCAGGATCACGCAGCTCTATGTCGAGGCGGCCGCAGCCGAGCGTCGTACAGAAGTGCTGTCGGAGCAGTCTGCTATTGCAGCAAATGCCTTGCGGATCGCAAGCGAACGCGTTCGTGCCGGCGCGGCATCGCCAATCGAGCAGCAACGCGCTGATGTCCTCCGGATCAACGCACAGGTCGCTGCCGACAGTGCGGGGCGGCAGGCACAGGCTGCAAGACTAAATCTCGCCGCGCTCATCGGTCGCCCGATCACGGGGCTGCTTGACCGCGCCTGGTTCGATCAGGTCGCAAGTTTCTATGGGCCCGCTCAGCCCGTCGATGTCGAAGAGACTCTCGCTTTTGCCGCTGCCACCGCCGACGTTCGCGCGGCGGATGCTCAGGTCCGACTAGCTCGCGCGTCACGCATTCCTAACATCACGATCAGCGCAGGAGCCCGTCGTTTGGCGGAGACCAATGACACAGCCGCCGTGGTCGGCGTGAGTGTCCCCATCCCGATCTTTAACAATGGTCGGGCCTTCGTCAGTCAGTCGCAAGCCGAGCAGACGCAGGCTCAGGCGCTGCGCTCCCTCGTGGCACTCGATACCCGCCAGGATATCGCCCGCGCGCAAACCGAAGTCGCCAATGCTGCCGCGACTGCACGCGCTACGGGAGGCCCAGGTCTCGCTGCCGCAGCGGAGGCGGCCAGGATCGCGCGTATCGGTTACTCTCAAGGCAAGTTTGACCAGATCGCGCTGCTAGACGCCGAGCGAACGCTGTCTCAAACCCGGCAAGCCTATGTCGATGCGCTTGCCGCCTACCACGATGCAGTGGCGAGATTGCAGCGTCTGACGACGCCAGCCACCCTCGCCAACGGTGAGGCGCGGCAGTGATGAACTTGGAACATAAGCCGGGTTCCGGCCGCACGTGCCTTGGGCATAAGTCGTATGCTCGCGCCTCGTTTTATCTCGGAGAACACCTATGATCCTTCAGGATAAGCGCCTGCTTGGCAGTGCGGCCGGTGTCGCGTTGATCGCCGCGCTCGGTGGTTTCGCGGTTGCCCGCTATACCACGGGCGGCTCGAAGCCCGTCGAGGCCCCGGCCAGCGTTCCTGCGGCTGCATCGGGCAAGGAGAAGAAGCCGGATACCTTGGCAATGACCGCACAAGCAATGCAGCAAGCTAGCATTGCGACTGAAACGGTCAAGGCAGGCGGTCTGGGTGCCGAAATCGTTAGCCAAGCGACAGTGGCAGCCTCCCCTACTGGCGAGGCGATCGTCACAGCGAGAGCCGGAGGTGCGGTGACGCGCTTGCTCAAGCGCCTGGGCGATCCCGTACGAGCAGGCGAAGCGCTCGCGATCGTCGAGAGCCGTGAGGCGGCTCAATTCGCGGCGGATCGCACGGTCGCAGCTGCCAAATCAGCGCTGGCGCAAAAGGCATTGGCGCGAGAGCAATATTTGTACCGGCAGAAAGTATCCGCGCGGGTCGATCTCGAGCAGGCTCAGGCCGGGGCGACGTCCGCGGCGGCCGAGGCGCGACGCGCGCAGGTCGCCGCGGGAGCGGCAAACGTCACAAGCGATGGTCGCGGTGTCGTCGTCGCAAGTCCGATCACAGGGCGCGTGACCGCCGAAAACGTAAGTCTCGGGGCGTTCGTTCAACCCGAGACCGAACTGTTCCGGGTTGCCGATCCTGCGAAGATTCAGATCGAAGCCGCGGTCGGTCCGGCTGATGCTCAGCGCTTATCCCCCGGTGACCGCGCAATCGTCGAATTGCCCGGCGGGCGGACGATCGAGGCGCGCGTGCGCGCCGTGACCCCTGGCCTTAGCGGGGAGACTCGTTCCGCGACTGCGGTGTTAGATGTTCCCGGTTCTCTGCAGCCGGGTCTCGCAGTCCGGGTGCGGCTCCTGCCAAGCCGCGGCGAGGTTTCGAACGCGATTGTCGTGCCAGAAGACGCCGTTCAGAGCCTTGAAGGTCGCGACGTCGTGTTCACACGCACTGCTAAGGGTTTCCGCGCCCAGAATGTCACTACCGGCCAGCGCAGCGCCGGCCGCATCGAGATCGTGTCGGGCCTCTCAGCCGGGCAGACCATCGCCACCAAGAACGCCTTCCTGCTCAAAGCCGAACTCGGCAAGGGCGCGGGCGAGGAAGAATAACAGATGATCGCCAACCTTATCGCGCTGGCCGTCCGTGCGCGCTGGGCGGTCCTGTTCATCTTCCTGGCGATTGCCGGTCTTGGCCTGTGGCAGCTCACCAAGCTGCCGATCGACGCCGTGCCCGACATCACCAACAAACAGGTACAGATCAACACCGTCGATCGGCGCCTCTCGCCGGTCGAGATGGAAAAGCTTGTCACTTATCCGATCGAAACCGCGCTGGCTGGCATCCCTGGACTGGAGACGACCCGTTCGATTTCCCGCAATGGCTTTAGCCAGGTATCCGCAATATTCTCGGAAGGCACCGATCTCTATTTCGCGCGCCAGCAGGTAGGCGAACGCCTGACCCAGGCGCGCGATACGTTGCCCGACGGCGTACAGCCGCAGATCGGCCCGGTTACGACCGGTCTTGGCGAAGTCGTGATGTACACGGTCGAATATGCCAATCCTGACGGCAAAGGCGCGAAAATTGTGAACGGCCAGCCCGGCTGGCAATCGGATCGGAGTTACCTGACGCCCGAAGGCGATCGGCTGACGAATGCGGTCGAACAGGCCGGGTTCCTTCGCACCGTTCAGGACTGGATCGTCCGCCCACAGCTCCGCGCCGTTCCGGGCGTGGCCGGCGTCGACTCGATCGGCGGCTACGCCAAGACATTCGTGGTTGAACCAGATCCGGTGAAACTCTCGACCTACGGTATCTCGTATAGCGAGCTTGGCGAGGCGCTGGAGAACGCCAACCTCGCGGTGGGCGCGAACTACTATAACCGCGGCGGCGAAGGCTATTTGGTTCGGCTCGATGCGCGGGTTCGCTCGGTGGATGAAATCAAGAACGCCGTCGCCGCCACACGCGGCGGTGTTCCCATCACCGTTGGCCAGATCGCCAATGTCGAGAGCGGGGGCGACCTTCGCACCGGTGCGGGCAGCGTGAACGGCAAAGAAGCCGTCATCGGCACCGCGTTGATGCTTATCGGTCAGAACAGCCGCATCGTTGCGCAGGATGTCTCTGCAAAGCTCGAGCAGGTATCGAAGACCTTGCCGCCCGGCGTTACCGTCAAGGTGGTGCTCGACCGCTCGAAGCTGGTCAACGCGACGGTCGCGACCGTGCAGCGCAATCTGACCGAGGGCGCGATCCTGGTGGCGGTCGCGCTATTCCTGTTGCTCGGCAACTGGCGCGCGGCGCTGATCGCGGTGCTCGTTATTCCCTTCTCGTTCCTCATGATGGCAATGGGGATGAACGCCTTTCGCGTGCCCGGCAACCTGATGAGCCTGGGGGCTCTCGACTTCGGTCTTATCGTCGACGGCGCGGTGATCATCATCGAGAACTGTCTGGCGCGGCTAGCGCACCGGCAGGAACATGAGGGCCGGCTGCTCGCCCTTCGCGAGCGGCTTGAGGAGACCATGCGCGCCGCTCAGGAAATGATAAAGCCGACCGTTTTCGGGCAAGCAATCATCCTGCTTGCCTTTGCGCCGCTGCTCATGTTCACCGGCGTCGAGGGCAAGACGTTCTCGCCGATGGCAATCACGATCATGCTCGCGCTGGTCGCGGCCTTCATCCTGGCGCTGACCTTCGTGCCGGCCATGGTGGCGCTGCTCATTCGCGGCCGGGTCGCCGAGAAGGAAGTGTGGCTGATCCGCAAGAGCAAGGAGCGCTATCTGCCGCTGCTCGACAAGGCGATCGCACGGCCGTGGCCGTTCATCCTCGGCGGACTGGCCTTCTTTCTCGCCGCGGTGCCGGCGTTCGGATTGTTGGGCAGCGAGTTCATCCCGCAGCTCGACGAGAAGAATATTGCCCTCGCCTCGACCCGCGTTCCCTCGGTCAACCTCGAACAGTCGCTCGCTATGCAGCGACAGGTCGAGGCCGCCGTGAAAAAACTGCCCGAAGTCGAGCTGATGTTTTCCAAGACCGGCACCGCTGAGGTTGCGACCGATCCGATGCCGCAGAATATGTCGGACGGCTATATCATTCTCAAGCCCCAGGATCAGTGGCCCGCCAGCGTCCATACAAAAGCCGAGGTGATCGAGCGCATTGAGAAGGTGTCACGTGGTCAGCTCGGTCAAATCTATGAAATGAGCCAACCGATCCAACTTCGCTTCAACGAACTGATCGCGGGTGTTCGCGGTGACGTCGCCATCAAGCTCTACGGCGACGACCTCGACAAGATGGCGCAGACGGCCAGCGAGATGGTTCGCGTCCTGCAATCCATTCCGGGCGCGGGCAGCGTAAAGGCTGACCAGGTTGGTGGTGCGCCGACGCTCGACGTGAAGCTCGATCGCGCCGCCATTGCACGCTATGGTCTCACGATGCGCGAAGTGGCCGACACGGTTTCCGCGGCGCTCGGGGGCCGCGAGTCCGGTTTGCTCTATGAGGGCGACCGGCGGTTCGACATCACGGTGCGCGTGCCCGAAACCACGCGCACCAGCCTGGATGACATCCAGGCGCTGCCGGTGTTGCTTCCCGAGAAGGCCGGGCAAGCTCGCCAGCAAGTGCCGCTCTCGCAAGTCGCGCAGATTCGCGTCACCGAAGGCCTCAATGAGATCAGGCGCGAGAACGGCAAGCGCCGTCTCGCCATTCAGGTGAACTTGTTGGGACGTGATGCCGGGTCGTTCGTCGCCGAAGCGCAGGCCAAGATTGCACAGGTCAAACTTCCGGCCGGCTATTATCTCGAATGGGGCGGGCAGTTCCAGAGTCTGCAGGATGCATCTAAGCGGCTTTCGATCGTTGTGCCGCTCTGTTTCGCGTTGATCTTTGGCCTGCTCTACATGGCTCTCGGCAGCTTTGGACGCGCTACTGCGGTGTTCCTGGCGGTGCCCTTAGGATTGGCGGGCGGCGTGTTCACCTTGGCGCTCACCGGCATTGCATTCTCGGTATCAGCCGCTGTCGGCTTCATCTGTCTTGCGGGCGTCGCCGTACTCAATGGCCTCGTGGTGATGACAGCGATACGCGAACGGATCGAGGCAGGGTTTCCGCTCGCTCAGGCGATCCGCGACGGGATGGCCGAAAAGATGCGCGCCGTCGTCATGACCGGATTTGTGCCGGCGATCGGTTTCGTGCCGATGGCGCTCGCGCACGGCACCGGCGCCGAGGTCCAGAAGCCCCTGGCGACCACTGTTATCGGGGGCTTGGTTGCGGCTACCATTCTCACTTTGCTCGTTCTCCCCGCCATCGCCCGCGTGGTGCTTGGCTGGGGCGAACGCGTGGGCAAGCACCGCGATCCCGAGCCGGATGGCGGCGTGGCGGCGCATCCGACCCCCGAGCCGATCTCGACATGACACAGGAGGCGAGCATGAGCGAACATACCAAATTGCTCCGCATCTACACCGACGAGGCCGCCTATTACGGCGACCGCAAGGTGCTCGAGGTGGTCGCATCCAAGGCGCGTGACGCCAGACTCGCCGGCGTGACCGTGCTTGAGGCGCTTATTGGGTTCGGGCGATCGGCGCATCTTCATCGCAGGCATGTACTCGAAAGCGATCGAGCCGTGGTGATCGAGATCGTCGATTTCGACGCTCGTTTGCGGGCGTTCGTGTCGGACCTGTCCGACGTGCCAGGGATAGGATTGATGACGCTCGAAGCAGTGGAGGTTCTCGGGTCAGAGCTTTCGGTCAGCAGTATACAACCAGAGTGAGGTTTGGGATCAGGGTGAGGATCGTTCTTGGCGACTGATATTCCTTCCGCTTCGTCTCCACGGCCATCATTGCGCCGCTTTGCCCTGTTGCTCGTGCTGGTCGGGGCGGCAATGATTCCCGCCGTGATCCTGCGGATCGAAGGCTGGCGTCCCAACCCGCTGCTCGACACGTTCGTTTTCGGAGCGGCTATCCTCGCTGCGGGGTTCCTTTTGTCATGGGGCGCCGAGGCGGCCGAGAAGCGCATTTCGGCAGGGTTGATCGTGGCGATCGTCGCGCTGATCACCGTGCTCCCTGAATATGCCGTGGATTTTTACTACGCCTATTCGGCGGGCGCGAACCCCGGATCGAATTACGTCCATTATGCCGCGGCGAACATGACCGGCGCAAATCGGCTGCTCGTCGGCCTTGCCTGGCCGCTTCTGGTATTGCTTCACTGGCGGCGAACGCGGGATCGCGCCATTGAGTTACGGCCCGCGAACCGAACCGAAATCCTCTTTCTGCTTCTGCCAAGCATCTATGCCTTCGCGATCGTGGCGAAGGGCCGAATTTCACCCATCGACACCATCGTCCTTATCGCGCTGTTCGGGGTGTATATGTGGCGCGCCAGTCGGAAGGAAACTGGCGCAGACGCTGATGACGACGATGACGACGATGACGACGAGCCTGGCCCGGCCGCGGCGCTCATGCTGCTTTCACCCCTTCGCCAATGGTTAGCCATGGGAGCGCTGACGATCGTCGCAGCCGCGATTATTCTTGTATCCGCCGAACCTTTTGCAGAGTCGATGATCGACTCGGGCCGCCTTTTGGGGTTCGACGAGTTCTTGCTGATCCAGTGGCTCGCGCCGCTGGCCAGCGAAGCGCCTGCCGTCGTCGTGGCGGCGCTGTTCGTGCTGTCGGGCCGCGCCGCGTCCGGCCTCGCGACGATGATGTCCGACAAGATCAATCAATGGACTCTGCTAGTCGGCATGTTGCCGCTGGCGGTCAGCTGGGCGCGGGGCATCTGACCAGCCTCCCGCTCGACACACGCCAACACGAGGAATTCTTCCTCACTGCCGCACAGTCGTTATTCGGTATCGGCTTGCTGCTGCGTCTTCGCCTCAGTCTGGTGGGTGCGGCGGCGCTCGCTACCCTTTTCGTCGCCCAGGTGGCTTTGGCGGTAATCTGGCAGGGTGACGAACTGCGTATCGTCAACAGTCTGACGTGGCTGGCTTGGGGCTATCTGGCGCTCGCGGCTGGCCTGTTCTTGACGAACCGCAAAGCGCTTGGCGCGCTTTTCAGGAAAACAGGCTAGTGAGACGGCCAGCGTCGTTGAACCGACACGGCCGGCCCGCCGGCAAACGTAGGAGGTGGAGTCGTTGTTTGACCAACTCGCCGCTCCGGTCCTCGACAGCCCAGCCTCTAGGCCGGGGAATACGCCGCAGCGCGAGGGTGAAGCCATGACGAGGGCTGCCACCTGGCTGGGCGCAGGGCTCGCCCTGACCGTGGACCAGGTGACCAAGCCG
>Ga0163179_10003014_pt1 | contig 11549 bp, 8 predicted proteins | sample AtlANTMetagenome_FD_109643 | JGI IMG/M metagenome (GOLD analysis project Ga0163179, IMG submission 109643) | Marine eukaryotic phytoplankton communities from the Atlantic Ocean - Atlantic ANT 2 Metagenome | ecosystem: Environmental > Aquatic > Marine > Oceanic | place: North Atlantic Ocean... | reverse complement strand
CCAAACCCTCTCATATCCTGCGGGCGCGCGTCACCTTCGGTTCGAAGGTGCGTTTCCCCTTCGTAAATGCCGCGTAATGACACAGACGACTCCTTACGGATCGAGTGAAAATCAAATTGCTTCGCTGATTGACCAAGCGCTTGGTTAATCGCCAATAGCGCAACAATGGTAATCAATTTTTTCATATTACTATGGTTTTTCGTCCGTCTCGGACGACCACTTATCAAAAGGTGGCCTTCCTGGGCGCCCTAGGGTATTGGATACTATTCCCCTCTACTTTGAGATCAAACTCTGCTGTAACAGCGAGGGGTTTTGATTGCCCTTTTGTCAGTTTCTTCGAAAGGTGAATATTTATTCTGTAATCTAAAATGCCTATTTGCACAACACGGGACTCTGTGCGCAGAGTTAAAAAACCGGAAACCACTATAGATAATAAAATTGCGGTAATGTTGAAAATGGTAGAGCTAAGCGGGATCGAACTGCTGACCTTTTCATTGCCAACGAGAAGTTTATTTAAGGTTAGATTGTCAAAACTATTGCAAAACTATTCTAAAAAGCTCCTGAAGGTCCTCAAAACTAGTGCCGCATATTTGCGGCACCACACTTTTTTCAATTCATGCTTACACCTCGGTTCAGATTGTAAGTATTGCTAAAAACTGGAGAAGAATGACTTAAATCCAAATTAGCTTTTGTTTTGAGATACACTGGAAACTTAGTCATTGATCTACAAAACGCTCGGAGATTTCGATGCCTTCTGTGATGAAAGCGTGAAGGTCATCTACTTTCACTCGGCGGAAGGCGCGGTAGTAAATCAGGCAGTTTTTTTCGGCTTCCATACTAATCCCTTTCTGGGATTCGAGATATTGTATGCGATCAGGGGTGAAAAAGCCGCGTATAGCCTGTTCGTCAGCTCCCTTCAAGAGGTATTGGCTTGAAAACGTCGGATGGCTTTCGAAATTGATGTCGGTAAACCCGAAAATATTTTTTATGATTTTGTGAAAAACGTTTTCCGCCCGAAGGGCAAAAGCTGGGAGCTCGAGGCTCGAGGAGCTGAAGCTGAAAACGGTTTGACGATGTGTGCGTGATTTTTCGCCGCGACCTCCTGTAAATTGGTAGTCAAATACGGTCACAATCGTATTGTCTTGATGGGTGCGCAGGAGGTTTCTCAATTTCTGCTCTCGACCACGTTGGAACAATCTCAGATGGTGGTGATCCTTGTGGACTGAATCCATACCTTCGGCATGAAACTCCATGCCGAGCTTGCTGGCAATGGCTTTGAAGTTCTCAGTGCGGTTTCTTTCCATGCGGCTCCACTTTCTGATAATTAGGAACGTAAGGACGATGAAACCAACAAATATGTATAATTCGGCCATAATTAGTGAAGTGACGAGTCAGCCCGTTTAACAAGTTTCCCTTTTGAAATCGAAATGATCCTAATCTCGCCCCGTGATTTTTTTATGGCATTTCGCATCATCAATAAAAGCCTCGATAGCGGAAATTTTAATCCTCATATCCTACCACTGACTTCCTTTTCATGCGCATGGGAGCAGGTATTCCTTCCCTATCAAGCTAGTTAGTGTTTGGGTTTTACTTTCTTAATAATCCGACCATCTAACCTTTCCAAAATAGATTTGCTTCATATAAATTAGTTCAGAGAACTATGAAAACGAATTCCAGATCAGTATATTCATACCACTTGCTTTTGATCTTAGGCATTTTTGTGCTGGCACCCTATGCCAAATCAGCTGATTTAGATCAGTCTGTCATAAACCAGAAATTTCTGACTATCGATTGGCAAGAACCACCGATTCTCACTAATTGTTCCGAGGAGATCGCTGGAGCAGTTTCGATTCCGGATGGCGTCACAACTATTGATTGGTTTGCCTTCGCTATGTGCAAAAGACTGACATCGGTTACCATACCGGATAGCGTCACTACTATTGAAGCGGCCGCCTTCTATTCGTGCACTAGCCTGACATCGGTCTCCATACCAGACAGCGTCACAACTATTGGAGATGAAGCTTTCTTTTCGTGCACTGGCCTGACATCGGTCTCCATACCAGATAGCGTCACAACTATTGGCGATGAAGCTTTCGAAAGGTGCACCAGATTGACATCAATCACCATTCCTCAAATTTTTCATAGTAAAGAAGAAGCAGCTCGCTTGCGACTAGCGTCCCTCTGGCCAAACGGTTTTGTTCTTCCAAGTAGTTCAATAGAAGGCCCTAAACTTTTCATTCAGTTACCCCTAAAACTTAGGCTTATCGGAAAGCAGAATTTTGAGGCTGTCATCGAAACGGCAAACGAAGTGTCCGGACCGTGGACCGAGTTCAAGTCTGTTGTGATCGAGCCTGATGGGACTGCCGAGATAGAAATACCTAATCATGTTGAGAAAAGATTCTTCAGAATCTTTCACTGAGTTAGCTTCTGTCGCGCATTCCCATCCAACATTATCTAATTATAATGTTGGCTCCGCTATTATCCGATTAGAGGATGTGTTGGTGCCTTACCAATGATCCTTCATTTTTTCAGCCAACTTTTCTTTCTTCGCAAGAACCAGATAATGATGAGTTGAAACTGTTGTTTTATGCCTAAGCATCGATGCAACTCAAGTGAGCGGGGTGCTTTACTGATTTTAATAACCCCTTAATAGCTTGTGGGTAGCAGGTTGCAAGAAATTGAAAAGTGGTGGAGCTAAGGAGAGTCGAACTCCTGACCTTCTCATTGCGAACGAGACGCTCTACCAACTGAGCTATAGCCCCTTGCCATGAAAACTGCCCGATCGAAAGGAAGTCTCCATCAGGAGAAAGTTTCTGGGGCCGTCAGCAATTACAACCTATAAGCCACGTCACGCATTAAGCAATGTAAATTGTAGGCCTAGTTCTAGGAGTCATGTTTCGTCCCATTCTTGACCGGGTGTCTGGTTTTCACGATCTTATAGGTTTGTTTCTGGAATCCTCCGTGTTTCAAAAAGGCTGATCGGGCCCTCAGAGTTGGGGGGTTTTGACAAGCCCTTCGGCTTCCACTAGAAACTAGCCATGCGGTCTATCGCTTTATTCAGTATGCTCATGATCACCTTGTCCGGATGGTTGGAAGGAGCCACTACGGGGCCGCGCCCGGAACGACTGGATCAAGTGGGGATCCTCAAGCATCTGAAACCCAATCCCACCCCCGCAGAGTTGCCAGAATCCTCCCGGAAAGTCCTGCAACGTTTTTACGTCACTGAGGGTTTTCGTGTGGATCTGGTGGCTTCGGATCCGGATGTGGTTCAGCCTATCGCCTTTACCTTCGATGCCATGGGGCGACTTTGGGTATTGGAGGCCTTGAGCTATCCCGAAAAGCAGCCTGAAGGCGCCGGGAAGGATCGTCTTGTGATTCTGGAGGATTTTGATGGAGATGGGGTCTTTGAGGATCGGAAGGTATTCGTTGAAGGGCTCAATCTGGCCAGTGGATTTGAACTGGGTTATGGAGGTGTCTGGATCGGTGCCGCGCCCCAGTTGCTGTTTCTGCCCGATCGGGATGGTGATGATGTGCCCGATGGACCCGCTCAGGTCCTTCTGGATGGTTTTGGCTATCAGGACACCCACGAAACCCTCAATAATTTCATCTGGGGGCCTGATGGTTGGTTGTACGGCCTGCAAGGGGTCTTCAATGAATCACGCATTGGTGTGCCCGGGGCTTCTGAAGCCGATCGGATCGTCATGCGCGCAGGCGTCTGGCGCTTTCATCCCGTCGACAAACGATTTGACGTCTACGCCCATGGCGGGAGCAATCAATGGGGCCTGGATTACGATCGACTCGGTCAGTGGTTCATGACCCATTGCCGCAGTTTCTGGGGCGGAGGGCCCACCACGCACGTATTGCAAGGAGGCCACTATTGGAATCAGGCCCATGCCCACTACCCCGAGTTCATCGAACCCTACCCTCTTGAAGCATTCTCCGATTTTAGACAATTCCTTCCAGCCTCAGCCAAATACGGCCATGGCGAGGGAGGTGCTGGCCTGCCGGGGTCGAGAGCCATCTATGGTGGGCATTCCCATATCGGCACATTGATCTATCAGGGAGATCAATGGCCTGAAGCCTTTCGCAACCGCCTCTACACCCATAATCTACATGGGCGTCAGATCAACGTTCAGATCAACTCGCAGGATGGGGCGAGTTATGAAACCCGTCATGCGGGGCAGGATTTCCTTTACCATGACGATCCCTCCTATGTTGCAGTGGATCTCAAAACCGGTCCGGATGGGTCGGTCTACATCAATGATTGGGTCGACCTTCAACATTGTCATCATCCCAACGTCGATCAATGGCAACGCCAGAACGGGCGCCTTTATCGCATCGTCCATGAGGCACACTACAAACCCCATCTGGTGGATCTGAATCGCAAGTCTGACCGTGAGTTGGCCTGGTTGCACTTGCACCAGAATGAGTGGTATGTGCGCATTGCTCGGCGACTTCTTCTGGAACGGGCCGCCGCCAATGGAACCATTGCCTCAGAGGCCCTGGTAGTGCTTCGCAACCTTTCAGTTGAGCACGCCAACGTCAATCGGCGTCTGAGGGCTCTATGGACCCTTCACGGCGTTGGAGATGTGGAAGTTTCCCATTGGTCTGGCTACTTCAAGGATCCCGCCGCGGAGGTAAGGGCTTGGGCGGTCGAACTGGCGCAGTATGCCCTGGAGCCCACGCCCGCTTTGGCTGGGCGCCTGGTGCAACTGGCGTTGGGTGAAAATTCTGCCATGGTGCTTGTCCGCCTTTCCGCCATCATCCCCCTTCTGCCCGAAGCGGAGCAATGGTCAATCCTCAAAAGCCTGGTTCAAAAGGTGGCCCATCAGGAGGATGGGGTGTTCCGATCGATGACCTGGTTTGCACTGGCCCAAGCCATGCAGGAAAACCCGCAGCGAGCCTTTGGATGGCTTGCCGATGAAACCCCTTTGATTTCGGTTTTTGAGGATTGGATCCCCTGGTACGGTTCTAGGCTCCAAGGGCAGGGACTGGACCTAGCCCTGGAAAGGGTTGTGGAAGCGGCGCCCGAAGAACAAAGCCGACTTCTCCAATTGATAGGGATGGCCCTACGACAAGAGGCAAAAGTGCCTATGCCTCGCGCTTGGTTGACCCGCTCTGCTTCTTGGCTTCAGCACGTCGACCCATTAGCCCGTCGATCCGCTGAAAACCTCGCGGCGATCTTTGGTGATCGACAACAGGTGCGTGTCATGCGGCTCAGGCTTGGGGATGCGGCACTTTCCAAAGAGGACAGGACACACGCCCTGGCCATTCTGGAGCGCCTGGGAGACTCAGGTTCCTCCGAACCGTACCTCGGACTGCTTGATGAGGATGCGTTCCGCCAGCAGGCCATTGCCATCCTCGGTCGGATGAAAGATCCAAGTATTGCCCAGACCTTGATACGTTCCCTGATAAGCTGGCCCGCACGCGATCAGCGAGCGGCGTTGGAAGTGCTGAGCGGTCAGCCGACCTTCGCTATGACCTTGATGGAAGCCATTGAGGAGGAGGAACTCCCCGTTTCCTTTGTCAATGCCCATACCCTGCGCCGGCTACAGGCCTTGAAGGATCCACGCATCACCGAGAAGGCCAGCCAGATCTGGGGAGGCATGCCTCCACAAGCCGAGCTGTCTGAACGTATCCAATTCCTGGCAAAACGATATGCGGAAGCTCCCCTCTGGGCCTACGAAGAGAATGAGGGGCAAAAACACTTTGAAGCCCTTTGTGCGTCTTGTCATCGGATGGATGGGGATGCCGGCGGGCTGGGGCCTCGGTTAGGCGGGTCCGGCCAAAATGGGGTTCGTTACTTTCTTGAAAGCATACTCGATCCGCATGCCGTGGTTGGTTTTCCCTATCAGGGTGTGATTCTTCGCTTGAAAGATGGAAGTCAGGTTTCAGGCATTGCGGAAGCAGAATCTGAAAGTGCCTGGCTGATGCGTCAACAGGATGGCACGCGTCTGGTGGATCGGCAGGACGTATTGGAAGTGCAACGCTCCCAACAGTCCCTCATGCCGCAGGGCTTGTTGGATGACCTTCAGGAGCGCGAGGTGCTGGAACTTCTCAAATTCCTCACGACCCTCTAGGGGAAGCCACAAAAAAAGCCTCCGATTGCTCGGAGGCTTGAAAAGATAAGAGATGGCTCACGGATTCGCAGAGCGAAATTTCTTGATGTATTGAACATCAAAGGCAAGTTCGGTATCCGCCGTGGGCTGGGCAAAGGAGAGGGTCGGAGCCCTTCCTGTGATTTCATGGTCGACGCAAAAGCTCACGACTTTGTCCATGGTTGCCTTGAGCTCATCGGATCCAAACAGCGCGATGGCCTGACCAGGGCTGGAAAGGAATCTGGTTTGATGGACGATCTGGTTCATGGCCTCTGAATCAAGACCTGAAAACTTTTCGCCTAGAGCCGTCAGGGTGGCTTCGCGGGCATCTGGCGCATTGAGTTTCGCCGTGGTGGTGTAAAAGGCCTCGATGATGGCGCTTGCGAAGGCAGCGCCCCCTTTTTTCTTCAAAGACTCCTGCGACATGATGACCCCATCGACAATTTCCTGTGGAATGGCGGTTGAATCAAAGAGGACCTTCACATCGCTGCGTTTGGCCAAGGTTTCCATTACGAATGGGTTCCATACCATGATGGCCTCAATCCCGGCCTGTTTTTGTTGAAGGGCAGCTGCGGCGGCTGCAGGGTCCATGTTGCTGAAGCTGTAGTCTTTTTCCTTCTGCGCGTTGATCTCCAGATTGCGGACAAAACAGTATTCGGAAACACTTTTCTCCAGTCCATAGATGTTTTTCCCTTTGAGGTCCTCAATGGTCTGGATGGTGTCGACTACAATGCACGCATCGGCACCATGACTGGTGGAGGTGGGAAGAATCATCGAGGAAGCGCGGCTGAGAGATGGGTTCAGTGCGTCCATGTTAGTCAGACATGCGGCGTCCACGTTCTGGGAGCCATACATGGTGATGCAGGTGTCATAATCGGATTCATGCAGGACGACATCGACCTTCCACTTTTCTTCAAGGCTGCCCATCTCGCCGGGTTTGCCATTGATCAATCCATCGGCTTCGGCGACCGCAAAGATGCTCCAGGAGGGGTACTCGCTCCACGCCAGCGAAAAACTGGGTGTGCCACCGGATGCTGACGCGCTTGCGCCGTTTTCCGAACTGAGCGCATCGGCTACTTCGATGGGAGCAGGGGATTCGTTACTAACGCCGCAAGCGGCCAATAAGGCACAGAGCGTTACCGTTGTGAGCAGACTTAATCGGGTTGTTTTCATGACTGTGGAATCTTTTTGACGGATGATTTGGGGTTATTCGGGGAGTGCCGAGGAGTCTTTGTCTTCCTTTTCCTTTTTCGTTTCCTTGGGTGCGGGATCTTCTGAGGTCAATCCGATCAGGGCATCGAACTCAGAGGTGGATTCGCTTTGACTAGCATACTCAAGGAATTCTGCTTCCTGGGATTTAGTGTCGGTGCCGGCGAGTTCCTTGGTGATCTTGGCCTCAGCCTTGAGTTCCTGCCGCATCTCCCTCAAATTCTGCAATTCTTCGGCGGTGCCGTCCTTGGCGATACCGGCGAAGGTCTCTGCCAGTTCCTTCTCCTGTTTGGCGGTGATGACATCTGCCACGGTGTCTGCGGCCTCGGCCTTGACCTTTTCGACATCGCGGAGCAGTTGCTGGAGCTGGATCTTGTGATCGCTTATGTTGTTTTTGTAACCCTCAATGTCGGCTTCCAACTCTGAAATGCGTTCCTGTTTTTCCGAGAGGGTGGAATTAAAATCTTTATAGGCGGTTAGACATTTTTTATAGTTATCATTGTCATGAATGGCCTCTTCCGAGATGCCTGTGGCCTTGAGCTGCTCCACCGTCTGCTTGGCTTTGGCCAGGGCTCCGGCTTTGAGTCGTTCGAGGTTTTCGACCTCCTTTGTAAGTTGCTTGATCTTACTGAGTTTTTTTTCCTCCTGTGCAATCAAGCCGGCGACCGCCTGTTTGTACTGGTGGATGCGCTCAATCTTGTCCTCCACGATGGCATCGTATTTTGCCTTGATGACATGCGGATTGGTATCGAGCACGCGTCGTGCCGAGTCAATTTGTCCAGTCAGTAGGTATCCAACTGCCTTGATCCATCTTCCGATTGCTTTGAACATATTCAATGAGTTTGTGGTTCTTATTCCGTTTTGGAGTCGTGATGAGCTGCTGCAGGCCATTGTCGCATACGCGACTCTACTTTACGAGCGACCTCAAGAGATTCGTCCAGGTTGTTTCGCATTTGCTTCAATCTTTCGGTATTGGACTTCACCTGGTGGATGTTCTGCAAGGAGACCATGGTCTGGCTGAGCTGACTCACACAGGTCTGCACTTCTTCGATGAGCCCCTCCCTTTGTGCCATGATGGGATCTTTTGCCGATGGCGTGTTAAGCCGCGAGGCAGTCTCCCAGAGAGTATGGCTTTGCCGAATCAATCGAACGCAGTGTTCAAAGAGTGCCTCTACCTGCATGCGCACCTCCATGATCATCGACCAAGCCGCATTTTGCGGTTGTTTCTCCAAGGAGCCAAAAGTGGCCACCAAAGCTCTGAGATCCTTCAAAGCCTCTTCTGGCCTGGGATCCTCGTCTGCTTCAATGAGATCTTCCTCCAGTTGATCAAGATCCCGAATGTGTGATTGGGATTGTTCCTGTTCCCACTCGCTTAAAACATCCTGAGCCACCTGTTGGCCGCTGACCATCCATTTGGTGATAAAAGCTCCTGCCCCCACCATCACCCCCGCTAAGCCCCCAAAGAGGCACAGGGCCATCTGCCTGAGGTCCATGGCCCAACCTGCCACGATGGCGGTGAAGCCCATCATCACGGGACCCAGCACCAAGGGACTGGTCGCCAAACGAATCAAAACCCGTTTGCGAATCTCGTTTTCTGGCAGGTCTCCTTGCTGAGCCGACTTCATGCTATGGTTTATTGTAGCATCAAGGTCGATTCAAGGGAAGAACCGCATTAATATCACGATTAGTAGGGAAGTTGCCCTACTTGGAAAAGAACAGATTGATAATTTCCGCTGGCCGATCGGGAGGGCGCCGCCTCGGTACGTATTCTCCAGGTCTCGACGCCCTCCTGGCGCAATAAATCAGCTACGGCATCCGCTCTCTCTGTTGCCAGTCGTTGGTTGGCGCTGGCGTTGCCCTCGGCGCGCGTTTGACCGATGATTTCGAGATAGAAATTGGGGAAGGCTTCCAGTTGTCTTGCGAGTTTTTGAACCGAACGCTGGCTGGAGCGACTCACATTGGAAGAACCTCGTACGAAAGTGATGGGGGCGGCTTTCAGGGTGCCAACTGGTTTGAGTTGCTTCCACTGGGAGTCAGTGAGGGGAGACGTGGTCATGGCTGCCTGATTGTCAAGGGTCATGGTGACGGCCCCCTCCACGATATTTACTGCTCGCCCGGGATGAAAATCCGAGGCCTGCAATCGGCTTAGGACCTTGTCGTAGTAAATGTTGTGATACTGACCACTGAGTGGATCGGTTTTCAGGGCGCCTGTTTTAGTCAACACTTCCATGATGCTGCCGATCATGTCCTCCAGATGCACATGTCCCGCAGAGGATTCAGCGTTCTGCAACCCGAAATGGGTATAGTTCTCCATGGTGTTTTTCCAGTGAATGCCTTCCATGACGGCCTGAGTGAGCGTCTTGTCCAATCGATCACCTGTTGTTTTTTCAGCATCTTGATCGATCAAGCTCTCCATCTCCGGCTTTTGGGTTTGATAGTGATAGAGTGCGCGGAAATACCCCTCGATGAAGGTGTCAGCCAAGTCAGGCTGATCCCGCAGGAAGGACCTTCGGGCCACCAGGACGTCAACGATGTAGCCCTTGATCTGTGAGCTGTCCAATAAGACCTTGAAGCCGGAGGATTGAAGTGCCTGAGCGACATGGGGCTGCCAGAGAATGAATGCTTTGCTGTCGGTTGCGTTGGACTTCTTGAGCTTCTCGAGCACTTTTTTGGATCCATCCGCAGATTCCAACCAGTCTTCGCCTATTGCGGGAAGGTTGAAGTTTGCCAGAATGACTCTGGCCAGAAACTCGCTGGGGGAGTCTGGAGTGAGCACAAACCGGGTGTCGCTTTTATCAAGCGATTGGATGGAATCAAACACCGACTCATGAGCCACCACTGCATCCCCTCCCTGGGTTTCATCGAGGACCGTCACGATCGATCCGGGGAAGGATCCCTTTTCGGCTCCTGCGCTCAAATAGGAATCAATGGTGAAAACAGCAAAATCGGTTTCTTCGTCCTTCATACGATCGATTCGGCTGGTAATGTCGGCACCGTCATCGATGACATTGAGTTTGATTTCACGCTTGGAGAGCCAATTCCTCAGGTAAGGAGATCGCAATATGGCGTAGCCGCTGAATGAATCGGCCGTCAGTGTGATCTCGCGCGTGTATCGACTGTCCGAACCGGTGGCATCTGTCAGTTTCTCGCTGAAGTAAGGCGCCACCAGAAATTTGTAGGCGACGCCAAGGATCAGCAGAATGACACACCATGCCACTGCCGCGACGAGACAACCTGCTTTCTTGGCCTTGGTCATTTCTTAGAGACTGCCTTCAAAACGACAAGCGCCACCAGTCCAAAAATCGCAAGAATGGCAATCATTGGAGTGGATCCTTGGCCCTTACCATTGCCTGGGCCGGGGCCTTGAGGTATGGAAGAAAACGTCCGATTTGGATTACTGATCGGTTGAAAGATCATGTTCGGATCCGAGCCGATGGGGTGGTTGCCTGATTCACACAATGCCTGAATGGCTGCGGCGGCTGTCTGGGAAGGAATCCCCTGAAGCAGAGTGAAGGCATCCTCCTCCGTGGCTCCTTCATTCTGGGTGCTGACTTCGGCGAAAACCTCGGCGATGGCCTGCTTGAGGGTGGCCGCATCATTGGCCCTTCGATAGGTATGCACCATGGTGGCAAGGGTGTGATCCTGGTCCATCGCCACTCCAATCACATCCACTCGAATGCCGCGAGCCATTACGTCGGGCGTGTAGGCATCCACCAGATCCGCATCGCTGGCTTCTCCATCGGTAACCACAAGCAGCCGAAAGGTGCCATAGCCGAAACTGCGGTCGCGTGCCTCGAGAAGTCGATCGGCCCCGATCTTGATGTGTTCTCCCAATGGGGTGCCCCGGCTTGGATCGATCGATCGGATGGCGGGCAGAAGCCGATTATCGTCGCGCGGCCCCAGAGGGTAGGCCCATTCGTCCTGGAGGTTTGAAGCACTGAACACCAGCAGGCCCACGTGAGTGGTTTGCGGGATGTTGCTGATTACGTCGATCAGGGCATCCTTGGCGGCGTCCATTTTGGTCTGCACCTGGCTTCCCGGCATGTTCTGTTTCATTGAACCTGAGGCGTCCAGAACAATGACGACTTGATCAATGGACTCCTGGGCATTTAGTAAGACCGGCCCATAGGTCCATAAGGACAGGCAGAGGGCCATGAACATGAAAGTTCCCACGGGGTTCCCCTTCATCGCAGATGGTATGTTGGTGTGTTGCTTTATGGAGTGATGCATGTTCTCTTTTTG
>Ga0163179_10003012_pt1 | contig 11551 bp, 7 predicted proteins | sample AtlANTMetagenome_FD_109643 | JGI IMG/M metagenome (GOLD analysis project Ga0163179, IMG submission 109643) | Marine eukaryotic phytoplankton communities from the Atlantic Ocean - Atlantic ANT 2 Metagenome | ecosystem: Environmental > Aquatic > Marine > Oceanic | place: North Atlantic Ocean... | reverse complement strand
CACTGGTTCTTGGTAGTAGGTCAGCGTAGACGGGGAAAGGAAGCGCTTGTAGCGCTCCATAAAATCTGCCGACATCTTCTCCACCTTTTTCGAGAATTCCCCTCTGTTCTACCAAATGCGCCGCCGGACACCAAATACATCCACTTTGTCGATCGATTTTGGCTACCCAGTGCTACACTGCTAGGAATGGCTAATCTCGGCACCGCCAATCGCTCCCCTACACTGCTTCTCAGCGTTCTTGTCTCCACTTTGGGATGGACCGCGGGTTGCTCAGAGAGCTTCGACTATCAAGTGGGCCTGACGCATGAGGACATCCTGCCTCCGGTGCTCTTTGAAGAAACAGGTCTCGTCTCGATTCCTGTCGATCCCTGCCAAGAAGGTGCCGAGCTCGGCACGGGCTTTGTCGCCATCGATGAACTCTGTGAGTGGGAGACCCACCAGGGAGACATCGAGGTACTTCAAGAGTGGCGGATGAAGGAGTTCACTCCTTACGCAGCCTACGGGCAGGTCTTAATGACCCCGATGGTCGGACAGTTCACCGACGACAACGACGATCAGATCATCGACGCGGAAGACACCCCGGACATTGTGCTGATTAGCGATAAAGGATCCAACTCAGGTCATGGCCACGGCGTACTTCGCATCATCGATGGCGCGGGAAGCAAAACCTGGCTCTCTCAAAACAAGTGGACCACCGATGAGGCCGACTTTCACCCCTACCAATACGCGAACATCGCCTTGGGTGACATTGATTTAGACGGACTTCCCGAGATCATCTTTGTGGCCGAATCCATTATGAACGAGCAACCCGCACCGGATAGCGCAGACAGCGCAGTTCCCGAGACCGGTATTCCGGATAGCTCGGAGACCGGGGAGGAAGACACCGATACCGAAAACCCCGTACTGCCCCAAATGCCCGATGGTGAAGAAGGCGGAGAGGGCGAGGGGGATGACGAGGCGCAGCAAATGTGCCGACTGATTGCGGTGAATTACAAAATGGAGCTGCTCTGGGCCATGACCCAAACCCCGATTGAGTGCGGAAGCCACTCACCGGCCATCTCCGACTTGGAAGGCGATGGAGAAGTCGAGGTCATTCTTGGCAATCTCATTATCGAGGGGGCAACCGGCGAGTTGCGGACCACGATCAATGGCGGCGTCGGGACCTACTATGCCTACCCGGAAATCGGCTACAACTCCTTTGCCCTCGATTTGGATGGAGACGGCACCCAAGAAGTCATTACCGGCAAATCCATTCATGACTCCGAGGGGAACATCATCTGTGACTTAGGGAGCCAATACGAAGATGGATTCCCAGCTGCCGCGGACATGGACGGTGACGGCTACGGCGACGTGGTGGTCGTTGGTGCTGGAATGCTCCGAATCTATGACCGCAACTGCATCGTTCAACTCGATGTAGAACAAACCGGTGATGGCAACGGAGGCCCGCCTGTACTCGCTGACTTCGACGGTGACGGTATGCCGGAAATCGGGATTGCCAATGCCACCCATTACGCAGTCTATGAGTCAAACGGTCAGGTAAATTGGAGCGTAGAGGTTCAGGATTTGAGTTCCCATGCAACTGGCTCATCGGTCTTTGACTTTGAAGGCGACGGGCGAGCCGAGGTGCTTTATGCCGACGAGGTGAAGCTCTGGATCTTCGATGGTCGTACCGGTAATGTGCGCTACGTCGATGAAGAACACGCCTCGCGTACACTCCACGAATACCCGGTCATTGCCGATGTGGATGGCGATAGCCTACCTGAAATCTTGGTGGTGCATGGTGGCGGACACGACAGTGAAAACAGTACGGGCATCACAGTACTTGGGTCGGTGAATGAGGACTGGGTAGAAGCCAGACCCGTCTGGAATCAACACGCTTACTCGATCACCAACATCAATGACGACCTCAGCGTACCCTCGCCCGCTGTGGCCAACTGGCCGATCTACAACTCTTTCCGAAGCGCCCACTTAGGCTCTCCAAATCAAGGCGACCGATTCGACGCAGTGCCCATCATTGAAGGCGTCTGTACCGATACCTGCGAAGACGGCTACTTCACCGTCCTTCTCCGACTCGGAAACAGCGGAAAAGCCATCATGCCCCGCTCGGTTCCTTCCACGCTCTATGCCATCGGCGATTCAGAGAGTGAGGCACTGATTACCCTTTGGTCGGATCTGCCTTTGGATGGGGGCACCAGCACAGAACCCTACCGGCTCGAGCTCGATGCAGAAAACTACGGCAGCGCCACCTTAGAGCTCGTCAGCGACGATGATGGTATCGAAGGCAGTCTCTTTGATGAATGCAACGAGGAAAACAACAGCGTGCAGATTGACGTAAGTTGCGATTGATCTCCACTAATCATCACGGTTAGTGTGCATCAGATGTTCTTGAGACCACGAGAAAAAAAAGCCACGGAAATCGTTGCTGAGAAACCCCTGCATTGGCAGCGCAGGCTGACCATCATGATCCTCCTTTTTGGAGGAATCTCCGTGGTCTATTTGGTCGTCGGATTGTTTGCGGTGGAGTCCGAAACCCTCTGGGATGCCTCCGTGGATTTTGACTACCGCATCCCACGATCGGCTCCTTGGCTTGTAGTCTACTTCTTCTACTATTTTCAGATTCTAGCTCCTGCGAGTGCCGTCAAAGACGAGCGCGTTCTCCTGCGGATGTGTGCCGCGTACGGTGTGATCTTTGTGGTCGCAGTCCCACTGTGGATTTGGCTTCCTGTCACCGTCGAGCGTGATCCTGTGCTCATCGGCGACTTCTGGACCTACGCGCTAAACGTCCTCCGCTGGAAAGATCCCCCAGTGAACTGCTTGCCATCCATGCACGTGGCTCACGCGGCAATCGCCGCACTCGTGGTCTGGCGGGTGGATCGGAAGTTCGGCACACTGATGTGCCTCTCTGTGGGCATGATTTGGTGGTCCAGCCTCACCGTGGGACAGCACTGGATTCTCGATGGAGTCCTCGGACTCGCCATCGCACTTTTTGCTGACTGGCTGGTGTTTGACTTCTACAAGCCCTTGCCCAAATCCGCCTTCCAACGCATTGAAAGAAAGTGGCATTTGGTCTGGATTGGCTTTTTTGTGATCGGTGTGATCTTGGTGTACTGCGCGTACATGTGGGGCTGGTTGGCTGAAGAAGCCTTATCCGCAACCCTCAAAATCTAATCAAAGGCTGACCGAGTTCTAAGGCAGCTGCTTGACCATATCGCCATAGGTGTCCGGACGACGATCGCGGTAGAACTGCCAAACTTGGCGTACCTCTTCGATCATGTCCAGGTCACAATCCGCGTGAATCAACTCATCCTGACCCTTCGCGGTAAATACCCGCTCACCGGTATTGGGATCATCCGTAAACTCAGCAGCAGAGGCTTTGGAGAGGAACTGACCACGTGGATTGCAGATATAGCTGTTGCCATAAAACTCCCCAATCCCCCATGGCGCTTCACTACCCACCCGATTGCTAGCGGCCATAAAGTAGCCATTTGCCACCGCATGTGCGGGCTGCTCCAGCTCCCAGAGGTACTGGGAAAGACCTGCCACAGTAGCGGATGGATTGAACACAATCTCCGCGCCATTCAAGCCCAACAAGCGGGCTCCTTCCGGGAAGTGGCGGTCATAGCAGATGTATACACCGACGCGGGCATACTTGGTCTGAAAGGTCGGATAGCCCAAGTTTCCAGGCTTGAAGAAGTACTTCTCCCAGAACCCGGAAGTCTGCGGGATGTGGTTTTTCCGATACAAACCCACTGTGGAGCCATCGGCATCTAAGACCACCGCTGAGTTGTAGTACACACCCGCCATGGCTCGCTCATAAATCGGCACCACCATCGCCATGTCGTATTTCTTACAGTAGGGACGCAAGCGCTCGACGGTGGGTCCGTCTGGTGCTTCCGCCGCCGCATACCAACGCTTGTCTTGGGAAGGACAGAAATAAGGACCGTTGAAGATCTCTTGAAGTCCAAGAATCTGAACGCCTTCCTCACCGGCCTGCTCGATAAAGGGCAAATGCTTCTGGAACATTGCCTCCTGAATCTCAGAAACGGGGATACTCTCATCGTTGATGGGGTTGGAGGTCTGGATGAGACCCACCCGAACATTACGCGCCATGATTCGCTCCTAAAATAGAAAAACCGAGATCGGCTTAATGGCTTGAATCGGATCTCGCCCGATTCCCATACGAAGCAGAGCGTTTAGTTACCGGTTTCCGTACCCGTTTCGGAGCCACTTTCAGCGCCGGTTTCCGTGCCACTTTCCGGTGAGGTGTCGGCTCCCGAGTCATTGCCACTCGTACCGGAGTCCGTTGAATTTCCACTGTCGGAACCTGTCTCTCCAGAGTCCACAGCCTCCCAGCAAATCTCCGAGAGATCGAAGTCAGACTTGTTGTCTTCTTCGTCGCACTCATTGGAGATTCCTGTGTCGTCCACATACACAAACCAGCGGACATAATCCTGTGCATCCGGCGCTTCGATATCTAGGGTGTACGCCTCGGATATTTCACCAGGATTCAGCGATCGACCCAATGCAATCACACCGAGCGCAACTTCTGTTCCATCCTCTTTCTCACCATACACACCCATTCGGGTCTTCGGTCCAGCACGGAGAATTCCAGAGTTGGCAACCTGAAAAACAAAGCGCAGCGTACTCCCACACTTTGCCTGACACACGCTCAAAGAATCGGGCCATAGATCGTGGGTACCCTGAGGGTTCATCGCCCCCGGCGCCCCCTGTCGAAAGTTGTTGAACTGGGGCCAATTGGGATCAGGCACCCGTGGAATACCCAGGTTGGGAAGCACATTGACGATGTTGTAGGCGTGTTGATTCCAGAGAAAACGTGCACCCACCCAATTGTTGTCGTTTTCCCCCACCAAATAGAGGCCACTGTTGGCGTCCGAGTTCGTCACCAGAATCTCAGCCTGACCATCCCCATCCACATCTGCAATGATTGGATACTCGTGCACTGTGCCGGATGTGTGTGACGTGTCCTCCAGCATGACCGCGCCTGTACTTCCATCGAGCACCCATAAGGCCAACTCGTCTCCGTACACCACTTCTGCAGCGCCATCCCCGTCGAAATCAAAAACGGAGGAAGCGGTGGCACCGGAAGACGTCTCATCGGTCTCAATCGACCACAAAGCACTTCCATCGGTTTCATACAAAGTGAAGCGACTCTTATCAGCCACAGTGATCTCGGGGTCCCCATCCCCATCAAAATCCGCGATGGTACTCGGACCACCAAAACCGTAGCCCGCCGTCTGCCATTCTCGAATCAGAGTGCAGTCCTCCTCAAAGATGCGGAGATACTCATTTCCCGTGACCACAATCTCGCCCATTCCATCGGCATCCAAATCTGCTACCGCTGGATAGCCATCCGGATAGCCCGTACTGCAAATGGTGCTTCCTTGGGTGTCATAGACCTCCGAGCCGGTCACCAACTCTTGTTGGCCGTCGCCATCGAGATCAATGGGCACCGACTGATAGCCAGAGTTGAAGTAGTCATCATGATAGCCGCGCCCGTTGGCACCCCGCCCTTTGAGCGCACCATTGGCGGCATCCAGAATCAGGTGTCCAAAGATCACCTCTGCATCGCCATCGGCATCCATGTCTGCAATCGCCGGGGAATGGGATCGACAGGGCAACTCTTCATCCAGATAGACCCACTCTAAGCTTCCATCGGTTTCATACAAACCGGCATAGCAGCGATTTTTGGCGTAGTCGTAGACCGTGAGTGCCACCTCGGGCAACAAGTCTCCATCCACATCACCAATGGCCGGAGTGGCGTATCGATAGGGATAGAAAATCCCCGATAGATACAGCTCATCGTAGGTGCTCCAGTAGACCTTGCTGCCGTCTCCTGAAATTAATCGGACTACACCCCGCCAATCTACGCGGGAATCAAAAACCGCCACAATGTCCGGAATATCGTACTCGTCGACCTTTCCATCCAAGGTGTCATCCGTAAACTGACCCACCATCGGGCTCGAATAGCTCTTCTTGTGGGTGGGGAACTGAGCAAAAGTGCTCATCGACCATTCATTGGAGAAATCAAAAGATCCAGGGGGTGGGGTGTAGGTACAGGTGCTGTTGACAGGGGTGTTGCCCTTCTCAGGTTCAATACACTCCGAGAACATACCGGTGTCCATACCCGTATCGAAGGCATCCTTTGTTCGACAACCGAACACGGTGCTACCCACTGTTAGCCACAGGGTGATTCGCGAAAAACTATTCAAGTGCGCCTTCGTTCTTGGGCCATAGTGTAGCGCAAGATCGGTTGAATGGCCGAATCCTGTAGGGGCGACGTCGATCCTTTTGGGAGATTTTCGGGCTTAAAGGCCCCCGTCGAAAACCACAAAGCAGGGTGCATGGTCTGAGAGTCCCGCTTTTCGCTCTATCCATGCCTCTCTGGCCCGCTCGCCAAGATCCGGTGTCGCCAAGAGGTAATCAATCCGCCACCCCAGGTCCTTTTCACGTGCCCGGCCGCGATTCGACCACCAAGAATACAGTCCGGCTACATCCGGATTGAGGACTCTCTGGGTGTCCACCCATCCTTGTGCCAGCCAGTCATCAAACCAAGCCCTCTCCTCCGGCAAAAAGCCGGAGTTCTTCGCGTTGCCCTTGGGATTGTGAATATCGATGGCTTTGTGGCAAATGTTGATATCGCCGCACACAATCGCGGGGCGCCCCTCATTGAGTATGCCTTGGGTGAGCTCCGCGAGGTGATCCATGTACTCATACTTGAGGGTCTGTCGCTCGGACTTGGCTGAACCCGATGGCACATACACACTGACCACCACCAAATCGCCGATTTCAACCCGCAAGAACCGACCTTCCGAATCGCCCCAATCCAACCCACTCTTCTCAACCACCCGATCAAAGGGTCGTCGAGAATACACAGCCACACCCGAGTAGCCTTTCTTCTCTGCATTGACCCAGTGGGTGTGGTAGCCCGCTGGCTGGAGCAAATCCGCATCGAGCTGTTCTGGCCAAGCCCTCAACTCCTGTAGACACAGCACATCCGGTTGGTGCTTTTGGAGCCACTCTCCAAAGCCTTTCCGTCCCGCTGACCGGATTCCATTGCAGTTGAGACTACAGATTGTCAGGGACATACAGCTCCTCCAAAATGGGTTTCGAACTCATAGCGAGTTCTCATTGACCCGGCCTAGAAAAAGCAGACGGCAAAGAAAAACAGAAAAAAATTCCATTCTTCTGCAACTCTTGATTTCGCCCACCCTTGATGTCTCTACAGAACCGGAACACATCCGGTCGAAACTTGAGGAGACCATCATGAAAACCCAAAATACAATCTTTTCGATTCTGATCACAACCGGCTTGCTCGGCTGCCTCCCCGCACTCGAAGAAGAGCCTTCTACCGACCTTGATTCATCTGACGATACTGTCGATGTGGTGGACGACGAGGAAAACGACGACGAGCAAAATGACGACCTCGAAGACCAGCAAAAGCCCCCAAGTCCTGAAGCCTTTGCTCGCCTGACCATTCGCTCTCGCGATGCATTGACTCAACAGTTCAGTGTAGATGCAGAGGAGTTCAGTACCGTCAAAGCCGAGGGCGGCACCAACGTCTATCTCTGGCCAAACTCCCTGGTGGATTCAGACGGCAACTTGGTCACAGGCCTTGTCGATGTGGAACTCATCGAGGTCTTTGACAAGGGCAGCATGCTTGTCACCGACGTCCCCACCAATGGACTCAATGACAACGGCGAGATCGCTCAGTTGGTCTCAGGTGGCGAGTTCTACGTCAATGCGAGTCAAAATGGCGAGGACCTCGACAACGATCGTCCCTACATGCTCACAACACCTGCTGATGCAACGGGTGGTCCGGATAACGCCATGTCCTTGTTCAAACTCGACGGCGCAGACCCTGCGACTGGAGCTGAAGCATGGGTGGAAAGAGATCCAGAAGACAACGTCGACCAAGTTTGGGTCGAGGGTGGTGCCGATGGCGACAAAGGCGACACTGCGAACACCCAATATGGCTTCTTGACCGGAGAATTTGGCTGGTCGAATATCGACCGCTGGTACTCCGACCCTCGCCCCAAGACGACCATTCACGTGGAAGTTCCCAACGGCTGGGATGACGAGAACTGCGCAGTCTACCTGTCCTACGACGGAGAGAACAGCCTGGCACGATTCGATACCTACGACGACACCACTGGCCTGTTCTCCGAGCACTACGGACTCATCCCAATCGGACTCGAAGTACACATCATCTTCATGACCGAACTCGACGGTGACTTCAGCTACTCGATTCAGCAGACCACCATTGTCGACAACCACGTGACCGTATTCGATGACCCATCTGCATTCATCGAAACCGATATGGACGGCATCATCGGCGCCATCAACGCCCTACCCTAAACCCATCAACCATCAAGGAACCCTACATCCGAGACGCGGGCAGGACATCCTGTCCGCGTCACTCTTTTTTGGAACTTAGAATCAGTAACAGAGACCAAAAAAGAAGGTGCCATTCTCGCCGTACTGAGGACGACATTGGCCCACGGGACACCCCGGATCAGCAGCACTTGGATCGCATAAGGTCAAACAGCGCGAAGACACTGGGGAGCAATACAAGCCTTCGGCACAAAGCGCTCCATTCGGGTCCCAACCACATGTTTGACCCTGCTGGCGCTGCCCGGCCGGCCAACAGTAGCTGGTATCGATGTCAGCGGGAATACAGGTCTCTAAATAGTAGGCAGGCGCACAATCCTGAGTCCGCCAATCACAACCATCGCCCAACTGACAGATTCCGGTTTCAGTGGAGGACATCCCATCCGAGGGCGCACACCAACTGACCGCATCACACGCCTCTTCTACCTGCCAAGCAGCATCACACGTCGCCATACACATGTGGTCGACCACATTGCAGCCCTCCTCACAATCCACATCCGTAAGACACAAGGATTCCTCTGGTGGCTTGGGCGTCTTCCACACACCACCGGAGGACAACGCGGCGGGCGTTGTCAGCTCACCCGCCAGAAGGATCTGCTCTACCTCTCGGGTGGCTCGGATATCTTTCAGTGGATCTGCACCCAAGACCACCAAGTCCGCCAAATAGCCTTCCGCGATTCGCCCACGCCCCTCAAAACCCCAGGTCTCGGCCGGCAAACTCGTCGCAGCCGCAATGGCGTCAAGCGGAGAAAATCCGACATCAACGAGGGCTTCTAATTCCAGGTGAAGCCCCGCACCGTGAGGTACGAAGTAGTAGCCCGCATCGGAACCCGCGAGCAGGCTCGCACTCTTCTCTTCATAGCGACCCACATTCTGAGCCGCTTGCTCCGCCCAAACTCCATTGGCGGCAACCCATCCGCTCAACATTTCCTCGGGATGGGCATCCAGATAGGTCCAGTTGTTCATGACCGCTTGAGGCACCCACAGATGCAGAGGATCCGAAGCGTCAAACTCCCCTTTTCCCACAAGAGAAGGCCGCCGAAAAGCGCTCAACGTAGTCGTCATTGCTCGAAAAGCCACCGCAAGATCCTCGCTTTCTAAGCTGCCATCAATCGGAGGGTGGGCAAAAAGATCAACACCCAAATCTGCGGCGTCTCTGAGATCCTTACGACTCGACACATGCGCCACCACCGGCTTGCCTGCAGACACAATGTCCGCCAAATCAGTGAGCGCTAAGCGCGGCGATTCCCAGGGCGAGAAATGGTAGTCGGCAAGCGCTACCTTCAAGAAGTCACTCTCAGGGAGTGCCATCGCCTGCTCTAAACCATCACCATCCACATAGCGACACAAATCGCGATCATTGGCTGCTTCACATGGATGGGACCCCACAGCGGTAAGAAAAGGGCCCGCCACCTTCATTTCCGGCCCTAAAATGCTGCCCCCTGCGACACGTCTACGCAGAGACGCACTGTTTTCTGGCCCACCCATATCCACTACTGCCAACACCCCCCAAGCCAAGGTGGAAGACAGATTTTCCTCCAGTGTGTCTCCCACCCACGCAGTCGCGCCCGAATGAAAAAGGTGCACATGGGAATCAATCAATCCCGGAATGATGGTCTTTCCCTCCAGGTTTTCGATCGTCCACAACTCCGGCCACTGCTGTGCGGCAGGCATTTCCTTCCAAATCTGAGTCCCGCTCACCACCACAGCACCGAGACGCCCTCCATCCACATCCACAATCCAGGCATTGTCCAATACCAGAGCCTGCTCTGGCGCATCCTCGAAAGGATCGGGCGCCTGGGTGTGGGAATCTCCCCCTGTTTCCACAGCGGTTTCTGGCGTAGGAGTGTCTTTAGAATCTGAACCGCCACAGGCGATTACAAAGCATATCGGCCAGAAGAATTTCATATTCTGAGCCTACTTGATCGCTTGATCGCTTGTAAACCCACGCCCAGGCCATTAGATGCGGGCAACGGAGGACATTTTGGCTAGCGATGATTTAATTGAGATCGAGGGAACGATTGCAGAGGTTTACCCCGGAGGAACCTTTCTGGTCGACACCGAGGCTGGCACGAAAGTCCATGCGCATCTCGCAGGCAAGCTGCGCCGCTTCCGAATCCGGGTTGTACTTGGCGACAAAGTCACCGTCGCAGTGAGCCCATACGATTTGAGCAAGGGTCGGATTACCTTCCGCCACAAGTAGTCCACACTACACCCCATTCATAAAGAACGGACTCCTACGGCGAGGAGCTTTCGGCTTTTAAGACCTGTCCATCATGGGTTCCTACAAAAAGTGATCCATCAATCGCGACGGTACACTGGTTGTGCAGGCAAGGAGTTCAGTGGCATCTCCTGAGACAGGCATAATGGCCGCGCCGCCCGGACTTTTTATTGGAAAAGCCCTTTTGTTACCCGCCTAGCAGTTGATAGTTTCTATGAAATCCGATTATTTTAGCGGTGATCGTCCGAAAAATATGGGGCGTTCCAAGCGGGGATTGAAGTAAATGCGCCTATCTTTTCTTCTGTCATTGTCATTCATCAGTGGCTGCTCCGACTACAACATCAACAGCAACGACAAAAGCCCTACTCCCTTGGACACAGGGCGTGAAGTGGTGGAAGTCCCGGTCATTGATACCGCCATTCAAGAGCCCATCGAAGAGGAGTGCAACGGCATCGATGATGATGGCGATGGGGAAGTCGACGAAGGCTTTGATGAAAACGGAAACGGCATTCCGGACTGTACCGAAGAAGAAAGCTACTGCACTCCTTTTGATGACTTCAGCGACTGGTCCTACGTGGGTGATGGAAACTGGCACATCGAAAATGGAGTGCTGACAGAAGGAAGGGGCGGCTTGTACGACGCAGTGGCCTGGGTTTCTGATCAGGGAGGCAGTGAGCGCTTCTATATGGAGGTAGAGGTAGCGTGGAGCGGTGCGCTCAACGACCTATCAGGGCTCGCTTGGGCTGTGGACCAAAACCGCTACTTTGCTGTGCGATGGGACGACCCTCAAGGGGACTACCAACGTCATCAACCCCCAGGCGCGATCGATCTTGTATGGTGCGAGGATGGCTCATGTACGGTGCTTGCGAAAAACGCCAAAGAAATGCTTTTTCGTCCCTCAGATATGGGCTTCTCGCACCT
>Ga0163179_10003011_pt1 | contig 11554 bp, 7 predicted proteins | sample AtlANTMetagenome_FD_109643 | JGI IMG/M metagenome (GOLD analysis project Ga0163179, IMG submission 109643) | Marine eukaryotic phytoplankton communities from the Atlantic Ocean - Atlantic ANT 2 Metagenome | ecosystem: Environmental > Aquatic > Marine > Oceanic | place: North Atlantic Ocean... | reverse complement strand
GGCTTAGATAATCTTGCCAGTTTAGATTGACTAGTCCCTCTAGTCTGTCAGGCATATGAATGATGCAACTACCATCTAAGGAGGCTAGTCCGGGGGCGGATAATCCGACATTGTCAGCTGGTGAATCCTGTTTTGCTTCAGTTTCTTCTATGGTTTGCTTTATGCAGCGGCCCCAATCCATTTTAATTGAGGGATCGAAGGGTAAATTGTGCTTGGCCAGTGTTTCGCCTTGAGGGGATACAACAACCGCCTTGACATGTGAACCTCCCAAATCGATTCCAATAGTATAACTCATTTAAAACTCCCCTCGCTCAATGACCAACCTCCGTCTATGGCCAAGACTTGACCAGTTATAAATTTTGCTGCATCTGACATAAGAAATACAGCTGCGCCATTTAAATCTGATGGCAATCCAATTCTACCTCCGTCTAAAGGTTGTTTGCTTTTTATGAAGTCCATAATTTCATCATTAGCTTTTGCTCTTTTGGACATAGGGGTGTCTATAAGGGACGGAGCTAAAGCATTAATCCGAATATTTCTTGATGCATAGTAGGCAGCTGTTGATTTTGTAAGGCCAATAATACCCGATTTTGCTGTCGCGTATGCATGAGTTGCAAAATGTTTTGATGATGGAGACAGGCCCAAAATAGAGGTCATATTCAAAATTGTTCCTGATTGACCAAGGGTTGTAAATGTTTTCAGCGCAGCACGGTTAGAGTAGAAAACTGAAGAGAGATTAAGCTCGATTGTTTTTAACCATCCCTCATCAGTAACCTCATGTAACGGTCCATCTCCCATTTCACGACCACTTCCTCCGGCAACGTGATACATCCCATTAAAATCACCAAACTTCTTTAAAGCTAAATCGATTGCCTTAATAGCTGTTTTAGACTGAGTTGCGTCTCCAGCGAAACCTTCGGCTGATTGTCCAAGTTTAGATATTGCTTGATCAACGCTTTTCGAATCTATTCCTACAACAATAATGTTTGCCCCTTCTGTTATGAACGATTTAGCAGCGGATAATCCAATGCCGGTTGTTCCGCCAATAATAACAAAAGTTTTATTACTTAGTAATTGATTCACAAACCGAGTTTTTTGAAACGTGTCTTTATGTTTTTGTAATGGAAATCAGTAGAACAGATAGACTCTAACTCGCCTTTTTTGAAATGTTTTTCAACTTCAGGATCGGAAAGTAGTTGTTTAAGAAAGTCGGCATCTTCACGGCCGTTATGCTTGGTTTTCCATGTCTCCATGGCATTCCTTTGTACTAATGAGTATGATTCTTCACGAGTCACCCCTTTTCGAATAAGTGCTAGTAATACCGATTGCGAGTTCCACATGCCAAGAGATTGGTTCATGTTTTTTGCCATATTTTTTGGATAAACAAGCAATCCTTTGGTTAGCTCTGTAAGCTTGTGTATCATGTAATTAAGCAGTGTACATGAATCTGGGAAAATAACTCGCTCTACAGAGCTGTGACTAATATCGCGTTCATGCCATAGGGCAACGTTTTCAAGAGCAGCAATAGAATTACCGCGTAGTACTCGTGCAAGGCCAGTTAGGCGTTCCCCAGTAATTGGATTCCGCTTGTGAGGCATTGCGCTGGATCCTTTTTGGCCTTTAGAGAAGAACTCCTCTGCTTCCAGAACTTCTGTACGCTGAAGGTGACGAAATTCAGTTGCCCAGCGTTCGATGCTTGCACCTATGATTGCGATGGTTGTCATGAATTCGGCATGAATATCTCTTTGAACTACCTGAGTTGCGATTGGGGCTGGTTTCAGTCCGAGCTTTCTACAGACATAAGCTTCAATTTTTGGTGAAAGATGCGCACTAGTTCCAACAGCGCCGGAAAGCTTGCCAATTGCGACACGTGGTCGAAGTGTTTCAAGTCTTTCCAAAGCTCGACCAAATTCGTCGAACATTAATGCCATTTTAAGTCCGAATGTAGTTGGCTCAGCATGGATACCATGACTTCGGCCGATCATAGGAGTAAATATGTGTTTGCGAGCTTTGGTACCAATAACTTTGCGGAGTTTTTTTACATCGGCGATAAGAACCTTTAGTGATTCATTCATTTGTACTGCAAAAGCAGTATCAATGATGTCACTGCTGGTTAGACCAAAATGAAGCCAACGACTTGCCGGTTTGCCAATATTTTCTGAGACATTAGTGGTGAATGCAATTACGTCGTGATTCAGTGTTTTTTCAAGTTCTCGGCATCGTTTGATAGAAAAATTCGCATTGCTTTTCATTTGCTTTAGATGCTTTTTTGGAACAAGTCCTTCATCGCAAAGTGCCTCTGCAGCAAGTAACTCAATATCCAGCCAGATTTCTAGTTTTCGCTGTTCTGTCCAAATGTCCCTCATCTCGGGGCGACTGTAACGTCCTATCATGCCAAGACAGTTTAATCTACTTAAGACGTCGCGGCGAGTGAGATGTGAGTTTCAGTCACTTGACCCCTTAGGAAGGAAATGTCAAAGATACTGCATGCGCCGAATTCTTTTTGTTATCTTTGGCTTGGTTTTTTCTATATTTTTTGTTGAAGCGAAGGATTACTATGTTCATTCATGGACAAAAATTCACGCTAACAAACATTTCTGGGCTGAAGGGGGTGCTGTGGGCGATTTTAATCGAGATGGGCACGGTGATTTAGTAGTTGGCCCATATTGGTATGCAGGCCCAGCTTTTGAGGCAAAGCACGAAATCTATCCGGCTGTAGAGTCATTTGAGATGAAAGATAAAGCTGGAGAGTTGATTAAAGTGCCAGGATTCCCTGGAGCCATTAGTGGTAAAAATGGCTACTCGAAGAATTTCCTTTGTTATGTATATGACCTAAACAGTGATGGCTGGGATGATGTGTTGGTTATGGGGTTTCCTGGAAAAGAATCACCTTGGTATGAAAATCCAAAGGGTAAACCGGGCCTTTGGAAAAAACATATTTCTATTATGGTTACAGATAACGAGTCGCCGCACTTCACGGATATTACCGGAGACGGTAAGCCGGAGATTGTTTGCAATTCAGAGGGTTATTTTATTTATGCCGAACCTAACTGGAAGGAGCCAGAGAAAAAATGGAAGATACACCGGGTTACAGCCAAGGGTAAGTGGCAACGTTTTACTCATGGCATGGGGGTGGGTGATATCAATGGTGATAATCGTAAGGATATTATGGACATGAACGGATGGTGGGAACAACCGGAGTCGCTTGAAAGTGATTCTCAGTGGAAGTTTCATCCTTTCAAATTTTCACCAGGTGGTGGAGCTCATATGTATGCCTATGATGTAGATGGGGATGGTGATAATGATGTTATTACTTCAATTGCAGCGCATGGATATGGTTTATGTTGGTACGAACATCAGAAGAAAGAAGGAAGAATTCATTTTGTACCCCACACGTTCATGAATGCTAAGCCTAATGAAAACAGATATGGTGTTAAATTTAGTCAATTACATGCAATTGACTTGGTGGATATGAACCGTGATGGATTAATGGATATAGTTACTGGTAAACGATTTTGGGCTCATGGTCCAAATGGTGATGCTGAGCCAAATGCTCCAGCTGTGCTTTATTGGTTTGAATTACAGCGAGATAAAAATAATTCAGTGGACTGGATACCTCATCTAGTGGATGCCGATTCTGGAATAGGCACTCAAGTGATGGCAAAGGACATTAATGGTGACGACTGGCCTGACATCGTAGTAGGCAACAAAAAAGGAGCTTTTGTCCACTTGCAAAACCCAAAAAAAGTTTCTCGAAAAGAGTGGCTCAAAGCTCGGCCCATTCCCTATAAAGCCGATTGACAAATCTAATCTAGCGACTGACTTTCTTTTTTATATGAAAACAAATTGGATCTATGCTTTGGCTTTTTCTTTGACCCTAGTTGCTTGTGGGGAATCCCCGAAAACTGATAATAGTGCTAAAGAGAATAAAAAGTCTAAATCGGCGGAAACCGCTTCTAAGGATGATAATCCTCTTTTAGCACCAGTAAATTATGTAGGAGCCCTTGGTAGAGCTAAGAATGTATCAGAGAAAAAGATAAATTTGGCCAATATACAGAATGCTATTAATCAATTTAAAGCTGTAGAAGGTCATTATCCTAAGTCTCTAGTTGAATTAGTAAAAGAGGGTTACTACGCTAAATTGCCAGCTCCTCCGAAAGGCAAGCGATACCTATATAATTCAAAGACTGGTCAAGTAGGATTAAAATAATTCTTGTTAGTAAAATGGTGGGTTTTGTGGGACTTTTTTGTTCTGGAGCAGTTGATGTAGTTTGTTCGTCATGCCTAGATGACAAGTATTGATTGATTGATGGGTGAGTTGCCAAAAAAACATTATCTCGATTGGGATAGTCCTTTGTTGTCTTTGTCTACGGAATGGTTAATTTCTCTTTCATCAAAAAGATCCCTTGATTTAAGCGACACACTTATATTACTGCCGACTCAACAGTCTGGGCGGCGCTTGCTTGAGTCCTTAGCAGTTACTATGGGTAAGCGCGGTGGTGGATTGCTTTCACCTCGAATGGCAACTCCATCTATTTTGCTATCAAGTGATGGCGCTCAAAAACTTACTGATGAATTCGTCTGTATTTGGCACTGGATGCATGTACTGCAGTCTCAGGATTTAAAGAATTTCCCTGCTTTATTCCCAAGAATATCATCTAAAGTTGACTTCAATTGGCACCGATTAATGGCTCGCTCACTCCACGATTTGCGAGGGAAACTAGTAGATGCTGATTTGGATTGTGCCGCTGTGTCGAATATGGACTGTTGTCAAGAGAAGGGACGATGGCAGGAACTTGTTAAATTGGAGTCGGCTTATCGGAAATCAATGCAGCATGTAGGTCTGATGGATTTGCATGATGCTAAACGTGACTTAGCTGTTTCTCCCGAGTTGCCGAGCAATGTGAAACAAATATTCCTCATGGGAGTGACCGACCTGACACCATTATTGCAAACTGCACTTGAAAAAATAGTAAACAAAGGAATCACTGTAGAGTTGGTTGTTTTTGGGCCGACTGGTGAAAAGGAATTGTTCGATGGCTGGGGTAGGCCTATTCCAGACGAATGGATTAATCGTAAATTAACTCTAAATACTGAACAGCTTCATCCTGTTTTGGATGAGAAGGCGCAAGCAAAAGAAATTACGGATTTACTCAAACGATATGGTTCGGAAGTTTACGATACTGCTTCAGTTGGGATTGCTGATGCGAGGGTAATTTCTCACCTTAAGCATGAACTGTCTCAGACAAGTATCCGTAATTTTAATCCAACAGGTGAGGCTTTAAAGCATTCTTCTTTGTATGCGTTTTTGAAATCACTTTTAGTGGTGATGCAAAATCCAACTTTCACTAACTCTGATATTTTTCTTAGAATGCCTGATTGTTGGGCATGGCTGGCTGGAAAGGATAAACTTATTGAGCCTACTCAATTACTCGAAGGTTTGGATGAGCTTAGGTTTAGGCATATACCATCAAGTTTAATTGCTGTAACTAAACTTGATTTCGTTAAAGGAAAAGAATCAGAAAATATTAGTAGACGAATTATGGCTCGTTCTGCACTGCGACTTCTTCAGGATCAACTTCAGGCATTTGGCAGAGGCCGCTTCTCCGTAAAGCTTTTGGAGTTTCTAAAGGCATCGTTTAAAGGGCGAGAGTTTCGCAAAGGTAATGCTAAAGATTCTCTTTGGAGAGAGATGTTTATATTACTCAAAGAGCGTCTAGTTAAGCTTGATGGGTCAATACCAAAGAATGAAAAAAGTAACCCTGTGATCGAGTTAACCCTTTTGCTGGATTCGATTGGTTGTGAGTCGATGATCGAAAGACGTTCATCTTCGACAATCGATTTACAAGGATGGCTTGAATTAGCTTGGGAAGATGCCCCTCATTTACTTATAGCAGGTGCAAATGAAGGCGTATTGCCGGAGTCAACTTTTGGTGACAAGTTTTTGCCAGAAAGATTGCGTAAACAACTTGGTTTACGCTCGAATGAGGAACGTTTTTCTAGAGATGTTTGGTTATTAGAATTGTTATTATCGATACGAGAAAAACAAGGGAGGGTGGATTTCTTTTTGGGACGTCAGCGTTGTAATGGAGATCCTCTAAAACCTTCTAGATTGCTATTTCGTTGTGATGATGCCGAATTACCAGGGCGAGTAAATCATTTGTTTTCCCAGTTGGCTCCTCTTAAACAAGCTCCGGCATGGAGTGTTCCTTGGAAGTTGTCTTGTGCTGTTGAAGTCCCTTTAAAGAATTTAAGTGTTACATCTATGGGTGATTATCTTTCATGTCCATATCGGTTTTTCTTGAAACATGTGATGCGGATGCAGACTTTGGACATTGATCAAAAAGAGTTAGATCCGCGTGGGTTCGGTAATCTAATTCACGATGTGCTTGATGCTTATGGTGCGGAAAAGAAAATGAATGAAGTCCAAGATCCTGAACTTATTCATCATTATTTTGCAAAGGTCCTAAAGGAACAGATAAGGCATAAATTCGGTGAACAAATAACATTACCATTATTAGTTCAAAGTGAGATAGCACTTAAACGACTTAGTGTAGTTGCTAAGATTCAAGCAGATGAGATGAATCAAGGTTGGGAGATTATAGGAACTGAGGAATCATTTGAACTTTCGATAAATGGTATAATTGTTCGAGGTCGGATAGACCGAATCGAAAAAAATAAAAAAACTGGAGAGGTTCGAGTACTCGACTACAAGACATCTAATACTTCGAATGATCCTATCAAGAAGCATTGGAAATTGTTTAATAAGGAAAAGCATGAGGATTTGGTAAGCGATTACGCAAGATTCGATATTGAAACCAAGTCATACCGTTGGATTGGGTTGCAACTTCCATTGTATGCATTAGCCCTTAAACAAAAATATCATTCAATTTCACTAGGTTTTTTTAATATTCCCGAAGTAGGAAGTGATATTGGTATTAAATTACTTGGTACCTGTGATAGTCATTTGTTATTGGCTGCACAGAATTGTGCGGAAGGTTTGGTTGAAGACGTTAAGGCTGGTCGGTTCTGGCCACCGAATCCAAAACCGGAATATGAGGATTACGAATCAATATTATTCGGTGAAGATAAAAGAACTGCGATGGAGCCAGAGATCAGAGTTGCCCAATGAAAATTGTAAATACGCTTATTAGGGCTTCCGCTGGTTCTGGGAAAACCTTTCAGCTAACTAATCGGTTTATTCAACTATTGGTGAATGGGGTGCCCCCTGAAAAGGTAATCGCCTTAACTTTTACTAAGAAGGCGGCAGGTGAGTTTTTTGAAGGGATTTTGACGAAGTTGTCAAATGCAGTTATCAGTAATGAAGAGGCTGAATTATTGATTAAAGATATTTCATCTAGTGAAAATGCTTCGACTACTCTCAGCCAATCTGACTTTGCAAGTGCTTTACGCAGACTGATTGAGAGTATGCCTCAGCTTTCACTTGGGACCATCGATAGTTTCTTTCATCGAATGCTCGGCCTTTTTCCTTTCGAGTTTGGGCTAAGTGGCGAATTTGAAATAATGAACGACCTTGAGAGGAAGAGAGCGCGTTCGAATGTGCTTGAGTGGATGTTTGACAGTCGGCAAGTAGACAGAAGTGCTCGTGCGGCAATGATTGAGTCGCATCGTCTGGCTTCTGCTGGAAAAGATAAACGTGATTTTGTTTTGGCATTTGCTCGGCATTTAGATGATTGCCATGAGTTGTTTATGCGTGAGTCTTCAGGAAAGTATTGGGGAGATCCTTTTCGTATTTGGCCTGAAGGTAATCCTTGGATTAAACAGAGAGATGAATTATTTAAAATGGTTGAGGTGCTTGAAAGTGAACTTGAGCTGCAAGATAATTTTACAAAACAAATTTACAATGGATGGTCGAAAATATTTGATCACTTAAAGACATGGGCGCCAGGTAAAAGCCTATACCATTCAAGTAAACCAACTGTTTTGTTTAGTCAGGTGCTGAGGGATTTATCCATTATGGGAGGCGGAGAATGGGAGTTCATACATAGTAATAAATCTTATACTGTTAGTGATTTATTTGAATGTCAATTAGCGCGTATGATGCGTCATTGTATTGCATGTGAATTAGAAAATAAGCTTCTTCAAACAAAGGGGATTCATAATTTATTGGGTATGTTTGAAGAGCATTATGATGACCAGATTAGAAGGGCAGGGAGGTTAACCTTTTCAGATTTTCCAATGCTTCTCGCGCCAAAAAATAATTCTCCGATTTTTGGGGGAAGAGGGCCAAATAGGCTAGAAATTGATTATCGCTTAGATGCCCAATTTGATCACTGGTTATTAGATGAATTCCAAGATACGAGTAGAGTGCAGTGGCGAGTCTTTGAGGGCTTAATAGATGAAGTCATGCAAGATCCAGAAGGGCAGCGCACTTTTTTTTGTGTAGGTGATCCGAAACAGTCAATTTACCAATGGAGAGGTGGAGACCCTACATTATTTGATTATTTAGAAACTCGATACCAAGCTGGTGATGGTGATGAATTTCAAGTGCAGTCACTTGAAAAGTCATGGCGATCCTGTTCGGAGGTTTTGGATCTTGTGAATGCTGTTTTCGGAGATCCTTTGGTCTTGAATGCTTATGACGAGTACGGCATGGCTGTTGAGCGATGGAGCCGAATATGGAAAAAGCACATATCAGCAAGGCTGAAAGATACTGGGCAGGCTCTTTATTTGACTGTCGAAAATGATACTGACCGTTTCATGCTGGTTGCTGATTTGATAAGAGAAATTAGACCCATTGAAAATGGTTTGAGCTGTGCAGTGATTGTTCAAAAAAATGAGGTTGTTCGTAATATTGTGAATTTTCTCAGGGGTGAGATACCTGAGGTGCCAGTTGTAGGTGAATCCACAATCCGTCCTGGAGCTGATAATCCGCTGGGTTCAGCTTTGTTATCCCTATTTCGTGCAGCAGCTCATCCAGGTGATGGTTTTAGTCTTGGGCATATTTTACTTACACCTATTCGAAAACATCTTCCCGAAGACTCCAATGAAAGACAGGTTTTTTTAAGGTCTATCCAGAATAGAGTTTATGAGTGTGGCTTTTCGGAAGTTGTAGAAGAGTGGATAAGTAAAATCTTTGACGAACTCGACGAATTTAGCCGTTGGAGGGCAGCCCAGTTTTTAGATATGGCACGACAGTTTGACGAAACAGGACTTCGTGATATAGATGAGTTTACTCGATTTATCCCTGAGCAAGAATTCACCGATGCAGTTGAAGGTAATGTTGTTCAAGTTATGACTGTTCATAAGGCTAAGGGATTAACATTCGATACAACAATTTTACCGGATCTAGAAGGAAAACGATTAGACGAGTCGCGTCGTGAAGCTTTGTACACTCGAAAACTTCCTGATGGAGAAATTGATTGGATAATGGCGATGCCTAACTCGGATATTTGTGGTGCTGACGTGCGATTAAAACAGGCATCAAATGAAAGTCGTTCCGATGGTTGCTTCGAGAAACTTTGTCAATTCTACGTCGCTTTGACCCGGGCAAGTCACGGATTATACGTCATTACTAACGAGTTGAAAAAAGGAGGGGATTCTCTTAATTATCCTAGATTGTTGAACGATACCCTAGCTAAGGATAAGGGAGAAATACAATTTTTTGGTAAATGTAAATCTGAGGCTAAAGTGCTTTTTAGTCGAGGTAGTTTTAATTGGATTAAACCAAAAAGTATATCTTCTCACAAAGACAGTTCGAAGATTAAGTTGGTGAAAATTAAAAGGAAATATGAGTACACGTCCAAGCATTCCCCATCATCACACAGTGAAGATCATAAAAAGCCAGATCTTTTATTAGATGATGTGGCAATTAAGGCATTAGATCATGGTCAAGCGGTTCATAAAGTTTTTGAAAGTATTGAATGGTTTGATGAGTTAAGTTTAACAAAGTTACAATTATTTAAGGCAGATTATCCTGATGCTTTTGCTGAAGTTGAAAAATGTTTGGAAGATAAAAGCTTTGTGAAAAATTTCATAAAACCAATTGATTTGGTGCAGTTATGGCGAGAGCGAGCGTTTGATGTGGTTATTGATGGAGAGATGGTTTCAGGAGTATTTGATCGTGTGCATTTGTTTTCGGATAACGCAGAAATAATTGATTTTAAAAGTGATAAGATAGGAGGTGCTGGTGTGAAGCTGCATATATTCCAGTTACAAAGCTATCGGAAAGCATTGGCGAAACTGACAGGGCTGGATGAATCGGTTATTAAGTGTAAATTATTTTTCACCTATTCTCGTGAAGTGTTAGAAGTGGAGTAATAGTCTTTTTTTTCGCTGGTTAAAAAAAAGATAACGCCCTCTTTGTAGAGGGCGTTATTGTGATTTCTTCTAATTATTTAGACGTTTTTCCATGCTCGCTCTTTCGCGGAAGCGAGTACAGCATCACATACCTTTGCTGTATCTAGGGCATCTCGGAAGGTAGGATTACAAGGAGTGTTTTCATCAAGGCTTTTAAGGAAATCAGCGACTTGATGAACAAATGTGTGTTCATAACCTATGCAAAGGCCTGGAACCCACCATTTATCCATATAAGGCATGTCACCATCAGTAATATGAATGCTTCTCCAACCGCGTGTGTTAGACTCATCGCTGTGATCAAAGAATTCTAGACGATTTAAATCATGTAAATCCCATCGAATGGATGCATTGGCTCCGTTTATCTCAAGAGTGTACAATGCCTTATGTCCTCTTGCATATCGTGTTGACTCAAAAAGTCCAAGAGAGCCATTTGAGAAGTGGCAGTGAAAAATGCACGCATCATCAATCGTTACTTCCTGTTTCTCCCCAGTTGCCTGATGAACGCGTTCTTTAATAAAAGTTTCAGTTACAGCAGAAACATCATTAATGCTGCCGTTGAGCCAAAGAGCTGTGTCTATACAGTGAGCAAGCAAATCTCCAGTTACGCCACTGCCGGCTGCGGCTGCATCTAATCGCCATAGGCCTTCGCCTCCTTGTGGTAAGTCAGCACTTATCGTCCAATCTTGAAGAAAGTTGGCGCGGTAATGAAATATTTGACCGAGCTTTCCGGATTCAATGATTTGTTTTGCTAGGGTTACAGCAGGTACTCGTCGATAATTATACCAAACTGTATTGGCTACACCTGCTTTTTCTACGGCATCGACCATTGGCAGGCTTTCTTCAGCTGTGCGGGCAAGTGGTTTTTCACATAAGACCATTTTACCAGCCTCAGCGGCAGCTATTGCAACTTCAGCATGCTGATCATTCGGCGTGCAGATGTCGATTGCATCAATATCTTCCCGTTTTATTAATTCTCTCCAGTCGGTTTCAAAGTTTTCATAGCCCCACTGTTCCGCAAATGCCTTTGTTCGATCTTCTGTACGACCACATACTGCTTTGAGAACTGGACGATGCTGTAGGTCAGGGAAAAAATCACTGACTCGTTTGTATCCGTTCGAATGGGTTCGCCCCATAAAACCATAACCGATTAAACCAATATTAAGATTTTTTTTCTCACTCATGATGATTAAAAATTAATTCCAGCCGTGGGCTTCTCGCACTTCAATCATTGCTT
>Ga0163179_10003009_pt1 | contig 11555 bp, 10 predicted proteins | sample AtlANTMetagenome_FD_109643 | JGI IMG/M metagenome (GOLD analysis project Ga0163179, IMG submission 109643) | Marine eukaryotic phytoplankton communities from the Atlantic Ocean - Atlantic ANT 2 Metagenome | ecosystem: Environmental > Aquatic > Marine > Oceanic | place: North Atlantic Ocean... | reverse complement strand
TCACATCCAAATACTTCATCACTTTCACAAACACCATCTCCATCTGCATCATTTTCTACATCATTTAGACAAGGATCATTATTGTTATCAGCAAAAGTTCCAAATTCACCTGAAGGATCAGAACATGATTCCATAGAAAAACCATTAGAATCTCCTAACCCATCTCCATCTGTATCAAAATACCAAATAGTTGGTAAAATACATGAACCATCGTCAGCAGATGCGCTGGAGTCATAATTACATGCATTATCATCCGTACATCCAGGGTCATCAAGCTCATCACAAATGCCGTTGTTATTTACGTCATTAATACATACTCCAGCACAATTATAATATTGTGGTGGATAAACACATGTACTGTTATCTTCATCTGTAAAGATATCATCATAATTACATGCAGTACTATCTAAACATCCAGCAATTTCTAATTCATCACATATCCCATCACTATCGGTGTCGGTTAAACAATTACCATTACAATCATAACCATTTTCAGGATACGTACAAGAATTATCGTTACAGTTAACAGCATCATTATAGTTACATGCTAGATTATCATCACATCCATATATTAGCTCTCCAAATTCACCAATAAAATTTGCAGATATGAGTGATGCAAAACCATTATTTGAATATGTGTCACTAAATGGGGCCGTAGTACTCATATTAGCATTATTTTCATCTACGGGAAAGCTTTGATTTCCAATTTGCAAAAACCATGTATAGCTTTCTCCAAGAGCAAATCCATTATCTTCACCTGATTCAGTCCCCCATGCAGCAATAGACATTGTTTCACCATTCCATTCACCATAACCACCACACATGTATTGATTAGCGTCATTAACATAAAATACTCCAATTGTTGCGCATAATGGGATGGATTCCCCGTTTAAAGTTATATTACTTGGAGTATTAATTAAAATGGTTGCATTACTACCAGTATTTACATATTCCCAGTTTAAATTATAGCATGTTCCATCATCAAATGTGGCATCAGGATTATAATTTACAGCACCTGAATCTGTACATCCAGGAACCCCTGTAATTTCACCTTCAAAAGAGGCAGATATAACTTGCCCAAAACCATTTAATGCATAAGTATTGCTAAAGGGTGCCATAGTATTCCAATTTACATTTTCGGCAATAAAAGTTTGTCCGTATATTTGAACAAAAAGAGTATATTCCTCTCCAATAGCAAATCCATTATCTAGACCTGTTTCACTTCCCCATGCAGCAATAGCTTGGTTTGCTTGATTATTATCAATTGTTTGATAACCCCCACAAACATAGTTACCACTATCATTAGTATAAAAAAGACCTAAAAGAGATCCATTAGGAATAGTTGAGCCATTAAAATCAAGAGTTGCGTTAAGATATGCAATCGTTGCGTTACTACCAGTATTTTCAAATTCCCAATCAAGATCATCGTAAGAGATGTCTTCATACGTGCAGTCTTCATCTAAATAAGTTGCTGTAGCACATTCATCACCAGAATAATTTATCGCTGTAGAGTCTCCACATCCACCTGAGAACACAAGGCAGGTACCATCATCAATACTTACTGTTGAATCATAATTGTATGCCAAAGGGCATGTGCAACCTGCATATTCACAACTTTCGGTTAATATTGTAGCGCCCGAGCAATCTGTATAATTTGCGGCATTTATATCAGAACACCCTTCAATAAAGATGCAGCTACCATCATTACTTGTTGCGTCAGGGTCATAATTAGTTGCCTCTTCACAAGTACAGCCAGTACTACCACCATAGATACAATTTTCATTTAAATATATGTCTCCCGCACAATAATTAGTAGCAGAAGGATCACTACAGGCATTTACAATATAACATTGAACACCACCAACTAATGTAGCAGATCCGTAATCACATGTACAGTCTTGAGAATAACTTAATTGTGATATAAAAATCACAGCAAAAAAGAAAAAATAAGTACTAAATTTTTTCATATACAATGGGTTTATTTTTATCTAAAATGGGGAGTGATGTGCAATTTATAAAGTGCGGTTATTATGGCATATCTTTACAAAGTTACAAAAAATCCCCGTATAGTATGTTTTTATTACAGTTTACTAAAATAATATAATTGTAAGAAACAAAAGAATATGTAGGCTAGTTTGTAATAAATTATTTTTCAAATCTTTTCTTGTCTTGATGTTTAATATTTTTTGAGTCAACAAAAAATACTATTTCTTCTCCAATGTTTTTTATATGGTCTCCTAGTTTTTCGATCTTTCTCATTATGGAAAACATAAAAAAAGAATTTTCGATATCGCGATAATTATTCTTTTTTAAGAAATCTGTTATACTACTTGCTGCTTTTGCGTTAAAATAATTTAATTTTTCATCATCTTCTAATATACTTAATGCACTTTCTGTGTCTTCATTTAAAAAAGCTGAAATAGATTTTTGATACATTTTTTTTGCTACATCAAACATTTTGTCAACATCGCAAATATTTAGCAAATCTAAATCAAAAGGTTTATTTATAAGAACTAAGTAATCAGCAATACTATCTGAAATATCACTAATTCTTTCCAATTCATGATTTATTTCATACACAGCCAGTATATATCTTAAATCTTTTGCCATAGGATTATACAGGGACAATATACTTTCACATTCATCATCAATTTTTAGTTCTAATTCGTTAACTAATTTTTCATTTGAAATAATTTTTGTTATAGAATTTTGATCAAAATCTAAACAAGCTTTTTTTGCCATTTCAACTTGTTTTAAAACTAAATCAAAGTAAGATTTCATTTCTGATTTTAAACTTTCTAATCTGTTGTGTAATTGGTTGCTCATATTTTTTTTTTTTTAACCAAATCTTCCTGTAATATAATTTTCGGTAGATTCTTTTGATGGATTTTTAAATAATACTTCTGTTTTTCCGTATTCAATTAACTCGCCCATGTAAAAGAATGCAGTATTATCACTAATTCTACTTGCTTGTTGCATGTTGTGAGTAACAATGACAATTGTATAGTCCTTTTTTAAGTCAATAATTAATTCTTCAATTTTTGCGGTTGCTATAGGATCTAGCGCTGAAGTCGGCTCATCCATTAAAATAATTGAGGGTTTAATTGCAATTGTTCTTGCAAAGCAAAGTCTTTGTTGTTGCCCCCCAGATAATGACAAAGCAGATTCATTGAGGGTATCTTTAACCTCCTCCCATAAGTATGATTGTTTTAAAGATTCTTCAACTCTGTTTTTAATTGTTTCTTTATCCTTTACACCTTGAACTTTTAAGCCATAAGCAATATTTTCAAATATTGATTTTGGAAATGGATTAGGTTTTTGAAAAACCATACCTACTTTTTTTCGTAATTCTTCTACAACTACATTTTTTTGATTAATCTGTTTATTTTCTACATAAACATCCCCTGTTATCTTACAAGATTTAATAAAATCATTCATTCTATTAAAGACTCTTAAAAAGGTTGACTTCCCACAGCCCGACGGTCCTATTAGGGCTGTAATTTCGTTTGCTGGAATTGAAATAGATATATTTTTTAGTGCTTTTTTCTCTCCGTAAGAAACATTTAGAAGTTCAGTTTTTAAAATTTCACTCATTTTATCCAATTTTTTGTTGCCATTTATTTCTATAGTAAACAGCAATGCCAGTTAATGTAAAGGTTATTGCAAGTAATATTAATATTGCTGCAGCTGCATTAGTTAAAAATTCAGCTTGCGGTCTTGTAGTCCAATTAAATATTTGAATTGGTAGAACTGAAAATTCATCCATAGGACTACTTGGAACAAAAGGAACATATGCAAGTGCTCCAATTGCTATAAGTGGTGCTGTTTCACCAATGGCTCTTGATATTGCTAAAATTATACCAGTTAATATTCCACCACTAGCAGCGGGTAAAACATGATTAGAAACTGTATCCCATTTAGAGGAGCCAAGAGCATAAGAAGCTAGTCTGATAGAGTTAGGGACAGCCTTAATAGCTTCTCTAGTAGCAACTATAATAATAGGTAATATTAGGAGTGATAATGTTAAACTTCCAGCCAAAACACTATTACCAAGTTGCGATAATCTAACAAAAATTTCTAGACCTAATAATCCGTAAATTATTGATGGGACACCTGCTAAATTTGAAATATTTATTTCTAAAAAAGTATTAAATCTATTTTTTGCACTGTATTCCTCCATGTATATAGCCGCACCAATTCCTACAGGTATTGAAATTAATGCCGTAAAAATCATAATCCAGATGGTTCCAGTCCATGATGTTAATATTCCTGCCTTATCCGCGTATCTTGAAGGTAAATTGGATAAAAAATCTATATCTATTCTAGAAATTCCGTCAATAAATATGCTGCCAATAAAAATCAATAGAAGTATTATGCCTATAAAACTACACATTAAGGCGAAGGGAGGGAATATGGATTCTTTAATTTTTGTTAACTTATTCATATTCTTCTTTAAATTTTCTTTTGATTATGAAACTTAAATTATTCATTAAATATGTTATGACAAATAAAGTTAGCCCTGCAACAAAAATAGTTTTATATTCAATTGATGCGTGAGGGACATCACCTAAACATACTTGAACTATATAGCCTGTAATAGTTTCAATGGCAACCGTTGGATCTGCAGTTAATTTAGGATGTTGTCCAGCGGCAATTGCTACGATCATAGTCTCCCCAATAGCTCTTGATAAAGCTAAAATTATAGAGACTGTTACGCCGGAAGTCGCAGCTGGTAAAACTACTTTAAAAGCAGTTTGAAATTTTGTTGCTCCAAGTCCGTAAGATGCCTCTCTAAGTGAGTCGGGAACAGAAGACAATGCATCTTCACTAAGTGAAGAAACAAAAGGGATAATCATGATTCCCATAACTAAACCTGCGGACAGAGCATTAAAAACTTCTAATGATGGTATAAATTCTTGTAGAAAGGGAGTGACTACTACAAGTGCAAAAAAACCATAAACAACAGTTGGAATTGCTGCTAATATTTCAAGTAAAGGTTTGATTATTTTTTTTGTCCTTATTGATGCGTATTCACTTAAATATATTGCAATTGTGAGCCCAATTGGTACAGCTACTGATAATGCAATTACTGTTACTAAAAGAGTGCCACATACTAACGGAAGTATTCCATATTTTGCATTTGGAAATAGAGGAGTCCATTCGGTTTCAGAAATAAAATTCCAAAAAGAGACTTCGTTAAAAAATAATAGAGCTTCTGAAATCAATATATACACTATCCCTAATGTTACTAGGATAGTTGTAAGAGCACAAGCTTGTAATAATAGCTTAATTATATTTTCTTTTGAAAAAGCGTGTAATACTAACTTTTTCATTTTTCCTTTTGCATTCATATTTATTGGGTCTGTAATTTATAATAAAAAAGGCACCCCTCAAAATAAGGGGTGCTAAAAAAATCATGAATTGCAATATTTTTACTCTACGAATTTTTTGTACTTATTTTGCACTTTAGTGTAAGCGTCATCTGGTAATGGAATATATCCAACTTCTTCAACTATTTCGCCAGCTTTTTCCAAGTAAAAAGTAACAAACTCTTTAACTTCTTTTTTAGCAGATGCAGTTTTGTTTACATAAATAAAAATTGGCCTAGATAATGGAGCGTAAGTTCCATCACTAACAGATTGAATAGTTGGAGTAACGCCGTTAACACTAACTAAGCTTAATTTTTTTTTATTTTCCTCATAATAAGCTAGTCCAAAAAAACCGAGTGAATATTTATCATTAGATACACCTTTTACAAGTACATTATCATCTTCACTTGCGCTATAATCCCCTCTTGTTCCAACATCTTTGCCGCAAATAACTTCAGCGAAATAATCATACGTTCCGGAAGCGGTTCCAGGTCCATATAAATTTATTTTTTCATTAGGCCAATCATCTCTAATATCATTCCATTTTAATATTTTGCTCTGTGCATCTGGTTCCCAAATCTTCTTTAACTCTTCAACCGTAATATTTGATAGCCAATCATTTTCAGGGTGTTTAATTACTGCTAGCCCGTCATATGCAACTTCAAGTTCAATATATTCAATTCCTTTTTCTTCACATTCTTTTGCTTCACTTTCTTTTATCGATCTAGAGGCGTTACTAATATCAATTTCATTTCTAATAAACTTTTTGAAACCTCCGCCTGTTCCTGAAACACCAATAGTAACATTAATATTTGGTATTTCGTTTCTGTATTCTTCTGCAATTGCTTCAGTTATTGGAAAAACAGTACTAGATCCATCAATTTTAATAGTTTCTTTTGAGTTAGAATTGTTTAGTAAAAAATAAGCTCCAATAATTAATATTATTGCTATAATAAATAAATTTCTTTTTTTCATAATTATATTTAGTTTTAAAGGGGTTTTTAAAAATCAATTTGCATTCTCATTTGCAAAGTGTTTTCATTTATATCTTCAGAGTTTACATCAGCAACGCCCATAACGTAGTTAAACATTATTCTTGTACATGGATTTAAGTGCCAATTTAAACCTAATGTAATATCATTTAATACTCCTCTACTAGCCTCTGAAAGGTCCATAGATGAGTATCTTGCTGCTAGCTCTAAAGCGCCTAAACCACCATCTCCCATATTTTTACTAGGACTTACTCTATCAAATCCAGCTAAGGAGCTTTTATATTTTCTTTTTTCACCTGTCAAAAAATAACTTATTTGTCCATAATAACTTGTGAAGTTAATAGTTTGACTAGTATTAACTGATGTCATTACATATTCCCCTTGTATTGATAAAGGACCCATTACCCAAGCCATTTCAGTACCTATTAAATTTGTGTGCTCTACATCTATTATACTTGCAGATAGCAATTTGTTTCCTAAATGATTTTCCGGTCTTGTAGATACGGAGTAAGTTCTTTCAGTATTTTTCCTATTACTAAAACCAATTCCTAAATGTAGTAAGTGATGATTATTATTAATTGGCAAAAAAGTTACTCTGGATGTAATATTTCTATTATCATTTTGCGCATCTTCACTTAATCCATTTTGGAATATACCTGCTTGGATAGATAATTTATTATCCATAAAGCTATTGTGTAGCATGAACCCTACATTTCTTTCTGGAGAGAATGCAATGGGTAGTCCTCTTTCCATAAATGTCATGTATTTACTGCTTGTCAAAGCTTCTAATCTAAAAGGCTCTTTAAAGTGCCCTACTTTTACATTGCCAACAAAAGGAACTTTAGTTATTTCCATGTACATATCCTTAAACGAAATTTCTTCGCCAGAAAAGTCAAGCTGAATTTTATATTTTACATTTTTATATACTTGTCCAGAGTTGAATAATCTAACTCTTCTAAACTCACTTCCACTAAATGATTCATCAGGACCATTAAAATTAGTGTTCCAGCACGCATAATCATACATGATACGCCCACCAAACTTTAATTTAAAGTCTCCATCATCGCTAGACATTTTAAATCCATTGCTCCAATTAGAGTTAAAATTTTGAGCAAAACTAACAGTGCTTATTATTAAGCAAAATGTAATAAGTGATTTCATATGTATAGTATTTTGTTTTTCATTACTTCAAAAGTATTATACTTGGATATATTTTATGTTAAATTAATGTTAAGAGATTGTTATTTTTTTGTAAAAACATAAAATATAGTTATTATATTATTTTATATTCAGAATATAATTATTTCAATATTTGAATTAAAAGATTAAAAAGTGAGTAGAATTTTAATTGTTGATGACGAAAAAGATATTATAGAGTTTTTAGGATATAATCTTCGTAAAGAAGGTTATGAAGTTTTTGAATCTAAAAATGGAGAAGATGCTATATTATTGGCAAAAAAAGTAGCTCCAGAATTAATTATTTTAGATGTAATGATGCCAGGGATAGATGGAATTGAAACTTGCTCTAGAATGAGGTCTCTCTCGCAATTAAAGGACACTTTAATTGTTTTTTTAACCGCTAGAAATGAAGATTTTTCACAAATTGCAGGCTTAGATGCGGGGGCAGATGATTATATTTCTAAGCCAATAAAACCAAAAGTTTTTTTGAGTAGGATTAAGGCAATATTAAGAAGAAATAAAGATCAAAAAGATTTGCAATCTTTTGGTGATGTAGCTATTAATTTTGCAACAAAACAATTGATTTTTAAAGGTGAACAAAAAGATTTAACTAAAAAAGAATATGGTTTATTAAACCTTCTTTGCTCAAAACCGGGCAGAGTGTTTACTAGGGATGAAATTTTACAAAATGTATGGGGAGATGATGTGGTTGTTGGTAATAGGACGATAGATGTTCATATTAAAAGGCTTAGAGAAAAAACTTCTTCAGAGCATATTAAGACAGTGAAAGGTTTTGGATATAAATTTACATTTTAAATGAAAAAGAAATTATCAGAAGAACAAGAAATAGTAGCTTTAAAAAGAGCAGCGAAATATAGAAGAGAGTTTTTAGGGAATGTCTCTCATGAATTAAAAACACCAATATTTAATATTCAAGGTTATATTCATACTTTAATAGACGGCGCTTTACACGACCCTTCGGTAAATGAAAAATATTTACTTAGGACGAGTAAAAGTATAGATCGATTGATTAGTATTATTGAAGATTTAGAAATTTTAGCCAAATTAGAATCAGATGAATTGGCGCTAGATTTAACCGATTGGGACTTCATTGATTTAGTGAAAGAATTATTTGAATTTTTTGAAATAAAAGCGTCAGAAAAAAATATTAAACTAGTATTAGAAACTAAATTAGAGACTTTATTTGTTACAGCTGATAAAGAAAAAATAAATCAGGTTCTATTGAATTTAATTTCTAATGCTATAAAATATGGAAAGAATGGTGGACACGTTATTCTACGTGTAGAAAAAGGAAGTAGTGATTCGAGTATTGAAATTATAGATAATGGAATAGGTATTTCTACAGATAATATAAGTAGAGTTTTTGAAAGGTTTTACAGGGTTGATAAGGGCCGCTCTAGATCACAGGGAGGTACAGGTTTGGGCTTAGCTATTGTTAAACATATTATTGAAGCTCATGAGCAAAGTATTAATATAAAAAGCGAAGTAAATAAGGGGACAACAATATCTTTTAATATGAAAAATAGTATTACACTGTAATGAATAGACGAGATTTTTTAAATTTTTTAGGAAAAGGGTTTTTAGCAACCTCTTTTACTCCTGCCGTTTTAAGTGCTATGGGAAGCTCGGCTCAGTCATCTAAATTAGGTATTTCTCCGTCTATGCTAGATGAGGTGGTTTTAGCTTCAGGATTGTCATATGATATTTTAATTAGTTGGGGCGAAAAAATTAGCCAAAAAGACACATTTGGTTTTAATAACGATTATATAGGATTTGTAAAAGGGAAGAATAACTCTGAAGGTTTTTTATGGGTTAATCATGAATATGTTCATCCATTGTTTTTTTCTTCCAAACCAGCTGAACAGAAAACACTGAGTGATATCAAAAAGGAAATGTATAATGTTGGAGGAAGTTTTTTTAAAATAAAACGTAAAAGAGGCAAGTGGTATATAGATTTGTCAGACAGTTTGAATAAAAGGGTTTCTGCATTAGATAAAATAAAATTTGATAATGGTATAATTATAGAAGGATCAGATACGGGTATAGGCACATTGGCTAATTGCTCCGGTCATATTACTCCATGGAATACAATTTTAACTTGTGAAGAAAATTATGATATGTTTTATGGCGAGAGAAATAGAAAAGATGGTAAAATAATTTACCCTTCTTACACATTAGGTTGGGAAAAACATTTTCCTTTTCCGCCGGAACATTATGGTTGGGTAGTTGAGATAGATCCTTTTACTAATAATAAAAGAAAGTTAATTGCTTTGGGCAGATGTGCTCATGAATGCGCTCATTTAAAAGAACTTGATGATGGCAGGCTTGTTGTTTATTCAGGTGATGATATTGATAACGGTTGTATTTATAAGTTTATCTCTAATGCTGCAAAAGACTTAACTAATGGAACTTTGTATGTAGCTTCTTTAGAAAAAAAGAAATGGATACCGGTTGATTATAATCAGCATTCAATTTTACAGGATAATTTTGAGAATCAATTAGAGGTTTTAACTTATTTGAGAGAGGCCTCTAAATTAATAGGTGGAACAGAGTTAGATAGACCTGAAGACATTGATATTGACCCACTAAATCAGGGAGTTTTTATTGCATTGACAAATAATTATACAAAGAATAATTTTCATGGTAGTATTTTAAAGATTGTAGAGAGGGATAATAAATATGATTCGCAAGAATTTGATTTTGAGCATTTAATCTCTGGTGGGGAAAAAACGGGTTTTTCATGTCCTGATAATTTAATTTTTGATAAGATTGGTAATTTATGGTTTACCTCTGATATTACAGGTAGTAGATTAAATACCTCGACGTATGAAAAATTTGGAAATAATGGTTTGTTTGTGTTGTTGAGAAATGGGGATCAGGCAGGTCAGATTATTCAAATTGCATCTGCTCCGGTAGAGGCTGAGTTTACTGGCCCTTGTTTTTCTCCGGATTGGAAAACGTTATTTTTAAGTGTACAGCATCCTGGTGAAAGAAGTACGTCATTAAATAATTTGACTAGTACTTGGCCTCAGAAAAAGGGCGGCCCTAAACCTTCTGTTATTACAATTACAGGAAAACTTCTTACACAGATCATGTCATAATTTTTTGATAAAAAGCATTTATAGTTTTAAAATTTAATTAGTTTTGCAACAATGTTGCATTTAAAGGTTAAAAATATTATTAAATCTAAGGGTATTTCAGCTACTAAAAATCGAGTATCTGTTTTAAAGGCGTTTCTTCAATCCAATAAAGCTATTACATTAAGTGATATTAGATTACTAATTAAAAATATTGACAGAGTAACTCTTTTTAGGATACTTCATACTTTTGAGGAAAAAAAAATTATTCATAAAATAGTTTTAAGTAATGGGGCCGTACTATATGCTTTGTGTAATGATGATTGTAGATCTAATCAGGAGGGTGGTCATGTAGATGATCATATTCATTTTTTATGCAATAAGTGTGACGAGGTGAGTTGTTTAGATATTCCTAATTTTCCTACTATTAGTGTTCCTAATTTTTCGTTTTCTAATTTAAACATTAATGCTTCAGGAATATGTGCTAGTTGTAATGAATTAAATTAAAAACTTTAATGAGATTAATTTTTACTGTATTATTTTTTTTCCAAATTTTCTCAATTTTTAGTCAGGACCAAGGCTTTGTTTTAGATAAGGATGGTATAGGGATAGAGGGGGTTAAAGTTTTTTTTGCTGATCAAAGTTTGGAGCTATATTCTAAAAATGATGGTTCTTTTATTATTCCCAAGTCTATTCCAGAAAATAGTCTTATAGAAATAAAAAAATCTGGTTACATAAGTCAAATTATACAATTTAAATCAAGTAAAAATATTGAGATAAAGTTGGAGAGCTTGCATGTGCAATTAGATGAAGTGGAAATAATTGAGTCTACTAATCAATTAGGTAATACTAAGCTTGTCAGTATAGAAAAAAAAGTATTAAATGAGTTATCTACAAGTTCTTTAGTTGAAAATATA
>Ga0163179_10003008_pt1 | contig 11562 bp, 5 predicted proteins | sample AtlANTMetagenome_FD_109643 | JGI IMG/M metagenome (GOLD analysis project Ga0163179, IMG submission 109643) | Marine eukaryotic phytoplankton communities from the Atlantic Ocean - Atlantic ANT 2 Metagenome | ecosystem: Environmental > Aquatic > Marine > Oceanic | place: North Atlantic Ocean... | reverse complement strand
CGTCCTGCTTTGGAACCAGTTGAATGTCTCGGCCGGTCGTGAAGGTGACACGATCTTCAGTCAGATTACCAAAGTAGTATTCCTTCATGTCGGGGTGCTTGTCGGCTTCCGAGATATCCACGGGAACCCAACCGCGTTCTGCATCATAGAACAGGGCCCAACAATGATATCCGCCGATTTTGCCTTCGCCGCGTTCCGGTGAAAGCGGGAAGCCGATTTCGAATCGAGCGGGGATGCCCTTGGCACGCGCCCAAGAGATAAACAGGCTATGGAAATCAGTGCAATTTCCAAAGCGGCTATCGCAAACCCACAACACATCTCCATTACCATAGCCAGGCTGTGACTTGTCATAACGTACATGGGTGTCAACCTGATCGTAGAGCCGTCGAGCTACATCGAGTGGTGCATTCCCAAAGCTGATATCCGACAAAAGATCCAATGGCTTGCCATCAATTGGTACCGTCGAATTCGGTGCCAGGTAAAGATCGCGCGTCTTTGAACTCAAGTCGCCCCCACCTTCTTGATCCAGGCCACGCACCTCATTGCGTTTGACCTGATAATTCGTCTCGAAAGCAACTTCGCCGGATCCAGGAGCCTTTGTCTCGAAATACAGAATTTTGTTTCCATGAACCGGCTCCGAAGAGATCTTCGGAGTACTGGGCAACGTTCGTTTACCAGCTTTGATCGACTGGTGTTCAGTATTCTGGGGTACCGGCAACCAAACGCGGACCTTGGCTCCCTCAGGAAGATCCTTCAAGGTGGCACCATACTGAAGATCATAGGTACGCGTTTTGGCTTTTTCTGCCGCCCGTCCCTCTTCAACCGCCAGGCCTAAACACACCAACACCGCCGCACAAGACAAAATACCTTTCATCATTTCCCCTTTAGACCGCTCATATTATCATAAGTTAAACTTATTGATCATCGACTACTCGACTTGGCATGTTAGCATCGGACAAACAACCAGGCAACTAGTCGACCGAGCACCCGGCATTGACATAAGTAGCAATTATGGATCTTCGAAAACTCAAAGTCTTCGTGGCAGCGGCCAATCGGCTCAGCTTCACCCAGGCAGGTCGCGAACTGGACATCTCCCAAGCGGCGGTGAGTCAAAACATTCGCAACCTGGAGGAGCAGCTTGGCATCACGCTATTTCGCCGCGAAGGGCGGCGTGTGCAACTTACCGATCACGGTCACCAGTTGCTTTCCATGGCGACGGAGATCCTCCGTCTTGTTGAGCGAGCGGAGCAAATCGGCAAGATCTCGACGGTCATTTCAGGTGAGTTGACGATTGCCACGAGCACGGTACCGTCTGAGCAGATCCTACCAGGCCTCTTAGCGGATTTCCGCAGACGCCATCCTCAAGTTCGAGAGTCAGTTTTGGTATCAGACAGCCGGGAAACTGCTGTGGCCGTGGAATCTGGAAAGGCCAACCTTGGCTTTATCGGCGAGGAACCAACATCACCCAATCTTCAATCCGTGGCGATTGCCGAGGATGAATTAGTGTTAGCGGTGGCCAACAGCCATGCTTTCGCTGCAACAGGTCGGGCAACACTTCGACAATTGCTGGAACAGCCGTTAATCGCACGTGAGGCAGGCTCTGGAAGCTGGCACTGCCTTAAACGAGAACTTGAAAAACATCAGCTACACACGCGTGACTTAATGATTGCCATGGAGGTGAACAGCAACGACGCCATTCGCGCGGCCGTGCAGCGGGGCATCGGAGTTGCTTTTTTCTCGAGAAGCACGCCGTTTCGTAAGCTGGGCCTAACAGCGGTGAACATTCGCGGATTTCGGCCCAAACGGCAATTATTCCTGATCTTCCATTCCGGGGTAGAATTGCCGAGTGCCGCTAACGAATTCCTGCGCTTTGTTATCGATCAGTCTCCGTTTAACACGGGCACAGCGATTGAACGTTAGCTGCGGCGTTAGTTCCGTACAGGCCTATTCCGATCAGATGTCTAAGAAGAACGATGTGCCATTTCGCTCAGGCTCACCGTCTCTCCAGACCCTAGCTAAATCAATCAATCCGTTCGATTTCACCCGGTCGCCAGGTCTTATCGAACCAGGGCTTGAGCGGACCGTAGAGTCTCAAGCAGCCGAACCATCCCTTTCCGGGAACGGTTTGTATCCAGTTTGTTTCTTTTCCCGTCCGAACTTTGGGGCCGAACCAAATCGTGGTCGAACCGTCTGCATTCTTTTGCAGATCTCGGTTTCGCTCATTATTTTTTGACGGATAGGGCTGATCCGTCTGCAGCATCGACCGTGTCTGGGGATCGTAGACAACCAACGACCAAAAATCCTTCGCAGGTACATCTCCAGGAATCGTCAACTTGTAGTTCTTGGCACCGTCAAGATATTGCCCTTTTGAGTCGGTCGCCGCGAGAGCGTATTGGGATCCGACGCCAACCATTTCCAAGACCATCGCAGGCGTGTTAACCGTTGCAATGTAGAAGAACAGCGTACGAGCATCCTTGTTGCGGCCACCCTTACCACCATCCTTGAGCCATTCGTAGCTACCACCATCGAAGGCCGTAAACCACGCACTATCTTTGCCATAAAAACCAATGGTATCTGACCGCGAACGAAATGACAGAGCCCTGGCCGTCGCATTGGCGATGGCGGCTGCATCGTCCAGGATTGCCTTCATTCGATGATCGGGCTTAAAGGGTTGCCCTTTGATAATCCCAATACTGGCCAAATCACCACGCAATTCGTCATCGATAAATTCCAACGGTTCTCTTTGAATAACGTCATTGACTTCTTCATAGAACAACGAATCGTTAGCGTGAATGGTGTTAAAGATTTTCCCTGTCCCGGAGACCACCTCAAGCTTCGGAGGATTGTCTTTTTCGGAGAGCGGATAGATCTTCAGATTATTTGTCCACATGGCAACTGCCGCATCGGTTTTGCCGTCCACCAGGAAGCCTCGCAACGGCAACCAGTTGATGTAGGAGGGACTTTTTGCCACGAAGTATCCGTCAGGAATCGGACCATCGTAGCCCGGAGGAAGAATAAGATACTTGCCACCTTTCCCGCGGTCAGGCCCGGGTGATCCCATGTCCACCACGAAACGGAAGAAGGCATCGTTGACGGTCCCGGGTCCGGCACCGGCGGGAATCTCAACAACCGTCGGTCCGTCTCGTTCCAAATCGAGCAAACCAATGGCGTAAATCGTATCCGTATTTCCAGTCAAAAACAGGGACTTCGAATCCATCAGACCGTCAAACAGAAGAATTTCGTTTGCGGCATCGACACCGACAGATTCCATCCCCAATCGCAACCCTTCGATCGAGGCCATCGGCACGAGGTTCAGAAAGACTTCGGTTGCTCGCATTCGGTCAAGATTGTCGTACACCTTCTTAACCGTTGCTTCATCCGGCAACCCATCAAAAAACTCAAACGTCCCAATGGACGTTTGCACCTTCTCGGGAGTCATAATTTGTTTCGGAATATTCGTCTTGTAGCCAGGAGTCACCTGAGCTAACGCTGGGCTAGTCAAACAAAAACCGATGACGAAGGCAAATGAAATCCGCAAATTCAACATATTGCGACCCACTAATGATTCAAAATTGGACGACAAGATGCGCACCAGCAAGGCGGCAGCATTCATGTGAACGTCAGTCGTAGAACACTGACATAGAAATGGTTATAAAAAATGCCCCCTGAACGACAAGCCCCCCTATCGTGCCCTAAGCATCAGCAGGGCATGGCCGCGTTTTTTTCCTCATCGCGGGCACGATATTGCGTTCAACGAAGACTGCTACTTGGACGACTTGCCTTTGAGATGATCGTCGAACCAATCAATCGCCAACTGCTGAGCCTCTTCTCGCTTCTCACCATAAATACCGTAGTGCTTGATCCCCTTTACCACAGCAAGTTTTTTGACACCGGTTGCACGTTGATGAGCAAGCACAGCGTGATCGTTGTTGTCAAACAATTCTTCGTTTTCGGCAATGATGAAGAGCTTGGCACATTTCTCGCATCGATCGATGTCTTCAAGAGGAGAATAAGCCATCAGTTTTTCCAACAGCGGCACCCCAGTTAACGATCCAAACTTTTCACCCGGCTTGGGGTAGTCAAGCTCCCCGCGAGTCCGCGCCGTCCCCTGCCGAAAGGTCTCTCGACGCATCAATGGATTCTGAAGCACCCAACGAGAGTCGAGAGAGGCAACCTGGCTGACCAACGCCTTCACCCGCGGATCCCGCGCGGCGGCATAGACCACATGCCCGCCTGAGAACGATGATCCCCACAGGCCAATTCGATTCTTATCACATCGAGGTTCACCCTGGACCCAGTGAATGGCATTAAGTAGATCGGTGGTTTGGTCGATGGGATCAACAACTTCCCGGACCTCCTTAACCTCCGCCACAAGTTTTCCATTGTTATCTCGGGTGGGTTGTCCCTGGACGACAAGCCGAGCGTCACTCTTACCCCAACCGCGGTAGTCAAAAGCAACGACGAGGTAGCCAGCCCTGGCAAATTCAATGGCATCGGGTCGCAGATCTTCCGCCAGCCCACCCCAACCGTGACTCATCACAATCGTTGGAAGCTTACCACCGCCCGAATCCGACGGCATAAACACCTCCGCTGACATCCGTGTCCCTTCACTCAATATATCGGCAGAACGATAGGTCACGTCAGCCGGAACTTCAAGCGTATCTGTTTCGGCACACGAAACGCCGGAAACACAACCAACAAAGAGCGTCAGCATGCTCAACCAAAAGCGATAGTACATAGTCATTCTCGATTGTATAGAATTCAGAAACTGGCTTGTCGTCGATACCGTCCAAAGCATATTACCGTAATCCACGACCATTGACCTCCATGGCAACAAATTGTTACGGCGCCGCACGCTACCTCAAGCGCTCACGATGTGAAAAGTCTTGCTGCGGTTCTCTGACATAGTCTCGGATTACCTGGCACGGTGGATTTCGGCGGCAAGTCGAACGGCCTGAAATAGACTGCCCATGTCGGCCTTGCCCTGCCAGGCGATATCCAATGCAGTTCCGTGGTCCACACTCGTTCGGATGATGGCCAATCCGAGAGTCGTATTCACGGCACAGTCAAAGGCGATCGCTTTTACAGGAATATGTCCTTGGTCATGATACATGCAAACAAACACATCCGTGGCAGCTCGTTTCGTTGCGACAAAAGCTGTATCTGCGGGAATGGGCCCTTCAACGTCGATGCCGGCACGACGAGCGGCCTCGACGGCAGGTCGGATAATGGAATCCTCTTCACCCTCCCCAAAGAGACCCGCTTCACCAGCATGGGGATTGAGTCCACAAACAACCACTTTCGGTGGCCGCCCTCGAATCCTAGAGAGAGCCTCAGCCGACAACTGAATCACATCAAGAATGCGCTCCTGGGTGAGCAAGGCTGGGACATCTGCATAACCACAGTGAACCGTGACAAACGTGCATGTTATCGCCTCTGAGTATTGCATCATGCACCAACGCTTAGATCCATCGCGTTCCGCAAAAATCTCGGTATGACCTGGGTAGTCCAGTCCTGCGAGACACAGAGCCTCCTTACTGATTGGTGCCGTAGACACCGCATCCACCGAACCATCTTGAGCGGCGTGAATGGCCGCGTCGATGTATTCATAGCTCGCCTGTCCGGTCGAGGCTGAGATGATACCCGGTTTAAATTGAGAAGGTTCAATCGCGCAAAGATCGACGACGACGGAGTCCGAATGCGATACTGTTCTCCATTGCGAAGCATCGCTTACAGGGAAGTCGAAGCGCTGGCCTGTCGCGCTCGCAGCCTCTTTTAACACCACAGCGTCGCCGAAGACAACAAGTTGGGCAATTTTACGCAATTCAGGATCATTTAAAGCGCGCACACAGAGCTCGGGCCCGACGCCCGCGGGATCCCCCATCGTCACCGCGATTCGCGGCTTTCTGCGGCTCTGCCTTACGTCAGTTGTCATGAATTCAATTTATCCGGAATAAGGGGAGACTGAATCTGAGTACCGGACAAGGCGCCCTAAAACAGCTCACTGTGATTTCCCAGGCCGAGCGACTCTTCGGTGAGTCAACGAGCGGTTTCACCGACAATTATGGTCATATTTTCGTCGACAAAAACCTCTCCGGAAAGCCCATCGTGCCTCGAACATGCCCGGATCGCAACCACTGGTGAAAGTATCTCTTGCTGGATCATGCTATGTGCGACCTAATTCAGCGCGAAAGACACCGTTACGGCAACAGCATCCGATCGAAAACGGCCAACCAGCGTGCCGCGGCCTCAAACATTCCGAATTGGTCTTTTTCTCTACTCAAACTGAGGTTAAACATATTATTGGAGAGGTTCCGATCAAAAATTGGGGCGTTTTCGCAGGACGGATACACGAATCGGCACTGATTTTGCAACTGACTTTGTTGTTGCTCAGCGATGAGATGCCCAGGACGACTGACGGAGAAAGGATGACGACCATGAAAAATCTGCCTGAGAATCACGAATCACTCGCCATGAACCAGGAGATTCGCCACCGTTTAGACGGCTGCCATTACTCCTATTACTTCAACCGTGTTCAATGGAATCTCGACGGAAATCGACTCACCGTATCGGGTGCGGTGCCGACCTACTACATGAAGCAGGTTCTGCAGACGCTGCTACGCGATCTCGATCATATCGATCAGCTGATCAACAACGTTGATGTCATTAGCTCAACGGGACTCAGCTCAGCGAACGATCAAAATATCGAAGCGTCTGGCGCAACCGCCGACGCACGCTGAGACAAAAAGCACAGAATGTGCTCTTCCGTCACATTGACGAGACCAAAAAGCTGATCCGGGCTGGTCGGCTTTATTCTGACTCACCTCTCCTCTCACAATTTCGACCATTCGAGTCGAGCTAAACGCCTAGATATTCGAGCGGTCTTCGCGGCCGCGATTTGGACCGAGTGAGTTCAGTGCCTTGGTGCTTTCATTCGAATCCTGATTACGTTCAATCACGGCAAGCGCATCGTCCCATAAATCGTCCGCTCGACTGGGATCCGCCTGAAGCGGCGTTTCAGCTTCGACGCGTGATCCATCTTCCGGCCAATCGCCGAACACTGGAGCAGCATCGCCGTCATCGAACAATTCCACCGCTCGATCAATTTCAGCGTGTCGCGGGAGATTCATTTCGCGTTGAATCTCATCGTCTCGCCAATCACCGAACACGACGTCAGTCAATTGGCGTTCGATCCACGACGCCGCCGCGCTTTTGGCCATTGTGGCGGGGAGTGGAGCGCAGAGTGCACACTGCAGACTGATCGTCTCGAACCCAGAATGTTCAACGGTGGCGGATTCGCTTGTCGTGATGACCAGTCCATTGTCGACGGGCAGAGCGTTTTGGCCTTGGACCGTGAGCACATCGCCGATCCCAAGCCCATTCCCACCCCCGACGGCTCGGAATGACACGAACGGGTCGGGCATGATCATGATGTGATCATTACCGTCAGCGCCATCCATAACCCCCGTCAACGTCGCACCGGCTGCGGCCTGGAAAAGATCGCCACTAGAACCGCCCGTCAGATTCTCGACGTCGATAAATCCAACACCCAAACCGGTCGCCGTTCCCGTATCGGCTCCGGTTACCACGAATGTGCTGGCGATATCATCGGCAATCAGCGTGTCTTCGTCTCCGCTACCATCAACGCTTCCACTGAGCGTACCGCCATTGAGTTGGAACGTATCGCCCAGGGCACCGCCCGTCAGGTTTTCGACGCCCGTGAATCCAACTCCCAAGCCGGTAGCTGTTCCCGAATCCTCTCCAGTCACCACAAAGATATTGACAAGGTCATCGCCGATCAGCGTGTCGATTCCGTCATCACCATCGATACTGCCACTGAGCGTACCGCTGTTCAATTCAAATGTGTCGCCCAGAACGCCGCCTGTCAGGTTTTCGACGTCGGTAAATCCACCGCCTAATCCCGTGGCGGTTCCCGTGTCCAGTCCGTTCACCACGAAGCTGTTGGCAACATTATCACCGACCAAAACATCACTGTTGCCACCCCCATCAATGACTCCGCTGATCGAACCGCCACTCAACTGGAACGTATCGATCTGGCCACCACCCTTCAGGTATTCAACATCGGTGAATCCAACGCCCAAACCCGTGGCGGTTCCCGTGTCCAATCCGGTCACAACGAAGGCGCTCGCAACATTATCCCCCTGTAGCCGATCGTTATTACCAGCACCGTCGATGTTGCCGCTGAGCGTACCGCCATTCAAGCGGAAGGTGTCGATCAGCGAGTTACCCGTCAGGTTTTCGATGCTTATAAATCCGCCCCCTACACCGGTGGCAGTTCCGGAATTTAGTCCGGTGAGTACAAAGATGCTCGACACATCATCACCGAACAGTGTGTCGCTGCCATCGTCGCCATCGATGTTTCCGCTGAGCGTACCACCGTCTAATTGGAACGTATCGTTGAGCGCTCCCCCAGAAAGGTTCTCGACGCTCGCAAATCCAACGCCCAGACCAGTGGCTGTTCCCGTATCGAGCGAGGTAACGACAAAGCTATTGGAAACATCATCACCGATCAGGAAATCATTGTTGCCGCCGCCATCGACACTACCGCCGAGCTTCCCGCCGCTTAATTGGAATGTATCAACCAGCAGACCGCCGATCAGGTTCTCGATGTCAGCGAATCCACTACCCACACCGGTGACGGTTCCTGAATTCAGTCCGGTTACCAAAAAGCTATTGGCAACATCATCGCCGATCAGCCTGTCACTACTCCCACCTCCGTCAATGCTTCCACTGAGGATGCCGCCGTTCAATTGGAATGTGTCCGCCAAATCACCCCCGGTCAGGTTTTCGACGTTGGTGAATCCGATGCCGACTCCGGTCGCAGTTCCCGTATCTAATCCAGTGAGAACAAAGGTCGTGCTAACATCATCGCCGATGAGCAAGTCATTCTGAGCGCCTCCGTCGATATTGCCACTCAATGTTCCGCCATTCATTTGGAAGCTATCAACCAGGGCACCACCTGTCAGATTCTCGATGTTCGTGAATCCAGCCCCCACGCCAGTAGCGGAGCCCGCATTTAGGCCGGTGACCACAAAACTGTTTGCGACATCATCGCCCCGCAGCTTATCACTATCATCACCACCGTCGATACTGCCGCTGATCGTACCGCCCACAAGCGAAAAGACATCCTGCCCCGTTCCGCCCACAAGATTTGGAACGCGTTCAAACGCGTTGATTACACCAACAATATGCCCTGAATCTATTCCGGTAATGTTCCAAAGGTTGTTGTTCGCCGCGAGTACCATCTCATCGTCGCCAAGACCTCCATCCGCGAGACCGGTGAGTTGCCCGAGCGGTCCGACATTGAACGTGTCAACGTCATCTCCGCCCAACAGATTCTCAATACTGGCAAAGAGACCGACGAGACCAGGAATATCTCCAGAGTTCGTTCCCGTGATGTTGTAGACCGTTTGGCCCAGGAGCGTATCGATTCCCAAGCCGCCATTCAGCATGCCATCAATGCCGTGTCCTGACCGTAGATTAACCACATCATCACCGTCTCCACTGGAGACATTGCCGGTAATGCGGCCGTCTGCTTCCAAGATAAAGGTATCGACGTCGCTGCCACCAATCAAGTTCGCAACATCTCGGAAGTAGACGCCATTAATCGTCCCTTCGTTTTCTCCCGTGATAATCCACGTGTTAGGTGTGTCAGCGGCGATCAGCGTGTTGTCTCCCGATCCTCCCAAGAGCCTTTCAATATGATTTGTGTCGGTGCCCAGGTGGTTGGCGGTGTTGATACCATCAGTGGCTGTGATGAAGTTTGTACCGACAGTGAACGTCAGGTCATCGTTTACAGCCTGGAAGTCCATCGTATCTTCGCCAGCGTCAGGCCCTTCCACGACTTCATCGATTCCCCAATCTTCTTCGAACACGAATTGATCGTCTTCGGTACCACCAACCAGTTCGTCACTGCCGCGTTTCCCATTAATGATGTCGACGCCTGGGCCGCCGACCAGCAAATTAGAAACATCATTTCCTGTCAGTTCATCATCGTTGGTTCCGCCAATAATATTCTCGAACAGATCCGGAACGACCGATTCAACCGTCCGGCCACCATATTCAGCCACCTGGTCGGCGGTCCAACCGGGCTGTCCACCACCGGACAGATCGGCGATCACTGAGACATTGATATTGCTGAAGTCGAGAGTATCGATACCGATTGTTTCCACGATCGTGTCTTCATCGTCTTCATTACCCAGGACAAATCGATAGACATCATCGCCAGCGCCACCCTGCATGAAGTCCGAACCAAATCCACCGTCAAAGAGATTGTCACCATCGTTTCCAATCAGGAAGTCGTCGGCTGCTCCACCGATTAATTCCTCAAAGTACTGATGCTGTACAAACTTATCGGTGACCAGAATGTGAGAAGCGCTGGTTGGTGCATTCGTATCCGGATCAACTCGGAAGTGTTCAGCAATCTGATGAGGAACTGCCCATGGCGGCGTACCCGAGAGGTCAACAATCACCGGCTCATTCGGACCCAACGCACTGAAGTTCAATTGATCGTGCAGACCCTGGTCAGTGGGTTCTTCTGTACCGGCATCGGCCAATTCGATCACCGTATCAACCTCGTTCCCTTCGTCTATTTCTGGAGCTGGGAAGAAGTAATACGTGTCATCTGCCAACTGGCCTGCAATCGTGTCATTGCCTTCGTAGCCATACAGATGGTCATCGCCACCAATATGCACGATACAAGGATCATCGACTGTATTATCACCGAACAGTTCGTCGTCTTCTTCCGTGCCATAGATCCAATCATCACCATCATACAGTGGGGTCTTCTGCGAGTTCCCAAAGTTCACGCTGCCGATCCCCTGACCGCTGCCAACAATCGTCACCTCATGAAAACCTGACTCAGGAAATGTCGGATAATAGCCTTCAGGAAGTACCTCACGGACGATGTGAGTTCCCTGAGGCACACCTTGGATCACGTAGCTGCCACCCTCTCCCGTGACTGCTGAAGGCTCACCCTCGTCAAATTCGCCATTCCCATTGAGATCGACGTAGATCGTGACACCGGCCAGTCCCGGATCCAGATTGGGCTCATACTTGCCATCGCACTTCGTATCATCAAACTTGAGTCCTCGAATCTGCCCAGGTCGTACGTTGCCGAAGTCGAGTCCGCCAATCGTCTCTCCAGGCTTGAGGTTAACGGTATATCCGCCACTCGCACCACGCAGGAAGACTGTGACATAGCCATCACTTACACTGGCCTGGTCAAAATAACGAGTACTGGCGAAGGCAACGTCGTCAATACCGTCCCCGTTCAGGTCGCCACTGACAGCCGACTCTGCCGGCATGGTTGTATTGAGTTGCAAGCGTTCCGCCATCGGAGTCTCAACGTCGCCGAGGAACACATGCATGGAGTTAAAACCGCCTTCGGCGACAATCAAATCCGGAATCTCATCGTCATTTAAATCGCCAGAGGTGAGCTGTCGCGGTAATTCCATACCCGTCAGCTCGATCGGATCGGCAAAGGTGGGCCCAAAGACGCCACCCTCGCTCATGAGCACACTCACTTGAGCAAGTGACGGG
>Ga0163179_10003006_pt1 | contig 11564 bp, 7 predicted proteins | sample AtlANTMetagenome_FD_109643 | JGI IMG/M metagenome (GOLD analysis project Ga0163179, IMG submission 109643) | Marine eukaryotic phytoplankton communities from the Atlantic Ocean - Atlantic ANT 2 Metagenome | ecosystem: Environmental > Aquatic > Marine > Oceanic | place: North Atlantic Ocean... | reverse complement strand
TTATCTAAATTTTGATGGTAGTAACGATGAGATAGATGTAGGATCACTCGGCACAAGCGGAGAATTTTCTGAATCTACTATTTCTATATGGCTTCAAAAAGGTTCTCAGGCATCTAATTATGGGAATCCTTTTGATTGTAATTATGGCGCAACAGATTACAACAAGGGACCGAGAATGGAGGTTGATATCGGGGGAAGTATTGTTCGTGTATATATGGGTGCAGATGATGGAAATTACACTAGTATCTCTTTTGGTAGCCTATCTAATGATGTGTGGTACAATCTTGTATTGACAGTTAGTCCCAACGGCACTGGTCAAGATCTTAAGGCTTACACAGACGGGGCTTTAATTACCAGTTCAACATCTTCTTCAACCTATGTTTGGGACGGCGATATGGCAGATTTGTATTTAGGGGTAGGATTTAGTTCAGCCCGTCATTTTACAGGAAAAATAGCTGCTTTTCAGATTTATAACAAAACCTTAACAGCTACTCAAATTAAAACAAACTTTAACGCACATAGAAGGAGGTTCGGAGTATAATGGCTTTTCATAATAACCCAAGAATAGTTACAAGAGGTCTTATATTTTGCGCCGACGCAAATGATGGGCACAACGCGTCCGGTTCAGATGGGGACAATGGCATGGTGAACTTAGTCACTAATACTACAAATGCTCGAAACGGCACCCCGGTAGTCGCAACTTTAGGTGGAGCAAAATGTTTTCATTTCGCTACAGCAAGTAATGGCCATTATTATGAAACTGACATGATTCCTACAGCTGACCAACCTGCTAAAAATGCTACAGTTGAAATGTGGATATACCCTCAAACTTCTTCTACTGGCACAGAGAGAGGTACTTTACTAAGATTAAACGGTAACCAATCCTTATATCATAGTTGGAACAAAAGTAACACAAAACTTAGTAATTATTGGTATCAGCATGGCGATGTTGGTTCTGCTGGTTATCACGAGACTGGGGCAGCGATGGCCTTAGACCAATGGCATCATACAGCAGCAGTATGGAACTATGATGATGAAAAATGCTATCAATATGTAAATATGACTAAAACTTCTGCTTCAACTCAAGGTGATGTAGCTAGCGGCGGATATCCAGAGATCGGTTTCGAATCAGGTGATCGGCAGTACTATGGCGGTATAGCTTTTTGCAGAGTTTACAATGTGGCGCTATCTGATGACGAAATAAGACAAAACTATAACGCTCATAAAGGTAGATTTGGTTTTTAATTAATACTAGCCAAACACCCTTATTTTAGTGTAATATTCTCCTAGATGGCTAGCAGTTACAATTTTTCCGTTAAACAAGGGTCTGAATTAAATACAAGGCTCACAATAACTAATGATAGTACCCCTGTAAATCTTAGTGGTTATTCTGTCAGAGGTGTTGTAAAGCATAAGTATGGCGATTCTAACGCTTTAATAGACCTAAGCCCTACCATTGTTACAGGTACTGAGGGTGCCTTATACCCAAGTGGTTACGTAGATATTTATCTTAGTGGTTCTCAAACAGCCGCTCTGCCTGTCGCAGAGGCTGTTTATGATATTGAAAGATATGTCACTGGTTCTGAGGGCGAAGAGACAGCTGTGATAAAGATGCTGAACGGTAAATTTACTATTGGTCCTGAAGTAACCACTTAAATATGGCTCAAGATGAAGTAACAGTTAATCTGCAGGGAAATGACGTAACTGCTACCGCGGTGAACGTTAGTGCGTCTACTATTCCAACCTCTAGTGTTAATTTTGTTGGAGCTCAAGGACCTTCTGGCACTTCAGGAACCTCTGGTTCATCTGGAACTTCTGGTTCTTCGGGTTCATCTGGCTCTAGTGGTACTTCAGGTTCATCTGGAACTTCTGGTTCTTCAGGTTCATCTGGATCTAGTGGCACTTCAGGTTCGTCTGGTACTTCAGGTTCGTCTGGTACTTCAGGTTCATCTGGTTCTTCTGGCAGCTCTGGTTCTTCTGGATCATCTGGGTCTAGTGGCACTTCAGGTTCTTCTGGCACTTCAGGCAGCTCTGGAACATCAGGCAGCTCTGGTAACTCTGGTAGTTCAGGTACATCAGGCAGTTCTGGCACTTCAGGTTCATCAGGTACTTCTGGCACTTCAGGGTCCAGTGGTACATCTGGCTCTAGTGGTAGTTCAGGGTCTAGTGGTACATCGGGTAGAGACGGTAACTTTGGCGGAGCCTCATTTAAATATGATTTTGAATTAGATAATATAGCTAATAGCGATCCCGGATCTGGAAATATTAAATTTAACTCTTCTATATCTAGTGGTACTAGTAATGCGACAGCTATTTATTTAGATGATAGTGATAAAGATGGTTCTGATATACAATCCTTTTTAAGAACAGTTGATGATTCAAACTCTACAATAAAAGGACATGTAAAGATAACAAAAAGATTTGATACAAGTAAATTTATTTTATTTACTATTAGTTCTGCAGTAGAGAAGACAGGTTATCATTCTATAAATGTTTCTGCTGTTTCGCAAAGTTCTTCTAGTCCTTTTGCTACAAGTGATGAACTAGTTGTAACTTTTGCCAGAACAGGTAATACTGGCGATGCAGGTACATCTGGAAATTCAGGGAGCTCCGGTTCTTCTGGAAGTTCAGGTTCTAGTGGTAACGCTGGCAGTTCAGGTACTTCAGGTAGTTCTGGTACTTCAGGTAGTTCTGGTAGCTCTGGTAGTTCTGGGTCTAGTGGGAGCTCAGGTTCTTCAGGTACATCTGGTAGCTCTGGAACATCTGGAAGCTCTGGATCTTCTGGGTCTTCAGGTAGCTCAGGGTCTTCCGGTACATCTGGTTCTTCCGGTACATCAGGATCTAGTGGAAACTCTTTTTCTGTTAGTAATGATGGAAACAATAAAGTTATAACATCTGATGGAGATGGTACTTTCACAGCAGAATCAAATTTAACATTTGACGGTACTACTGTAAACATTAAAAACGACTTAACTGTTTCTGGAAATTTAAGTGTTTCTGGCAATTTTACCCTTGGAGATGCAACTACAGACACAATAACTACAAAGGGAGACCTACATGTAGAAGATGACGCTTTCTTTGGTGACGACGTCACAATAACTGGAGACCTTACGACTAAAAGTATAACCCCTACTACTAGTGGGGAATATGACTTAGGCTCTTCTACTTTGTACTGGGGTAATATATACGCTAAGACTGGAAATTTTGATGCAAGCACTATAATCCTTGGAGATTCAGGAGCTGAAATATCTGTAAATTCAGATGGAAACATACAAACTAAAAGCAATGCAGGAGTAGTCGTAGAAGCTGGAGGTTTAAATACTAATTCCACTGCTCCCGGTAGCTTTATCGTAGAAAATGATATTCATGTAAGCGGAGGCGCTATAATTGGTGGAGAAGCTACTATAAGTGGTAATGCTGTAATTAGTGGATCAGAAATATATTTTAGCTCTATCCCTACGCAGTCTTCTATGACTGGAGTTCTCGCTGTTACTGACGATGGTAGACTTTACAAAAGTCATCATGCTGCATCTAGTGGTACTTCTGGATCTTCTGGAAGTTCAGGAAGCTCAGGAAGTTCTGGCAATACAGGTGCTACAGGAACTTCTGGCTCTAGTGGTACTTCTGGCTCTAGTGGTACATCTGGTAGTTCCGGCACCTCAGGTAGCTCTGGTACTTCAGGTAGTTCGGGTTCATCTGGAAATTCTGGTAGTAGTGGGTCTTCTGGTTCTAGTGGTAGTTCCGGTTCTAGTGGTAGTTCTGGATCATCTGGTACTTCAGGTAGTTCTGGTACTTCAGGTAGTTCTGGTAGCTCTGGTAGTTCTGGATCTAGTGGAAGCTCAGGTTCTTCAGGTACGTCAGGCAGCTCTGGAACATCTGGAAGCTCTGGATCTTCTGGGTCTTCAGGTAGCTCAGGGTCTTCCGGTACGTCTGGTTCTTCTGGTACTTCTGGTTCTTCTGGTTCTTCTGGAAGCTCTGGGTCTAGCGGAAGCTCCGGTTCTTCAGGTACGTCCGGTAGCTCTGGAACATCTGGAAGCTCTGGAACTTCTGGGTCTTCAGGTAGCTCTGGTAATACGGGTGCTACAGGAACTTCTGGTTCTAGTGGTACTTCTGGTTCTAGTGGTACTTCTGGTTCTAGTGGTAGCTCTGGCTCTAGCGGAAGCTCTGGTTCTTCTGGTACGTCTGGTAGTTCTGGAACATCTGGAAGCTCAGGGTCATCTGGGAATTCTGGATCTTCTGGTAGTTCAGGTAGTTCAGGATCTTCTGGTAGTTCTGGATCTTCAGGGACATCAGGTAGCTCAGGAACTTCAGGAAGTTCTGGGACTTCTGGTTCTAGTGGTACATCTGGCTCTAGCGGTAGTTCTGGCTCTAGCGGTAGTTCTGGATCATCTGGTACTTCAGGTAGCTCTGGTACTTCAGGTAGCTCTGGTAGTTCTGGTAACTCTGGTAGTAGTGGGTCTTCTGGGTCAAGTGGTAGCTCCGGTAGTAGTGGTTCTAGTGGAACTTCCGGTTCCTCTGGAACTTCAGGGTCTAGTGGCAGTTCTGGTTCTAGTGGTAGTTCTGGCTCTTCAGGTACATCTGGCAGTTCAGGTACTTCTGGAAGCTCCGGTTCTTCTGGAAGCTCCGGTTCTTCTGGCAGCTCTGGTTCAAGTGGGCAAGACGGAAACTTTGGTGGCGCATCTTTTCAATACGAATTTAAAAACTCAACTGTTGAAGAAGATCCTACAAACGGCAGGGTAAGACTTAATAATTTTTCTACTCAAACTAGTGCCACCGAAATATATATTGATGATAATGACAATTTAGGTAATGACGATATTTCTACATACCTTGAGACTATTGACGATTCTACCTCTACAATAAAAGGGCACGTAAAAATAAGCGTTAAACATGAGCCAGAAAAGTTCTTGCTCTTTACCATTAGCGGACTAACGAATAACAATTCCGGAGAGTGGTATACTATTGATGTTGCTAATGTTTCTAGCTCAGCTTCTAGCCCAATTAACCACAATGATATAGTTATCATGACATTCGCCCGTACTGGCGATAAAGGTGACACTGGCGCATCGGGAACTTCTGGCAACTCTGGTAGTAGTGGCTCTTCTGGGTCAAGTGGTAGCTCTGGTAGTAGTGGTAGCTCTGGATCATCTGGTACTTCAGGTAGTTCTGGTACTTCAGGTAGTTCTGGTAGCTCTGGATCTAGTGGAAGCTCAGGTTCTTCAGGTACATCTGGTAGCTCTGGAACATCTGGAAGCTCTGGATCGTCTGGTTCATCTGGGTCTTCTGGGTCTTCTGGAAATTCTGGATCTTCTGGAAGCTCTGGATCATCTGGTACCTCTGGTTCTAGTGGTACATCGGGATCTTCTGGATCATCTGGGTCTTCCGGAAACTCCGGATCATCTGGTTCGTCTGGTTCATCTGGTTCATCTGGTTCGTCTGGATCATCTGGTACTTCAGGCAGTAGTGGAACTTCTGGCTCTTCAGGCTCTAGTGGTAACTCTGGTAGCTCTGGTAGTAGTGGCTCTTCTGGCTCTAGTGGTAGTTCCGGTTCTAGTGGTAGCTCTGGTAATACTGGCGCATCGGGAACCTCTGGCAATAGTGGGTCTAGTGGTAGTTCAGGTTCGTCTGGTTACGGTTTCTCTCAAGGTTATAATTTACCAACCGTCGCTAATAGTGCCGAGTGGCATAGATTAGGTACTTGGACTACAGCAAATAGTGGTCGTAACTTACTAATTAGATTAATTGCGGGTTCAGGTTATAATGCTGCATCTACCCAAAACCAAGTAACAGAGCTTCATATTAGGACTTCTAATGGTAGCTCGACACAAAGCGGAACAGCGGGCAGCGTTCATTTCTCGGCCAACGCAGTAAGAAACGTTAAATTAGGCACAGAGACTACAGCTCCTACAAAATTCAGAATTATACAAAACAGTGTCACTAGCTTTACTATTTGGGCAGACATGGACACCTTTACTGGAACTGGTAGTAACTATGTAGTACAAGTAAGTGAGTCTGACACTTGGACAGATCAGTCTGACACTGCTCAATCTTCTGCCCCAACTGACACCAACTATTTAGATGTTACTCCCGGAGTAGAGGGCTCTTCTGGTAGTAGTGGAAGCTCTGGTTCATCTGGCTCTTCTGGATCATCTGGTACCTCTGGTTCATCTGGTTCATCTGGTAACTCTGGTTCATCTGGATCATCTGGGTCTTCTGGTAGTTCAGGTAATAACGGAAACAACGGTAATAATGGAACCTCTGGCAATTCTGGTTCTTCTGGGTCGTCTGGTTCTTCTGGTAACTCTGGATCTTCTGGTAACTCTGGATCATCTGGTTCATCCGGTTCTTCTGGTTCGTCTGGGTCTTCCGGAAACTCTGGTTCTTCTGGAAATTCTGGCTCGTCTGGGTCGTCTGGATCTTCAGGAAACTCTGGTTCGTCTGGTTCGTCTGGTTCATCTGGTTCCTCTGGGTCTTCCGGAAACTCTGGGTCTTCCGGAAACTCTGGTTCGTCTGGTTCGTCTGGTTCATCTGGTAGCTCAGGTTTGCTAAGTTTAAGTGGGAGTACTGACAATGGCATCATAACTTTAAACAGTTCTGCTCCAAATGGTACCGTTGAGTCTAATGTAGTAATCAGTGGCAATCGCATAGGAGTTGGGGTTACTGGGCCAGAAGGAGATTTACATATAGAGAATGGTGGTAGCGGTATATTGGTAAATGATCAAGTTGATAGTACTGATAACGTGTTTAGTGTTTTTGGATCTAACGGTACTCTATTTTCTGTTGATGACGACTTAAGTGACAGTCTTATGTCGGCTAACAATGCCGCTGGCCTGCCTGTACTAGAAGCCTTTGCTGATAATAGAGTTGTTATGGGTCAATTCGGCCAAGACACTCTTGTAGTTAGTGGTGATAGAGTTTATTTTGGTGCTGTGCCCACTCAGTCTTCTATGACTGGAGTCTTAGCTGTAGCGGATGACGGTAGGGTCTACAAGTCTCATCATGCGGCTTCCTCAGGTAGCTCTGGATCTTCTGGGTCGTCTGGTTCTTCTGGGTCGTCTGGTTCTTCTGGTAACTCTGGCTCGTCTGGCTCGTCTGGGTCGTCTGGTTCTTCTGGTAACTCTGGGTCTTCAGGAAACTCTGGCTCGTCTGGGTCGTCTGGTTCATCCGGTAGTTCAGGTAATAACGGTAACAATGGTAACAACGGCAATAATGGTTCATCTGGATCTTCTGGGTCGTCTGGTTCTTCTGGTAACTCTGGGTCTTCAGGAAACTCTGGCTCGTCTGGCTCGTCTGGTTCTTCTGGTAACTCTGGGTCTTCAGGAAACTCTGGCTCGTCTGGATCATCTGGTTCATCCGGTAGTTCAGGTAATAACGGCAACAATGGTAACAACGGTAATAACGGAACCTCTGGTAACTCTGGTTCTTCCGGAAGCTCTGGTTCATCTGGAAATAATGCAGGTATAACCACGTTCTCTAACTCAACTAATGATTACGTTCTTACTGCTGTAAGCTCTAGTCAGATACAAGGTGAGTCTAACTTAAGGTTTGACGGTACAGATTTGAAAAATAATGGTGATTATATTCTAGCATCTTCTATGACGAGTAAGTGGGGCATTGAGTATGATTCAACATCAGATGATTTAGTTTTTAACTTCGTAGGATAGTATAATATAATATGAGTTGTGAAGGTTGTCAAGAAAAAAATATAATAATAGTTTTAGAAGTAAGTGATGGTTCTAAATCTATACAAATTTTTGATGATAATGGAAGCCCAGAGCATTATGATTATTCTGACTCAAAACTAAACGAGTTACAAACCCAAAACCCAACATATGAGACATGCTCTCATTTTCTTGATTTAGCTTTATGAATATAATGAAGTCAGGCTTTTCTTCTTCGAAGTTGTCCGAAAGGCCAACTTCAGATGGTATACCGGGCGTAAGTGATGGTCATCGTAGGTGGTTTGTTGACGACTTCTATGAAACTGTTGCTAATGTATATGGCGGCGCTAATAATTTATTCGGGGCTTTTGGAGGCGCAGAAACAAATGATAACAATGCCATGCAATCTATGTTTAATCATAATAATGATGGAAGTTTTTCTTTGGGAAGCGGATCAAATGATACAGCGATAATAACAACAGATCCATATGAAGGAGACTATCATTTTGCGATACAAGGACCTCTATCTTACGTAGGTAACTTAGACGTTGAAGTTAACTGGCTTCATAAATATTTCATGGAGGGTTACGCCAAGTCTGTAGGCGCAGTTCAAAGTAAGCTATATATGGGTTTTTATTGTCGTGATGCAGATGGCAATTTTATTGATTTAAGGAATTGTGGAGGAGTAAGTAATACAACTTTATCTCAAGACTTAGAAGATGGTGATACTTACGCTTACGTGACTGATGCTAGTGTTTTTAGCGCTACTAGTGATACGTATTATTTTAGAAATTTGTTATTCTTTCCTCCAAACCATGCTAAATATTTCAGGCCTTGGTGGCATACTAGAATAGGCTATGGTAGCCCGACAATGTATTACAGCGAAAGAGATACAAGTAATAATAGGTTGAGGCTTTCTACAAGCGCCAATACAGATGGCAGCGGAGACACAACTTGGAGTGGAGGTTTCATACCTGCGGGAACACCTGTTGGCAGGGGCGTAGCGGGAGGAACATATAACTATTGTATCAGTGGTGGCGGTACGATTTCTACCTCTTGGGCTCAACTTGATCAAACGGTAAATGGAAACGGATACCCTAGTCGTAACTCTAGTTGTACTTTTAGGCAAGGTACTAAATACATAAGATCTATGACTTTAAATAACTATGGTCAAACTTCTACAAGCGCTTTGTATATAGATAATTGGCGCTTTATTAATTTAACCGATCCCGGACAGAGCTCTCCCGGAGAATATAGCAGCTATTCAAAAGCTGTTAATAATATACAAGGGACTAGGCTCACTAAACAAGGAGCTTTGCACACAAACGATTTAAACGAAATAGTTATACCGGGCCATGGAGGAGTATTTAGTTATGGCAATAGCATATATAAAAGCAGCAATTTAAAATTAGAAATAGACCCAGAGGACCCAACATGCAGGGGCAGCTTGGCAAGTGATTCTGGGGGCGGAATTAAAATAGCTTCAGGAACTACATCTTATTTAGTTGACTTATCTGGCAACGGTAACAACATGGAACTATATGGAAATCCTTATATGGGATTTGGCACAACTAAGCAAGATGGCACAGGTGATCATGCTTTTAGAAACTCTTTAAGTTATACAGGTTATTATACTTTTGGTATATGGATGAAAATCCCTAGTGGCCAAGACAATAACGGCAAGTACTGGTTTGCAGAAGCTAGTAGGACTGCGTCTGGTTGTTGGACGACTGCTTCTTATATAGGTAATGGCAGCGGTAGTGATGATATAGTTATACATAGAACATACGATAATAGTGGGGCAGGTACAGAGACAGTTCAATCTACTTCAGCTATAAACGACGGAGTATGGCATTATGTTACTGTTGTGATGAATAAAGATCAAGCAAGCCTTAGGCTGTACTTTGACGGAAGATTAGAAGACGAAGAAGCTGGTGTTTTTAATGACGGCAACTATGCTTCTTTGATGGTCGGTGGCACTATTGGCTGTTTAGGAACTACGTCAATGGTAGGTCAAATAGGTCCTTATCACATGTACACAAACGAAGCTTTGACAGACGATCAAGTATATCATAACTATAATTATTTTTGGGAGAGTAGATATAGGTGGTTGAGCGACAGCACAGTGGGCGCAGCTATAAACGCGACTAATAATAGTATAAGTTATTAAAATGGAAATACAACTAATAAGTGGGCAATATCATATAATAGAATCAGGAATAAGTTTATTTGATTCTTCTAATAAAGTATCTAGTGAACATATGCTTGCTTGGATGGTTTCAGGTGAAGATGCAGTTGTGGATTGTGTTTTTGGTTGTGATGAAAATGGTAATAAAATAGATCCAACAAGCTTACCTTTAAAATATAATGTCGAATAAAGTAGCAGCAATAGGTAGAGACGGAAGGTTTATGGTGAACGCTCAGCATACAACACCTTCTACTACTCAATATGCTCGAAACTATATATCAGAAGGCGTTCCTGTGACAGATGGTTTAAAAGTTTGGCTTGATGCAGATGACTGGGCAAGCTATCCGGGCACTAAAACTTTATTTGGCGACTGGACTGACTACGGTAGTAATCAAGCTCATTATAAAACTCTAGGCGCTGATGGTGTTTTACTTTTAGGTTCTAGTACTGGTTGGATAGGTCGTTTTGTAGTGACTACTACTGGAACAGGAAATCATACTTTAGTGTTTGATTATTGGTCTGATAGCAGCTCTTCCTCTTTTGTTTTAAATAACGACGGCATAATGGATAATGAGTGGAGCGAAACATTGACAGCTGAAACATATAGAAAAACTTACATAGAAACTGTTAATTGTACATCAACTGGTGAAATAAGAATGTATATTAGAAACAATACATCTGGTAAGAATGTTTATATTGATAATGTTAGGTTTTATAAAGATGATACTACATGGTATGATTTAAGTGGAAATGGTAATCACGGCACTCTTACTAATGGACCAACTCATACTATACCTCTTGCGGCGCACCCCACTAAAGGTATTACTCTTGACGGAAGCGACGATTGGATAAGTAATACTAGTCTAGATGGAGGAGATACTAGTTTTACTATAGAGTTATGGGTTTATCATAATGGTACTGACCAAAATGCTTCTTATGGTATATACAGCGGAGGCAGGGATCAAGGCCCACTAATATATAATCACGGCTCAGGAATGGGAACTGGTCACTATTTTCCGAGTAGTCCGGGGGGTTCTTACCCCGGTGGTAATAGCGCTTCTACAGTGAATGGAGATTGGACGCAAATAGTACATAATTACTACAATACTCATAGCAGCTCTTCTAACCTATATAAGTCTTATAAAAATGGTGTTCATGTAGGTTCAAGCACTATTGACTTTCATGACAGTGGGCACGGAAGGGGTACTGATGGTTATGCTCTTGGTTCATATAGCACTGGCAACAATGTCTACAAAGGCTCTTATGGTATATTTAAATACTACAATAGAAACCTTTCTGATGCAGAAGTAATGCAAAATTTTAATTCAGAAAGAAATAGATTTGGGAAATAGTGTAATATTTATGTAGGAAAATGGCACAACTCAAGTCAACAACAGTATATGGGAAATTAGCTATAAGAGGTACAGATACCGATAATAGCTTAGATACGTATATTGTTGTAGATTCTAGCGGGGAGTGGCATAAACGAAGCCGCGGGAGTAGCGGTTCTTCTGGTAGTTCTGGTAATAGTGGTAGTTCTGGTTCTAGTGGTTCTTCTGGAAATTCTGGCAACTCAGGAACATCTGGAAACACAGGTAACTCTGGCAATAGCGGAAACACTGGAAACTCAGGTAACTCTGGCAATAGCGGAACTTCAGGTACTTCTGGCTCTAGTGGCTCTAGTGGTTCTTCTGGAAACTCTGGTAACTCTGGCA
>Ga0163179_10003005_pt1 | contig 11565 bp, 8 predicted proteins | sample AtlANTMetagenome_FD_109643 | JGI IMG/M metagenome (GOLD analysis project Ga0163179, IMG submission 109643) | Marine eukaryotic phytoplankton communities from the Atlantic Ocean - Atlantic ANT 2 Metagenome | ecosystem: Environmental > Aquatic > Marine > Oceanic | place: North Atlantic Ocean... | reverse complement strand
GGAGATTGCCGTGGCCATGGAGAAGTGGCAGGACGCCCAGAAGGACAAAGCTGATGCACGGCGTGGCGCCATGATTCGATTGCGGCCTCGGTATGTGCAAGCGCTCAAAGAAATGCGGGGAGGGGACTTCTACTCCGATGCGAATGGCACCCTCCGCCTCTCTTTTGGTCATGTGCAGGGGTACAAACCGCAAGAGGCGGTGACCTATGATTCGCATACGTCATTGGCCGGCTTGTTGGCAAAAGAAGGATCTGGTGAGTTTACGTTGGATGCCGGTTTGGCCAAGGTGGCCTTGGCGATGTCGGAAGACGCTCAAGCTGCGGTTCCAGTCAACTTCTTGAGTACCCTCGACAATACAGGAGGCAACTCGGGCTCACCTACTTTGAATGCGAACGGTGAGATGGTGGGATGGGTATTTGACCGCAACTGGGAGGCGGTTGCTGCAGACTGGGTGTTTGCACCAGAACTGACGCGAACCATTCATGCGGATGTGCGCTATGCGGCTTGGCTATTGAAAGAAGTTGAGGGCGCAGACGCACTTCTGAAGGAGCTTGGTCTTTCTTCTAAAGGGGATTGACGCCGGCCTGGATTGGCGTCATAAATAAGGCGTCTTGGAGGACGTAAGATGCAAATGAAAACTGGTTTTTCAGCCCTCATTGCTCTGTTGGGCACAACAGGTTGTTTCGCTACGAAGATGTCCCAAACCGCGGAGACGCTGGGTGAGGGGCGGAGTGAATTGGCTCTGTCGTTCAACACAACCCAGTTTACGAATCTGGATGCAGGAGGTGACGTTGATTTTTCGGGCACAGTCGTGCCCAATCTCGTGCCAAATGTTCACTACGCAGTCGGCATTAATGACAACGCGGACTTCTATGGAAATCTGAATCCGGTAGGCCTCGCCACCGAGTTTGGTGTGAAGTATGGCGTGTTTCGCACAGAGAAAAGCAGCTTGGCTCTGGCTCCGATGATTGGTTGGTCGCCGATGGGAGCGCTGGCCGCGACGCGTTTCTCGCTTCCGGTGTTGTTTACCCAGCGCATTTCCTCGTCAACGGCTCTGACCCTGATGGGTGAGGGCTTGTATCGACGCCGTGGCCAGGTCTCCAATTGGAGTGAAGTGGCTGACTCCTTTGTCGGGGACACCATGGGTGTGGGTGGTGGAATCGGCTTAGAGTTGAAGGGTCGTGCATTTGTGGTGCGTCCCGGATTGAGCTTCACCTACTATTCCACCGATTTTAGCGGTGCGGATGATTCGGTGAATGCCACCTTGGGACAGCTTGGAGTCACTATCGGTCGCCGTTCAGGTCATGTAGAAGAACAGCTCGACCGCATGGAGAAAAAGATCGACGACTTGGGTAAGTAAAGAAAAGCCAAGGATGCCCAACGGCAAGGGGGACCGCCTCACCGTTGGGCTCGACATGTGCACGGACATCTAGTGTGCGTAGATGTTGGTGTGCAACAGGTCGCCATGTGCGTCATAGGTGTGAAAGGTTGTGCCTTGTTCGGCAGCAAGTCGTCCCTTGGAGCCATGAGTCGAGGTGACCGCCTCTTCTTTCCCCGCAAGGCTACTGCGGAGAAAACGTGCGACTTTTTGTGCTGATAGAGCCGTGGGGGCCTCGGTGATTTGAAGCGGTCGACTCAGTGCGTCTAGGGACAGGGAGCGTAAGATGTCTTTCTTGGAGCCTTTGAAGAGGCGTGCATTGCCGTACAATTCTGCGCCTAAAATGGTTCCATCCAAGGCTGCCACAAAGCCCACGGTGCGAGTTTCATCTAAAAGTGGGCCAAGAGCTTCTAAGTAAGGCGCCAGATTTTCACTGACGGGGCTGGCTTCCAAAGAGGCCATGTAGGTGCCTGTTGGAGGCGCGAGTTCACTGGCGTCTGCAGTGCCCATGAGATCACTGGGCGCGGGTGGAACGAGACCTGTGAGATCGTCGAAGTCGATATAGACCGTGCGGTTCCGGCGAATTTCAGGTTCTTCTCCTCCACCTAGTCCGGTGCCAGTGCCACCATCGCCGCTGCCTAGCCCCCAAGCACCGATGACTTGGGGTTCTTCAAGGGAGCTTTGGGGGCTGGCGTCGTTGACGGGATTGGATGTGGTGGCGGCCGCGAAACGACCAAAGCGACTGGCTTTGTTGGAGTTGAGTTCGGCGACTTTCGCCCAGGTGGAATTCTGGTCGTTTTTTAGCTCTAAGACTTTCTTGAGACCAGATTCACCGCGACCGCCATACTGAAATGCGATGCCTTGGGCACCGTCGGACCAGCGGCCAGCTTCGACACAGTTTACCTGTATGGTGACTGGTGTTGGGGTGGGAGGAATCAGGGCATCGGAAATGATGACACGGTCTTGCTTACCGCCTTGGATTACATCGCCAACGGCCAGCAGGACGGCTTTCTTGCCTTGATTGATCACGGTGAGTTCCGGAACGCTACCCTCGCCGTGTTCGTGGATCGTGACAGCCCCTAAATTGAGCGCTTCTTTTAGGCTGAGCACTTCTGATTTTGAGGCAGAACTCTTCGTACTGTGAAGGGGGAATATTTGAAGTCCCTCATGCGATAGCGGCTGACCCACGTGTAGGCCGTCGTGTACCTTTACCCAGGTTTCGGGCGTTTCTTGTGCGTTCAGTGACTGGGAGAAGGCAAGACCACTGAAGAAACAGGTGGTGGTAAGAAGACGAGAGAACGCCTTGGGTAGGACAGCACAGGACATGAGCACCTCGATTGCAAGTTGGGTCTTCTCAAACCGACAACTGGTCGTGGTTTCAGGTTCCGTTTGGCCTAAAAAATGATGTTTACCTGAGCGGTAGAGTGGGCTCGTGGTAGTCGCCTGAAGCCAGGCGGGCGGTCGTATCCCGCAATCTATCGCTGACTGAGCTCAAGAGGTTCCAGAGAATGCGAGCTCCAAGTTCAGGCTCTCTTCGACTGAGTCGATCAAGCTGCATTCGATCGATGGTCATGAGGCGACCCATCGAGGTGGCCCGCACGGTCGCGGAGCGTGGCCGGGAGTCGGTAAGAGCGAGTTCTCCAAAATGATCGCCTGGGCCAAGTTCCGCAATCTTGACGCCATCGCGGGTGACTTCGAGTGTGCCTTGTACGACGGCATACAGACACTGTCCCTCATCGCCCTGGGTGAGCACCTGCTGATCGGGTGCGAAGGGCATCTCACTCATGAAAAGACTGACGCGTTGTAGGGCAGAGAACTGGAGTCCTTCGAACAGGAAGAGTTGCGATAGTACCCGTGCTCTGGCAACAGCGCGCTCTGCTTCAGGAGTGGGCTGTGGATCGACGACGACAATACTGATGTTGTCGGGTCCACCCCCATCCATTGCCGCTTGCAATAGGCGAGGTACAACCTCTTTGGGACTTCCCGCGGCGACGAGGTCTTGGAGCTTGTCCGGCTCTACGGGATCGGAGAGGCCATCACTGCACAGCAGTAGGCGATCCCCGGGCAGTAGTTCGGTGCAGGCTAAATCGACTTGGACAAAAGGTGAGTTGCCGAGTGCTCGGGTGATGACGTGCCGGTAGGAACTTTTGCGTGCTTCCTGGGCGGTCATTTTTCCTTGGCGGACCAACTCGTTCACCATGCTGTGATCGTCGGTCAACTTACGCAGTAATTCTTGTCTATAAAGGTAGACGCGTGAATCGCCGGCGTGGGCCACAAAGACAAACCCGCCTCCGACGAGCGTTACGACAAGGGTGGTGCTGGTGCCGGGAAAACCTTCCGCAATCCCCATTTCGTAGACTGCGCGAGAGGCTTCCTGACAAACTGAGTCCAGAGCTTCTAACACTTGATTTCTGCGGCTTTCGCCAGGCTCACGAGCATGATTGTTGACCAAATGCTGTAGAGCCGGGGCGCGTTCTTCAAAAACCTGCACACAGAGTTGGGATGCTTTGTCGCCTCCAAGACGACCCCCTACACCGTCAGCCACGACGTACACCCCCATCTCGGGGCTTGCAAAAAGGCTATCCTGGTTGCTTTTTCTTTTGAGGCCGGGGTCGGTAACAACTGCGTAATGGTCCATGCCTCTCAATACCCCGAATAGGGTGTTTCTTGCATCAGCCAATCTTCTGATTGGGTCATGTTCTTTGCTCGGATGTCGGTGCGTGTGCGGAATAGCCGGTCCTTGCCAAGCCCATGTTGCGCGTCGGTTCCACTGGAGGAGAATGGCGCGATTGGCACTCCGTAGCGTGGCTTCATCGCATCCATTCTATCGGCGAGTTTCTGGCGCTTTTCGGCGGAAATTACGGACAATGTGCGTGTTGCTGAGGTTCGAGCTTGAGATTTGCGGAATTCAAAACGGCTTCAAGACTCACCGCAACCTGATGGCTTAATAGGCCACAATGCCGGGTTTGTTGTGACCAGGTTTTTCTGGGATGACCAAGAAGTCTTCCGGGGCATAGATGTCTACGTAGTGGGCGTAATGTTCTCCGACCTTTTTTACGTAGTTGCGGGTCTCGACAAAGGGGATCTGTTCGACAAAGTCATCGATCTCGATCTGACCTTCCCAGCGGGTATACCAGGAAGAGACATTCATCGGGCCGGCATTGTACGCAGCGACGGCAAGTGGCCAGCCGCCCTCGAATCGTTCGACAAGCTTCCCCAAATACCAGATTCCGTAGCGAATGTTGGTGTCGGGTTCGCCGAGCTGATCGGGGAAAAAGGTTTCACCTAAATCGTATGCGATTTTCGATCCGGTTTTTGGCATGACCTGCATGAGTCCTGTCGCGCCGACACGGGATTCCGCAGCTCTACGATAGTAGCTTTCTTGGCGCATGAGACCGAGTACAAGCAAGCGATCAATACCGTTCTCCTGGCTGTAACGGCTGACTTTCTCGATATGTGCAGTGGGGTGTGTCATTGCCCGCCGATGGGACAATTGGGCCTGAGTTTTGGCACGAGGAAGAGAATAGGCGGCTCGCGCTGAGTTGTGGTGATCTCGGGTGGCACGAAAGCTTGAGCGCCATTGAATTGAAGTAATCGGCAGCGCACGAATGGCTTTGACCCGTGCTCCGCGTCCTTTTAGCATTGCCGTTTCCCACTCACTGAAGCTCTCGGACACATACGGTGCTGCAGCTTCATAGAGTCCGACTTGGGCGAGTTCTAGACTTAGGACGAGATTGGGCCAGAGTTCTTTGCCGGATTCTACGAGCGTCCGGAAATTTTTGAGGTCGGTTGCTGCATCGAAGAGTGGGTTTTTACCGTAGCTGTTGGGTAGTGGACGCTGTGGGGGAACGACAGGGGTAGGACTGGATGCGTTGGGCTCGGAAAGGGCCGGTTCTGTGGTGTCTTCTTTGGGAGGCGCAGCCTGTTCGTCATCGTTAGTGTCAGGAAGGTAGGCTGTGATGGGCGAGACAGGTTGTTGGAATTGAAACTTGTCGACCCAAGTACCGCTTCGTTTTTGGCCCGTGACCACCGGGCCGAGTCCGATCTTGTGTGCAGACTGCAGGAGTTGTCCGTACCAAGTCAATGGGCTGTCGTTTAGGATTTTCTGACGGATTGCTTTGGCTTGCTCAGGCTGTTGTAGACAGTCGTGTGTCTTGGCTTGGTAGTACTGTGCAGCGACGCGGCGAGACTTGTCTGACCTCTCGATGGCTTCCAAGCGGGGTAGGGCTTTCTCGCAGTGGCCAAGTCGGTACAGTGAAAAGGCGGAATACCATCGTGCCCTCTTGCCATCATCGCCTTTTTGGCGGCTGAGCTTTTCCCAACTCGCATGCGCTTTTTCGTACTCGCCGGCGATAAGCCAGGTGTGGGCTACCATGGAGTGAGCGTCTTTCCATTTAGAATGTTTCTTGTGGGCGATGAGCGCTTCTTCTGCCCACATTCCAGCAGCATATTGATCGCCCGAGCGTTGTAGCGCCTTGAAAATTCGCCAAGCGCGATAGCCGTTGGGGGTTTTTTGGTATTGAGCTTTACTGAGTTCCACATACGTTTCAAAGCTTCTCGAACGCCATGCAATGTCCGAAGCCTTTCTATCTAGCCATTGCTGCACTTCCGGGTCGTCACCATGTTGTTCGAGGGTCTGCAAGAAGTGGTTCCAGGCGGGCTCGTATTGGCCTGCTCGGACCTGCGACAAGATGCTCTGCAAGCTGGCCTTGGTCGTACTCAATTGCGGTAGCTTCACGCCGGTGCTTTCCAGATCTTCCAGGGCCTTCGAGGCGTGTTGTCCAATACTTGGGTAAGCGTGGTAAATCGTGAAATTCTGCAGACTCTTGATCGCTGTCTTGGAGCCGAGTTGGGCATTCGCGATGGTGATGTCGAGTTGCACTTGCTCGTTGCGCGGATGGTCGGGGTTTTCTTTGAGCCAGTCCTTCCATGCTGTCTTTGCGAGTGTGTGGTGTTTCTGGGCGGCATGAGCTCGACCGATTAGCAACAGGCAGTCGTCGGAAAATTCACCTTCTGGCCATTCTGAGCGATAGAGCTCGCATTCTTTTATTGTGCTCGCGGGGCGACCTCGCCGGATATCGCTGATGGCTTCGTACCAAAGGGCGAGAGGGGTGAGCGGACCGGTTCTTTTTCGTACTCTGTAAAAGGAATCAGAGGCAAGGTCCCATTGCTGAGATTGGAAATAGAGCGTTCCGAGCAGGAAGCGTACGCCCATTCTCCGCGGGTGCTTTTTGTTGGAGGGATTTGCCAACCACGCATTCGCAAGAGTGATGCTTTCTGTGTGATCACCATCATCAATGGATTCCAGAATCGCGTTGAGGGAAACGTTCACCTGGACTTCGGCCGTTCGGGCGACATCGGCGGGCGTACTTGCTTCTACGGAAAAAACCTGCAGAAGCAGGCAGAGAGTCCACATTCATTAGACCTTTAGTTTGGACTCGGCGATTTGAAGTACAGTTTCGTCTTTGTCGTAGCTAATGAGTACATCGTACGAAAAACCTCGCCCCTTTTTTCGTACAGCCTGTACATACCCATCCTGGCCGTCAGCGATGGTGACTGGGCTTCCCAGTTTGAAACGGGCTTTGTCGAATGGTTGAGGGGAGGCTTCAGGTTCACTGTGCTCGATCCACTCTGCCCATCCACCGGAAAGCTGTCGAGAGAGCGCCCAGCCCATCTCACGGAGTGCCGATGCGATTTCATCGGACAGTGGACCACCTTCGGCATCAATAATCGCGACCCGCACGTCTTTGGCTGGAAGGCGATCGGTGGCTCCCAAAATTTGGCGACCAGGAAGTAGGATCGCGCCGGGGATATGCCCTGCTGTCCATTCTTCAGGTGGTCGAATATCAACGACACAGGGGGAAACTCCGCCAGCGAGTTGCGCGGATAGCCAGGTCCTTCCGATCATGGTTTTATGATTTGGACCGGGTGTATCGCCAGAACCGTCAACCACCTTGGGGATGTACTTCGGATCGAAAGCCACGTCGCGATGGACTTGCTCTTTCCGATCAGCGGCTTGCTCTTCCATTCCGAGCGCTTTGATAGCGGCTCTTCGAACCGCTTTTTTGAATCGATCACGAATCATATTGTTTTAAGGTTGCCACAAGGGGGTATGCTTGGGGAAGGCGCGGGTGTGAAGCTCCTGTGACGTCGGTTAGAAGTACTGTGCATGGAGGTGTTGTATGAGCTTGCTACGTACGCTGATTGTGGGCCGCGAAAATGGTGTGCGAGCCAAGCTGCGTGATGCAATTTTATCGGGGGAGAACTCCAGCTCTTCTTCAGGCGCATCGGGGCAAACGGATGCAGAGCCTCTGGCGGTCGGGGAGCAGTCGTTGAGCCTCGGTTTGGAGGCTCCGAAGGACGTGACCCCACCTGAGGGGTTTGAGGTGGTTCTCCACAAAGACGCCTTACCCAAGGGTGATGTGGTCGAAATCATCATCGGAGGGAAAGCCATCGCAGTAGCGAATGTAGAAGGGCAGTTTTATGCATTTGCGAATGCATGTCCACATGCTGATGGGCCTTTGGGTGAAGGCGGGATGGAGGGGTGCCTCGTAAAGTGTCCGTACCACGGCTGGGAATTCGATGTGCGGGATGGAAGTTGTGTGACGGTTCCTGAGCAGTCGGTTGAAGCCTATGCGGTGGAAATCGTGGAGGATGCGGTCTGTGTGGCAATGTAGAGTAGACAACGAGGAAGGCCGGATTGTCTGGAAAAACTGAGAAAGTCCCATCCCATTTGAGTGACCAGGACAAGGAATCAGCGGCAGTAGGTGTGCTGAATGATTTGGGGGTCGCGGTATTCCAGGTGGATAGTTCTGGGCGGGTTTTGTTGTCGAATCGCCGGGGACGGATGCTTGGAGATGTGGAACGATTCGTCGAACTGTTTGAGGATGAGTCGGGAATCTCGGGCCTGTTTGGAGATGATTATTCGTCGGTGACGGAGAGGAGCTTTCGACTCAAGAATGGTCGGCAAGTCTTGCTCTCGGTGGAGCCTGCAGAACAGGACGCACAGAAAGTGCATACCATTGCTCTTTTCGATGTGACTCGACACCAACTCCTTACGCAGGAGAGTCAGTTTTTTCAGCGCTTATCGGCTGTTGGTAATCTCGCAGCTGGTGTGGCCTATGAGATTTCAAATCCATTGACTGTGCTGTTGGGGCGCTTGGAGTTCTTGAAGGTTCTGGATTCACCAGATTCCGCAACGGTAGAGAAGCATATTGGGGTGATGCAAGAGCATGCCTCGCGCATTGCCTCGACGGTGAAAAACCTACAGATTTTTGCTCATCCTGCATTAGGTGGCCGAGAGCCAGTGCGTCTTCTGACATTGCTTCAAGCCGCAGCGACTGCGGCACAGGCCCGAATGGGACGAGTTCAGGTGGCAGTGGTCTCGGAGGCAGAAGAACTGAGTACAACGGGGGACCCCGCGCTTTTGGAACAGGTGTTTACGGCACTTTTTGTGACGGTAGCGCAGCGTTCTGGACGGCGGGGTCGTTTGGTGGTTCGATCTTCATTGAGCGAGAATCGGTGTGAGGTGTTCATCGCGTCAGACGGTCATTGTGCCACGATCGAAGAAGGTGGTGGTGGCTGGCTGGCTGTCGAATCTTCGACCCATGATTTGGGCTTTGGTGTAGCGTTGGCAGCGACCATTTTACGTGAACACAGCGGTAGTCTGCATGTCTTGCAGGACGAGAAACAGGTGGCCTTTGGCGTCGCCCTACCGCTTGTAGATAGAGTGGATAGTGCTGTCCCAGCGTCTCACTGGAACGTTCTTTTTGTGGACGATGACCCGGAGTTGGCTGAGCTGGGTCGGGATATGGTCATGGCTTCTGGACATTCTTGTACAACGGCCGCGAGCGCCGAAGAGGCCATTGGATTGTTGGAGTCAGGTAGCTACGATTTGGTCGTGGCGGATGTACGCTTGCCCGGGCTTTCCGGTATGGCTCTACAGGAATTGGCGGCGAAGCGTTGGCCCGAGTTGGCATCCCGGTTTGTCTTGGTGACCGGTCTGTCTGTGCAGCCGCCTCCAGGTGTCTTCCTGCTTCAAAAACCCTTTACTCAGGCCCAGTTGATTGGTGCTTTAGAAGAGACGCAGCACCCGAAATAGCCCCTTAGTCGAGGGGGAGGTGTTCAATCAGGTGGTCTGGGCTTTGGGGCTTGGGTTGTGCTGAGCTACGCTCGATCGTGCGAGCCTTTCTCCACTGGTCACCGGTCCGTATGGCTTTTCCTTTCCAACTCAGCGTAGGCTCGGCGGCGTGGAGAGGAGGCCTAGTCCACCAGATGAGCAAGGACCCGTGATCTTCGGGCTTGCCCAATGCTTGAGAAAGGTTTGTGCTCCATGTGGATAGGCGTGCAGGTGATTGTGATAGGTCGGACCCTGGGCCTGCATCGAGCGCAATCGCCCCAACGTTTTGCTGTATCAGTAGTTGACGCATTAGGGCGTTGTTGGATGTGATTGGCGTAGAGGTGCCCATGGAATCAAGCCACTGCCGGACTTGGGTTTGAGGTCCCCACTGGGCCTCCCAGGACGAGGGTTTTTGACTCCCGGGGGGTTGGAGAATGGGATTGACGATGGGGCGTTGATGGAGCCGTGCGTGGAGGCCGATGAATGGCGCTTGCCGGTGATTCCGATTGAGCGGAAGCTCCAAGACAGCCCCATCTGTGGCTTGGAGTCGACGCCAGACGTCTTGTCCAGACAGAGAACTCGTCGCAATTGGTGCGTTGTTGGAAAATAAAAAGGCTTCCAAAATGACAAGACTGGCGAGGAGTCGAGGTCGGGGAGCCTTGGCGACAGACGCTGCAATTCCCAATGCGATCAGGATGCCCCAGCGCTCAGGCCATGTGAGCCGTTCAAAGAGCGGACTGACTGTGCTCAGCCATCGAAACGGCAGTGCAATGGGTTCGCCACCCACAAGAACCACCTCATCTCCCCATCGGAAATAGGGGCCGAGTGCAAACAGAAAACCGATCCCGGCAATCCACAGAAACACTTTTTCAGATCCATTTCGGAGGCTCAGGAAAACAGCAATCAGCAGAACAAGGCCGATTCGGTTGCTTGTGTCGACAGGTGTTGAACGCCAGGGCAGGGCGAGGTCATTGCCATGTTCGACCACAAAGGCTTGGCTCGAGCTGACGCCCGGGTACTCTTGTGAGGCAAATGGTGCTTGATCTGGAAACGCAAGTGGTAGGGCATCGAGGTGTAGCGCGTAGGGCAGTAGGAAGGGGCTGGCGATGAGCAATGCGGTGATTGCTGCGACGCAGAAACGTCTCCAGTGTTGTCGGTGGAGCCATAGAATCGGAAGGGAGCCGAAGGCCAAAAAGATGGCGGTGTACCAGTAGGTGATCCCGCTGAGCGCCATCCAAACACCGGCCATGAACATATCCTTGCGTTGCGCTGTTGCGGACATGGAGCGGAGTATGGCTGCGAGGTAGAGTGGGGCCCACGGAGACAAGGCTTGGGGCGCATGATGCAGATTGATTTCTCGCAGTAGATTCTCAGAGCACGCATAGGCAACGCCCACGAGAAAAGCGGAGCTGTGTTGCTTGGTGAGTTGGTAGCCTAAACAGTGCGCTGCGATGCCATTTCCGGCAATAAGCGCAAGCCAGAAAAGATTGTCACTTGTCGGGAAATCGAAGAAAAGCCCGAGCATTCCTCCGAACAAGTGATCGAGGACGTTGGGGACCAGTTGCAGGATATTGTAGCCATCGGGATGATAAATCGCGTGGCTATGCGGAATGCTTAGTGGGTCGTGTAGCAAGAGGTCCGACACAACTCCGCGGAGCATGATGGTGTCGAATGCGTCAATGGTGGGGTAGCCGACAATTGCCGAACCGAACTGTGTGACGAGGGGCCAAGTGATGCCGATTGCCAACAGCAAATACATACCAGCGGCCAGCGCCCATTGCCGGTGTGGCTGTTGAGGACCTGCCAGGATTTTCTGGATCAGATGTCCAGCTCCTCGACATCCTTGGCACCATCCATGATCATGTGGAATCGAGCCTTGGCGTCCTTGCCCATCAGTTCATTGATGACTTGGTCTGTCACGAAGGTCTTATCCTCGGGGACTTCGACTTTAAGGAGTCTTCGGCGGCGTGGATCCAGAGTGGTCGAGAAGAGTGTCTTAGGCATCATCTCGCCGAGACCTTTGAATCGTGAGATCTCAGGTTTGTATCGTGCGGGTAGGCGCTTTAAG
>Ga0163179_10003004_pt1 | contig 11570 bp, 7 predicted proteins | sample AtlANTMetagenome_FD_109643 | JGI IMG/M metagenome (GOLD analysis project Ga0163179, IMG submission 109643) | Marine eukaryotic phytoplankton communities from the Atlantic Ocean - Atlantic ANT 2 Metagenome | ecosystem: Environmental > Aquatic > Marine > Oceanic | place: North Atlantic Ocean... | reverse complement strand
TTTTGCTACTGATACAGCATCTACTGATATAACATGCTCATTTATTGTAACAAAGGATCTAATTCATAGAGAATTATTTGAGAAGTGGATGCAATATACAGCTAGTGATGCAGAGAATAGAGTTACCTTATATGATGAGTATACTACTAATATACTGATAAGTAAGTGGGAATTAGGATCTAATATCGTGTGGCATGGAATATCGAGGGAGGGAAGACAATATGAGCAGAGATTAAATAGATCAACTGGTGTGTGGCAGATGTTTGGGGCATTCCCATATGACATGTCAGCACTGAGTTTTAACAACGGACAGACTGATTTATTGAAGTTAGATATATCTTTCTATTACGAGAGATATAGATTTGACACCATTGGTGGTGAGGGTACCCGTTTTGATGCAGGTGACCGTCATATTAATTTCTTTAATGAATCTGCCAATATAATGGGATATGATGTCGAGCAGAAAGATGTCTCTCGATATGGTGTCTAAATAAAGATAAGATAATTACTAAATTATGCCTTTACCCAAGTTAGCCATACCTGAGTATGAAATGGAATTGCCTATTACAGGCAAGAAATTAACATACCGTCCCTTTCTAGTGAAAGAGGAGAAATTGCTTTATCTCGCTATGGAGTCGAATAACGACAAAGAGATGATTAAAGCAGTGAAGACAATTATTAAAAACTGCACCAGTTTGAAAGGAAAAGTTGAAGATCTCGCTACTTTCGAGATTGAATACATCTTCCTTAGAATTAGATCAAAGGCAGTTGGTGAGGTCAGTGAATTTAAAGTTACTGCACCAGATGATAATGAAACAAAGGTCGATGTTAAGGTACCTTTAGATAAGGTTACCGTTGAAGTACCTGATGGACATACTAACAAGATTGAGTTAGATGGAAATGTAGGTATTAAAATGAAATATCCATCATTGGATGTATTCATTCAACAGAATCTAACTGAGAATCCTGATATTGATGACATCTTCAAACTCGCTGCTGGTTGTATAGACCAAGTGTGGGATAAAGAAGAGGTCTATGACAGTTTCAGTAAGACTGAAGCGTTAGATTTCCTTGAGGAATTGAATTCTGAGCAGTTTGGTAAAGTCCAAGACTTCTTCCAGACTATGCCTAAGTTACAATATACAATTCCAATCTACAACCCCAAAACTAAGGTTAAGAGTGAGCTACAGTTAGAAGGTCTAGCATCTTTTTTCGAGTAGCCCTGATGCACGATAGTCTTGAGAATTATTACAAGACTAACTTCGCATTAATGCAACACCACAAATACTCTCTAACTGAATTAGAGAATATGATGCCTTGGGAACGTGATGTTTATGTGAACCTTCTTTTAGCTCATATCCAAGAGGAAGAGCGAAGACAGAAGGCAGAAGAACAAAAAATGTCTCTATAAATGGCAATTAAATCGTTTGTTACAATTAAACCATTTAAGATCTCTAGTAAGTTAGATAATGACTTCAACGAGATCCGTAGAGGAATTAATCGTACTGGTGTTGTAACAGAGGGCATTGCTAATAACTTTTTTGAAACGAATACAATCATAGAATTTGAACGTGATTGGCTTCGTAAAGATATTGCAGAGAAGACTGAGAGATTAGATAATAAGGATAAGAAAGAGAAGGGACTATGGTCTAAGAGTATTACTGCTTTTAGAAAGATGTTCCGCAAGAAGAAGCGGAGAGAGGTAGAGGATGCATTAGAGCAAGGTGAGAAGGAAGCAGATACAAAGGTTAAGAAGAGATGGGATACCATCAAGAAACCATTTGAGGGATTCTTTAAGAGAATAGGAGGTTTCTTAGAGGCAATCATCGGTGGTTTTATACTGTACGGTATCTTTGACTGGATGGATAAAAGTCCTGAGTCAGCAGAGAAGGTATTCAAATTAATATTTGCCATTGGTAAGTTTGCATTCTCGATACTAGGGTTTGGTATCAATGGGATAATGAACGGTCTTACCAATATATTTGGTAGCTATGAAGAGAACCCTGTTAAGAGAGGACTTAGAGGAGTATTAGGAGTCCTACAACTATTAGGTGGTATTGCTGCATTTAAGACAGCACAGTACCTATTAATGCCATGGAAGGCGATATCAGATTTTAATGGTGTTAGAGAAACCTTTGCTAGGAATACTCAGACACAAGAAGAGATAAAGCAGAGTGCTCAAGCACGACGTACTGGGTATAGAGATAAGAAGACAGGTGTAATATACAGTAAAGAAGAGTACGAGAAGATTCAGAAGTCAGCTAAGAGAGCTGACATGAAGAGAGCCAAGGGTGCTGGTAAGGGGATGAAGTCTAACCTATATCAGGATCAGGCAAAGAATAGATTCCAAGGACAATTTAAAGGACCAAACAAAGGACCACTCAATAAGTTACAGCAACGTGGTCGGATAATGGGTAAGAAAGGACTCAAGTTCGGCAAGAGAGGTATTGGTAAGTTAGGTAAGTTTGCGAAGGCAAGACCAGGTGCAGCAGCAGGTGGTCTATCAGTATTAGGTGGTGCTGCACGTATTGCGTCAGGTATAGCGTCAGGTGAGAAGAAGTCTGCTGCTATAGGTGCAGGTGTTGGACAGGCAGCAGGTGGTTTAATAGGTGGTGCAGTAGGTACTGCATTACTTGGTCCTTTCTTAGGTCCATTCGCACCTATCGTAGGTAATGCTATTGGTGGTTTCTTAGGTGAGTGGGTAGGTAAGACTTTAGGTCCAATAATTGAACCTATATTTGGTCCTCTTGGTAGAGCATTTAAGATGTATGGTCAGGTGATATGGGGCACTATGAAAGAGGTCTTTGAACCTTTTAAAGAGACCTTTGATGCACTGATGGGATTCTTTAGTGGAATCACCGATTTATTGATGAAAGGTGCTAAGATGTTAGGTGAATTTGTTTCTTTCGTTTTTGGTGTCGCAGTTGATGCAATTAAATGGATCATCGGTCAGGTTATCAATGGAGTTAAAAATCTTATAGCATTTGCATCTAATCCAATAGGGTTTGCATGGAAGGTTATAAGGACCAGAGGTAAAGTCCTACAGATGGGACAAGAGAAAGCAGAGGGCGGTGCAGTACCAGTTTATGGTCACAGGAAGGACATTTATCCAGTAACAACACCACAGGATTATAGTATGGGCGGTTTCTTAGCAGCAGTATCAACGGCAATGTTGGCAGGTAGTCCAATGTTTGCACAACCAATGGCAGAAGGAGGACATGTAGTAACATCACAGATGGGTATGAGAGGATTGAGTTTATCACCTGGTATGCATATGGGTGTAGACATTGCCACAGAGATTGGTGAAGGATTATATGCAATGTCAGAGGGATTTGTTGAGGCAGTAGGTAAGGATTCTGGATATGGATTCTGGATCAGTTGGGTAGATAGTAATGGATATGGTCATTTCTTCGCTCATCTGGATAAGATGGTAACACTCTCTAAGGGTCAGAAGACACCGAAGGGTACATTACTAGGATATACAGGTAATACAGGTAGATCATCTGGACCTCATCTACATTGGGAGATGGCAAGGAATCCTGGTGATACTGGAAGACCTAAGAGTGACGTACTATCAAGGGTAAATCCACTTGATTTCTATGGTAAGGAAGCACCATTTGGTAAGGGTAAGGGAGCAGTTAAAGGAAAAGAGTTATCATTTGATCCACCAGAGGGAGATCATCAGAAGGGTACTAAGAAAGGTGGTGGTCTACTATCTAAAGCAGCACAGGCTTGGAATAAGTACTTTGGAGGTAGTCATGGTAAGATAATTCCAAAACTTGTGGCAGAAGCACCTTCCTTTAAGGGTGCAATCCAGAAGTTAAAAGAGAAAGCATTTAGAGACGCAGATGATGAAATGTTGCCAATGATTATTCCTGGTCAATCCACTGTAGTTAAGCAACAGGTCATAAATAATAGTGGAGATGGTGGATCTGTGATTAAAGTCTATACCTCAGCGACACCAATGTTAACATAATATGGCAGAAGCACCTCCTATTAAAGTAAAGAAGGCAACTCTGTATAAGATGATATCTTATAAGGGTACTAGTCCTGGTATGAACTCTGTCATTAATGGCATGAATTCACTTGGTAGTACACTTAATAGTATCTCTCTAAACTCTCAGGCAATGGTTGAGGGATGGAGAACTAACATTGCTACACAGATATCCAATAACAAAGCATTAATCAAGAAAGAAGAGCAGATATCACAGAATGAAGAGAAGAGAGATAAAGCAAAGCAAGTAGAGGAGAAGAAGAGAAGGGGTAAGGCAGCAAGAGATGATGCTGAGAATAAGTCAGAGACACAACCAGCACTCAAGAAGATAGCAGAGGCATTCAAGCAGGGAAGTACTAAGGCATTTGGTGGACTATTCAGTGGAATAGTTAAGGTTGCTAAATGGTTATTCACTATCATGGGACTGTATAAGGTCTTTGATTGGGTAGCTAATAATCCTGATAAAGTAGAGAAACTATTCAAGGGTCTCGCTGCTATAGGTAAGTTTGTATTTAAGATAGTAGGTTTCCTAGCAGGTTCATCCTTAGATGGGTTGACTAAATTCCTAGAGAATCCTATTAGTTTGAAAGGATTACTTGGTGCACTTCAGTTTATTGCATCAGCAGCTCCATTGTTCCTAGGGTTAGCATTCCTTAAGAATCCTATAGGTACAATAAAAGCGGTAGGATGGGTAATATCTAAACTGGGTGGTGCCTTTGGAGGAATGAAGAAGGCAGCCTTAACAGGTATAAAGAAAGGTTTTAAACTGTTTAAAGGTGTAGCAGGTGGTGCTAAGGGTATAATGAGTAAGATGGGTAAATTTGCACCCATTTTAGGATCCGTTGCTGCTGGGTCTGCTGCTGCAATGCAAGTGAAAGCAGAAGGTGGTAGTGGTGCAGAGATAGGTGGAGCAGCAGTTGGTGCTGGTGCAGGTCAAGCGATAGGAGCAGCAGTTGGTGCTGCTACTGGAATTCCTGGTGCTGGTATGCTTGCAGGTGCAGCAGGAGCATTCTTAGGTGGTAAGGCAGGTAAAGCAATAGGTGGAGCATTAGAGCCAGTCATTCAACCAATTAAGAAGTTTGTTGGTCAGGTTGGTGAAGTATTTGGTAAGGTGATGGAGCCTATATCAAAGAATTTTGGAGAATTCTTCACAGTACTTGGTAAGTTTATGAATGGTATACTTGATGCTGTAGAGCCTCATCTACCACTTATCAGTAAGATAATGGGATTTGGTGTTAAAGCAATGTTCTGGCCCTTATTCTTAGGAATGAAGGCATTAACTACTGTCTTGAAATTCTTTACACCAGGCGGTGGTGCTGAGACAACAACTGAAAGTACCTCAGATGAATTTACAACTAGCGGTGAAGGATCAGAAGAATTAAAAGCAGCGATGGAAGATAGTCGTAATGCAGAAGGTAATTATAAGTATGACGAGAAAGAGAAACCAGAGAAGGCTAATGGTGGTTGGTATCAAGAGCTTGCTAAAGGTGGTTGGATAAGAGGACCACAGTCAGGGTATCCTGTATCATTAGATGGGGGTAGATCCACATCATTTATTGGTCATGGCACAGAATATGTTGCACAGAAGTCTAGTGGTGGAGCATTTGTAGTACCATTTGACACACCAGCAACTAGAAAGAATAAAGGACTATCTGCTATGAGGATGCGTCAAGCATTGATGGGTGGATTTATTCCTAGTAGATCAGAGGGTGGTGAAGTGGATCCACCATCTTTAGTTGGTAGATATTATGAGATTAAGAAGACTAAGACTGAGGAACCAGGAAAGGAACCAGTTAGAACTAAAGAAAGAATTAAGCATTTGTATGATATAAATCTGAATCATCTTCATGAACATAAAGATCAGATACTAGAGCAATTACCACCAGGTACTACAATAGATGATCTTATTAGTAAGCAAACTATTGATATGGATCAGAAGAAACTTGCTCAGATTCTAGAGTCTAGTGATGCACATGAGGCATCTAGAGAGTGGAGGAGAGCAAGGAATCGGAAATACTTAGAGAAACATCAACTTATCTACAAGGATCCTGAGACAGGAGCAGAAAAGGTTAAGGGACACTCTTCATTTGATCATTCTTTCACTGAATCAGGTAGTAAGTTAGAGGACAAAAAGCAGGATCAAACTGCTAAGAAGAAAGCAATACAGAAACTAGCAACTGTAGGTGGTGGTGTGAATGTAGTAGAGGGTGAGCCTATTCAAGTAGGTGGTGGAGGTGGAGAAGAGACACCAATAGCACTACCTGGTGAGGAATTCCATGATTCACATGACTATATGAAACCTAAGTTTGGACTCATACATGAGTTCTTAGTGGATCCATCGGAGTTAATGTAAATGAGTGTAGTACAAATGGCACCTATACCACCAGTACCACAGGTGGTAGAACTAAAAGGTCAAGCATCTCAAAACTCTAGAGGGATGAAGGTCAGCAAGATGGAACTTGAGCTGATCAATGGGAAGAAGTGGAATATAGAAGAGATGGTAATGGATTTTGAGTATTTTGAATCCATTGAGTCTCCCTTCCTTCGTTGTGATTTTACTATCTTAGATGCAGTTGACTTTAACTTAATGCTTCAAGGTGGTGAGAAGATTAATATTAATATACAAACTGAAAGTGCACTCAAGGATGAGAAGTTAAAGGTTACGATGCAGGTCTATAAGATAGGTAGCATTGTTAAATCTGAGAGAGGACAGATGTACGTCCTTCATACTGTCTCACCAGAGATGTATAATAATGAGCAGTTTAAAGTCTTCCAAGCATTTGGACCAGGTAAGGGTGCCACTGATAAAGATAATATACCCAAGTATATTTGTGAGAAATTCCTTAAGGCAGGTAAGAAGGTAGATGACAATAATTTTGAGAATCATTCAAAGTATACTTTTATATCTCCCAGCTGGAAACCAGTAGATACTATTATGTTCCTGAGTGATAAGATCACTAGACTAAAGAATAGTAGGGGTAAAGATAAGCAGTCAGGTTATTTGTTCTGGGAGAATGTGCATGGGTTTAACTTTAAATCCATTGATTCTATTGCAGAAGGTGGTGCTACTAAAAACGTATACACGTACAACTATGTGCAGAAAGGTACCACTCCAGCAAATAAGTGGTATACTATAGAGAATATACAGTATCCAGATAAGGCAAACCATCTGAAGAGTATGAGGATGGGGATCTATAAGTCTGCTGCTATAGGTATCACATTACCAGAGCCTAAGAATGCTCATGCACCAAAGTCTGCTAAGACTGATGATCAACCAGGTGGTACTATGAATGAAGCACAGGTGATGACATATGAAGAGTTATTTTCTAAAGCAACTACCATTGAGAAGGTACCTCCATTTGAGACACCAGAATTTTTATCAGAGTCAGAGCCAACTAGGATTAAATTCAGAGCATTACCTGGAATGAAGAATGCCAGTACAAATAATCCAACTAATGGTACTAGATCTGACGATGATTATATGGCAGTGGCAGAGTATGCTGCTGCACGTTATACTTTATTCAAGACAATTCAGTTGAATATTGAGGTACCAGGTAATGTAGGACTGGTTGCTGGATCCTTAATCAAACTGATTATTCCTGGATCAAGACAGAAAGGTGCTAACGTAAAACAAGATAAAAAGTTTAGTGGATTGTATGTAATCGCAGGTCTGAAGCACATTTATAAGAGATCTGGTATCACAACAAGTCTTGAATTGGTTAGGGATTCCTTACCTCGTAGTGGCGATATCTAACAGTTTTGGTATAATATACTCATAAATAATAGTAGTTTGCTAAGAAAACTATGACAACTATAGAGCAACATATACAGCATGATAAAGAGATCCTAGATGATCCTCAGACAAATCCTGCTGCACGTAGACATTATAAAGAAGAATTACACGATCTCATTGAGTATGAACAGCATCATCATGACGAGATTGTAGCAGGTGATCATCACGATCCTAATGCATTGGAACTCTTCTGCGACCAGCATCCAGACGAGCCTGAGTGCTTAGTTTACGACGACTAAATAGGTCAGTCACCAATGTTTAGTATGCAATTTAATGAACAAGAATTACACCAATTAAGGGTGGCTTGTATAGAGTATCAACATACCACTGGGTCACCACGAGAGTATGACAATTTGATAACTAAGATAGATAATTATAAAGAAGAATACTCTTGTGATGACTGCGACTATTGTGAAATTCATGGACCTACTTACAGGTCGGTATCGAAACGCCAGACAAGCGATGTCCAATCCTTCTCGGTGGCCTCAGATCGATCTCCGTATCACCATGCTGTCGGAACGGCAGATTGAAGCAAAGTCTTGGTACAAATATAAGGGTGAAGAAGATCCTTATAATATAATAAGATATGATTTAGAGGAGATGGATGAGAATATTATCTTCTCTAAAACTTATAACCTTCTTACTAATAGTGATTCCTGTCCTTTTGTATGGGCATGGGATGGGCAATGGTGGAGAGGGGATCTTGATGGAGAATGTATACAAGGATCAACTAAGATAGAATCTAATATTAGATTCAACGGTTTAGAGTATCGTGTGCAGGATGTAGGACATGATATTAAGACTGGTAGACAGGTTTATGGTAAAGATCCTTCAGAAGGTGAATTCCTCTTCACTAGACTTGATAAATAAAAGAAAAGTTATATACAATGAGTAGATCTGGTACCGATTTTCTAGGAAAGGATGGATACACCTGGTGGGTAGGAGAAGTCGAAGAAATCGACGACCCCTCTCAGCTAGGTCGTGTCAAGGTACGTATTCTTGGTTGGTATACTGGAAGTAAGAGTAAAGAGGCATATACTAAAGATGTCCCAACGGAGATTCTTCCATGGGCTACTGTTCTTTTACCCTGTGATCAACCACAGACTAAAGGTGCAGGTACATCTACAGAATTACAACCAGGCGCATGGGTATTAGGTTTCTTCCTTGATGGTGAAGGAGCACAGATGCCATGCGTCTTAGGTGCGTTCAGAGGATTCCAACAGAACGAAGAAGATAAGAAGACTACTATTGCAGACGCTAAGAACGCTAAGAAGAATAAGACCAATACTAACTCACAGCAAGGGTTAGATGGTATGGATAAGATGAATGGTAATCCATTCCCTAAAGTACAAAGTACCACTCCTGGTGATCGTGATGGTGCTATAGAAGAAGCAAGAGGTGGTATTAGTACTGCGGTACAAGTATTACCAGGTAATGCTGTAACTAACCCATTTAAACCACCAACTAATGCTAATGGTATTGGTGATGGTGTTGCAGGTCCAGCAGGTAAAGGATTTGAAACTGACCTAACAAGGATGTTAACTGAGTTAGGTGAGATGGCATCTACCATGGCATCAGGTCCAGGTGGATTTGTCTCTGTTGCCACAGGTAATAAGATGGCAGGTGATAAGGTAAGAGAGCATCTAGGTAAGGTTATTAACTTCCTATCCAGTGGTATCTCTGGTATCCTTGCACCTTTAAAAGAATTACTAGCAAAACTAATTGCTGAGGTTGTAGCAATCCTCGTTAAGATTGTATCTCAGTTTATACCTATTGTTGTCATCAATATGTTGATGTCATTCTTATCACAGATCTTTGATCTATTTTGTGCTAAGAAACCAATGTGGTTGGGACTGGTGCAAAGTGCGTTATCGGATACGGTTAACTTTGCGAACCAGATGGCAGCCCTAGCTGTGAACAAAATTGCTACCAGTGCAATTGGTATGGCAATTGATTCTGCGGTTAAAGGGTTAAGCAATCGTATCCTTGAAGGTATTACATCTTCAATGAATCGTGTAAGAGACGTTGCGGGTGATGTTATAAGTGCTGTCAGTATCGCTAAAGGTATGGCAGGAGCAGCAAAGAAACTGGGTGATACAGTCCAGATGATTATGGAGTTTGACTTCACATCATTGGATTGGGGATCTCTTTTACAGATCTTAATGGCAATTCTAGGTGCTCTCTTTAAAAAGAGTTGTAACAGGAAGATAAAGAGGCCGAAGTCTAAGATGTGGTTCCCACTGATAGGATCCACGGAGTGCGATAATATAGACGATGCTATCAAGGGCACACCATATTCTAACGTTGATGCCATATATGGTGATAGTGGTGGTGGTAAGAAATCATTACTTGATAAGATACAAGAGACTGGTAGTTACATCGATAAGATGTTCCAGAATATTAACCCATATTTAATGGAGACTAAGACATCTCTTAATGGGGCTAAGATTATTAATGATGCTACGCCAGGTAAAGAGAAGCAGATAACGTCAGGTCCAGGTGGTGTAACCAGTTTCCAAGACTCTCATGGTAACGAGCATGTTAACGTACCTAACAACCAGACTAAGATCATTGCTAAGGATAAGTGTGAGACTATTAAAGGTAACTACTGTCTAACAGTTGAGGGTGACTTCTATCTTAAAGTCATGGGTAACTACCATGAAGAGATCACTGGTGCTAAGAATGAGCACAACTCACAAGGACCACAGTCTGAATCTGGTGGAGAATCTAAGACTCCAGATACATCTGGTACTGGTGGTGCTACTGCGGAGACAGACACCAACGTAACATCAGGACAGATACCTGCTGAGACACAGAAGCAATCTAATAATGCACAAGCTGAGTTATACAGAGGTACTGCTGAGATAGAGAGAGATAGAGTCCTTGCAGAGCAGAATGTAGGTGGATTCTATCCAGTAAGTAAGATTCCATATCATATTGGTGCTGACAGATTTGGAAGGACACCAACAGGACCACAATTAACTGGTGAATTAAAAGATAGTACTGAGCAGAAGTCTGCTGCTAGAAAGGAAGGTGACCATGACATAGCATATACTGGTGAGGTTAAGGTACAGGGTGCTAAGGTTAGTATCGCTGCTATTGAATCATTAATGCTTAACTCTCAGAACGTTAAGATAGAAGGTAATACTATTGAAAACATTGCTGATGGTGAGATAGTCAACCAAGCAAACTTTATTACATCATTCCTAAATGCAGGTAGATTTGAGTTTATTGCTTTATTCAATCCATTTGCATCACTGACAGGACAATTCACCATGGTTAAGGGTGCTATTGTGGATATCACATGTGACCTACCATTCCCTGCTGCTGCACCACCCTCACAGGTTAGGATTTCCATTGGTACTCAAGTACCATCAAGTATGGCAGACATCCTTGCAGGGTCACAGAATGCGTTACATGCTACATTCGTTGCTGCACCTACTGGTGTCATTGCTGAGTTTGTACCATCAGGATCACTGATAAACCAAGTGGTCACTGGTATGGCATCATACTCATGTGCTACAGGATACCTTGCTGCTGGATGTGGATTTGGTCCATGTCAGATCTATGGGTTGCCAGTTTTGCTGAACTAGTGTATACTAGATGGGAAGCGAGATTCTACAGCATGAACGAGTATGATGATCAGACCTACCTAGAGCATATCTGGGTCAACGTACCCAAACGTCAGGTCAAGATTATGGCAGAAGATGGATCCGATGAGGTAGTTACTTGGAAGTTTGATGATGAGGGATCTGAAGGTTTCTCTGAAACTATAAGTACCTT
>Ga0163179_10003003_pt1 | contig 11572 bp, 2 predicted proteins | sample AtlANTMetagenome_FD_109643 | JGI IMG/M metagenome (GOLD analysis project Ga0163179, IMG submission 109643) | Marine eukaryotic phytoplankton communities from the Atlantic Ocean - Atlantic ANT 2 Metagenome | ecosystem: Environmental > Aquatic > Marine > Oceanic | place: North Atlantic Ocean... | reverse complement strand
CAGTACCACCAGAAGTAACGGTAGCAGAAATGATCTTACCACCATCAACAACAATACTAACCCTACCGCCAGTTCCATCACCATTAATGGCGACGTTATCGTAAGTGCCGTTGTTGTAACCAGCACCAGCAGCAGTAATAACAATAGTGTCAATTTCACCCTCAACTGCGTTAGTTTTCACTGCGTCATTAGTAAAGACTGGCATATAGTCATTACTAAAGAACTTAAGAACAGATGCAACTGGAATAGTATACATATACTTCCAACGATAACCATCACCAGTCGTAACAATAGAGGTACTAGTACCAGTAGGTTCAACTGTAGAGGGTTTTCCGTTAGGATCGCTAGGAGATGTTCCGTTATAGATGCACTTATAAACTTGATACTGAGAATTTACAACATAAAAATCAGAGTCATATAGTTTAGTAGCACCAGAGGCAGCAGTTCTACTAGGAGAATAGTCATGTCTGTACATGTCATAGGTAAAACCTAATCCACCAGTAGTTTGTTCTGGGGAAACCCAGTCAATCCTACGAGCAACCTGTACTGTATCAGCAGCAAGAACTCTTTTCAGAGAGATCATATCATCATATGATCCAGAAAATTCTGCGAAAGAATCTACTGCTTGCGGTGGTGAGTTTTCATTGTCCCAACTTTGCGGTCTTCCAATGAATAAGTATATGCGATCACGAGAAGTTCCAGCAGCATCATCACTTTGAGTCGCATCTGGACCTTCAAGAGCTTTTATGAATTTCTGTGCCGAAAATATTCTAAATTGATCAGTTAATAGAGCTGCCATTTCCTAGTGACTATTGTCCTCTTGTTTATTTATGTGTATTACGAACGGAGTTGTGCAGAATACTCAATTCTCTTGAGTCTGTAAGTAGCACCACTATTACCCATGATGTCTTCTCCACCCAAAACTACTGCAGCTGCTGCTCCATTTCCAGTAGAATCTCCTACAGCATTAACAAAAGTTACTGTTGGGTGTGTGTTATATGTATTATCAACTGATGCAACGATTCCATAACCACCATTAGTAATGGTGCATGAAGCAACTTGGTCTTGAGCAGATGTTAAATTAACAGTTGCTTGACATTGTATATCACCAATATTCTCAACTGTTACTGTTGGAACTGCTGTATAGTTAGTACCTGGACTTTGAATTACAAAATCAACTACAGTACTATCATGTGAAAACTCATACAAATATCCACCTATACCTACATTAACATTACCAGTATTAAATGGAGTTATATCCTGAACTATAAGTACAGAATTAACTGGATCCCAAGAAACTACATTTGCTCTAACACCAGAAACAGATCCAGTAACAATTTCATTAACACCGAAACTCAATCCATTAGAAAGATTAGGATCTAGATATAAAATTATAAGTGCAGTATGTGGAACACCATCAGTTAAAGTACCTGCATCACTAACTGTAGCATACTTAAATGGCAAACTACCATCTTTAACCTGATCACCAACTTGGAATAGAGTTGTATTTTGACCACCTTGAGTTTCTTCAATACCATATAATGAAGTATGAATACCACCATCAAGACTTATTTGATTTTCATAATCAGTTCCTGAGTTAACGAGATCTATAATTCCATCTCCAGCACCATCCAATTCATCATTATCTTCAAATTCTTTATCTATTACTTGAGATATTGGTTCTGTCAAAGCTACAATAAATGCACCTTCAGTAGAATCTACATCTAAGAGAACGTGTGGATTAAATCCACCTGGAGCAGATCCTGCAAGACCAGCATCAAATTGAACAATAGCATCTTCAGTTGATGGTATTCCAGCATCAATAAATGCTAATTCATCAACTTCAAATGTTACTAACAATTCTCTAGTTGTTGGATCCCAGTCATATACCTTCGCAACTTTATTAGCTTCACTTTCTATTTTTCTAATAACTCTATCATTAACATTAAACTTATAAGTTGAATTACCATCACCATCAATCTGTCCAGCATCAAGGATAATTCTCTGATCAAAATTGAAATTAACTCCCCTAGTTAAACCAGAGAATTTACCTTTAGATTTAGCTGTATATGCAATAGTTTCTTTATTGAGTATTAACTCACCAGAACCAGGGAAAGCATCAGTAGAATCAACATACAATTCAGTATCAGACTTTTCTACATTCTTAACAAGACCAGTAAGGAAACCAGCAATAGAATTGTATGCCTGTCTAGCTCTAGATTTACGTTTTAAGTTAACTAATTTTGTGAATATTACTTTAGGTTGATCAACATATCCACTACCTGAATCTGTTATATTAATCTCTGTTATAACACCTTGAGCAACTTTTGCAGTAGCCTTAGCACCAATTCCACCACCACCATTAATAAGGATATAAGGAGGTTCTTGATAATACTCACCCTCATCAACAATATTAATACTAGTAACTCTACCAAGTGTATCAATCTCAGCAGCACCTTGAGCACCACCACCTCCACCACCTTCAAAGATAAGTGTTGGGGGTGTGGCATAATCTCTTCCACCTTGTAATAGTGATAAACCTGTAATTGTCTGTACAGTAGGTGTTCCTGTAGCACCAAGACCTTCTCCACCTAATATTCTTGCTGTTGCTGAACCAAAATAGTTATCACCTTTTTTGGTCATCTTAACATAACTGACAGTACCATCAGTATTCAATACAATATCTCCTGCTGCACCAGCTGGGAATGTATCTGGTTGAGTAGGAACAGTATCACCCTCAAACAAAGGAGTACCATACATTGTTGGTCCAATTGCATAAGGATAAGTTGGAACCCCACTACCATTCTCTGTTAAGAAATATGCATAGGTTCCATTTGGATATTCAGGAGTAACAGCGAATTTACCATTATGTTCATCCAAAGTACCAACACTAGTATCCCAAATATAATCCTGAACCAAATCTCCAATTACATATCCATCTTGAACTGTTCTTATACCAATACCAGAAGTTGTATAACCAAAGGTATACAAAGCAAGAGGAGCATTTACAGGTACTTCAAATCTTATCTCTCTTGCAGTAGCAGCATTAAACCCACTAATATAAGCACTATAAGTTACTTCAGATCCTTCTAACCAATAGGTAATACCTGGTCCTTCAAAAAGATATGTTGTATCTGGTGGAGTACCAGCATGCCACCCATCATCAGTAGTAGATATTAATAACTGTTCATTATCATTACTAGAATCATTCTGTTGGAATACATATGTTTTTCCTCTCCATAAACTTAAGAAAGGAACAGTACTACCACCAATATTAAACTCACCATTAGCAACTGTTATGACATAAGTTATAGTTTCTGGAGTAACTACATCAGGTCTAGCACCAGCTAATTCATCACTTGTCCTAGTTCTAAATCCAGTAACTTCTCTAGCAACATTATTACTAGTATCATATCCATAAGGTCCGTAAATAGGATATCCATCAAATGCCATTCCTAATATTTTAGAATGACCATTAGAATGTCGTGAATAATCTATCGTAGCAGGATCATTAGCATCACTCTGATAATAGTTTGTAATATAATAATCATTAGGTAAAGGATCATCATCTATTTCTAGATCCAAAGTCATATATCCTTCATGACCTTCATACCCAGACATATATCTATGATACTTACAGTAATAATAAATCCTACTATTCTCATCACCATTCATTATGAATAGAGGTCTAAACTCATTTTCATAATCTGTAGATGGTGCTTCTGTTATTCCCGTACTCTTATAATATAAACTACCACCATTTAATAAACCATCCTGTGTAGTACTAAACTGCATAGGATGCCCATGAGGATGATGCCCAGAAGGCTGATTAGTCGAATCATCCTGATTCCAAATAATTAAATAATTTCTCTGTACCTTAATATTTTCTGGTGCAAAATAATATTGTCCATCAACAAAAGGACCAAACTCTGTAGCATCTGGACCAAAATCAATATAAAAAATACCATTAGTTAACGCTGTTGGTGGTTCTAATATTTTAAAACTAAATCCAGTAGATCCCAAAACAACATTATTCTCAGCAAACTCATCAGACCCATTTATATTTCTAACATAGATGTGAGTTATAGTTCCTAAATTATTTCTTACAATCTTAGAAATTTCTGCTTTAGCACTGGTAGCTATAGCATCTATAGTTCTACCTCTTTCAACTACACCTAAAGTTTCATCAACATTACCAACCTCAAACATCAAGTTGTCAAATTCTGTTTTTATATTCCAAACAAAAGGTCTAATCTTACCCCAATCAAACACACCATTGTCTTGAGCAAATTCATTAATTAATCTAGACGATTGATAATAATAAGTATTACCCTCTATTACTGCATCATCAGAAGTATTACTTTTAATATGCGAATGTTTAATTGTATCAATTGAAAATCCAGGAGTAGGATTGCCAGCTTGACCCCATTCTGGAGTATGAAGTTGAACTCCATTTGACATTATACCTAATGCCTTATTAAGTTGCTCTTCTCTAGCATCAGGATTCGGAGCATCTTTACCACCCCTATAAATGTAAGTTTGATCAAATGAACGATCTACTAATGATCCACCACTAGTAACTGCACCAAAAGCAGCAGTCTTAAAGGTATGAGCACTGGTATTAGTCGCAGGAGCAACACCCAATACTTGTACTGTAATAGTTGTAGATGTTGTAGAAAGAATTGGTATAGCAACACCTGCTACTGGATCAGTAGCACGAGGATATGTATGATCTGTACCATGATCATCTAAGGCACAAGTAAATGTTAATGAATCTGTTGCAATCTTAATGCTATCACCTGTAGTATAACTATGACTACCAATGGTTATTTCCATTAAACCAGTAGTAGGATTATAGTTAATTGCTGAAGGTGTATACTGAGCAAGAGTACCACCAGATCCACCACCAGGAGCTCTCTCTGCTAACAGTGGTGTTGGTTTTGGATGATTATCACTTTGTATTCTCAGTCTGTCACTATCAGTAGTGAATAAACCAGATGTGGGTGAATTGGGATGCGACTGCCATATCCTATTAATATCAAAAGAACGAATAACAGTTGGTGTGTCTTGTGTAGGTATTATCTGTAATCTAAGAGGGTCATATCCAAGACCTCTTTCCAAAACTCTAACATGAACTATCCTTCCAGATAACTCATCTATAATTGGATATAAAAGTGCTTCCTGAGTTGGAGTACCACATCCAGTAACAGTTAATCGTGGAGGATTGGTTACATCATAACCTATACCACCATCAACTACTTGTATTGCACGAACACCAAATTTTTCGTCAAATATAGGTTCAATTACAGCACCAGATCCAGGAACAGTTCTTGCCATATCTTACTAACCAACTACATTAATAGTTCCTTGCATCGCTGCATGGAGTGTACATTGATAATAAAGAGTACTAGGTGCAGCCATAGGAACTGTCCAATAAAGAACAGCAGTTCCACTACCAGTCTGACCTGTGGTATAAGGAGTTCCAGTTAAACCTTGAGTACTTTGAATTCTAAATGGGTGTGCAGTTGCTTGAACAGTATTGTCGAAAGCATATGTTTGACCCCTCATAACATAAAGAGTTGCGTCAGCAGTAGCAGATGCAAATCCAGGTCCAGCAAATGTGTAATCAGATGCACCATTGGCATTCAATTCCCACCATGTAATAGGACTTCTAGTAGCAACCCAATTACTACCATTAAAGAATAGTGAATCACCTTGAACTGCTCCAGTCAAATCAGTATCAGTCAATGCTGATAAGGTAGTAGTTAAAGTACCACTAAAATCTACTGTTAATGTATCACCAACAACTGTTGTTGTTATATTAGTTCCACCAGCAATAGTTAACGTATCTGCTTGTGCATTTGCTGTTGTAGATCCAGTATCACCATCAATAACTGCCCATGTGTTCAATGATGAAAGACCAGATTCATCATCTTGAGGAGTCCATTTACTTGCAGATGCACTCCACTTTAAAACTTGTAAGTTTGTAGGAGCTGCAGTTGTAGTATCTACATCCCCTAATAAATCAATACTAGAATATTCAGTTGCTATCTTTGCTCTAACATCCCCAACACCACCAGTAGTAATATTGATATTTACATAAGGATTATCATCACCATCAACAGTGAAAAAATAACCTCCATAAGATGCAGCAGAAGGTGCATTACCTAATGCGGAAAATTCATTCTTATACTTAACTTTGGTTGGCATATCAATAACACCATCCGTACCACTAAAAGTATTATTAATACCACCAACACCAAGTGTCAGGTTACCAGTACCATTACATGCAATATTAATATTTCCATTACTAGAAGAAACTATAGAGTTCCCATTAACATCTAATGATGATGTTAAATTAGCATAATCAGATGGAGCGAATAAAGATCCATTGTACCTTAATACCTGCCCCACTGCAGGGTTAGTTACATCAACAGTTATATTAGTACCATTACCAATAGCAGAATATACTTCATTAAAATTATCGTTTATCTTGTCGCCTCCACCACGCAGGGTATCCCCTGTGTTATCATTAGCTACCGTACCAAGATTTAGTGATTGTTTGGCCATTACTCGCTACATTTTTAGTTATTTATGGTGTTTCGGGATCTACTTCTTCTTCACCATAATCTGCAAGATTAGGTGCATTCCAATCAAGAGGAACAGTTGTTTCAACTTCAACTGTTGGATTCTTATATCCACTTCCAGCAGCATTCATTTCAACACCAGCAACCCCAACCAATGCTCTGATGTTTCCATCAAATCCAGAAATAGAGTCAATTCTGACATTTGGTCTAGTTGTATATCCAGAACCACCAGATGTTACCTGAACGTCATTGATAAACCCTGAAGTTAAATTTGCAGATGCCTTAGCATTTTGCCCGAATACAGAACCAAGATAGTCGAAAGTAATTAGAGAGTTGGAAGACTCAATAACAGCAACTTCTCTGTCTGCAGTCTCACCTTGGATGTCAATAAAGTCACCAGGTTCGATAGGTGGTACGACCTCAGCAGCATCAACGTCTGCCTCAGAACCAACGTAGGAGAAAGCAACGAATGTTGATCCAACACGAGGAATCTCAGAGAAGATTATTCTAGAACCAACAATCTCAAAACCTACGCCAGGTTCTTGAACAACACCGTTAAGTGAAACGATGATATTATTTTCTGGACGTATTGTGGAAGACTGGACACCTTCTGTTAGCGTTAGTGAGTAGAATACATCATTACGCTTAAGGTTAAATGACTGACGTAAGGAGTCGAACTCGAAAGATATATCATCCAACTGTCTCAACTTACCAACGTAGAATCCTGTGAATGATGCACCTATCTCTGGTGGTTCAGTAAATTGAATCTGGTTAGAGAACGCTGTATATGCGTTAGTACCACCTGGAGGTTGTAGAATACCATTGACGTATACAAGAAGATGTCCTTCAGGATCTGGGAGATAATTATTACCATTATCAATCGTTAGATTGAATGTATCTTGAACACCATCAAATCCTTTAAACGCTCTCTTAACACGTGCATTAAGATCAACTTTAGCTTGAACTGCTGCCCTATAATCTCCAGGTCCAATAACAGAATCCTTAAGATCAAATGTTCCTATAATATCACTTAAATACAATCTCTTGTACTGACCATCTGGACGTATGTCTTGTACTAATGCAGCACCAGCACCAGGAGTTTCAACTCTAGTAATTACTGATGCGTAACCTACAGGGAAGTTACCACCAAGACCATAATCACCTACGAGATCACCATTTGTAATATTATCTCCTTGGTAATCAGCGATATAAAGGAAGTTATTGTCTACATCAACCTCAGTAATAATTGCATAATTATTTTGATCAGCAACACCACCAATAACTTTATAAAGTCTGTTACCAACACTAAATTGATTTAGATCACTAATAATAGAAATACCAATTCTAACATATCCATTTGATGCGATTCTGTCACCAACACCAATATCTAAACCATTATATTTACTTACAGTAACAAATTGTCTAGAAGTTTCTGGATAAACAACAGAAGTTTTTTCAAATGAACCAACAAGAGTCTCAGTATCAACCGTTAAAGTACCACCAGTATTATCAAGTATAGCAGCCTCATTTCTAAGGAAGTTAGTAGGAGTAGCAGTACCACCACTGGTATATCCTTTAAATGGTACTGTTGCATCAAACTCACCATCAAGATCAATGATTTGTATACGATCCTCTATCAAACTAATTTGTGCTGTTGTGTTATTTGTAGAACCAACAACGTAATCAGTGATAGACCAAGGATTACCAGTAACTTCAATATCTAAGTAACTAAAGTTCTCATCCTCATGTACTGCGTATATAACACCAGTAACGGTTGCGTCACCATTCTTAGCGACTGTCTCGTTCATGACCCAAGGACCATCAACTACATCACCATCAAAACGGAATCTCTGATAGATCTTAACAATCTCACCTTTGTTAGGAACAATAGTTTCTAATTCAGCGAAACTATCACTAGCAGTACCATATAAGTAATCCGAAGGTTTTAATCCACCACCTAATCCAACTGGCAATTCTCTAGTACCATATGTGTAGGTAGGAATTGTAATTCCATTATTAACTGTAACAGTAGTATAATAAGTATCGACTGCTAATTGCTCACTAAGCAATTTAAGATTATCACGTACAACTCTGCTTACAGATCTAATATCATAGTATCCAGCAGCATCAGCAGAGAAGAATTTCAAATATCCAGCCTCAGGAGATGGACTTGTAAGACCATCAGTCATTGCAGCAATGATATATTCTTCCAATCTATCTAATGCGTATCTCTTAATATTAAACTCACCATCAGCATAGAATATTCCATCACTAGCAGAAGTATATGGATCTAATGTACCCTTAGAAAGTTTTGTACCCCAAGCATAAACACCCTTAGTCCCATCTCCAGTATATGATAACTGATTATTTTCATTTGATACATTAATTCTAGCCTTAAGTTCAGAGAATCCAAAGGAGAATGTTGTTGTAACATATGCTCTATACCAACCACCACCATAAGGAACAGCACCATAAGCATCACCTGATATACCACCTTGAGGTATAAACAGAGTACCTGTGTTACCTGTATTCATATTAAGATCAAAGAATACACTTTGTTCTCCAGCAGTTCCATCATCAAGTATGATATGGAATCTTACTTGCTCATATTCTGCCTTCTTAAAGAAGCATGAGAATGTATATTGCTGATCATCACCAGTACCAGAACCACCTTCATCAAAACTATTTGTAATATCGTCAAATGTGATATTACCATCATCCCATGTATCAAATGCAGTTAAGTCATATATTCTATCAACAGTATGCTCACCGCCAGCATTACTAGAAATTAATTTAGTTGCAGTACGAGTATTGTCTGGTGCATCTGTAAAGTTATCACTAAATCCAACTCCAGTACCTGTCCAATTAGGTACAAACAATTCTGGATTTGAGAATAAGTTAAGACCAGAAACCTGACCAGAAATATTTGATGTAATATTTTTAGCGAAATTTATTGTCCTTACATTACCTGGTGAATTAAACCAAGTGTAACTACTACCAACACCATTTACAGAAACAATTGCCTGTGCATTAGTTTTAGTTCCAGTTAATGAAGTATTAGATGTCCAAGGAGTTCCTACAAATTCACCAATGATTAAATCCCAAGTTTCTGAATTATATTCTAAAACTTTAGCAGATCCCTTATCCGAAGTAATTAATTCACCAACTTCAAATCTTCCAACAACACTCTCAATAGTTATGTTGTGAGCAATAGAAGAATCACTGATATCTGTAGTTAACAAATCATGACTCATGTTAGTAATAATACTATCAACCCAATCATTGTATAACCAAGTATTAGTACCAAACTGTGCATTAACTAGAGTTGTAATTTCCTCCTTATAGTATCCTCTATTATAAATGAGATTCTTAGCAGCACCTCTCATAGGTCTCTTACCTGGAACGAGAATATTAATTGCGGTATTGACCAATTCTTTAATTCTAGTTCCAACTACTGTCATATCAGTAGGTGTTTCACTATCAGTATATGGATCGTCAAATGAATGCTTATAAGCATAAAGAGGATCAACATCTGAACCACCCCTAATTCTTAACTCACCTTTAACAGCATGCTCACATAAGAATCCTAATTGTTCTATAGCATAAACTGTTGCTAGAAGTTCATCTTCAACATTAATGATTTGCATCGCAGAAGACAAGTAGTATTCCATTGCAGCAACAGTACTATTATTACCACCAGTCTGTAAGTCAGAAATAATACCAAGAATGATTAATTTAATATCTCTCTGACATGTACTTTCTCCACCTGGTTCTGGATAAGAGAATGCAAACTGTTGAGAGGTATCTAACATATAAGTAAACTCGGCTGATGTTAAACCAGTAATCTCAGATGAAATACCATCTCTATTAAAGTAAAGTCTATCAGCAGCAATTGCGAAATCAGCATTTGTAGGAGCAATAATATCATTTGCAATAGTTACTAAGTTATCAATAGCAGTAGTAACGTTTGCACAATCTCCAGGAGCAGTTACCGCATCAGTAACAGCAGACTGGAATGTATGTAATGTGGTGTTAGAAGAGATTCCAACATTAACAGTTACTGTGGTAGCTGTTACATCAGTAATTTCAATATTACTTTCAAATACAGGGTCTGTAGTTCTAGGATATGTGTGATCACTACCATTACTATCTTCAAGACAACGGAACGTTAATCCATTCGTTGCAATTCTTATCATTCTACCTTTAACCAGACTATGAGAACCAATAGTTAACACTAACTCACCTGTTGTTGGCTCGTAAGTTGCTCCAGTAGGTGTGAATGATGCAGAAACAGATTGTGTAATTCCCCAAGCACCAACAATAATCTTATCAGTATTACCTGTTGTTAGATCACCATTAACTGCTTGCTTCATATAGTATGCAAGACGCTCATGAGCATATGCAGATTGGAATGCCTGTAAGCGAATGTGTAGTAGAATATCATTAGTACCAAGATATCTCTTAGCAACATTCACAGTATTGAAGTTACCACCATCCCTAAGATCTTTAATAAACTCTTGGAGGATTAATGCTAGGTCAGTCTTACACTGTAATGTACCAGCACCACTTCCATCAAAGTTTCTAGGCATATCCAAAGCAAGGTCTGGATATAAAGTAAGCATATCGTTTGATGCTTTATCAACAATAGGACCAGCATTCAACTGAACTAAATTAGCAGCATCTATAAATCTGTACTTACCTGCAGCACCAATCTGATTAGTAAACATGATATCTTCTGTACCATCATGCCAATTAATTGGGAACTCTTCTTCATAGTAAGAGTATATTCTACCACCAAGGAATTCATGTGGAGGTGAATATCTAACAAGACTACCGAGATAATCAACAGGTGGATTCTGTAATGCAGAATCTAATGTATCTGTAACAATACTAATTAAGTTCTCTATAGTTGTTTGTACATCAGTACAATCAGATGTATTATAATTAAGAACTTTAATTCCATTTGCAGTTGTTTGTGCAAAATT
>Ga0163179_10003001_pt1 | contig 11574 bp, 7 predicted proteins | sample AtlANTMetagenome_FD_109643 | JGI IMG/M metagenome (GOLD analysis project Ga0163179, IMG submission 109643) | Marine eukaryotic phytoplankton communities from the Atlantic Ocean - Atlantic ANT 2 Metagenome | ecosystem: Environmental > Aquatic > Marine > Oceanic | place: North Atlantic Ocean... | reverse complement strand
ATGTATATATAAAAATCGCCGAAAATTTTTTTGACCTTTATTAGGTTTCATATATAAAAAAATCCCCAGTTGAAAAATATGTCAGGATACACTGCAAACATTACAGGAGATCAGGAAATATATCACATATACATTAAAGGAGAATGTGTTTATAATAGTTTGAATGAAACGCAGTTTAAGCAGACATGGGCATCATTAAGAGGAATGGTTGGTTTAATGACCACTGCATATAAAGAAGAAGATTTATCATATGAGAAATGCCCCGCAGGAATTGGTCAAGGGGGCGGTACGTTAACTTGGAAAGAACCAGAGGGAAGCGATAGTTATTAGGGGAGGGTTTACAACACCCTCTTTTTTTATGGATTGACATATACATATAATTACTCTATAATTAAGGAGTAATTACAAAACACTATGGCAAAAGGATTTACAGTCAAAGCCAATGCTCCAAAACCAAAGAAGAAAGAGGAGTGGGATATTGACGCAATTAAAGCAAGAATGAAAGGAAAGACAATTGTATTCTGTCTTCCAGGACGTGGATGTTCTTTCACCTTCTTGAAGAATTTTGTGCAGTTATGCTTTGACATGGTTCAAAATGGAATGTCCATCCAAATCTCACAGGACTATTCTTCAATGGTTAACTTTGCAAGATGTAAATGTCTTGGAGCAAATGTTCTCAGAGGTCCTGATCAAATACCTTGGGATGGAAAACTTAAATATGATTACCAACTTTGGATTGACAGCGATATAGTCTTTGATTCTAACAAGTTCTGGCAGTTATGCGATCTTGCAGTTCCTGCTGAATCAGTTAAGGAAGATGGAAGTATTGATGAGGAACTTCTCAATGCTCGTTCTATCACTGGTGGATGGTATGCCACAGAAGATGGTAGCACTACATCTGTCGCACATTGGTTAGAGGAAGATGACTTCCGCAAGAACGGTGGTGTGATGAATCACGAAACCGTCGAAAGTATCTCGAAAAGAAAGAAACCTTTCACAGTAGACTATACTGGTTTCGGTTGGGTTCTTATCAAGAAGGGTGTATTTGAGAAACTTGAGTATCCTTGGTTTGCTCCTAAGATGCAACAGTTTGAGTCAGGTGCAGTTCAAGACATGTGCGGCGAAGACGTATCATTCTGTCTAGATGCTATTGATGAAGGTTGGGACATCTGGTGCGATCCTCGTATTCGTGTAGGTCACGAAAAAACTCGTGTAATATAGGTACAAGATCATGGATGCACTCAAAGAGTGGGTAGACCACCACATGAAAGAGAAGTCATCAGAAGATCTATGGTATCTGTCTGAAGAGATTCTAATGGAACTATCGGGGCGTGACTCGATTAAGTATAGAATCATTGAAGATAAAGTTGAAATTACACACGATTCGGAGGGATGTTAAATGCCAAGAATGTATAGTACATCAGGTGATGTAACTGTTGAAGCAAGACCGAAAAAAACTCGTCAAGGAAATGGAAAGCATACTAAATATGCCGCTTCCTCTCGTAACTTGGCTAAAAAGAGGAGCAGAGGTCAAGGTAAATAAATAAAAAGGACTCCTAGAGTCCTTTTTTTAATGTCAATGAGGAAAAATGGAAAACAAAATGCTTCGAGAGATAGCAAATGACGTTCAAACACCAAAGAAACGTGATTCTAAGGTGCAGAATGACCTATATGAGAACCTAGAAGATGGTGATTTTTATGAAGGACTCGATTATGACGATCAAACACAAATAATTACATAAAAATTCTTAATAAATAAGTTATAATTCTAAATATTTTCAAATTTCATGCCTTTAGAACGGGTTAGTCAAGGTTTCAAAGATATTAGTATGTCATTTCAGTCTAATCCACTGAATAATGACCTTATTGCGATTAAAAATGTTAATGCCATTACTCGTTCTATAAGGAATATAGTATTAACTACTCCTGGAGAGAAATTTTTTGACCCTGATTTTGGATCTAATGTATCCAGATTGCTTTTTGAGAACGTAGATGATATAACAGCATCTCAAATTCAAGAAGAAATTGAATTTTCAATTAGTAATTATGAACCAAGAGTAAAATTAATAGATGTACAAGTAATTGCTGATAATGATAATGCTTCATTTGATACTATTATTACCTATGAAGTTATAGGAGCAGACGTTCCTCCACAAGCTTTGGAATTCGCCTTACAATCAACTCGATAAGATGCCGTTAGTAAATTTTTCCAACCTCGATTTTGATGAGGTCAAGATATCACTTAGGGATTATCTTAAGTCCAATTCCACTTTTACGGATTATGACTTTGAAGGATCCAATTTATCATCTATTTTAGATGTATTAGCATATAATACCTACATCACTTCATACAATGCCAACATGGTAACGAATGAAGTATTCATTGATAGTGCAACTTTAAGAGAAAATGTAGTTGCACTGGCACGAAATATTGGATATCTACCTAGATCAAGAACAGCATCAACGGCAACTATAAGTTTTTTCGTTACTTTAACTGGTACTACTCCTGCTCCTGCTACTCTAACCCTAAGTAAAGGTCCAGTAGCAGCAACTGCAGGTGCAGTAGGAACTAGTTCTTACATATTTTCTATATTAGAAGATATTACAGTACCTGTTAATACGGATTCTTTAGGAAATACTACAGCAAGTTTCAATAATATTAAAATTCATGAAGGCACTTTAATAACAAATTCATTTACCTTCTCATCAATTAATCCAAATCAAAAATTTATCCTTCAAAATACGGGAATTGACAGTTCTTTAATGACTGTAACTGTAAAAGGAAACTCATTTGCTAATACAGGGACAAAATATAGTGCTCAAGATAGTCTTTTTGATATTACATCCGATTCTAAAGTTTATTTTCTAGAAGAAGTAGAAGATGAGAGATATCAACTCTTTTTTGGGGACGGTATTTTTGGTAAAAAGTTAGAAGAAGGTAATTTTATCACTACAGATTATATTATTTCAAGTGGATCTGCTGCAAATGGCATTTCTAGATTTACTTTTGGAGGTAAATTATCCTATATTAGAAATTCTCAGTCATATGCGGTTTCTACAGGTGTTTCTTTAATAACTACTGACCTTCAATCCTCTGGTGGAGAGGAAATTGAGTCAGTTGAGTCAGTTAAAAAGTTTGCTCCACGCATTTATGCCTCTCAAAACCGAGCAGTAAGTGCAAATGACTATGAAACTTTGATTCCAAATAAAATTTATCCAGAAACAGAGTCAATTTCGGTTTTTGGGGGTGAAGAAATGATTCCACCTCAGTATGGAAAGGTCTTTATTACCATAAAACCACGAACAGGTGATTTTTTACCTAATTTAGTCAAGGAAAATATAAAAACTAAGCTTAAAAAGTATGCAGTTGCAGGAATTGTCCCAGAAATTCTTGATTTAAAATATCTTTACTTAGAAGTTGACTCAAAAATCTATTATAACACTAATTTAGCACCTTCGGGAGAATATGTTTCTACCTTAGTTCAACAAAATGCTGAAAGTTATGCAGAATCAACTGAATTAAATAGATATGGTGCTAGATTTAAGTACAGTAAGTTCTTAAAAGTAATTGATGAAAGTGATGCTTCTATTACATCCAATATTACGACTCTGCAAATGAGAAGGGATATGAGAGCAGCATTAAATAGTTTTGCAGAGTACCAAATCGGGTTTGGTAATGAATTTTATATTAAGAGTATGAGTGGATATAATATTAAATCTACCTCATTTCGTATAAGTGGAATACCACAGGATCTTTACCTATCTGATATTCCAAATTCTAATGGAGAAACAGGATCACTTTTCTTCTTTACCGTTCCTTCAGTTAATTCTACTTCCCCAACTATTATTAGACGGAATGTAGGTACTATTAATTACAAGAGTGGTATTATTACATTAAATCCTGTTAATATCATTTCTGGTAAATTAAAAGATGGTCAAACAATTGTAGAAATATCTGCATGTCCTAAATCCAATGATGTTGTTGGATTACAGGATCTTTATTTGCAACTAGATATTAGTAACAGTAATTTTGAAATGATTGTTGACAACATTGCTTCAGGATTAGATCCAGCAGCATCAAATTATACCGTAACATCTAGTTATCACAACGGGAACTTAGTAAGATCATAAAATGCCACAAAATAGAGTTAAGTTTAGCAACATTGTTCAAAATCAACTTCCTGCTTATGTTCAGGAAGAGTTTCCATTAGTTGCGGATTTTTTAAAAACATATTACGAAGGTCAGGAATATCAAAGTGGTCCTATTGACCTGATTGAAAATATTGATCAATATATTAAAATTAGTGAATTAACCAATCTTACTGATTCTGTAGTTTTAAATACTGCATTAACTTATAATGCAGAGGAAGTTACTGTTGATTTAATAAAATCTCCTAATGGAACAAAAGGATTCCCAGAAACATATGGATTGTTGAAAATTGATGCGGAAATTATTACATATACTGGAAAAACAGATTCAAAGTTTACAGGATGTATAAGAGGGTTTAGTGGTGTTACTTCATATCAAGCAAAAGGAACTACGGATCAATTAGTTTTTGAAAATACTAAGATTGATACTCATGAAAAAGGATCTACGATTACGAATTTAAGTAATCTATTCTTAAAGGAATTTTTAACAAAAGCAAAGAGACAACTTACACCTGGATTAGAGAGTAGAGAGTTTAATAGTGATCTAGATCAAAATATTTTTATAAAACAGGCTAAAGATTTTTATTTAAGTAGAGGTAGTGATAAATCTTTTGAGATTTTATTTAAAGCATTATATAATGAAGATGTACGTATAGTTAGACCCAGAGACTTTCTATTCACACCCTCTAACGCCCACTGGAGGGTCACTAACGACCTTGTAGTGGAATCTATTAGTGGAAACCCTAACGACCTTAAAGAGTCCACCTTATTCCAACAAAGTTATAGTGATAGTATTAATAAAGCATATGCTCCAATCACTTCAGTGGAACCAATTGATGTTGGATATGGACAAACCTTTTATAAACTTAGTATAGATGCAGGTTATAATAGAGATATTAGAGTAGATGGGGCAATTTATGGTAATTTTGAAGTACAGCCATCAACTAAGGTAATTGGTGCAGTTTCAGCAGGAAGCACTGTTTTAACTGTGGATTCTACGGTAGGATTTGCAGCAACAGGAGGAGATTTATACATTCCTTTTGCTGCTGGAGATGTAGGTGTTGTTTCTTATACTTCTAAATCACTCACACAGTTCTTTGGAGTAACGGGTGTAGCAAATACTGGAATAACTGCTGATATTGCGGATGCAACAACTATTGGAATCAATACTTTTGCTTATGGACAATCGAGTGTTGATCCTGATAAGAATATAACGGTTAGAATTAATTCTGTTCTTAAGGATTTTGATTTTTCAGATAAAACTTACTATTATTCTGCAGGAGATACTGTTAAATTAAAAACTTTAGGTATTTCTGATGCAACGTTTAAAGGAAAAAACTGGTTTTATAATATTTCACCTACCTATAAGATTGAGAGCATTGAATTAGTTGATTCATCGGATAAAACTTATACAATTACTTTCTATGTTGACCATTGTTTTAGATTTGGAGATTCTGCAGTATTAATCTCTAGTAATGGTACTGAAAAATCCACAAATATTATTAATATAGATTCTGCTAAACAGGTAACCATAAGAGGACAGGGAAATATAGATCTTACTGATGAATATACCATTCAGCGTTTAGTATTATCTACAGAATCCAATAGTTTCCCTCAAACTCACATTTATAATACTAATGTACAGAATGTTTATAAGAAAGATGATACTTTATTAGTTTCTTCATCTTCTCTTCCTACTTACAACTCTCAACCACTTAATGTCTTTGGACAAACTATCAAATTTAGTGGTACATTCGTAGGAACTGAATTTAATATTAGACCAGTAGGAGATCATGGATTTTATACTGGTGATGCTGTTTATTATATACCACAAAAAGAAAAATATGAATATATTGATTCATTAGGAACAACACAAATTGGTATAAAGGTTATTTCTTCTTTATTTGCAGGAGATGTTGATTTTATTATAACAGGAATAACTAATGGTTCTGAAGTTGAGGATAGAACCCCTCCAAATGAAGGATTATATTTTGTTCAAAGAATTGATGAGAATAAAGTAAAATTATCAAGGAGTAGAACTGAACTTTCTAATGGAACCTTTATTTCTTTAGATAATTCTATCAGTTTAGTTGATTGTGAGTTGTTACCTTATAATTTTAAATTTAAAACTTTAGAATCACAACAATTATTAAGAGAAGTTGCTCTTCCTGAAGATGATGGGGAAGTAACCGTTACAGAACCAGGATTTACTGGAATTTTGATAAATGGAGTGGAAATTTGCAATTATAAATCGAGAGATTTTGTTCGTTATGGAAAAATTGAAAAAATTGACGTAGATTCTGCTGGTGCTGATTATGATATAATAAATCCTCCTCTTTTGAATATTAGTGACACTGTTGGAACAGGTGCTACTGGATGTGTAGCAGTTTCTGGTAATCTTAAGGAAATTAGACTCTTGGATTCGGGTTTTGATTATCAAGACACTCCAGTTGTAACAATTGATGGTGGAAATGGAACAGGAGCAGTTGCTTCTGCGAATATGAAAGAAATGGTACATTCCGTTTCATTCAATTCTCAATCTGACATCGGTTTAGGGACTGATGCTTATAATTCTTATGAAATTGGATTTGGAACCTATCATAAATTTACAAATTTTGAAAAAGTCATTTATAAGAATGAAGGACAAAAGAATGTAGGTGGATTAACTACAGATGCGGTATATTTTGTTTCTAATATTGGATTAACAACTGCTAAGTTATTCCCAACTCAAACAGATGCTCTTTCTGGTATTAATACCGTTGAATTGACATCATTTGGTATAGGAAAACAATTTATTAGGTCATTTAACAGAAAAAGGATCGTTGATTCAATCACAGTTGTTTCTTCAGGATCAGGATATGAAAATAAGAAAAGAACTGCTCTCAGTGCAGGAATAAGTAGTGCTTCTAATCAAATTTCCATAACAGATCATGATTATAAGTCTGGAGAAGTAATTAATTACATAGAAACTTCAAATACCGTAATTGGTGGACTCTCTACTGATACTGAATATTATGTTACCTCAGTAGATGCAAATAATTTTAAATTATCGCAAGTTGGTGTTGGATCAACTTCTAAATCTTTCTATTATGATACTAAACAGTATATTGATCTTACTTCAGTAGGAGTAGGAACTCATACGTTTAATTATCCTTCTATTTCAGTAAAAGTAGTTGGAGAAGTAGGAATCGCATCTACAGGAACTGAAACTTTTGGATGCCAAGTACAACCTATCTTTAGAGGTGAAATAACTTCAATACATCTTTCTAATCAAGGTGTGGGTTATGGATCTTCTGAAATTATTAATTTTGTAAGAGATCCTCAAGTTACTTTGGTATCTGGAAAAGAAGCTCAATTACAACCCGTTGTTGTTAATGGATCTATTACAGAAGTAGTAGTAATGAGTAAAGGGCAGAAGTATAATTCTGCACCTACTTTAACTATAAGTGGTGATGGTATTGGTGCTGTAATTACTCCAGTTTTTGAAAATAATGAAATTACTGAAGTAAAAGTTATTCATGGAGGAAATGGATATAGTGCATCAAATACTTCTATTTCTATAGATTTTCCTGGATCTGGAGTTGTTATAAAACCCGTTCTTCAAAACTGGAGAATTAATTTATTTGAAAGAAATTATGATAACTTTACAGGAGATGATGGATATATCCCTCATGAATTTAATGTAGGATATGGTCTTCAATATTCTCATTTATATGCACCTAGAGTTCTTAGAGAATCTGTTTTTGCGACTAATCAAGAAGGTCAGTCTTTATATGGAGATAAAGATCTAAAGAGAGTTGATGGATTGGAAGTTCCTTCTGATCAACACTCTCCTATTATTGGATGGGCATATGATGGAAATCCAATATATGGTCCATATGGATATGTGAAAAAATCAGGTGGAACAGTAACTCAAATGAAGTCTGGTTATTCTATTGATTTACAGTCACAACGACCTCCTGTTTCAAGTTTTCCAGAAGGATTCTTTGTAGAAGATTATTCACATAAGAAAGTAAGTGATGATACTATTTTAGATGAGAATAATGGAAGATATTGTGTAACTCCAGAATATCCTGATGGAACCTATGCATATTTTGCTGCAATAGATTCAGGTGCTGTAGAAAGTTCTGGTCCTTTTGTAAGATTTAAAAAACCAGTATTTCCTTATTTGATTGGAGAAAATTATACGTCAATCCCCAATGATTTTAATTTCAAGCACAACTCAAATCAGAGTTCTATAGATTTACAAAATTCAGGATGGAATAGAAATACTAATTCATATAATTTAATTGAAGATGATACCGAATATGATTATGTTTACATACCTAATAAACTTTCTCAAACTATTGATATTAAATCTGTAACTCCAGGAACAGTTGAAAAAGTAGGAATTGAGACGGGAGGAGTTTTATATCAAGTTGGAGATAATTTAATTTTTGATAATGCAGATACTTCGGGAGTTGGTGCTGTTGCTAAAGTATCTAATATTGAAGGAAAGGCAGTTAATACTGTAAGTGTTGCCACAAGTACAATTAGTGGAGTTGAAGTTTATCCTGCTGCCATAGCGGGTGAGTATATCCTTAGTTCTGATAATCCCCACAATTATAAAAATAAAGATGGTCTGGTTGTATCTGGATTATCTACAACCTCTTCTAATATTGAAGGATATTATAGTGTAGGAGTAACAACTACTCGTTTTGTAGTAACTGGTGTTGGAACTACTTCTTCTGGAATAGGAACTGATGGAATAACAGGGTTGGTTACTTATGTTAGTGTTAATGGTAATTTATCATATCCTTCTATTGCCGCTAATGATATTTTAGGAATTGGCACTGAAAGAGTAAAGGTTTTGAATGTAGATAGAGAACGTGCTAGAATTAGAATATTAAGAACCCATAGTGGAACTGTTTCTGCTGCACATACAGTTAGTTCTTTCTTCTTCCAAGATCAACGAAGATTAACTATTAATGCAGGATTTAAAACAACATATTCATCTAATAGAAATAAGCAAATTTACTTTAATCCAACTGAAACAGTAGGACTAGGTACAACTGCTGGAGTTGGCATAGGATCAACACTTTACTTCTCTAATCCTGGTGCTGGTATTAGTGAAATCTTTATTCAAACAAAGGCACTCTATATTCCAGGTCATGATTTGAATACTGGAGATAAGATAACATATTCTCCTAATAGTGGATCTGGTCTTGTAGTTTTAGAGGATGGTGCTTCATATCCTAGTGGAATCACTACCTTAACTGATGGTCAAGAATTATATGTTGCTGCCATAGATGGCAATTTAATTGGACTATCAACTGTTAGAGTTGGTTTAGGTACAACAGGTAATTTTGTTGGAATAGCAAGTACCCATCAAAGTTCTACCACATTATTCTTTGCTAGTGATCCTGTAGGAGCAGGTATTGGTACAGGAGTTTATCATAGTTTAAAAACCAATTACACTCCTATTACAGCAGATGTAACTAGAAACCTAGTAACAGTATCTGCTGCTAGTTCTCATGGATTGACTAATAATGATGAAGTAGATGTTAATGTTAATCCATCTATTTCTACATCATTTGTTGTTAAGTATAATGATTATAATAGAAGAGTTATTGTAACTCCCAAGTCATTTACTTCTTCAGGAGTCAATACCACTACTAATACATTTACTCTAACTGATCATGGATTTGTTACTGGTCAAAAAGTAATTTACACCTCAGATAGTCCCATAGAAGGTCTTACTGATGAAGGTCTTTATTATGTTGTAAAGATTGATAAGAATAATTTCAATCTAGCAGATACTTCTTATAATTCGACTTTATCTAAACCAATTATTGTTGGGATTACTAGTTCTTCAGCAGGTGTATTTAATCCAATTAATCCACCATTAACTGTATATAAAGATTCTACAGTTTCCTTCGATGTTTCTGATTCTTCTTTATCTTATACCGTTCAAGGAACTCAATATTCTGCTTTTGAATTAAATTTCTATACTGATGGGAATTATACTACTGTGTGGAATAATGATCCTAATTCTAGTGCATTTAATGTTAGTAGAACAGGTACAGTAGGAATAACTGTTGATGCAGCAGTTACTTTAGAAGTAACTAAAGATATTCCAGAAGTCTTATATTATCGTTTAGATCCTGTTTACGAAGCTACTACACCTACCGTTAAAAAAGAGGTTATTGTAGATAATGATATTACTGCTAATAATGAAGTTATATCTAGTGCTTCTCTTTATAATGGAAAGCAAATCATTACGACTGCTTCTACAACAGCATTTACCTATACATTACAATCTACTCCAGAGCAAGTATCATATGCAGGAACAACTTCTGGTGTAGAATATGATACTACTTCTACCAGTGCTTATGGAACCATAAAAGAAGTTGAAATACGAAATGGGGGTAGGAATTATTATTCTATACCTGGCATTACTACTGTAACATCTTCTGTTGGTGAAGGAGCTGTTCTTGAAGCATCAAGTACTTCTATTGGTAAAATAAAAACTACAAAACTTGAAGATATTGGATATACATTCCCCTCAGATAGCACATTAGAACCAAGTGCATTATTACCCCAAATTATTGATATTCAATCTCTTGCTTCTTTTACCTTTATTGGAATAACATCAGGTGGACGTGGATACGGGGTTGCACCAAAACTTCTTATTCGTGATGGAAGAAGTAAGAAGATTATTACTGATGCAGATCTCAAATATTCTTTGGGAGATACAAATGTAACCATATTAAAAAATCCTACAGGGATGAGTAGATCTTATGCTCCAACGTTAATTCCTTTTGAGAATAGTAATGGAGTTGGAATTAGCACGGTTGGATTTAATACTATTACTAAGGATGCATTTGTTTCATTATCCGTAGGATTTAGTACTGCAGATGTGTTCCCATTTGTAGTGGGTGACACGATAATGATTGAAAGTGTTAGTATTGGTATTGGATCTACTGGTAAAGGATATAATTCAGCAGATCATGATTATAAGTTATTCACCGTAAATGCAGTGGATGCTAATCTTGGTGGAATTGGAGCAACCATCACTTATAGTATGTCTGCAGAGTTTCCTGATGATGGAACTTTCCCTGGAACTTTTGATCCAAATAATTCTGCAGGAAGAATTATTCCTGAAAAATATTTCCCTCAGTTTGACATACAATTAGGAGTTAATGATTACTTGAATGGTGAGACAGTTTCTTCTCCTTCTGCTTCAGGTACTGTAGAATCATGGAATTCTCAAATTGGAATATTAAAGGTTTCTGCTAATAATAATTTTGTAGTGGGAGATAATATTAGAGGACTTACTTCCAATACTCAAGGAATAGCATCTTCTATAAGAACATTTGATTCTGATGTTGAATTAGGATCTACCTCTAGAGTAGAAAAGGGGTGGGAAACTGATTCTGGTGTTCT
>Ga0163179_10002999_pt1 | contig 11575 bp, 12 predicted proteins | sample AtlANTMetagenome_FD_109643 | JGI IMG/M metagenome (GOLD analysis project Ga0163179, IMG submission 109643) | Marine eukaryotic phytoplankton communities from the Atlantic Ocean - Atlantic ANT 2 Metagenome | ecosystem: Environmental > Aquatic > Marine > Oceanic | place: North Atlantic Ocean... | reverse complement strand
TGAAACTCATAGTAAATGGGGTTGGGTAAATTTAATAATTTTCTTTTCTTTTAAAAATTATTTTTCTTGAATGTTTTGATTTTCTTTATTAAATAATTTTCTTGAGTCAGCTATAAAAAGTTTCATTGCGTTTTTAGATTTTAAATCTAAATCTTTAAAGTTATTTTCTTCATATTTTTTGCAAGGAAGAATTTTAAAGACTTCTTTTCCGTTAATTATCGGTTTGTGCACCCAGGTTAAATGATATCCAGAGTCTGAGATTTTAGTTTTTTCTTGATTCTTTGTAAGTAATATTTCAATCATTGCTCCACCATCTCGATATCTTTTTCTTTGATTCGATACATAATTTCCTAGTGAATATGCAATCAGTTGTCCATTTTCTGCGTCAAAATTATCATGGTATTCCATTTTTTGTAATACATGAGGGTGGGCTCCTATGATAATATCGACTCCGTTTTTAAACAAGAAATTAGCTATTCTTTTTTGACTACTAGACGGTTGTGATTGATATTCTGGCCCCCAGTGAATAAATACAATAAGTTTATCAAGGTCTTCCGTTTTACTTTTTTTTATGTCTTTTAGTATAGCAATTGTATCAATTTTATTTACTATTGTTGGATAAGGAATAGCTATTCCGTTTGTGCTAAAAGTATAGTTTAATACTCCAATTTTGATATTGTTTTTTTCTAAAACTAGTAAATTGTTTTTTTTAAATTCACTAGAGTTTCTAAAACTACCTGTGTGTTTTATCTCCAAAGAATCTAAAATATCAAGTGTTCTTATCACGCCTTTTTTTCCTCTATCACATGTGTGGTTATTAGAAGTGACTAAAACATCTATTCCGCTATTTTTACAAGCTATTGCAAGTTCTTTAGGAGATGAAAATCTTGGATAGCCTTTAAAAGGAGGTCCTGCTAAAGTTACTTCTAAATTTGCAATAGAAAAATCGGCGCCTGAGATTAAATCTTCAACTTCTTCAAAAACGGAATCGTAATTATATGTATTTTTTGTTTTGTTATAAGCAGATTTTATTTGACCATCATGTCCCATAATATCTCCCATAAAAATTAAATTTAAAGAATCTACTTTTGTTGCATTTTTTATACTATCCTTTAATTCTTGATGTAATTCTTTATATAATTCCTTGTATAGAGTATTTTCTTTGAGAAGACTATCAATTTTGTTTTCTGCTTCGTTAATAATTATTTTTAATCTCATTTTAGATAGACCTTTTAGGTTTTTTTCTTGAGATCTTATATTAAAAAAAGGGATTGTAAAAATGAAAAAAAAGATTAATAGTTTTCTTTGTCTGGACATATTTAAAATTTAAATAGTTTTGTAAACTCTAGCTTCTAACTTAAATCTTAAGTGAGGGTCTTTAGTTGCTTGTTAATTTAATCATTATATTTAGATGTAATGATAAAAAAATCTTTTTTAATTAAAAAATATGCCCAGAAAATATTTATCTAAATCTACTTTTATAACAGGATTACAATGTGAAAAAGCTTTATACCTTAAAAAATTTGAGCCTCAATTAGCTGATGAGGTTGGATTAGCAAAACAAAATATTTTTGATGTTGGAAATCAAGTTGGGCTATTAGCTCAAAATTTATTTCCAGGTGGAGTTGATGCAAGTCCTACAGATTATACTAAATTACCAGAGGCTATTGATTATACTCAATCTTTAATAGAAAATGGTGAAAACATAATATATGAGGCTGGTTTTGAATATGATTATGTTAGATGTTTTGTAGATATTTTAGTTAAAAAAGGGGCTCAGTGGCATATTTATGAAGTTAAAAGCTCTACTAGTGTTTCGGAAACGTATATAAATGATGCATCATTACAGTATTTTATTTTAAAAAAATGTGGATTGGATATAGCAAGTGTTTCAATTATTCATATTGATAATAAGTATGTTAAAAATGGAGAGCTAGATATTTATAAATTATTTAAAATAACACCAGTTTTAGACAAAATTCAAAACAAAATTGATTTGGTTCCAATTGAGTTAAAAAATCTTCATGATGTTCTTACTCAAGATGCTGTTCCAAAAATTGATATAGGGAAGCGCTGTAGCAAACCTTATGAATGTGATTTTAAGAGCTATTGTTGGAAAGATGTTCCAAGCTATTCTGTTTTAAATATAAGTAGATTAAAGGCTGAAACTAAATGGGGACTTTATAATAGTGGCTATATTAATATAAAAGATATTCCTTTAGAAACTAAAATGTCTTCAAATCAGAGGATTCAAGTAGATTGTGAAATTAATCAAACTAGTCTTGTCAATAAAAAAAAGATAAAAGAATTTATTGATAATTTAACCGACGATATTTTTCATTTAGATTTTGAAACTTTTGCTTATGGAGTTCCTGTTTTTGATGATGTGAGACCTTATCAGCATATTCCTTTTCAATATTCATTACATCATGAATCAAATGGTGAAATTAAAAATCATTATGAATTTTTAGGATCTTCAAATGAAGATCCTAGGGAGCCTTTCATTAAATCTTTAATTGAAAATTTACAATTTGATGGTGATATTCTTGTGTATAATATTGGATTTGAAAGAAGTAAATTAGAGGACTTAATAAAAATATTTCCTAATTATAAATCTGATTTGCAAAAAATTATTGATAGGATGAAAGATTTAATGATTCCTTTTAAAGAAAAATGGTATTATGTGCCAGAGATGCAGGGTAGTTATTCAATTAAAAAAGTTTTACCGGCTTTAGTTCCAGACTTAACATATGAGGATTTGTCTATTAATAAAGGGGATTTGGCTAGTTTAGAGTTTTCAAATTTGCATAATAAATCTACTGAAGAGCAAAAAAAGATTCGAAATGATTTATTAGAGTATTGTAAAATGGATACTTTTGCTATGTTTAAGATTTTAAAAGTTTTAAGAGAAAAAATATAATCATGGGTGTTTTTCAAATTGTTATAATAATTTTTTGCTGTCTTTTTATTTGGTTAATAATAAAATTTGTAACTAAAATTTTATTAAAAATAATTTTTCTTTTTTTAATACTTATAGTTTCTTTTTTTTCTTATTTCCATTTTTCAAAAACAAATATTTTTGATAAAATGAATGAATTATACTGTGTTCAGAATAAATCTTTAGAAAATTTAAAATGCAAGTGTTTTGTTTTAAATATAACAGAGGATTTTGAGAAGAACAATAAAAATGAAGTTGAAAAAATAAAACAAAACACATTAAAATCGATGAATGAATTCCTTGAGTCTTATGATAATAAAAAAGAAGATATTCGTGATTGTTTTGAAGAAAATGGAGCTTCAGGTAATCTTGTAGAAGAAATCAAAAAGGATCTTATAGAAAATACAACTAGTTTTTTAAAATCTAAAAAATAAATTAATGCAAATAGATTTGAAAAAAATAAAAATTAATGATTTTTATTTTCAGCATAAAATAAAAACTCGCTTTAGAGATCTTGATGCCTTTAAACATGTTAACAATGCTACTTTTTTAAGTTATTTAGAGGATTCTCGTATATTGTTTTTTAAAAGATGGGGTATTAATTTCAAAGAAAAATCTTTAATAGTAGCTTCAATCAAGATAGATTATATAAATCAAGTAACTCATCCGTCAGAATTGATTATATGCCAAAAAATATCTCGTATAGGGAATAAGAGTTTTGATAATTTTTCAGTTATCTTTTCTGAAGAGAAAATTGTTTGTACCGCAACAATAACTATTGTGTGTTATGATTTTATTTCTAAGAAAACTGTCGCTGTTTATGATGAAATAAAAAAAGATATTAATCTTTAAGCTAATTAATCTATTAATCGAACATTAATCGCATTCATTCCTTTTTTTCCTTCTACTAATTCGTATTCAACGATATCTCCTTCAGATATTTTGTGAATTACTCCTGATATATGTACAAAATGAGATTCTTCAGTTTCTTGTTCTATTATAAAACCGAAACCTTTAGTTTCATTAAAAAATTTTACTGTTCCTTTTTTCATATTTTTAAATTAATTGCCCAATTTAACAATATGTTTTTTCTTAGCCTATAAATTATTGCTTTTATTCTTTTTGCTTCCGCTATATAATTCATACTTAAGTAGTCTGCATTCTAAACTTCCGTTAAAAAGTTGAATTTTTTTTGAGGGTCTTAGGCCTATAGATTTTGTGTTTTTAAAATCAGATGTAATAATCCATATAATAGAGTTGGTGTAATGTCTTTTAAATATATTTCCCAGTTTTTCATAAAAATCATCTTCTGAAATCTCTAGTCTTTCTCCGTATGGGGGATTAAAAATAATGTGCCTTTTTTCATGATTTTTATTTTGTTTAAAAAAATTAAATCTTTTTAACTCAAGTATTTCTGATAAATTAGCTGCTGAAGAATTTTTTCTACAGGATGAGATTGCTCCAAAATGATAGTCGGATCCCTCAATTTTTTTCATGTATTTTATTTCTTTATTTCTTGTTTCTTTTTTTATCTCTTCAAAAACACTTTTTTCAAAATTTTTCCAATTCATAAATCCAAACCTTTTTCTATTTATATTTGGTGCTTGGTTCTTTGCAATCATTCCAGCTTCTATAAGGATCGTTCCAGATCCACACATTGGGTCTTTTAAAATTATTTTTTGATCCCAGTTACTTAATAGTATTATTCCAGCTGCTAATACTTCATTTATAGGGGCTCCCCCTTTTTGTACTCTGTATCCTCTTTTGTGTAGAGATTCTCCTGAACTATCTATAGATAATTGACATACTTCATTGTTAATGTGCATATTGAATCTGACTGTTGGGGTGTATTTATTTATTGAAGGTCTTCTCCCATATTTTTCTCTAAATTGATCTACTATTGCATCTTTTATTTTTTGTGATACATATTGATTATGATTGAATTTTTTTGAGTTGCTTATAGTAGTGTTGATTATAAACGTGTCATTTAATGAAATGTATTTTTCCCAATTTAACTCTTTTGTTTTTGTATATAATTGATTTTCATTTGTCACTTTAAAAGTTGATATAGGCTTTAGTATCCTAAGAGCTGTTCTTAGGCAAATATTACTTTTATAAAGTAAAGGTTTGTCTCCGTAGAATTCAACTGCTCTTATTTGCTTTTTAATATTTGTTGCGCCTAACTTTTCTAGTTCTTCTGCTAGAACATTTTCTAAGCCATGCATGGTTTTTGCAATCATTAAAAAATTAGCATCAGTTTTTTTTGAATTCATTATAATTTCTTTATTTAAAAATAAGTTTTTTAATTTTGAATTACATCTTAAATTATTTAAATGAAAATTAATGCTCATTCTCACTTACTACCGGAGCCTAATCAAATTCCTGATTTTTTAAAGAAAAAGAAATTGTTTTCTATTGATTCTGATAAGAAATTCATGAGACAAGGTGATTGGAGTCGCCCGATTACTCATCCTAGTTTTTTTATTGATGAAAAATTAGTATGGATGGAAAAGTATAACATCAATCATGCTGTTGTTTTATCCCTTTCTCAATTATATTGTAACGGTTGGAAAAAAAATAATGCTCTAGATGCAATAACATTTCAAAATGATTTTAATGCATCTATTCAAAATGATTTTTCTGATAAGTTTACTTCTGGATTTGTTGTGCAGCCTTTATATGTTAATGATGCTTTAAAGGAAATAGAAAGATGTGTTAAAAAATTAGATTTAAAGGTTTTATGTCTACCTACTCATTTCATTTCTAAATCCGGAAAATGGCTTTCCGTTGCTTCAAAAGAGGTGGATCCTATTTATGAATTAGCAAATAAATATTCTTTATCTATTGAAATACATCCTTATAATGCTGATAAAATGGTTAAGTTAGAAGATAAATATTGGCGATTTCATTTGATTTGGATGATGGCTCAATGCGCAGATACATTTCATATATTTACGCTGAGAGGACTTCCTAATAAATATCCTAATATTAGAACCTGTTTTGCTCATGGTTGTATGCTTTCTGTAGCTAATTATGGAAGAAGATTACAAGGTTATGATGGAAGGCCTGATTTATTTAAAGAAACTGAAAACCCAAGAAACTTTTTGTCTCATGAAAATGTATTTTTTGACACCTTAGTTCATGATGTTTATACATTGGAGTTAATGAAGAAAAGGGTAGGGGTTTCTCAGATTGTTGCTGGTCTTGACGATCCATATCCTTTAGGGGAAATGGAAGGTGTTGGTAAGTCTTATCCTGGCAGAGTCATTGATGATGCTGTTGAGTATAGTATTTTGAATAAAGAAGAATCTGGTAAGATTTGGAAGGATAATGTATTGGCTTGGCTAGGTTCCTAAAAGGCTATTACATTAATTTTTTATAAAAAATGGTTCAGCCATGGATTCTATTTCTTCTTTATCTAAATCTTTTTCTAATTCTAATTCAATAAGTTTACACCAAACATCAGTAGTTTCATATCCATAATAATCTAATTTGAAAGTTACTTTATATAAATCTTTTCGAACCCACTCATTTTCCATTTCTTCAGTTTCCCATCCATAGAATCCAGATTGTTCTAAACTTCCTGTTAATTTTACTTCGTTTACTGGAAAAGCAAACATTCGAAAGTATGTTTTTGTATTATTTTTTTCATTTAAATAATAAAAGTCAAACCACCACTCATCTCCTTCAAAGTATATGCCTCCATCTTCTAAGTATAATAATAATTCTACAGAGTTTTCTCCTAATACTTCTTCTTCTATCTTTTTATATAATTCCATCTCTTTATTGTAAATGTTTGATTCGAGATTTATTTTTTCATTTAAAATGCTATCACTTAAATTTTTCGTAAAAATGATACTGTCATTTAAGTTTTTTATTGAGATGCTGTCACTTTTTATTTTGGATTTGTAATTTAAAATTTGGGTATTAAAATTATCAATTTCTGTTTTTTTTGCTTGTATTTTTTTTTGAAAGTCAAGTAATTCTTTCTGCATTTCTCTTATCTGTTCTCTCAATTCTCCATTAGCACTTCTTAAATCACTATTTTCATCCATTTGAGATAATAGTTTTTCGTATTCAATCATCAATTTATTATTTAACTCTTCTTTTTCAGATTCTAGTTTTTCTGTTAAGATAGTTAGTCTTTTAACCTCTTCATTAGCTACTTTTCTTTTTAAGTTTAGTTCATCTTGAGATGATAGAGATATTGGAAATAAAATTATAATTACTAAGAAAAGCTTAACATGTTGCATACGTTAAATTTAAGAAATTATTATTTATAATATTTTTTTAATTTTTTTCTTAATTCTTGAATTTTTGGAGTTATAACCATTTTGCAGTAAGGGTAATCTGTATTTAGTTGATAAAAATTTTGATGATATTCTTCTGCAATATAGAATTCTTTTGCTTTTTCTATTTGAGTGACTATCTTCTGATTTTCAAAAATACTTTCTTGTATTTCAGATATGAAATTAACAATTTTTATTTTTTCTTTTTCATCATTATAAAATATTATAGATCGATATTGTGTGCCAACATCATTCCCTTGACGATTTAATGTTGTGGGGTCATGAGCAACAAAAAATATTTCAAGTAATGATTTTAAATTTATTATTTTTGCATTGTAAGTTATTTCACAAACTTCCGCATGGTTGGTTTTTCCAGTTATAACTTCTTGATATGTTGGTTTTTTTTTATTTCCTCCGGAATAACCACTAATAACACTTTTTACTCCATTTACATTTTCAAAAAAAGCTTCTATACACCAAAAACAACCACCGCCAAAGTATATTTTTTTTTCAATATCTTGAGATTTCATTATTGAAATGTTTATTAAAAATAGTATAAATAATAATTTCATGTAACTAAACACAATTAACACAGCATCTGCTTTCAGGTACAATTAACATTCTGCCAATTGGAATCTCTTGGTTACATTTGACACAAATTCCAAAATCATCATTATAAACTTGAGTTTTGATAAATTTTAATTTTTTTAATTTTTCTTCTAATTTTCGTAATGCTGCTTCCATGACACTTTTATTATTTATTGCATCCATTCTAGATACACGACCAATAGAATTTTCTGGAGAAATAGGCTTTGTTAGTTGTTTGTATTCTTCTATTGATGAAGTATTTTCTTTTATTTCTTTGTTGATTATTTTCTCTAATTGTTTTCTTTTTTTTTTGTCCATTATTATGAATAATTCATTTTATGTTTAAAATAATAATTTTAACTTAATCATTAAATGAAAAAAACAGAAAAACAAAAGTATTCTAGATCGGTTGCTATTAATGTTGTTATTGCTAACATGATTGGCACAGGTGTTTTTACATCTCTAGGTTATCAAACTGGAAGTATTCCTTCTTGGTTTAGTATTATGGTATTGTGGTCTTTAGGTGCTCTTATTTCTTTTTTTGGAGCACTTGTTTATGCTGAAATAGCAACAAGAATAAAAAAATCTGGAGGAGAGTATACATATTTATCTCAAATTTATTCCCCCTGGTTAGGTTTTATAGCTGGTTGGATTAGTTTTATTGTGGGATTTGCTGCTCCTATAGCAGCTGTTGCGATTGCAATAGGAGAGTATACAACTGACTTTTTTAATATCAGTTACAATTATATAGCAACTTTTGTAATTATATTTATAGGGTCCGTTCATTTACTTGGAATAAAAACAGGTGGCTGGTTCCAAAATATTGCTACTAGATTTAAAATTTTATTAATTTTTTGTCTTTTGTCTTTACCAATAATTATTTTGATTTTTGGTGATTTTTCCAGAAGTGAAGTTGTTTTTAACCCATTCAATAATGGGGTAAATGATTTGGATTTAATATTTAGTTCTGATTTTGCAATTTCTTTAGTTTGGGTTTGTTTTGCTTATTCTGGCTGGAATGCATCTGTTTATTTTGCTGATAAAATCGAGAGTCCAAGAAAAAATATTCCATTTTCTTTAATTTTAGGTACATTGTTTGTTAGTGTATTATATTTTGGATTAAACTCGGCCTTTTTATTTTCAGTTAATTTTGATGACTTAACAGGGCAAACAGATATTGCAAATATTTTTTTAAAAACAATTTTTTCTACTAAAGTAGCGTCATCTCTTTCATTAATTTTTGGTATTGCATTGCTATCTTCTCTTAGTTCTTTGTTTATAGCGGGTCCATCTGTTTTGGAAATGATGGGAAAAGATTATAAAACACTCAAGTTGTTAAACAAAAAAAATAAAAATTCGTCTCCTTATATTTCTATTATTTGTTTTATGATATTCCCAATTTTGATGATTCAAACAGCTTCTTTTGAGGAAATTATTAAATACATAGGTGTTTGTTTGTCTTTTTTTTCTGTTTTAGTAGTTTTGGGTTTACCGATAGTAAGAAAAAAATTTAAAGATTCAAATGCTTTTTTTCTTCCATTTGGGAATATTTTAGCTTTTGTTTTTGTGGTTGTTAATATGTGGATGTTATATCATTTAATTTCTAATGATTTTAAAATCCTTTTTTATGCTTTGTGGACAATAATTTTTGGAGAAATTTTTTACTTATATGTAAATCGGTATAATCTTAAAATGCTCATATTTTGGATTATAATTTCATTAATGATTTTTAACTTTTCTATATCGGCTGTATAAAAAAATAATGATTTGTTTTATTTCATGGAAATGTAAACCCAAGCATTGTCTGTTATTTCTAATTTTATATTTTCCAAATAAGATTTTGCTTCTTTTTCATTTAGAAAATAGCCTAATTTTATTATAAAACAATTTGATTTTTCATCTATTACAAATGAGGCTTTATAGTTTTTATTTTTGAGTTTTTTGATGTAACGATTAGCTTTTTCTTCACTTTCTACGCAGTTAACCACTATTTCGTACTGCTTTGTTATTTGAAAGTCATCTTTTTCTTTAAAAAACTTTTCTTTAATTATTTTTGTTTTTGTGGTTTCTTTCTTCTCTGCTAATTTTTCTTTTTTAGAGATTTCCATTTTTCTATTCTTAAAAAAACTCCCTTCTTTTGATTTAATGAATTCGTTTCCATATTTTTGCCAAGCTAAGTAGACATAACAGTTATTACAGGATCCACTAATATCTAAATCAATCTCTTTTGCGTATTTTGGATATTTTTTATGTATCCAAGATCTAAACACATCTCCCTCTTTTGGTGAATAAAATGGCACTAAAGCTTTCGAGGAATCTATTTGTTCACCTGAATATTTATTTTCATCAAAATAAACAAAGAAATTAGTATGGTTTGGAATCCACCACCTAGCAAATTTTGATCCATAATCGTTCATTCGAAAACATCCTAGACTTTGAGGTGTTCCCAACATACATCTACTCATTAGATTTAAACTCCCTTCATGAATGCCGTTTTTAGAAACAGCTCTCCTGTATTTTTTTTTATCTGGGAATAATGTAATGAAGTTTGGTAGCGGTACAACAGAGTCAAATAGAGCTACGGTTGATTTTCCACCTCCTAAAAGACTGTCTCTAAAGGCGTCATATTTATTATAATCTCTTTCTCTGTCCCAGTTTCTAGATGATAATTTATTTACTGGTGCGTAATAATTCCTATGTTGTTTTATTGGAAATCGATTAGAGTAAATACTAATTCTTTTGCCTTTTTCATTTAAAATAACTTCATTAGTTAAGCTATCTCTTTCAAATCTTCTTGTTTTTCCTTGTGAAGAAGTAATGTGTTGTGCATCTAAAAAAATACTGTCTTGCCTTAATTCGCAAAAACAAAGAGTTTGTCCTACATTATATTTTCTTCCTTGGTATATACTATAAGCTTTTTCAATTTCTGGCTCTTTATATTTTTTAACTTTTTCATAATAATTTTGATACATTTTTAATTGAAAAAGAATTAAATTTTTATCATACTTTTCTGACACTTCTATTTTTTTTAAGTCTATATTTTGTATTGAGTCAGTATTTATTTTTTGTGCCTTAGCAAATTCAAAAAGATTTTTAAACTCCCAGCTTGTTTTTTCTTTAAAATGTATTTCTATTACACCTCTGGATTTCTTTTTTTTGTTTAAAGTATTTAAGTCAGCTAATACAAATCTATTTCTATATGGATTTAATGAATCTAAATCTGAATTTATTATTTCATGTAATGGGAAGTTAGTCTTTTTTACATAGTCAATATTTTTATATATTGGGGCATAACAGGGGTTGATTTCTAATAGGCTATCAATATTTAAATTAGATTCAATGACTTTTTCTCTAATTAAGAACAATTTTTGTCTTTCTTTCTTTGCTGTAGTTATTTTTGTAGAGTTTGGAAAGCTATTTATAAAATGAGTATATAGTTTAATATTATTTTTTTGTTTGATAGAATAAAATATAGAATCTATATATTCAGTTCTTTGTTGAATTTTTTTTAAGCTATCTATTTCGAAGTTTTCCTTATTATTTTTAATAAGGATTTCTTTATCATATGTTGTTCCGCAACTGAAACTCAGAACCATTAAAAAACTTATAAAATAAAGTTTATACATAAAATTTCATTAATTTGTATCAAAATTAGTTTTTATAGTTTGAAAAAGTATAATTTATTAGGTCTATTTTTAATATTTTCCTTAGTTATTTATTTTTTATCTCCTTGGGATATTACATCAGAGTCAAGTTCTGA
>Ga0163179_10002997_pt1 | contig 11578 bp, 18 predicted proteins | sample AtlANTMetagenome_FD_109643 | JGI IMG/M metagenome (GOLD analysis project Ga0163179, IMG submission 109643) | Marine eukaryotic phytoplankton communities from the Atlantic Ocean - Atlantic ANT 2 Metagenome | ecosystem: Environmental > Aquatic > Marine > Oceanic | place: North Atlantic Ocean... | reverse complement strand
TTTATAACCAGATTGCAACTCCTTTGCTTTATTTTGAGCTTCATCAATTCTATTTACACGGAACTCTTCTTCTATAGATTGTGTACAGGTAGGGCATACCTTATTGTCTGTGAAAAACTTATGCTCCTTAGTAATGGTTGCTACTTTTTGAGTTATTTTACCCTTAAGGTTGTTTAGTTTCGTTAACTTATCATCTACTCCTGTAACCTTTTCTTGCTGTTGCATGAGATCAGATACAGATGTTTCTGTCATTTGATTATTCTCTATATGAGTATCAACTTCAATACCTAATACTTTAATTTTATCATTCTTTTCTTTAATATTAATCTTACCTTGTTCTTCTAATTCTTTAATAAAATTCTCTTGCATTTCTGCTTTATCTTTAAGTGACTCTTTCTTTAACTCAAAAGTCTTAACCTCTTCTCTTACCATTCTAATCTTTTCTTTAATTAAATTATTCATAGCAGAAAATATTTTAATGTCTAATAAGTCTTCTACCACTTCTCTTCTACTAGAACCATTCAATTGCATAAAGGGAACAAATGTACTAGACCCTAATATAACAATTTGAGTAAATGACTTATAGTTCATCTTCAGAACATTCTGTTCTAACCACTTCTGTTGATCTCCTGCATGAGATGATTGATCTAGATCCTTTCCATTTTTAGATATTTTAAATGTATTTGGTTTAATTCCACGTACTATTTTCCACTCTGTAGAATTAACAGTAAACTCTATCTCAACCTCACAATTCTTTTCATTAGTAGTATTAATAAGTTGACTCTTATTAATTTTTCTAAAAGACTTTCCATATAAAACAAAAGTCAAAGCATCTAAAATCGTAGACTTACCTGCTCCATTAGATCCAATGATCAATGTAGTAGTATTCTCATCTAATTTAACTTCTATAGGATGATTACCAGTGCTTAAGAAGTTCTTCCAAGATATCTTCTTAAATGTAATCATGTTTCATTCCTTCATCTGGAGGGACTATAATATCATCAGGGGTGATGATAGCATATTTGTGTCCATGTAATTCGCAAGTTTTAATCATAATGTCATCTTCAATCTCAATCACTTTCATTTTTGGATAATCTATATCTTCTAATTGTAGAGCATATCTTGTAGCATCATCTTGATTTTGGAAAATATAAAGAACTTGATCTTCATCTTGATCTATGACTGAATAAGCACCTTCTTTTTCTTTTCCCTTTATTGTTATAATATACATCAGGATATTGCGCAAGCTTCTTGATATATTTCATCGACCATTTTACTTACTATAGACTTATCTAAAGTTATCTCTGCTTCTTCAATATACCTATTTAAAATAGAAAGAGTATCCTCTGATTCATATTCATCATTATTTTTATCATACCAACCACCAAAATCAAAATTCTCAACAATCTTTAACTCTGCTACATTAGCAGAATATAATTTATCAATAAACTTTTCAAATTGAGTAAGATCAGACTTCTTACGAACTATAACCTTAACAATCTTATCTTCATACTCTCTAGCATCAAAGGTCTGATGTGGTGTATCATCATAATAAATTTTATAGAAAAGACGATATGGATTATTAACTGGAGTATGCTCTAAAGTTTCTGTATCAAAGAAATGAAATCCTCTAGTATCAGCACAATCATTCCAATATATCTCATAAGGATTTCCCAAATAGTAAATATTATCTTGATTAGATCTTGTATGAAAATGTCCTGAATAAACTTTTTTAAATTTTTCAAAAGGTTGATCATCTAATCCATGATCCATTACAACATAATCATTAACTTTATATCCTTGTAACTCTAAATGTCCCATACAAACTGGAGAACTTGATCTTTTAATCAACCCTAAAGATTCTTTTTCATTTTCATTATTAATCCAAGGCACTAAAAGAATACTTAAATTATCTACCAATATACTAGTAGTCTCTGAATATACTTTTACATTATTATATTCTCTCAACAATAAATCTACAGCATTTATCTCATTAGTATTTTTATAATAAGCAGTATGATTACCAACAATAGTATGGACAGTGATGCCCATCTTTTTTAACCTATCAAAATAATTCTCTTTAGACCAAGTTAGGGCAGAAAAATCAATACCCTTTCTACTATCAAAAGTATCTCCCATATCTATAACAGTATCAATACCTTCCTCCTCTAGAGCAGGAAAGAATACATCATTATAGAACTTGAGAAAATAATCGTGAAAAAGTTTTGAATTTTTTCTACACCCAAAGTGCTGGTCTGTTATAATTGCAATCTTCATTAACCACGCAGCTTACTATGTACAGCATCCTTAATACTATTATATTCTGAATAGTTGGCAGCGTCAAGGTCGTTGGAATCAAAGACTTCATCAAAATTCGACTTCTCTAATATCTTATTCTTTATTTCTAATTGCTTTTTCTCTTGTGATATCCTTCTTAAAAAAGCATAATAAATGATTTGAGTGAAATAAGCAAAAGGATTCTTACTTTTCTCTGGATTAAAATTATGAATATATCTAACACAATTTTCTATACCATCACATATCATATCATCCTTAAACATATAATTCACAAAGTTTGGTTTATATGATAAATGATTAGCAATCTTTAAAAAACACTCTCCAATGTACCTTGGTATTTGAGGTTTGGGTTTATCCTCCAAAGCAGCCCTTTCAATAGCAGCGAAATATACTTCTAACGCAGAAAGAAACTCTTTATTATTAACATAATGTTCAGATCTCTTTCTACGCTTAGTCATAGTAATAGGCACTGTATAATTTGGCATACATATTGTTCCTCTGCTGATAATATTATAGCAGAGTTACATAATGTTGACAAGGTATTAAAATATGTGTAGAATACCTTTGTTAGGTTTGAAGGGTTAGTTCGAGCTTTCTTTTGAATTATTAGAATTATATAGTTTTTCTAATACTTCTTTAGCTTCATGAACACTAGTTATATATCCCATTTTTTTATTCAACTTTGTATGATTAGTTTTATTCATCTTATTCACATAGTCTTTATAAAACATAATCATTTCCATATTTTCAGATTCAGAAAGAGTTAATACATCATCTAAATTAAGAATAAATAGATCTTCATTAGAAGTTTTTAACCAAGGTTCAAATTTAAATCCTTGCAAATTTCCTCTTGCTTTTACTTCTTCAACTACAATAGGATTTGAAACCAATAATAACATTCTATCTCCTTCATCAGATGCAGATACTTTAGCGAATATTTCATCACCACATTTAAGTTTTACTGTAGCAAAAAAATCATCTTCTATCATTTGTCCTCCTTTATATCAATTGTTATAATTTCATAATTAAATTGTTCTTGTACATAAATTTTTACTCTTTCAATAAAATGGTTCAGAGTATAGTTTTTTCTTGAACCTATTGTAAGATCATCAGAAATATCATACAGTTTAGCTTTATCTTTACCTTCTCCTTTTCTTAAGACTCTTCCAATGGATTGAAGATTCCTAATTCTGGACTTAGATGGAGAAGCAAAAATAACGTTGTGTAGCCTCCTAATATTGATGCCTGTAGAGAATGTTCCATAAGAAGCGACTATGATAGCGTTGGTTTCTTCTTCAGTTATCTTTCTAACTTCTTCTCTGTCTTCAGCATCTACACCACCATGTACAAAAAATATTTTTCTGTTAGTGGCGAGTACAGAATTATTTATTAATTCATAAAGTATCTTGCCGTGGGTTTCTACTCTACTATAAAGAATGAGAGTATTACCTTTTAAATCTAAAGCAAGATTAGTTATAAATTTATTTCTTTTTTCATGACCAATTAAATATTGAATTTCATCTTCATAGGTTTCAAATTTTTTAGGTTTATATTTAAGAACTATACATTGAATATCAAGTTGAGAAAGATGTCCCTGCTCCATTAAATCTTTAGTTTGTGTTACCTTATATGAAGGTCCAAACAGTCCCTCTAACACCCATTTATGGGTCTGTGTGCCATCCAAAGTTCCAGTAAACCCATATCTATGTTTTGCATGTTCTAACTTATCCATTATCTTTACTAGAGACTTACTCTTAAAAAGATGAGCCTCATCACCTATAATTACATTATAATCTTTAAAGAAAGTTCTATCCAATTCATAAACAGATTGCCATGTAGTAATGGTAACTTCATTTACATTAGTTCTTTCTCTGCCAGCATAAATTCTATGACAATGATTTTTAGCATCCCAACCATACTCTATAAAATCTTTATACATTTGTTCTACAAGAGAAGTAGTAGGCACAACTAAAAGAATCTTTTGTTTCTTTGCTACAAAATATCTTATTAATGCATAGATCATTAAAGATTTTCCAGAAGCAGTAGGAGATATTAAAAGTTTTCTATTATATCTTAACGCTTCATAAACTGCTTCTATCTGATATGGTCTGGGTTTAAATCCAGTAATAGATGCCATATAATCTTTGACACCTTCCATAGAAATCATTTCATTGACTTCAAATGGAGGACCGTAATACTTGTTATTTTCAAACTTATATGTGTATCCAGACTTTTCACAAAAGGCAACAATCTTATCTAATAGACCAACATAGATTCTCTTGGTCTTCATATTAAAAAGATGCACATATCCATCCCAATACTTACTCCTGTATTGAGGCATGAACTTCTTATTGGGTACTTCAAAAGTAAATCTATCTCTTAATTCATATTCAATAGATGGTTCTGTTTTTACTTTTAGATATACCTCATTTATTTTTTGTATAGTTAAATCAGCCATAACCAGCCTGGAACTTCATCACTTCAACAGCATTCTTAATTTGATATGTTCTATTTGATATCTGTTTAAGTATGCTCTCAATGTAATTTAGCATAGTTTCATAATATTCTATTTTAAGATTAGACGCAGATAATTTATCATCAGCATCAAGATACTTTTGCAATGTATCTTTATCTCTAATCTTCTTAGGAAAAGGATCTTTTATATAAACCTCTGGATCTGCCTTACCACTGAAATATTCATATCTCTCATGTCTTATATTTTTTCTTTGTTGCTGACCTTTCTTCATTAAAAGAAAGATGTTATTATAAAGATCAAAATACTTTGCATGTAATACTGGAATATTTAAAGATTCAGTATGTAAATTATCTGGGTCAATTTTAGAATCCTTCTCCCACATCTTTTGGATTCCATCTAAATCAATCATTCATTCATTAACAAATATCTACTATATTGTATATAGTATACTTAAAGGAGACCTCTGCTGTGAAGTATTCTAGATCAGTTTGTCTAGCATCAAACTCCAAAGTAGTAAGATTATAAGGAAACATATTCTCAAAAATGACCTTAAATTTAGGTCTCATATTAGAATCTAGAATAGTTAAAGTTCCATCAGAATATAAATTTAATTGACTTTTATCTGGTTGATCAATATCACTTTTTTCTTTTTGATAATCATATATCTCTTTTAAACTTTCTGGGAAACCTAGACCTCTCATCCAATGCTGAATCTCCATATAATTTTCTAAATTCTCATCTACCAAAAATCGTAAATTAAAATCAGAAAATTCCATCTTATCACCAGGAAGAGGAATATCCTTTAAGTAATTAGCAAAATTAGCAACCCCTAAACTCATAGAAGGGATTTCTACAGAACTACCAAAGTAAGCAACTTTAGGTGCTCTATTTAATATAAAATTAAAACCAGTAGGGACTAGAAAATTCCTATTCTCAATTTGTCCCACTATTGACTTCTTAACAGCCATAATCCCTTTCTAATTATTTAGATACCCATGCTCCAATTCTATCTTATAAAATAAATCTCTCATAACTTTTAACATCTCTTTTTCTTCTTTAGGTAAAGATTCTGAATTCTCAACATAACACAATAGGCATTTATGTAGGAGTTTAATATGTCCTATGCCTATATCAATATTCATTATTGGTTTATCTTTATCCATTATCCCAACGAGTAACTGTTAACTCAATTGAGTTATCATCCATTTCCCATTCTTCTTCTACTTGGAAACCCATTTCCTTAACAGTATTATGAAGTGTTACCCTAGCATATTGCTGAGTAACTTTCTCTATAAATCTTTTTGGTGGGACTGGATCTTTCCAAGTTTGTATATCTGCTACTAATTCATATTCACCATTATTATTCAAACGAAATCCAATATCATTTCCTATAGAAACATCTACCTTTACTTTTTCGTGTTGATGGTCAAGAGGATTAATTAATTCTTGATCCTGTTTAACATCATATTGTAAAAGTTCTAAAGCTTCTAAAAGTTCAGGTTTATTTTTTATCTTGGTTTTTATGGTGGTGAAGTGAGACATATTCCTCTGTGAAATTGTTCCAAAAGTTATCTATGGGTTGATGGAGATAGTGTTCTGTTTTATATTTACGATTTTCTACAACTCCCAGTTTCTCCTCTAATGATTTAGTAATTTCTTGACATTCATTACCTACAGCACCTATAACCTCTTCAGTTACGGTGCCATCTTGTCTAATGCTAAACTTAAGTGTTTTCTTATCCATTAGTTATCTTCTGTAATAATGTCTTCTTCTCTTTTACTGGTTCCTTCTCTACAACTACTTCTTCTTTCACTTCTTCTACTGGCCAAGGAACATCATATTCCCAATGCTTTTCTGTCTCAAAAGTTTCTGCTGGATTACCTTTGTTGATTTGTAATAATCTAACACGAATAGTATCCTTTTTGAATACTGGTTGAGAAGTTACAGTTCTTCCAAGTTCCTTATACTCAACATATGAAGTAGATTTTGGTTCCACTACTGGAACATGTACTTTTTCTTTAGGCATGATTAAAACGCTTTAGGGTGTGTAATTACATCACCATGTATCTCACCAATATCATCTATATGAGCATGGTCTATTGCTTCAATGTGTCCATGATCAATACTGATATGAACATTACTTTCTAAAATTGTAGCAATCCTTTCAAGTGCAACAGCAATTCTAACATTAGAATCTGCTATTTTTTCTCTAGGAGGAATAGGATCATACTCATCACTTTCCAAAGGAGTAATTCTTTCAACAGTTGCGGTCATGATAATTTATAGATTTAATATCTTATCCCCTACATTTACATCATTGGTAGCAAACCACCCTCTATTTACTTCTAAAGCATATAGAACTGATGAATCTGAAGAGATAGGAACTGCACTTAAAGGTTTTAATTCCTTAATACTCTCTATTATACCACGTTCGTTGATAAAAGCAATATCTAATGGAATAATTGTGTCTTTCATATGAAAAAACTTTTCTCCTGATTCAATAAAAGAAAAAAGCATTCCTGTATTCTCTTCTAAATCTTCCCTAAACATCAAACCCATATCAAAATCTATTTGATTTTTAGGTGTTTCTATACTTAATGGTAAATTTACAAATGACTCACTTACTCCACCACCATTAGAACCATTGCCGCCACTATTGCTGCCGTTGTGACCACCATTACCATTACCATTTGAACCATTCCCATGTCCATTAGCATTTCCGTTACTATTTTTTCCATTTTTGTTTTGTTCCTCTGGATCTGGTTTCAACCAACCACCACGTCCAACGCGATATCCCATAGGGATTGGTTTACATTTCTTATCTTTATTGCAATAATATTTACCTTCTGGACATTTTTGAGTTTCCTCTAAAAAATTATGAAAAGATATTTGTTCATCTACTTTTTCATCCTCTAATTCTTTCTTAACTTCCTTTTTTATTTCTTGCTTTAATTTTTCTCTTTCTTCTTCTTTATCTATTTGAGATTGTTTATCTCCCATATCTTTAGCAAACTGTTTATTGCTTCTATCCGATTTCTCTCTTTCCAGTTGCTTCATAACTTTCTGCTTCTGCAACAACTGTAATTTTCTATCCTCCAAATCTTCTGAAAAACCAATAAAACTTTTCATCACTATCCCTCATCTACAACAGTAGCATGTTCCCACTTGTAAATATCTGGATCTGCTTTAGCTGCTGCTTCTGTAGCATATAATTTTCTTTTATCAAATGTTTCATCCCACTGATTACCACCTTTATAGTAAACTGTTCCTACAGAAGGTATAATACTAGGTTTTTGTATACGGAACGCCATATCACAATTTTTTTAATTATTTATCTACTACAATATCTCTTTCTATCTGCTCTTCTAACTTTGCTTTAGCAGCATTGATAGCAGCAGATCTTATTTCTAAATTATCTAACATCCGAGTATAGAACTTTAATTTCCACTCTCGATATTCCTCTATGCTTTTTCTTACTTTACAAAACATTGGTAGAAAGCAGGTCTCCGTATTTATTTAGATCTTTGAGTAAAATCAATTCCTTCCATATGATCATATTCATGTTGAAATACTCTTGCAGGAAAATCACTCAATTTTAATTTATGTCTCTTCTTATATTCATCTTCATACTTAACTACAACACTACTAGGTCTTACTACATCTAAAAATAATTCTGGATAAGATAAACACCCTTCTTCCATTACTACTTTATTTTTAGATTCTTTTATAATCTTTGGATTAAAACAAGTAATAGTTTCATTATATTCCATATCTCTTATCATAATAAAAGCTCTTTCCTTTATACCTATCTGATTTGCTGATAGACCAACTCCTTTATAATAATCCATATTCACTTTTAATATTTGAGACAGTTCTTCTCGATCAAGATTATAACTACACTTCTCTATTTTAAAATGTAGTAAATCAGAATAAGTTGGTATGAGTGTCTTTATCATTATAATTGAGAATAAAAAAAGAGACCCCTTTAGAAGAGGTCTCTTGGAAAAAATATGTAAATATTGATTTACATTAGGTTCTTAACTTGAACTCTTCTGTAGTAACGGTTAGAGTTGATAAGCAGTCTACCTACGCCTTGAGTGGTTCCTTCAGCGAATGGGTTAGCAACAATACCATATCTGGTCTTGAAGCCAATTTTTGGCTGGAAGGAGTTCTCACCCACAGCACGAACCATCTGTAGAGGAACGTATGGGCAATAGAACAGACCTGCATCATAAGGAGAAGTACCCTTATAACCTACAACATAGTACTGATTACCAGAGTCAGATGCTGTGTTTGCAGCAGCTAGGTTAGCAGCATATGGGTCAATGTAAACTTTGAACTTACCATTGATTGTACCAGCAAATGTATTGCCTGTATCATCAACATTCAAGTTTGCATTAAGTGCAGGTGTATAATCAAGGATTCCTGCCATTGTAAGAGCAGAAGCAACGTCAGCAGAGCAAAGGACCATGTTGCCCTTTCCACGCCTTGTTCTCTGTGCTATAGCATTAGCATCTCTTTCAATCTGGAATAGAAGTCCCTTGAACTTCTCAACTGACCATCTTCCATTTGAGTCAATGTCTAGGTCAAATACACCAGCAGTTGCTGTGTTTGAAACAGCACCCTGTTCAGCAGTCTTGTAGATAGTTCTAATAACTTCTCTGTTGATTTCAGCAAGGATCTCAGTAGAGAGGATATTAGCAAGTTCTGCTTCAGCATTAAGACCATGAATTGCTTTAAGGTCTTGAGCAAGTTCTAAACTGTACTCTGCCTTTAGTGCTCTTGACTTAGCAGTAACAGTAACTTTCTCAATACTGAATGCCATCTGGTTGAAGGCATCATTGCCATCACCTAGACTTTCAGCATCACCAGTAGGCATACCCTGACCAACTGTGTAGGTTGCTGTATTAGTTGCAGCAGTACCAACAGGGTTAAGAACTGATGGGTTAGTACCTCTTTGAGTATCAGTACCAATACCAGTTGCTACGTCAGAGAATGGTCTTGTGAATGTAGTATCAGAGTTAGCATCTGTACCAGAGAATGCTGTATTAGCTTCATTATAGAATGCCTCTGTACCAGTCATGTTGGTATATCTGCTTCTCATCGCGAAGATAAGACCAGTAGGACCAGACATTGGTTGAACACCAGCAAGGTCATAAGCGACCAAGTTAGGCATTGCACGTCTAATCAATGAGATTAGAACTGGGTCGAAACCAGCATTTCCTAGTGCAGTTGTACCTGCTGTACCGAAACCACCCTGAGCACCAGCAGCGTTGCCGTGCATTGTGGGTTGTTCCATCAGGTTGATACCTGAGTTAAATGCTGATTCTTCTTTTAAGAATTTTTCTTGATTTTCTAGCAGAACTGCGGTTACTGCTTTACGGTGACTGTCTTTGATTGGATCAAGACCTTCATAGTCAAGTAAAGGAGCCCACTTTTCCTGCAATTGTTCTGATTGGAACATTTTGCTTTACCTATAAAAGTGTGAAATTTGCGTTTGAATTAATAATTACTTCAACTCTGCTTTGGTTTGAATGCACCTAATGCTTGTAAATAAGATTCCATTCCACCAGCAACTGGTGCAACAGTACTATCTACTCCCTCAGAAAGGGTTTGTGCTTTAGATGTTTCCTTAGCAGATTCGGTAGCAGTTCTAGAGAAGTATGACTCCTTAAGAACTTCTAACTTACCACGATATTCGTCTTCACTTTCAAACTCTACACTTTCAGCAAGTGAAGCAAGCTTTTCTTTCTGAGTGGCTGCTAGCCCTTCAGAAACTGATTCTAAGATATTAGATGCAGTTGACTCACCGAGTCTCCTGTTTAATCCAATGTTCTTATCAATCTGCTCATTGAGTTTGGTCTCCATATCATCTAGTTTTTCTACCATGCTCTCAAGCACATCATATTTGTCTTCAGGGATAGTTACATAATGTTCTTCAAAAAGACTCTTCATTCCACCAAGGAATGATTCAGTCATCTCAGTCTTGAGACCATGCTCTATTGCAAGAGTATTCTCATCAATCCATTCTTGAGAAACATACTCCAAGTAGGAATCTACACGCTCTTGAAGAGATGTTTTCAACTCTTCTCTAGCTTCCTGGAGTTTTTCTTCATACTGGACTTCAAGAGTCTCTTGAATCTCTTTTACCTTGGAATTAAGAGCAGCTTCAAAAATAGTCTTTGCTTTCTCTTTGAATTCCTCGGACAATTCTTCTCCTCCTAAGAGGGCATTAACATCATCTTCGATGTCAACAGTTTCATCCACTGTGTCTTCAGATACTTCTACTTGATCTTCAGCAACCACTTGATCTTCCTCAATTACTTGATCTTCTACTTCTACTTCTTCTTTAGCAGTAGCAGCTTTTCTGTTAGTGACTACATCACTTACTTGCTTGATAGTCTTACCTGGTGTCTTTAACTTATTAGAGTCACCGATTGGACTATTGTTTTCAGGTGTAGGACCACCTAGATCCTCATAAGGAGGTGTATTGCCAGGTGTGCTAGCTCCTGATGGACCTGATTGCATTGCTTCAGGTGCAGGGGCGTTGGCATTCACGGCAGTTTTAGATTGCTCCATTTCTTGTAATTTCGTACCACGAGACATTGTTGACAGCTCCGATTTATCTTATTAAATCTATATTTATTTAGTAGATTAAGATTTTACAATGAGTTAAGGAAATCGTTAAAAAGATTTACTTTATTCTCATTTAATTGCTTTTGATCTACTAATGTATTAATTTGTTTGTATGTTTTAGCAGCTTGGGCTTCTCTTAGGATGCCACCATCCCAGATCCAATCCTT
>Ga0163179_10002996_pt1 | contig 11578 bp, 1 predicted proteins | sample AtlANTMetagenome_FD_109643 | JGI IMG/M metagenome (GOLD analysis project Ga0163179, IMG submission 109643) | Marine eukaryotic phytoplankton communities from the Atlantic Ocean - Atlantic ANT 2 Metagenome | ecosystem: Environmental > Aquatic > Marine > Oceanic | place: North Atlantic Ocean... | reverse complement strand
AGCGAAATCGGAATGCATCAACATTCTCGACAACGACAAGGCGTTGGCCAGCCGCGAGTCGCGTGATGTCACCATTCGAGAAATCAAAGGCGACTCCCTCTTCTTGATCGCCATCGATCGTTTTCAGCAAACGCACATTTGTCAAATCGACCGTTTGCTGACTTACATTCAATAACTCAATGAACTCAAAGTCATCATTGTTGTCGTAACCAGCGTCCAGTTCGGCTTGAGTGGATACCGCCGGATTGTAGTGGACTTCGGTGAGTCTTAACGTCTGTCCATCCGCAGCAACACTGCTTCCGAGGAACTGAGCTTCGTTCAATGCCGACCACTCTCCGTCTAGCAAGACACGTGCTCGAACAAGCCTGTCGTCGCTGATGATGATTGGCCCCTCAAACGTGAGTGCTCCGGGCGCGACGTCACCACCGGCGACTCGTGGGTCACTGCCATCTATGGTGTACAGGATCGTGCCTGCATCAGCATTCATCTGCAACTGAAACGCTTCATCGATGAGGCCACCGTGCTGATTGAAGACGGGCGCGACCACCTCAGGATACATGTTGCGCCGTTGCAACTGGCTTATCAGAATCTCGGTTCGTCGAGGAAACCAAGAATCTTTTAAACGATTCAATTCCCGTGTCCATTCAGAGTCGGTCGAATAAGGACGAGTCGGCCGCTTGTTGTCACCCCAACGCGCTGATTCAGCGGCCAGTGGCAACTCGATTTCATCCGCAAATTGCATCCACGTCTGCTCAACGCGTTCAGGCGTCAGCAGACCTTCATTAAACAGCAAGCGATGGGCGCGATCGGCGAACAACATTCGATATTCGAGGTTCCGAGCCATGCGCTGGTGAAAAAAGGACGGTTGATTCGCATTGACAAGGCCAGTCCGATTCTCATTGACGTTTGTGAGAAAAGATCTTTCCGCATCCCAAGTGAAGAACTTAAACTGTTCGCCCGGTGCTCGTTTTCTACCCCCAAACCAATTGTTTTGATCCCAATCGACGTTGCCACTGTAGAAGTTGATTAACAGATAATCTGCGAGGCCTTCCAGGTCGATGTACTGTTGAACGCTTTCAAATGTTTCAGGCAATTCTGAATCAGTGCGAACGATCTTTATCATCTCGTTCCAGGCATCACGATTGCCATCCACCGTCCCATTCTTGTGTTGCAACACGTCGTAATCTTCAGATTCACCTCCAAAACGTTCCGCAAAGAACGATGCATTTGGTTTTTCAAATACGTGGTAAAAGCCCCAATACAGCCCATTCACGTAAAGATGAAAATGACGTTGAGCAACATGGAGATTACCAGTGAGCCGTTGAGTTTCACGGTGCCATTGATCGCGGATGTACTGCGCTTGTGACTGCTGCGTCGAACTCGGGTGGAACCACGAGTCTCCGTTACCACCACGAAGAATGAGCGTATCAAAGCGATCGACATCGCCGTGTTCGAACAATGGAAAATCTAACTTGGAAGCCCCATAACGCTCCTTGAACAAAAGTCGCATATTGTGCTTGGGTCGATTGGGATTGCGACTCGCCCCACCTTGGATCCGCAAACCAGCATTCACTTGGAGTTGTTGCTGTCCCTCGCTGGTAAACAGTTCCATCGAGACTGGCCGTTCCCAGGCAACGCCTTCACGTTGCGGGTTCGAATAGATTCCGTCCGTACGATCAAACAAGTGGTCCAGGTCGGTGACAATCGAAATCGCCGCGTGGGATTGTAACGCATCGCGAACGTTGGGATTGTAGTAACGTGATTCTGTATCGACTGCGACGCGAGAATCCATGGCATAGTCTGCTGATCCGGCAAGACCCCAAGTCGGTGGGAAACCTGACGGATTCGACGGTTGCCGCAATACATCATCCAAATATAGATAAGAGTACGTTTTGGCAGTTGAGGGAACGAGACCCTCTCGAAAGACTCTCGTCCTCAATGTCGTCGTGGTGTCGATCTGAATCGCCTGCGTGTAATTGCGGGAACTCCCATCCTCTTCGCCCAACGTCGGCTCCGAACCATCAAGCGTATAACGGATGACGGAATCATTGGCCTCCGTAAAGATTTCGACCGAAATGGGCTCCTGATAAAACCCAGCAGGAACGGATGTCGTCGTGCCCGCGACGATTCCTGTGAGACCGACGGAGACAGACGCTTCGCCTGGCGACGGCGAAGGCAGATACCGAAGGCCGTCGGTGGTGAGGCCATAGGAAACATCCGCCGTCTGCTGCGGATATTGAGGCGCGAACTCGTAAAGCATCGAACCACTTGGATCAGTCAAAGCCAAGTATTCACCCTGCTCGGCATCGAGTTTAAAGTTCGTATGCAAGACGCCCTTTTCGTCGAGTTCTAGATCACGGATATCGAGCCCTGTAGCAAAGAATAATTGGTAACCACCTGCAGAGATTTTCGTCCCTGTTGGAACCTGCCACTTCGTGGGATTATCCGCTGCATCAGTCAGATGGAATCCGGAAATATCGAGCTCGAGATTGGTTAGATTCTGAAGCTCAATCCAATCCGGCATGTAGACTTCGCCGCGTGAAAAACGATCGGAGACCGTCTCCCGAGTTCGGGTCCTCAGCGTTGTCCCGTTGGCCGCCATGAATTCGCTAATGCGAACCGGCGATACACCAACGAACAGCCGCACTTCTCCCTCGGCAGTAGAATTCTGTCCATCGCTAATTCGATAGGTGAAGGAATCCTCACCGACGAAATCAAGATCGGGATCAAATTGAAACGTCCCGTCACTCAAAAACGCCACCGTACCTCGAGAAGGGCCTTCGACCAGAACGGCGGATAACTCCGAACCCTCGATATCCGAGTCGTTCTTCAAGACGCTTCGTTCGGCGGAGACCGTCAGCCGACGATTGGACATCACATAATAAGCATCGTCTTGAGTTACGGGAGGATCATTGACGGGTTGGATTTCCAATAAAACCTCAGCAATATTTGAGTTATCGATCCCATCAGACAATCGATAACTAAAACGAACTGTGCCAGAGAAGTTGCTTTCAGGCAAATAGGAAAAAGATCCGTCGGGAAGAAGTTCCAATTCACCTCGGTCTGGCTTGCTGAGCACCATCAGCTCGAGTGAATTGCCATCGGCGTCAAGATCGTTGGCCAGCAGCCCGTCGCCTGCAGCGACCTGCAACACCGAGTCCTCGAATGATTCATAACGATCGTGGCGTGCGACCGGAGCTGTATTGATGATCAACGTCGCAGTCACAGGCGCTGAAAAGCCGACGGTATCGTTAATGCGATAGGAAAAAGTTATCGTTCCGGCATTACCGCCTGGATCGAATTCGAAGGATCCATCGAGCTTAAGCTCCAAAGATCCAAACGGAACATCTTCAACCAGTTCAACGGTCAGCGGCAAATCATCCAAATTGATATCGTTCGCCAACACGCCGACGATATAGGGGATCCGGAGCAGCTGATCTGGCCGCGCTTTGAATTGATCGGCTACGCCAACGGCTGCGTCATAAGTAGGTGCCACCTCTAGCGTCACCGTCGCCACATTCGACGAGCGAGAATCGGAGGCGACATAGGTAAACGAATCGACACCGAAGAAATTCTCTTCAGGCTGATAGATAAATGATCCGTCGGGTTTCAACGCCAACGTCCCGCGTCGCGGCTCTTCCACGACCAACGCTGTCAGCGTATCGCCTTCGGCATCAGTATCGTTGACCAAGAGCCCACGTTCGGCCGGTACCGCAAAGAAAAAATTATCTTCCTCGAGTGAATAGGTATCATCAGACGCGGTCGGAATTGCATTGTTGTAGAAAGAGGTGATCTCGCCGTATAACGCGCCGACCTCTTGCGGGGTCAGTGAGCCATCATAGATGCGAACCTCGGCAATATCACCGGTGAAAACGTTACTCCCGCCGGGAGGTCCACCAATTAACATCTCCAGCTCGCCACGAGATGCCGAGTCAGCACCGCTTACTTCGACTCCTGAATGGTCATCGACGTACAGCGACAATCGATCCGTTGCACGAGACAACGTTACGACGTGCAACTGACCATCATTCAATCCTGTGACGGCGGAAAATACACTCGTCGAAGCCTGGGCAAAGCCCACACCCATTCCAGCACCCGCTCGACCGTCGGCATTTAAAGTGATGCCCCAATCTGCAGCAAAACCTAATCGGTTGGAATGGGCCAGATTCATGCCCTCGAACCAATCGTTCGCGGCGTCCGGCAGCTGATTGGACGAAGTCGCAAAGGCGACGACGACAGAAAAATCATCCGCCCCGGACATTGGGCTGCTCGAGGATGGAACGATCAGCGAATCGCCACCATCGGCCGCATCAAATCGCACCGCTGCACGACCGCCGATCCCATCCGATATCAAAAAGGGATCTCCTGTCGCTTGAGCGCTAGCCATGCCGACCGAATCAGACCACTCGGCAACTCTCGCACCGTTCTCCAAGCCGGCGGTCAAATCATTCGCCAGCCAATGGGCAACAAGATCCCCTGCCAGATATCGTCGAGCTTCTAGTGGCTCGAGTATTCGCGTCTTTCGCACCTTGGATGCGCGGCGTATCCGTTTCACCATGTTGCTATGCACTCACCCAAAAACATCGTTGCCTGCGCAGACGCGATTCGCCAGTGAAGCCATCAGTCAAATCGCACGGAGAGAATCTTCCATTTTAACACGAGCGGCGGGATTCGGGCGAATATTGAGAACGCATCAAGCCGTAAGAGTCAAAGAATTGCAACACATTTTAGAAGTTGGGACCGTTCTGACCCGCGTTGACAGCTGCGAAGGTGGGGGGAGAGGTGTGACAGATACAACGACCAGAGCCGCCCATTATCAGACTTCGGCGTACTCTCCGCAGAACATTTCGACCGAAGCAAATGCATCCGTCAATTCAAATGACCGAAACAATGACGATTCGCGACACTTGTCCTGGCGATGCAGACTGCAATTCGACAACGAGGCTACCAACTGGAAAAGTCAGAACGAGAGCGTGGTGAGTCCCACTAGAACGGTACCATTCCGCTCTTCCTTTGTTGCATCTGAAACGTGCAAAATTTATGATGCTTTGCGAGTTCCGGTCTCCAATGCTTAGTTGACGTGAATCGAGCCGTTGAGAAATCAATTCATCATCCAATGCAACTTGGTTGGCTGGTGAACCTGAACAAGCTGGCACCGCTCGCCCATGCTGCATGACGAGCATGAAGGTCGGCTGCGACATGATCAACGAGTTCAGCACCCCGAAAGGCCTCACTATCCCGCACCACTGAAAGCCCTACAAAGAGGTCGCGCGGATTTGTAAGTCGTTGTCCCCGAATTGCCTAGGAAACCGACACCACACCCAATGACTAAAGGTCGATATTCCTCATGACTGATCGTCAGATTGCTCACTTCATCGTTACCAAGCCACTTGGCACTGGCGCTATGGGCGAAGTATTCCTGGCATTCGATCCCAAGTTGGATCGGCAAGTCGCCTTAAAATTGCTTCCCGAGCGATTGTGTGATGATGATTCGCTGCGGCAAAGGTTTCTTCACGAGGCAAGATCTGCCTCAGCCGTAAATCACCCGAATATTTGTACGATTTACGAAGTGGGTGAGACCTCTTCGGGTCATCCCTTCATCTGCATGGAGTACATCGACGGTGAGACTCTGGAAGCTAAGCTGAAGGACTCCAATGGTCTCCCCATCGAAACGGCAATCGAATTAACCGGGCAGTTGCTGGCTGCCTTAGCGGTTGCCCACGGACATGGTGTTGTTCATCGCGATTTGAAACCTGGGAACATTGCAATCAATAGTCAGGGGCTCCTCAAGATTCTCGACTTTGGTCTCGCCAAGCGATCCATGATCAATGAATCAACGTCAGACGCAGACCAAACAACGGACCTGACGCTAACCGGCAGCATTCACGGGACTCCAAATTACATGAGTCCTGAGCAGGCATCCGGCGATGAGGTGAATCACCTGAGTGACATTTTCAGCATTGGTGTCATTCTCTATCAATTTTTGACAGGCAAACTGCCCTTCGCCGGCCGCTCGCTACCGGAAACGCTCAGCAAAATCCTTCATGATTCGCCCCCAAGTCCTCGCTCGATCAACCCTCAAATCAGTGAGCGACTCGAAGAGGTCATCCTGAAGGCGTTGAACAAGCAGAAGGAAGAACGCCACCCATCGGCCCAGGATTTTCTCGCAGCATTATCGACCGCTCTCGACGACAACGATTCCTCAACACCGGTCGGATCGAGTGGCTCACCCGCCGAGAGCGATGTATACCTCAGTTATGCCGGCATTGATGATCAGTTTTTCGCAGGTGAAGACGAGGGCTGGATATCGCGATTCCATCGCAACCTACAAGTCAAACTGCAACAATTAACGGGACGGCCGATCAACATTTTCCAACCTCCGCGTTTAGAAAAGGGGGAACGTCCCGAGCCAAAACTTTTGGAAGAGATTCCGCAAGCTCGTTCTTTCCTTTCGGTTGTTTCGCCTCCATTCACCAACTCCCCTTTGTGTGGTCAAGAGCTGGAAGCCTTTGTCAAAAACCGAACATCGGCTGACTCCAAATTGATCAAAGTCGTTAAAACGCCGGTCGATGACACGCAACTTAATTCGATCGGGCAGGGAATTCTAAGTCAGGTCAATAACCACGACTTTTACGAGCAGGATCCGTCGGGACGCATTCTCGAATTCGAGGAATCTTTTGGCGAAGATCTGAAGCGGCGTTACTACGAAAAAATTTACGATGTCGCTCATGAAATCAATGCCACGTTGGCGGCAGGTCTGGATGAAACACATGTGAACCTCGCATCCGCTCCGATTGCCTACGTCGCCCCGACAACCTCCGATGTTCGAGGCGAGTACGAAATCATTTGTCGTGAATTGAAAGAGAGAGGGTTCCGCGTGGTCCCCGACAGACCGCTTCCCTTCGAGCGCGACGCGCTAATCGAGGATGTCCGACATTATCTGGAAAAGGCGTCACTTGTCATCCAACCGATTGGTGCAAGCTATGGTGTCATCCCCGAAAACTCAGACCGTAGTTTGCTGGCGATTCAGTCCGAAGAGATCCGATCGTGGATGCCCGAAGCCAAGGCCCAACAATTCATCTGGTTTGAACCGAAAGTTTTTGACGACGATCGTCAGGCCACCTTTGTAAATCAATTGCGGACGCTGGACGCAGCCCGCAACAATTGCGAGTTAATTGAAGGAAATCTAAGCCTACTGAAGGAAGCCGTCTCCCAACACCTCACCGCAGTCAAACAACGAGAGTCGAAAGGGAAGGGCGGCGTTCGAAAAGATGATGTCCGAATGGTCTATCTGATGTGTGACTCAATCGATGAGGACGAAACAGAAGCACTTGAAGACTTCTTGTTCCAGCAAGGCTTGGAAATTTCTCTACCTGATTTCGAATGCGAACAAGATCAGGTCAACGACCTTCATGTGTCAACCTTGGTCGAGTGCGATGCGGCGATCATCTTTTACGGCGCCGCAAAAAAGAGTTGGGTGGAAATCAAGTTGCGAGACACACTCAAAGCGGCCGGCTATGGCCGCAACGGACCGATTGAAAACGTCGCGGTCTTTATCGCTCCACCATTCGACAAGAGAAAAGAACGGTTCAAGAGTCACCAGGCTGAGGTGATTCTGCAGCCCGAGTCAGGCTCTCTACAAGAAAGCGAACTCATCGATTTTGTCGCCCGAATCAAATAACGACCTGCCCCCTAAATAACCATGAGCAATATTCAACCATATCCCGGTCTCAGGCCGTTCCAAAGCGACGAGGACTTTCTGTTTTTCGGCCGTGAAGAACAGATTTCGGAGCTGTTGCATTTGTTACAGCGGCATCGGTTCCTCGCCGTTGTCGGATCATCAGGAAGCGGAAAGTCATCACTCGTCCGCTGCGGTTTAATGAGCCAACTTCATGGTGGCATGATGTTGGATGCCGGCGCTGAATGGACGACCGCCGTCATGCAACCCGGAGGCGATCCTCTAGCACGCCTGGCCCAATCTCTGATTGATGCGGAGATTTACAGCGACGAACGTGACGACGCTCTCTATCAAATCATGGCAACGATTAATCGATCGTCGCAGGGTCTTGTCGAGGCGATCAAACAGGCTAACCTTTCGAGCCGACAAAACATTCTGCTTGTAATTGACCAGTTCGAAGAAATCTTTCGTTTTCATGAGGCAGGCCAAAAAGGACAACAACTCGCCCCTGATTTCATTCGCTGGATTATCCAAGCGGTCAATCAAAGCGAGGTCCCCATTTATGTCGTACTGACGATGCGGTCGGATTTTCTCGGCGATTGCTCTCGCTTCACGGGACTCGCCGAGGCGATTAACCAGGGAGAGTATCTTGTCCCTAAGTTAACACGTGACCAACTCCAGAAAGCGATCGAGGGACCAGCTCGCGTTGCTGGAGGAGAGGTTAGCCGGCGACTTATCCAACGATTACTCAACGATGTTGGTGAGCAGGCAGACCAATTGCCAGTGCTTCAGCACTCCTTAATGAGGAGTTGGGAATCTTGCAAGACGCGTTCCAGCGGGGAATCCCTGGTAATGGACCTCGAAGATTACGAGGCGGTTGGAGGCATGCAGGATGCGCTCTCAAACCATGCGGATGAAGTTCTGAGAGAGCTCCAAAAAGAACTAGGCGACGACGATCACGCGGTTGATTTGACCGGCCGAATCTTCAAGGCATTGACCGAGAAGGGACAGGATAATCGAGGAATCCGGCGGCCCACCCGACTTGATCTGCTCGTTCAGATCACCGGTGCTTCGCACGAGGAAGTTGTCTCTATCATTGATGCCTATCGTCGACCAGGCCGGACCTTTTTAATGCCGTTCGACAACATCGATTTAACCGACGACGTTGTGATTGACATTTCCCATGAAAGTTTGATGCGAGTCTGGAAACGGCTTAAGGACTGGGTGGAACAAGAGTCGCAGTCGGTTCGCATCTACAAACGTCTTTCCGAGACAGCGATGTTGTGGCGGGACGATAAGGCAGGATTGTACCGCGACCCTGACTTACAAATCGCGCTTTCCTGGACGGACACGAGTCGGCCGAATGCGGCTTGGGCCGGCCGATACGACTCCAACTACTCCATCGCACTCGATTTTTTGAAGTCGAGTGAGGATGAGGACCGTCAAGCCGAGAGGCAAGCTGAGGAAAATCGTCAGCGTGAATTACGTCAAGCCAAAGAGTTGGCGGAGTCACAGGAACGGCTGGCCGAAGAGCAAACTGCATCAGCTCGCAAATTCCGCCGCCAGTTTCAGATTTCTGGCGTGATCGCGATCGTCGCGGTCGTCGCTTCGATTGCGGCCTTCTATTCCATGTCGGTAGCGAGAAAGAATGAGCAGATCGCCAAGTCGGCCACCGCCGATGCCATCGAGTCACGAAACGAACTGGGAGCTACCTATCGTCGTGAAAGTCTTGAAGCGGCACAAAACGCATTCGAAGACGGGAACCTTGCCGAGGCACTGGACTTGCTTCAAACGGGATACAACCGCGACACGACTGACCATGAATTCGTACGGTTGGCCCTGGATTACATTAGCCAGAACAATTTGTCGCGAATCCTGACCCGGGAATCACTCGACCAACCTGCCAGACAGTACCTGCAAATCGCAGGAGGTGAAGCGCTGGGGTATGTGACGCCCGATAACGTACTCCATGTCGTGGCCCATGATCCCTCTGCATTGGAATACAAGGAAATCGCCACCATCCCGACTTCCGACCGCGTTGCCAATGTGTTCCTGGACGACAATTCGGTACGTGTCGTGGAACAACAGGGTCGCTCGACGCGCTTTGATCGAAGTAGCCAACAAACCAATCCGCTCATTACCGCGAGTGAGAATTCTGAATCTCCCTTCGAGGCCAGCTCTTCAAAACATATGAGCTTTGTCGAAGGCACGTCTCTTTCGGCAAACGAGTCTCAGGTCATCGTTATCAACCATACATCGACGGGAGATGATGTCGTCAGTGAATTCACCATTCCCGATGATCCTCAAATCACTCAGGCGCAGTTATCACAGGATGGAAAAAACGCCTTTTTCGTCTCCGAGAATCAAGGCTATCTGGTCTATGACTTGAGCGATACGGAAAAACCAAAACGTCAAATCACTAATGATTCCGACGTTTTGTTCCTCACTTACCTGCCCTTGCAAAACCAATTCTTGACGCTCGAGTCCTCTGGATTGATGGTTCTCACAAGCCCCGACGGTGAGGACCTCGATGCTGTGTATACGATCCCGGTGACTGGCGTGGAAAGGGCGAGCGTCAGTCCGGAGGGAACACGAATTGCTCTTTCCGATTCAGCGGGTGTGCTGTCGGTTTACAGCCTCGTCGACGGTAGACCGTTGTCCATTAACGAACAGCTGGCCAACGTTTCCGTTAACGAATTCATCTTTGATCCTTCGGGGCTTTCCCTGGTTGTAATCAATGACAACAACCAACTTTTGATCTTGAGCCTGGATGGCGAAGCGAGCGTGGTTGAACAGTTTCCAATCCAAGTTGCTCCTAACAGCCTTGCGGCTTCCTGGTCATCGTTATCGAATGATTCCGATCAAAAATCACTCTGCATTCAGTTCGTGCAACGAAACACGGTCGAGGGCAACCCTGCCATTTGTCGTTTAGAGGTTCGTCGAACGGTCGCGACTCCGAATAACCCAGCTCCATCTTGGTCTGAGCTCGACCTGAAGAAACTCGAAGATCGCGATGGCTCCAATCTTTTTGCCTATTTCCGGCAACTTGCGGACCTGTCGGTACCGAGTGTGAACCCTCCGTCACATCCAACCTTTTCACCCTTTATGGCGTGGATCAATCGGCATGACTCCGCAACCACTCTTAACGATTCATCGACGCAGAGTGTCGATCCGTCTCAGACGGTTGATCTTTTCGAGATCCTCTTGCGCAAACAATTGGATTCACAGAACCTGGCCATAGGTATGGCCGTCGATTCAGAGTCAAGCCCTGCTCAAATCTCGACGCGTTATCACCTGATCAAGCATTTACAAAAAGAGTTTGGAATTCCACAGGACGCTGCTTTTTCGCAAGCACTCGTGGAACAAATCGCAAAGTTGCCGCGACTGTTGGAAATCAGAAGCCAAGCTTATGTGGACCAGATTCACGAGGGTGAACCGGTGAATCTCACGGAGCCAGCCTTGATTGATCAATGGGATGGCCTTGCTCATTGCTGGCAAGTCGAATCTCCGGCCGTTTCGTTAAGGCCGGTGAGACGTTGGACGGCAACAGACAATCAATATATTATCTGGCGTGGTGCTCATTTCTCAGATTATCGACTTGAGTTCGATTTGGTCCGACTCGTCGGCAACAGTGGCATCGATGGTCGCTCAAGAAGACTTGAAGATCTGGGCGACGTCTTCCAGGCCGACTACATTCATCCATATTTGCAGCAAGGCTATCAGTTTGATCTGGTCGGCACACAAGCGACCCAAGCCGGAAATTACCACGGCAAGGTCATCAACGACAACTTCCGTCAAACTCGACCACTGATTATTGCTGATCGTGGTGAAACAGTCGTTGTTGGCCAGGACGCAGAACCCTTTGAAATAGCTCGCAGCCTAAGTGAGAACACTGTTTCT
>Ga0163179_10002994_pt1 | contig 11580 bp, 9 predicted proteins | sample AtlANTMetagenome_FD_109643 | JGI IMG/M metagenome (GOLD analysis project Ga0163179, IMG submission 109643) | Marine eukaryotic phytoplankton communities from the Atlantic Ocean - Atlantic ANT 2 Metagenome | ecosystem: Environmental > Aquatic > Marine > Oceanic | place: North Atlantic Ocean... | reverse complement strand
GCAGTAATGTCAGTCCCAAGTGGAGACCAAAGAGATTATGACTTTGCAAAGTTTTTTGATATAGATATTCCTAATATTTTTAAAGATAAAAATATTTCAGAACAAGCTTTTGTAGACAAACAAGGCTTTATATTAGAAAATAGTTCTTTTTTAGATGGGCTTACGTATAATGAAGCTACAGAAGCTATCGTTGCTATGCTAGAGAAGGAAAATATAGGGACTAAAGAAATTAATTATAGATTAAGGGATGCCGTTTTTTCTAGACAAAGATATTGGGGAGAACCATTCCCAGTCTATTACGTTAATAACATTCCAAAAATTATTAAAAAGAAGTATTTGCCTATAAAGTTGCCAAGTGTAGAAAAATACCTTCCAACTGAATCTGGAGAACCTCCATTAGGAAGAGCAGAAAATTGGGCTTGGGATGAAAAAGAAAATAAAATTGTTGAAAAACACAAAATAGATAATAAGAAAGTATTTCCTATTGAATTAAACACAATGCCAGGATGGGCTGGTAGTTCTTGGTATTTTTTAAGGTATATTGACCCGAATAATTCCAATGAAATGTGCAGTAGAGAATCTTTGGATTACTGGTCAAATGTTGATTTATACATTGGAGGGAGTGAGCACGCAACTGGACATCTGCTTTATTCAAGATTTTGGACTAAATTTTTATTTGACAGAGAAAAGATCCCATTTGATGAACCATTCAAAAAATTAATAAATCAAGGGATGATCTTAGGTTCAAGTGCAATTATATATAGAATTTCAGGAACTAATAAATACATTTCAAAGGATTTATTAAAAAATGAGGAGGTTGAAGAAATTCATGTTGATGTAGGTTTGGTTAATTTTTCAGATGAATTGGATATAGATGCTCTAAAAAAATGGCAACCTATGTTTGATAAAGCAGAATTTGTTTTCAAAAATTCTTTTGTAGTTGAGAGAAAAATTGAAAAAATGTCTAAAAGATGGTATAATGTGGTTAATCCAGATTTAATATGTGAAAAATATGGAGCAGACAGTCTAAGATTATTTGAGATGTTTTTAGGCCCTTTGGAGCAGTATAAACCATGGAATACTTCCGGAATTATTGGTGCTCATAATTTTTTAAAAAAATTATGGAGACTATATGTTGATGATTCAGGAATAAAAGTAAAAGATGTAAAGCCTGGGAAAGACAGTTTAAAAACACTTCATAAAACAATAAAGAAGATTGATAATGATATAGAGACATATTCTTTTAATACAGCCGTTTCAAATTTTATGATTGCAGTAAATGAATTAACTGATCAAAAATGCATTAGCAATGAAATATTGTCTCCATTATTAATAATTTTATCTCCATATGTTCCACATATTGCAGAAGAATTATGGAGCATGCTTGGGAATAAAGATTCAATAACAAATGAATCTTTCCCTGTTTTTGAAAATAAATTTCTAAAGGAGGAAAGTAAAATATATCCTGTTTCAATTAATGGAAAAATGAGGCTGAAGATAGAGTTATCACTTAATCTTAATAATAAACAAATAGAAGAGATTTTATTAAATCATAATGATGTTATTGCTAAGTTAGATGGCGCATCTCCAAAGCGAATTATTATTGTGCCTGGTAAAATAATCAATTTAGTTGTTTAATTATAGAAGCATTTTTGGTAGGCACAAAAATTTCTAAGGTAATTTTTAGAATTTAAATGGAACAATTTTTTCTTTAAAAGATATTTTATATTCTTCCAATTCTTTTAAAATTGGAAGATATATTTCTCTTGAAACTGGAAGCTGAACTCCCGTAGATTTTATTAGATTATTCAGAATAGCTAGAGTGGCAATTGCAAGAGGTAATCCAACTGTTTTTGCCATTGCTGTATATGTTTGATCTTCTCCTATGCTAACCATAGTTGAATCTATTTGATATAATTTATTATTTTTTTTGTATCCAAATTTATGGTACATAACTACCATATCTTTATCATCTTTTTCTAATTGCCATTTTTGTAAAAGTATATGTTCTAATACTTGAGCAGGGGTTGCATTATTAAGAGGAATTTTTACCTTATCATCAAAAATATCTAATTCTAACAGTTTATTCCATATCACACTTTTTTCATTTAATCCAAGCTTGTTTTTGATTTTTGATTCTGTTGATTCATTTGCATTTGATGAAAGAAAATAATCAATATAATCTCTATTACTCATTTTGTTTAAGTCTTTAATAATATAGCTATCATCTGTCATCCCAAGGGTAACAAATACATCCCAGGCTTTAGAAAAGCCTGCCCTTCTTATAGTCCCTCTGAAAAGAGTATCAATATCATCTAAATTATATATGCTTCTATATTTTAGTGAATCTCTGTTGGCATAGGCTTCAAATTTACCATATCTTTCAATTTCTAATGGCTCAGTATTTTTAAATAGATTTTTGTAGCTAATCTGTTTAAGCTTGCTTTCTTCAATGTATTTTGCGTCACCTCCTTGACCTGCTAATACTACATTTCTAGAATTCCATGTGAATTTATAGTTCCATAAATTATTATCACTTTCAGGAGCAATTAATCCTCCAGTATATGATTTGAACATGAACAATTCATTACCTTCATTTTTAATTTGATCTATTATCTTCATAGCGCTCATATGATCAATCCCGGGGTCAACCCCAATTTCATTCATAAATATTATACCAGCTTTTTTAACCTGAGAATCTAACTCATACATTTCATTACTAATATATGATGCAGTTAAAAGACTTTTTTTATATATCAAACACTGTTTTGCAACACACATATGATACCTGGAAGGAAGCATAGAAATAACAATATCAGATTTAGAAATATATTCACTACTAGTTTTTTCGTTTAAAATATCAAACTTAATTGCTTTAGTTTTATTAGAATCAGTAGATAGTTTTTTGGCATTATCTATATCTATATCTCCAATAGTTATGAAGAGATTTTCCTTTGTAGATTTATCAACTAAATATTTTACTATATATGATGTAGATTTCCCAGCCCCTATTATCAATATGTTTCTCATTTATGTTAAATAAAATATTAAGTAATATTACTAAAATAAAATTCTATTAATTAATAATTTTAGGTTATTTTTATCAACGATTTATACAATTAATATAAGTTTTGTTATGAGTAATAGCTCTGATAATTCAAGTAATATTTCCTTAGATAATTATGGAATTTTTGAATCTAAAATTAATTATAATCTTCCCGTATCAGACCTTTATAAAATATCAATTTCAAATAAATTAGGCAGATTAACAGATAAGGGGGCTCTGGCAATAAATACAGGAAAATTTACAGGAAGATCTCCTAAGGATAGATATATTGTTAAAGATAATATTACTGAAGAAAAAGTTTGGTGGGGTGATATAAATATTCCAATTGAAGAATCTTCTTTTGAAAATTTGTATAAGAAAATAACTAATCATTTATGTAACAAGGAGCTCTATGTAAGAGATGTATATGCTTGTGCAAATCAAGAATGCAGAATTAATATTAGAACCATCTGTGAATTCCCTTGGAGTGATATTTTTGTTTATAACATGTTTCTAAGATTAGAAAAAGAATCAATAAAAAAAAACACTCCAGATTGGACTATAATTAATGCCCCTAGCTTTTATGCAAATCCTGAAATTGATAATGTTAAAGCTAAAAATTTTTCAATAATTAATTTTAACAAAAAAATTATTATTGTTGGCGGTACTGGATATACTGGTGAAATAAAGAAAGGAATTTTTTCAGTATTAAATTTTACTTTACCAGTTTTTCAAAATATTTTGCCTATGCATTGCAGTGCCAATACAGGAAGTAATGGAGAGACTTCTATTTTCTTTGGATTATCAGGAACTGGTAAGACAACTTTATCTACTGATAGTAGTAGAAAGCTAATTGGAGATGATGAACATGGATGGAATTCAAAAAATGAGATTTTTAATTTTGAGGGAGGGTGTTATGCTAAGGTTATAAATTTGTCTAAGGATAAGGAGCCTGAGATATATAATGCAATAAAATCTGGAGCATTACTAGAGAATGTAATTATTGATGATAACGGTATTGTTGATTATGAAAACAAATCCATAACCCAAAATACTAGAGTTAGTTATCCTATACATTTTATTGAAAATATTATGGTTCCTTCTCAAGGGGAAAATCCCAAAAATATCTTTTTTTTAACAGCAGATGCTTTTGGAGTATTACCTCCAATTTCAAAACTAAATCCTTCTCAATCTGCATACCATTTTATTTCTGGATATACATCAAAAGTTGCTGGAACTGAGGCTGGTATTAATGAGCCGGAGCCATCATTTTCAGCTTGTTTTGGAGCTCCATTTATGCCATTACACCCAACAGTTTATGCAAAAATGTTGATTGATAAGATGAAAAATTCAAAAGTCAATGTTTGGTTAGTTAATACTGGGTGGACCGGCGGCCCATATGGTATTGGAAAAAGAATGGAACTGAAATATACAAGAGCTATGATAAATGCTGCAATGGATGGAGAATTAGATAAAATGAATAGAAATAATTATCATATTCATTCAGTTTTTAATGTAGAGCAACCAAGAGAATGTCCTAATGTCCCCTCAGGAATTTTAAGTCCAAGACAAACTTGGAACAATGATTCAGAATATTATAAAAAAGCATACATGTTATCCAGATTTTTTGTCAAGAATTTTGAAAAATTTAAGGAATATGCTGATAGTACTATTTTAGACGGAGCACCTAATTTAAAATAATAGTCTATTTCTTATTTTTTTTAGAGATATAATTATCTAAAGCCATTGTCATCGAAGGAAACTTTGGTGATGGAGCATAGATATCAACATTGAGGCCTTTTTCCTCAACAGCTTTTTTTGTTATTGAACCAAATACCGCAATCTTAGTTCCATTTTGTTTAAATTCTGGAAAATTATGAAATAGTGATTCTATCCCAGAAGGACTAAAAAAGACTAATACATCATATGTGACATCAGATAAATTAGAGAGGTCACTTATAACAGTTTTATAAAAAATGCATCTTTTCCACTTGATGCCTAGGCCGTCAAGTAGTTCAGGTACTTCTGGCTTTAATTTATCTGTTGTAGGAAGTAAAAAACTCTCATCTTTGTGATTAGATATTATTGGACATAATTCTTCAAAAGATCTTTTCCCTACATAAATCTTACGTTTTCTGTATACAACATATTTTTGAAGATAGAAAGCTACTGCTTCAGATTGACAGAAATACTTCATAGAATCAGGGACTTTAAATCTCATTCTTTCACAAATTTTAAAAAAATGATCCACTGCATATCTGCTTGTTAATATTATAGAAGAAAATTTAGATAAATCAAGCTTTTGTAGTCTAATCTCTTTAAGAGTTACTTCTTTTACATGGATAAAAGGAACAAAATCCATTTTTAACTTCCTTTTTTTCTGAAGTTCCAAAAAGGGCGAATTAACCAATGTTGGCTTAGGTTGTGATATTAAGACTGTTTTTATTTTGCCCATTTTTAAAAATCTAAATCTTCCCTATATAGAAAGAAAAAAATTATACAATATTATATATGGTATAATTTCGAGTGTGCAAAGATACAAAATAAAATAAAACCAGCTTTTATTTATAGTTTTAAGATGTAAATTGAATGAATTTGAATATCCTACCAATTTTAATAATATTAATATAAACACCATAATCATTATGATATTTATATTAATATTAAATAAATATATTATGAGTATATCAAAGCATAGAATAACTAATCCTATAATATTATTATAGTTTATTTTTTCATTTATATATAATTCAATTACTGATTTTATGTTAAAAATCCATGAAATTATAAATTCTGCTATATTTTTTAATATAAAGAAAATGACTATTAATTTAATTATATCAATTATTTTTAGAAAATCATATGATACACTAATGTCATTATATATTAGATTAGAGAGGTAAATAAATATGCCTAGAGATATAATAAAGTTTAATTGTAATAAGTAATCAAATAAATAATACTTTGCCCTTCCATTTGCATACTTTTTTAAATAATAATTATTCCATAATATATTAATAAATGAACTAAACTTTTGTTGATTATTATATTTAACAAATGTAATTACAATTATAAGTGATAATATAATTAACGTAAAAGGATCTTTAATCAATATATCTCTCATCATTACTATAAAATTATAGATAATAAACTACAAATATTATATTTTTGCTTAAAAGACAAAATTAATGAATGATGTATTGATAATAATACCAACTTATAATGAAATTGAAAACATTAATAAAATTATTAGATCAATTTTTGGTTTATATAGTGATATACATATACTAATAGTTGATGACAATTCCCCTGATCAAACATTTTCAAAAGTAATAGAGCTTCAAACTGAATTTAAAGATCAATTGCATCTTCAAATACGAAAATCTAAATCAGGATTAGGCCCTGCATATATACATGGATTTAAATGGGCTATGAAAAAACAGTATAATTTTATTTTTGAGATGGATGCTGATTTTTCTCACGACCCCAAGGATATTAAGCATCTTTATGACAAATGTAATAAAGGGGGCGCTGATATATGTATTGGCTCTAGATATAAAGAAGGAATTAATGTTGTAAATTGGCCTTTAGGAAGAATAATATTATCACTATTCGCATCATATTATGTTAGATTATTTACAGGGATGAATATTAAAGATCCTACATCTGGATTTGTGTGTTATAAACGAAAGGTAATTGAGAAAATTAATTTGAATATGGTTAAATTTATTGGATATGCTTTTCAAATTGAAATGAAATATAAATCATATCTTAATAATTTTAAACTTATTGAAATTCCAATAGTTTTTAAAGATAGAAAGTACGGAAAATCCAAATTAGACACATCTATAATTAACGAGGCAATTTTTGGAGTTATTAATATGAGAATTAAAAGTTTTTTTTACAAGGATTTTTAGTATGCTAAATAATATTTTAATTAAAAATGGGAGAATAATTAATGAAGGGAAAGAATTCCTTTCAGATATCTATATTCAAGGAGATAAGATTAAAGAAATATCTCCTTCTATTAGCCCAAAACTATCTAATACAACTACTATTGATGCTGAAGGAAATTATATTATTCCAGGGTTGATTGATGATCAAGTCCATTTTAGGGAGCCTGGATTAACACATAAGGGTGAAATTTATACTGAGTCCAGAGCGGCAGTTGCTGGAGGAATAACATCATATTTAGAAATGCCGAATACTATGCCTCACACAATTACTCAATCTAATTTGGATCATAAATTTGCAATAGCTTCAAAGAATTCATTAGCAAATTATTCTTTTATGTTTGGAGGCACTAATGATAATATTGAAGAAATATTAAAATTAGATCCTAGGGAAGTGCCAGCATTAAAGTTATTTTTAGGATCATCTACTGGAAATATGCTTGTAGATGATCTTGAAGCATTAGAAGAGATTTTCTCAAAATGTAATTTACCAATTGCAGTTCATTGTGAAGATGAAGATACGATTAAGAAGAATCTTAAGCTATATACTGATGTATATGGAGAAAAAATTCCTATAAAATTTCATTCAAAAATAAGGGATGAAGAAGCTTGTTATATTTCCTCATCAATGGCTATTAATATGGCAAAAAAAACGGGTGCAAGATTACATGTGTTTCATCTTTCAACTAAAAAAGAAACAAACTTATTTACAAATACTATTGATTTAAAAGATAAAAAAATAACATCTGAAGTATGTATTCATCATTTAACATTTACTGATGATGATTATAAAAAATATGGATCAAAAATTAAATGGAATCCTTCAATAAAAACTTTGTCTGATCAAGATGGTTTATGGGAGGCATTAAATGACGATAGGATAGATATTATTGCAACTGATCACGCTCCACATACAAATGAAGAAAAAGACAATGACTATATGAATTGTCCTTCTGGAGGGCCATTAGTTCAGCATTCTTTAGTTGCAATTTTGGAAGGATATCATAAGAATAAAATTGCATTAGAAAAAATTGTAGAAAAAATGTGTCATAATCCGGCTATTTTATATGATATAGAAGAGAGAGGTTATATTAGGGAAGGATATTATGCTGATTTAGTTATTTTTAATTTAAATAACCCATGGACTGTTAATAAAGGAAACATTATGTACAAATGTGGATGGTCACCTTTTGAGGGAACTACATTTAAATCAAGAATATCCCATACAATAGTAAATGGAAACATTGTTTACTTTAATGATAAGATCATTGACAAACATATGGGTAAGAAATTAACTTTTAAAAGATGAAAAAAATAATCTTTATAGCTATTATTATTTTTGGCTGTAATAATGTTTCACAGAAAAACCCTATTCCAGAAAATTTAATCTCTGAAGAAAAGATGATTGATGTTATTTATGAAATGACTTTAATAAGTGTTTCTAAAGGTGTAAATAGGAGAGTTTTAGAAAATAATGGAGTAGTTCCAGAAAAATATATTTTTAATAAATATAATATTGATAGTCTTCAGTTTGCTTTAAGTAATCAATTTTATTCTAATCATTTAGAAACATATTTGAGGATATATAATAGGGTTAAAGAAAAACTTGAAGAAAATAAAGAAATAATATCAGACAGTATAGAGATTTATAAGAAGACTAATGCTAAAAGAAGTTTAGATATAAAAGAGATGAAAAATTTTAAAATAGTTGATAGCATTAAGAAAAATAGATCAAGGACGCCTTTGAAAAAAGATAATTAATCAATTAACTTTGAGTATATTTAATTAAATGAAATTAAAACCCTTTATAGATGAAATAAAATGGAGAGGTATGATACACGATGTCATGCCTGGATTTGAAAATTTTATAAAGGATAAAATTAACTCTGCTTATATTGGTTTTGATCCAACTTCTAATTCATTACACATTGGTCATTTAGTCCCAATAATGTTACTGGCACATTTCCAAAGATCAGGACATCGGCCTATTGCATTAGTAGGCGGGGCAACAGGAATGATTGGAGATCCATCTGGAAAATCAGCCGAAAGAAATTTATTAGATGATGAGACTATAAAAACTAACCAAATACAAATTAAGGAACAATTATCTCGTTTTTTAGATTTTGACAAATCAAAAGAAAATGCAGCATTATTATTAAATAATTTAGAATGGATGAAAGAGTTGACATTTTTAGATTTTATTCGAGATGTTGGGAAACATATGACAGTTAATTATATGATGGCAAAAGATTCAGTGAAAAATAGAATTTCTAATGATGATGCCGAAGGAATGAGCTTTACTGAATTTTCTTATCAATTAGTTCAGGGATATGATTTTCTTTATTTGTATAAAAATTTTCAATGCTCTATTCAAATGGGTGGTAGTGATCAATGGGGGAACATTACTAGTGGCACTGAACTAATAAGAAGAATTGAAAATGGGAAAGGTTACGCATTAACATGTCCTTTAATAACAAAATCTGATGGCAGTAAATTTGGAAAAACTCAAGATGGTAATATTTGGCTTGATTCAAAGAAGACTTCAGTATATAAATTTTATCAATATTGGCTAAATACTTCAGACGAAGATGCTGAAAAGTATATTAAGATATTTACATTTTTATCAGAAAAAGAAATTGATAGCTTGATATTAGAACATAAAGAAACTCCCCATTTAAGAATACTTCAGAAAAATCTTGCTAAAGAAATCACTTCTATTGTTCATTCTGATGATGCATATAATAACGCTCTTAAGGCATCTAACATATTATATAGTGATAATTTTATGAAAGATATTGAAGTTTTAGATGAGTCAATTTTTCTTGAAATATTTGAAGGTGTTCCTCAATATGAAATTCAATCATCTATGATTATTAATGGGATTGATATGATTTCAGCTTTATCTGATAAAACAAATTTCCTAAAATCAAATTCTGAAGCAAGAAGAGCGTTAAAAGAAAATTCAATTTCAGTTAACAAAACAAAAGTAGATGAAAGCTATATTATAGATGAAAAAGATTTAATAAGTAAAAAATACATCATATTAAATAAGGGCAAAAAAAATACGTATATAATTAAAGTAATTTGATTTTATTCTAGTAATAAGCTACATCCTCTTTGATCAGAATTATCTAATCTTCCAAGAATTTCAAAATCACCATTTTTATCTATTTTCCCTAAATCATCTGTAGCAATAAATGAGCAAGAATTATAATTAGCTAGATCTATTACATTTACCCCTCCACTTTTAAAATTAGTTTTGATTGTCATAGGATCTTCTGATTCTCTTATATAGATTTTCATCCATGGCGGAAATTTAAATTTCTCATCATTTAAAGAATATGCTTGAGACATTAATTCAGTCATTCCATATTCACTATTAATTGAAGAGACCCCAAATCCATTTTTTAATTTTTCATGAAGCTCTCTTTTTATTAATTCTTTTCTTTTCCCTTTCATTCCGCCTGTTTCAATTATAGTTGCATATTTCAATTTTAAGGGATAAGATTTAACAAAATCTAGTAATGCATATGATACCCCAAATAGAATGATTTTCTTTTTATTCTTTTCTAGTTTTAGCAATGTTTCTTTTAATTTGCTGTAATTATTTAAATAGAATTTATTAAAGCTATTATTAGATTTTTTCATAAGAAAGTTTACCATATAAATCAAAGAGGAATTTTTATTTTCCATGTAGTTTGGAAGCAAACCAATAATTGCATAATTCTTTGGGTTCCCGTAGAAAAGTTTAAATGTTTTTAGAATCGAGGTTTCGTAAAGCTTTAAATCAGTAACATAATGTTTACTTTTTACAGCATTTGTTGTGCCACTACTTGTAAATATTTTTTTAGCTTTTTTTTTAGTACTTATTATTTGATTTGTTTTAAAAAAGGAAATAGGAAGAAATGGGATTTGAATTGAGCTGGCAACATTTTTAGGATTTTTACCCAATAACTTACAAAATGATTTGTATACCTCATTATTTTCAAATTGGTAATTGAATATTTCTAGACAAATATTTTCAAATTCCTTTTCACTTTGTATATCAAATACTTTATTCAAACTATTCATATAATAAATATAAAAGAAAAAGAGCATTAGTATTACTAATGCTCTTTTTCAATAAATATAATCTCAGCTAATTATCTAACAACTAGTTTAGAAATTTTAGCTTGTCCATTAATTGTCACTTTAATCATATAGAATCCACTATTGATTGAACTAACGTCTAACGTATCACTGTTGATTGAAGTATCTAATACTCTTCTACCATTGATATCAAATATTTCAACATATTTGTCACCAACAATTGGAGATTGTATTGTTATATAATTTCCATCAACAGGATTTGGATATATTCTTGTATCAGAAATATCTTGATCCGTAAGAGATAATCCAGCGCAATTAACTGTCATATCTAGAGATGCAAATCCAGATTCACCATCAACACATGACAAACTAGTATCAGGGTTTATACCCACTGTTATTGTACCATCATCAGATGTTACAGTAACTCCAGCTAAATTACCAGTAAGTGGATCACCAATTTGAACACCTGCTCCATTCATTACAATAACAAAG
>Ga0163179_10002993_pt1 | contig 11580 bp, 7 predicted proteins | sample AtlANTMetagenome_FD_109643 | JGI IMG/M metagenome (GOLD analysis project Ga0163179, IMG submission 109643) | Marine eukaryotic phytoplankton communities from the Atlantic Ocean - Atlantic ANT 2 Metagenome | ecosystem: Environmental > Aquatic > Marine > Oceanic | place: North Atlantic Ocean... | reverse complement strand
CTTTCTCATCCAGCGGTACGACGTGTTCACGGCCACTCCAATGCCGATCAGTACCTGACCGGAGCCGACACCAAGGGGCACGGTCCCTACAAAAACTCCATCTCGCTGGACCAGGTGTATGCCGAGCATGTGGGTGCTGCCACCCGGCACGCCTCGATGGTTCTGTCCACCAATGGCGGGGTCGGAGGGCCCCGTGGGGCTCAAACCCAATCCTTCAATCGTGAGGGGCGCCCGATCCCGGCAATGAGCAAGCCGAAGGAGATTTTTGACATGCTTTTCGTTGCTGACGGCAAGGAAGCCTCTGCACGGCTTGCCCGGAGCAAGAGCGCGCTTGATCTCCTGATGGAGGATACCCGTTCGCTTGGACGTAAACTCTCCAGCGGGGACAAGGATACTCTCCAGCAGTATCTCGATTCCGTGCGGGATACCGAGGTCAAACTGGCCAAGGCCCGACGTTGGCTGGATAAGCCCCTCCCGGAGGTGGAGTCCTCTCATCTGCATCTGGAATCCGGCCCGGCTGATGCAAGGCAGTATTTCCAGACCATGTATGACCTCATTTACCTCGCCTTTCTGAGCGATTCTACCCGCGTCGCGACCTTTCAGCTGGGTCGGGAAAACGGGGGTGGGCCGCACGATCTCCTTTCCAAGGCAGTGGGACTGGGCGGGGCTCATGGCCTGACCCATTCAGTCAAAAAGGAGAACGGCTGGCAGAACCTGGGTACCTACAATCGCTACCAGATGGAGGAATTCGGGCGTTTCGTGAATAGGCTCAGAAACACGAAAGAGCCCACTGGGAACGGCAACATGCTCGACAATACGCTTGCGATGCACGGCTCAGCCTCAAGCAGTTTCCATCTTTCCCGAAACTATCCGATTGTCTCTGCCGGGGGGAAAAACCTTGGCTTCCAGAACGGTCGCTATCTCCAGTATGTGAACCTGCTTGAAGACGGCAGCCTGCCTGGTGCGGGTGTTGTGAGTGACTCCGGTTGGAGGGGCAACGCCAGGGAGGAGGATCGCCCGCTGGCACACCTGTTTGTCTCCATTCTCCAGCGGCTTGGAGTGGAGACCGACACCTTTGCCGGTAGCACTGGCACACTTGAGCGAGTGTAGCCCCGCGATTGGTGCTGCTACTGCTCTTGGCGTGCAACCAGACAGTCGACCATGGCCTCCTCGAAGGCGAACACGGCATGTTGGACAAGTGAGCTGTTAACAAAGGATCGTTCCGCATCCCGCGGGGGGTTCGCTATCCTGGAATGATCAAGGAGGGCAAGGGGATTGACGCTCAAACCCTGACGCTCGATTTCGCAGTCTCGTTCCTCGAGATCTGCGAAGCACGGCCCCTGCCGAAAACGCAGGGGAACTCCCGGAAGAAACTCGTATCACAGGGTGCCCCCGATTGGATCATCAGCGGATACAGCCACGAGGGACAGGTTTCCTTCACCCTTGATGTGCGGGCCTTAAGAACCGATGGGTGGAAAGACATGCGCTATCCGCGCGGAGATGGGTCAGCAGACAAGCACAGGGCCGGGATGTATAGCTTGAAACAGGATGCCGAGGAGAGAAATAATCTTAACGAAGACCCGAATTGCGTTGATCCTGTGAAGGAGATCAGCGGCCTTCTGTTTGAGTAGAACGTTGGCGGGCGGCTCGTGAAAATGGATTCAAAACTATTCGTCCGGGCCATCGGCCGGTGGAGGGTCGCGGTCCTCAGCGACCGTGAGTCGGATGACCTTTTCGACCTTTCGATTCCACGAACGGATATTGACACAATGTAGTTCTTTGATTGCGATATGGTTACGCCCATCCGTTCAGCAACAACGTGAAGGAAAACAAGCAAATGAAAATCACAGCGACAGACCGACTAGTGGTCTTCATTTTGTGCTGTGTTTCTCTATGGAGCACCGCAAGCCTTGCGAATGCGAACGAAGAGAAGGCAAGCCAGATCATTAAGCTCTGGCCCAAAGATGTAGCGAGTCAGGATAGCGAAGGCATGGGAACGCCTAAGCCTGATCAAGGCGATGGACACATACGCCTCACCGATATCACGCAGCCTTCATTGCGCTATTTCCCGGCTCCTGGTAAGAAGAAGCCTGTACCCGCGATCATTTTATGTCCGGGAGGAGGCTACGTCAGTCTTGTCACAACGAAGATGACCCCGGTCGCCAAATGGCTCAATGAGCACGGAATCTCCGCATTTATCCTGATTTACCGGGCTCCAAAGAAACGTCATGAAGCTTTTCAGGATATTCAGCGAGCTGTTCGAATTGTCCGCTCGCGAGCATCAGAGTGGAACGTAGACCCAAAGCGGATCGGAGTCATGGGTTCTTCAGCAGGAGGACACCTTGCGGCCCGGGTCAGTACAAGTTTTGATATTCACACCTATGAGGAAGTCGATGAGCTTGACGGTGTCAGCTGCAAGCCAGACTTCACGGTTTTGCTTTACCCGGCCTATTTGAACAAAGGGAAGGCACTGAGAAAGGAGTTTACGGTGTCCAATGAAATCAGCCCAATCCTCATTATATCAGCCAAAGACGACAAGGGCTTCTTTCCTGGAAGTCTTATTTATGCCGAAGTTCTGAAAGAATCCGGCGCAGCTATTCGTGTCCACTTTTTTGAGAAGGGCGGTCACGGATTCTCCCTTCGGCCTAAAGAGCGCCCGCTTTCCACTTGGCCGGAACTGTGTTTGCAATGGTTCAGGGACATGGACGTTATTACAGCAGAAGCTGAGCAGGAGAATGCACGTGACAAGAAGCGTTTGCATTGACTAATTTTGGGCTGTTTTGACTTGGTTTATCCAGTGCGCCTGAACCCTGCTAGATGAACCCCGTATGACGAGACATGCTGGTCTCACCCTGATCCAGGCGGTGGTGATTAAGAGGAGGTGAGTGCGTCGTAAGAACGTTCTCCCCGCAAGCCGCAGACCCAATCTAAAAGGAAGCGTTATGAAACAACCCATTCTTGGCCTGACGATTGTCCTATTTCTACTTTGTTCTGGCACGTGCGCCGCGGAATACTCAGATGGTAAGCATGGCAAGGCGCTGAATCTCGACGGCAGCTCGCATACCGTCAAGATACCGCACTACGCCGGACTTAAACCGGCCAAGGCAATCACGATCTCCGCGTGGATCAAACCCGAGCGCGTCGGCAAAGGCGGCTGGCAGTGGCAGGAGATTTACAGGAAAGAGGATGGCAACGCCCGCGTCCTCATGGCGATTGGCGAGCTCGAGAAGAAGCACAGCCTTTGCTTCGGATTGGGAATCGGCGGGAAGTACGTCGAACAGGGCGCAGCGCTTGAGCCCGAGAAGTTGCTCGACGGGAAATGGCACTTGGTCAGTGTGACCTTTGATGGCAAGGCAATCAGATTTTACGCAGGCGGTCAGGAGATTGGCGTCAAGGCGGCTACTGGATCGATTGACACACAGGGTGAAGCACCGGCGTATATCGGCTCGGATAGAGGGACCCGTGAGTTTTTCAAGGGCGGTGTCGATGATGTGCGAATTTATAACCGCGCCTTGTCCGCTGGCGAAATCAAGACGATGGCCCTGGCTGATGGCAAAGCTACCGTCGATGGTATCGTCGGCTGGTGGAAGCTTGACGGAGATCTGAAAAACAGCGCCACCAAGACGGTCACCGGATCGGTGGCGCAGTTTCGCGGTATCGACAGGAAGTGGAAGGCGACGCCCTTCAGCCTTGCCGGGGCGCGGCTCGATATCCGTGCCGCTGGTGAAGCGGCGCTTCGCGTTACGATTCGGCCGGTCGATTCTAAACAGGAGTTTCCTTACACGCCTGCTTTGATTGGGCGGGAATATCCCGAGCCGGTCATTACCCTACGGAAACTCGATTCGAACTTTAAACCACGCAAAGAAAAGGTGGGTCATTTAACCGTCGAGGTGACAGCCAAGCCGCTCACCGTGCTGGTGACCGCGTCGGGCAACAAGCCCGTGCAGAAGATCACCTTTGCGCCTGATGGAAAAATGTCCTTCGCCCTGGATGGGCACCCGGTTCTGGGTTTGGGCGAAGGCGGTCCGAAGCAAGGCGATACGTGGAAGAGCGATCAGGTTGAGTTCGATCGACGTGGTAGGGACCACGTTCTGCAACCGCGCTATGACACCAAGGCCTACGGCTCACGAAATCCCGTTGCACTGCTCGTCGGCACTGGCGGTTGGGGTTTGTTTGTTGCCACGCCGTGGGGCGACATTGATCTAACTTCCAAAGAAACCGGAACCTTTACACCCGCCGTCCCTATTGAACCGGGTACCGTGGTTTCTCGCAGGCAGCAGCGGCAGGGTCGCATCGGTTTACCTCCACCCGGTTGGAAAACGGATGTCTACGATGTGTTTGTCTTTGATGCGCACCAACCGGCCACGTTTATGAAAGACGTTTCAACGATCTCGGGACCGGCCGTTCTGCCGCCCCGTTGGGCGATGGGGTACATGCAATCACACCGGACCCTGGAAGATGACGCGCAGATGGTCGGTATCCTCGATACCTTTCGTGAAAAACAGATCCCGGTCGACGCTGTCATCTACCTCGGCACCGGCTTCACGCCTCGCGGCTGGAATACATCGCAGCCCTCGTTCAAATTCAATCGAAGTGTGTTCAAGCGCGAACCCAAGGGCGTGCTCTCCGACCTGCACGCGCGCCATGCCAAAGTCGTCGTGCACATGATCCCATGGGATCGGGACCGTCTGGAAACACTGCATGGATCCATTCCGCCCAAATCCGGCGAGACAGTCGACAGCTACCACATCGATTCTTATTGGAAAGAGCACAACGCGCTGGTCGACACCGGCGTCGATGCGTGGTGGCCCGACGAGGGCGACTGGTTCAGCTTCCACGAACGCATGAAGCGCCATCAGCTCTATTACGAAGGGCCACTCTCCAAAACACCGAACGTCCGACCCTGGTCTCTGCATCGCAACGGCCACCTGGGCGTGGCACGTTACGGCGGCTGGATCTGGTCCGGCGATACGCACGCTTCGTTCAAAACCCTTGAAGCGCAGATCGCCGTGGGCATCAACCACTCGCTGAGCCTTTCGCCCTTCTGGGGGTCGGACATCGGCGGCTTCTATCCCACGCCGGATCTGACTGGCGAGCTCTACGCCCGTTGGTTTCAGTTCGCTGCCTTTACCTCGTCGTTCCGCGGACACGGACGAACTTGGCAGATGCGACTGCCTTGGGGGTGGGGCCTCGACAAAATGGGGCCGAAAGAAAGCAACACGCCACCCTTGGAATCGGAGCTTAACAATCCCAAGATCGAACCGATTGCCAAAAAGTATGCCGAACTGCGCTACCAACTGCTGAGCTACAACTACACGTTGGCTTGGGAAGCGCGGACGACGGGGATGCCCATGATGCGATCGATGTGGCTGCACCATCCCACTGATCCCAAGGTTCGAAGCATCGGCGATCAATACCTCTGGGGCCGCGACCTGCTTATCGCTCCGGTTTACAAAAAGAGCGCGACGACCCGAAACGTCTATCTTCCTGCAGGCAAATGGTACGATTGGTGGACCGGCAAGCTTGAGACCGGCGGCGGCAGTGTGCAGCGCGCCGTGGACCTGGCCACCATGCCGATCTATGTCCGTGCCGGCGCGATCGTGCCGATCGACCCCATCCGTCAATACACCGGACAAAAGGTCGACGAGCCCACGACGCTCAAGATCTACCGAGGCACCAACGGCAACTACACGCTGTACGACGACGACGGCATTAGCCTCAGTTACCTCAAAGGCGATTCAGTTCAGACACTGATCAGGTGGGACGATGCCGCCAAACGGTTGGTTATTGAGCCTCAAGTAAAGGGCAGTCCCAAGCGGACATTCAAAATTGAACTCATTCCGGACGGCATAACCAAAGAGATACAATATGCCGGCCAGCGATTAGAGATTGGCCTTTAGAATTTTTGTTCATTCAACAACATTCAGGAATCAGGGCGCAGGAGTTGTGGAAGACGGCGGTGCCAGGGCAATAGCGATGATGAAGGGCCCCATGCCCTGAATATTAAGAAGGAGAGATTCTCTGAAAAATGTGGCAGGTCGAAGCCCCTCCGGAAGTCTAGCTGTGACGCTAAGCAGCAATCTCATCAAGACCGATCAAAGATCGACAAAAAACTCAATAGACCTATCGCCGGAAGTCTAACGCTCATGAAAAAACAATTGTTACCTGTTTTTCTGATCACGGCAGCAATCATAGCTAGCGCTACGGTCGCTTCCGCAGACTCCGTTTCCAAACCCGCAGGATCGAAACCCAACATCATCGTGATCATGCCGGATGATTCCGGTTATGGGAATTATTCCTGCTTAGGCAATCCCATCATCAAGACCCCCAATATCGATGACCTAAAGAAAGAAAGTCTGCTCTTAACGCGGTATCATTCCAGTGCACGGTGTTCTCCCAGCCGTGCTAAACTCCTGAGTGGCTGCCATGAGTTTTTGGGCGGTGTGACCCACACCATCCAAGGGCGCGAGCGTTTGAGCCTGGATACGATCACGCTGCCGCAAGCCCTCAAAACAGCCGGGTATGTCACGGGTATGTTTGGCAAGTGGCACAATGGCAAAGAAGGGCCCTACCGTCCCGGGAATCGCGGGTTTGATGAGTGCTGGATGTACGAAAAGGGCTCAAGAATGAAAGCCACCATTTCTCACAATGGAAAACCGCAGAGAATGGATGGCACCTATCCTACCGATTTATTTTTCGAGAAAGCGACCGAATGGATGGATGTTCAACGTCAGGCAAAGAGACCCTTCTTCGTTTATCTTCCACCAAAATCCCCCCACGGTCCTTATAAGATGGATTCGAGTGATATGCCGAATGAAGAGTATAAAAGATTTCTGGGTACCCATCCGGAAATGACCGTAAAGGCTGCGAAGATCTATTGGGAGGTTGAAAACATTGATCAACGTATTGGCGAGATGATTCACCAACTCGAAGAATGGGGTATCGCAGACAACACTTTATTCATCTTCATTGGAAGTGACAATGGCGCTTCGGGAACCTCGAAAATTTACAATGCCGGGATGAACGGTCAAAAGGGACACCCATACCAGGGCGGTACCCGTGTGCCTGCTTTTTTCAGATGGCCGGGCGGCGGCATCAAGGGTGGTTCGGAAAGCGCAGCACTCATCAGCCAGATGGACATCATGCCAACCCTCCTGGAGCTTACCGGCACCCCTATGACCGATCAGCTCAAGCAACAGGTCGAGGGGCGCAGTCTGGTTCCCATGCTCAGGAACCCCGAGACCGATTGGGAGGACGACCGGCATTTGGTTCACCACGTGGGTGCCTGGGAACAGGGCCAGGCCGCCCAATCGAAACACGCCAGAGTTTCCATCCAGAACAAACGATTCACCCTGGTGAATAACGAGGAGCTTTACGACCTCAGCACTGACCCTGGCGAAACCAAAAACGTGATCGCTGAACATCCCGAAGTCGTGGATCAACTACGGACGGTATACGATCAATGGTGGATCAGGATTCAGTCGGGGTTGGTGAACGAGGATGCCTACGAGAAACCCGCGAAGTGAGTTTGCCGGACACAAATCTGATGAGCCCTGCAACATCTGAATCGAGCACCTAATCGAGACTTTCAAAAACCAAACCATGAAAACCCTCGCCCTATTCACCCTCATGCTCACCGCCTCAGTCTTCGCGAACGGCGAGACCGAGTCGCCCGTTCACCTCTTCATCCTCTCGGGACAATCCAACATGCAGGGGATGGATCCCGAGACCGGGTTCATGACGGAAGCCACCCAGCTCTTTGGAGACGAAAAGGTCGTCTACATCAAGGTGGCCAAGGGTGGTCAGCCTATCTGCCGCTGGCTGGCGGAGTGGGAGACGATTGCGACCGAGGCGGGGCTGGATGAAAATCACCGGAAGAGAATCCACAAGGGAGGGGAGGTCGAGTTTTACCAGCCCATCCTCGATCAGTATGAAGAGCTGCTGAAGGAGCACCCCAAGCTTGCGTCGATCACCTTCTGCTGGATGCAGGGCGAGCGCGATGCCAACGGCGGGGCGGATGCGGCTTACAAGCAGTCGTTGCAGCAATTGATCGCCAACCTGCGCCACGACGTGGAGCGCCCTGACATGAACATTGTCATCGGTCGCATTGGGGACTATGCGCTCGATCGGCCGTCATGCGTCGCGGTGCGACAGGCCCAACGTGATATCGTCGATGAAGATGCGCACGGCGCCTGGGTCGACGTGGATGATCTCAACGATCGCGAGGTCGATGGCAAGCTGGTGAGCGCGGTTCACTACAACAGGCCGGAGGGTTACATCATTCTCGGGCAACGTTTTGCTCGCCAGGGCTATGCGCTTATCAAGGGAGAAAAGCCTGCGGAAGACGGCAGACCGTAGCTTCGGGTTTGCGGTAGATGGTGGGGGTTGCCTCCTGGAAAACCCCACTAACCAATTTAGGAGTATCCCCAAGAAATGTCACCGCGGTCAGGCGGGGGCATCTAGAGAAGGCCTGATACCCGATGCTGGTGACGGGGTATCCTCAATTGTCGCAGGAATCACCAGCTTGCCTGACGCCCCGTCATTACAGTCAGTGATAGTGACCGCATCACCTTCGGGCTCATACTCTAAATGGGTGCTAACCTTCTCACCACAACCCGCGACCAGTAGCGCGGGAGACAGCAGGAGGAGAATCTTCATGCCTCAATCCCTGCCACCTCCCACTCTGAGCAGGTGCGTCTCGGTTCGAATATACAAATCCCCATCTAGAGCAGCAGGAGAGGCCATTATTCTCCCGACTACATCGTTTTTGGATACCACTTTGTATTCAGTTCCCGGATCAATTACAGTTACTTGTCCCTCTTGGGAGCAAACGTAAATCTTGCCTCCCGCATACAGCGGGGAAGCAGAATAGTTCCCCTCCACCCGCTCCACCCAATGCACGCCGCCCGTCCTGGCATCGAAACAACTCGCGATGCCTCCATCCGAAATGACGTAGATCTCGTCTCCAATCAGCAGGGGAGAAGGTTTGGCGGGAATACGCTTGGTCGTTGTCCAAGAGACATGCGACTTCGAAACATCCCCGGAGCCATCGTGGCGAACCGCCCATAGCTGAGGACGACCAAAACCGGTGCAGACATACACATTGCCATGCCCCGCCACAGGACGAGGCACTACCGAGAACCCACTGCCGTGATCGCACCGCCAGTTCTCCTTGCCAGTGAGAGGATCGTAGGAAACCAGCCACTGGGAGCCCATGCAGATTAATTGATCGAGCTTTCCGTTTTCTCCCGGCACCACGACAGGAGTAGAGTAGGCCTTTTTCATCTCGCCCCTTGCGGCCCGCAAGGGGGGACGATCGCTCTTCCAGACTGTCTTCCCAGTATTCTTGTTCACGGCAGCGACAAATTGTTGATCCGTCCCATCGCAAATCAGGATTACCAGCTCTTTGTAGATAATCGGCGAACTGCCGGGTCCAACACTGTGATGAATCTTGAATTGAGTGTCCCACAGCTTCTCCCCTGTCTTCACATTCAGGCAAAAGGTGCCGAACGTTCCAAAATGACAATAAACCTTGCCGCCATCAATTACAGCGGTTGGAGAGGCGTAGCTGTTCAAGTTATGGATCGGCTCTGGCCCCATCAACTTCGCGAGCTCTATTACGTGAAGGACTTTCCCACTAGCTTGATCCAAGCAAATCGCCTGCAGCCGAACTTCTCCCGCCACCTGTTTCTGTTTTGCGTCGTGTTCATCGATTTTCGCCTCTTGCAATCTCGCCTGGCGTTCTGCTTCGGTGGCCACCCGCTCCAGTGCTGTCGTCAGCCAAATCCGGCCATCGGCAATCACGGGAGAAGACCATCCCTTGCCCGGAATTGCTGTCGACCACTTCACCCCATTTTCAGCAGAAAACTCCGTGAGGTAGCCGCTGCCTTCAGCGTGACCATCCCCCTTCGAGCCTCGAAATTCGTTCCAGGATGGGGAGGCATCCGCCGCGCCAGTCAGAGAGCAGGCGAGGAGGCAGGCGAGGCAAAAGGATCGACCGAAAGAGGTGCTTCGAGGACCGCTGGGAATTCCCGTTTTGGGGCTTATTTGGATGCCGTTTCGGGAGGCGGGGGTGGAAGGGGGGGATGGAATCCTGCCTTCGTCCCTCATTGTTCGGAGCTTAGCTGTGGTTCCGGGCAGGGCAAGGCGGAAAGCCGATGTTGGCACGTTTACGGCGGACGCTACGGGCATCCAGTCGCTATACATTCGGGTAGCTGTGGGTTGCCCGGGTCACTTCAACGTCTTGCAGTTGCGAGCCATCCCTGGACGGGCCGTTCGAGATCAGGTCCATCACCAAGGCAGGAGCAGCCCATCCTCGGAAAAGAAATATTTTTTGGACCAGCGAACAACGTGAGACACCGGGAGTCCTCTTCAGGCCTCCCTCGTCTGTCACCCTCCAGAAAGCCCGGCTTGAAAAAGGAAATCCTTGGCAGTAGCAACAGCGGCGAAGGCCGCTGTTGCCGATGCGGGATCGAGCCAAAAATGTCTCAATCATGAAAACGAATCTGACCCTTGCCTGTGTTGTCGCCGCTTGGAGTGCAGTCGCCGTGGCCGCACCTGAGAATTCAATTCAGGAAAGCCGGAAGTCCGCGCTCAAGAAGATCGAGCCGCGGTTGCGCGGGATTTACGAGCAGGGCGAATATCGAGCGAGGGGGTTTCGCGGCGATTGGCTTCCAGACAGTTCCGGCTACACCGTGATGGAGCGTGTTCCAGGGCAGCGGCAAGGTGTGCCGGTCCGCTACGACGCCGCCAGCGGCAAACGCACGGTTTCCGAACGACGCGGGCGGGAGCGGTCTCGAGGTTTCGGCGGCAGGTCTCCGGACGGACGAAAGATGCTGTTCCATGAAAGAGGGAATCTCCATCTGCGCGACCTGGATGGCGGGCGCACGACCCAGCTCACCCGCAGCAGGCCCGGAGAGTCTGTTTCGAACGGCCAGCCGATGTGGAGCCCCGACGGGAAGCGCGTCGCGTTTGTCCAGTCCGATCACTCGAAGATTCGATTGCGTTCCGTGCTCGTTCCGGGTGATCCATCGTATCCCCGGGTTCGTCAGACCCGCTTCGCGCGGGTGGGGGGAGACATCGCCAAACTAAAGGTGGGAGTGGTCGATGCCGCCGGCGGAGAGACTCAATGGCTTCAGATTGCCGAGCCCGACGAGGACTTTTATCTCGGAATGGTCGAGTGGGCCGGCAATTCCAACGAATTGCTGGTGGAGAAACTCAGCCGCTTTCGGGACAAACGCGATTTTCTTTTGGCCGACCTCGAAGCAGGATTGATCAAGACCATCTTCAGCGAATCCGATCCCGCCTGGGTTGTCGCAAGTTACCGCAAGAACGCTGGGCTTGAATGGATTCGCAACGGTCGGGCCTTCCTCGTGATCAGCGAGAAGGACGGCTGGCGGCACGCCTACATCTATTCGCGCGAAGGTAAGGAGGAGAGACTGCTGACGCCCGGTGCTTTCGACATTATCGAAAAGGTGAAAATCGACGAGAAGCGCGGTTGGTTCTACTTCAATGCCTCTCCAGACAATGGAACGCGGAAGTATCTCTATCGCGTCGCCCTCGATGGCTCTGGGAAGCTCG
>Ga0163179_10002990_pt1 | contig 11588 bp, 10 predicted proteins | sample AtlANTMetagenome_FD_109643 | JGI IMG/M metagenome (GOLD analysis project Ga0163179, IMG submission 109643) | Marine eukaryotic phytoplankton communities from the Atlantic Ocean - Atlantic ANT 2 Metagenome | ecosystem: Environmental > Aquatic > Marine > Oceanic | place: North Atlantic Ocean... | reverse complement strand
GGAAAGGTCTGCGTAGAAGTCGGCCGGTGAGTCGCGCCTCGAGAGGCCTCCGGGCTTGCCAAATCGCAGGGTCTTTACGCACCAGGTCAGTCCCGGCGCGAGGCTGGAGCCATGGCCGGCGGCAGCCCGCGCAGCGGCCAGAACATCAACTATGTGGCCGTCGCGCGCCTCGCGGACCGCTGCGTCGTCGCGCACGCGAGCCACGGCGCGCACGTGGACCCGAGCGGCGTGCGCTCGGTCCTGGATCCGGCGCAGATGCGCACGGTCGACGCGAACAAGCACTACAACTTCGAGACGAGTGGCGTCGCGTGGCATTTGGAGAGCGACGGCGCGGCGTGGATCTACGTGGCCATCACGTCGCCCTCCTACCCCCTGAGGCACGCCGCCGGGCTACTGCGGGATCTACGGTCGAGTTTCCGGCCCAAAGCCGAACAGGGTCTGCATGCGAGGGGCGAGGGTGCGTTGAATGACGCGATGGCCGGGACGTTCCGGCGACTCTGCGCCCAATACGATGATCTAGCCAGCGTCGATTCCGTGCACGCGACGCTCGCCAAGGTCGAGACCGTCAAGGTCGTCATGCAGGACTCCATCGAGTTGGCGCTGCAGAACTGCGTGTCGCTGGAGGCCATCGACCGGAAGGCCGACGACCTGCGGTCCCAGGCGGGCGTGTTCAAGGCGCGCGCGAAGACGCTGCGCTCGCGCATGTGGTGGAAGAAGTGCAAGATACAGCTGCTCATCGCGGTCATCGCTCTGACCATACTCGGCGTCATCGTCGTCGTCATCCTGGCCTACACGGGGCAGTTCGACGAGAAGAAGGAGAAATCTTGAGTGGGCGGTCCGGGCTCTGAAATCGATTGGAAAGGAGAACTCACGCATGACGTCGTACTTTGCCTTGGACGCTCCGGACCCCCCACTCCTCCGGGGCGCCGCGGACGAGCTGCCTCCCGACGGAACGTCCCTTAGAACGGCACGGACAAGAATTCTAATTTACATAATTTCCACGACCGTCGACTGGAGGAGCGCCCCCGCGCGGTCCGTGGAGTCTTCGGGCAAATCCCAGTCCGCGGCCGCGCCCTGCGCGGCCTCGGCGCGCCTCAATCCCACGACGACCCTTCGCGCGTCCCAGTCTATGTCCAGCGACCCGAAGTGGTTGACGTGGACCTGCGCGTGCATCACGTTCCGGGCGCCCCGCGCCATCTTCACGACAGCGTCCCCGTGACGCGTCGGCTCGCCGGCGTGGAGGCGCGCGGGGGTCTCTCGCGAACGCGCCGGTCGATGCCCGCGCCGCCGCGCGCGAAGGGAAGCAGCCGGTTCGGACCGGCTTCGTCGAAGCAGCGCTCGTCCGCCACGACGAGCGGGTCGCCGGGCGTCTCCCAGTCCCCGTCGTCGTCGCACGCGTTCGTGTGCGTCCACGACGACCTGCGGGGCGTCCGACCGGTGCGCGGCCGCCGGCGCGGGCGGGGACGCGGCGCGCGTCACGCCGTCGCGTCGACGATGCCCCTCGCCGGCTCGCGATAGAGGCCACCCACGTGTCGATCCCCGGACAACATCACGACTGCGCCGCCGGCGCGTCGATCCAACGCGGCGTACAGGCGGTCGCGCTCGCGGGGCAGCATGCGCCAGCTGCGCGGACGGACGCGTGGCGCTCGGCGTCGCGAAGTCGACGCCGGGTCCGCACCACTCCCAGCCGTGGCCGTCCGCGACGACCTGGATCGACGACGCGAGCAGCCGCAGGTCCGCCGGCTCCCGTAGCAGGTTCCCGAGCCACCGCCACTGCTCCTCGCCGAGCATGTCGCCGTCGTCGCGCGGCACGTACCTGCGCGGAAACCCGCCGGTGACCCTCCCACGCCCCGGCGCCGCGTCGGTGGCGCGGGCACGGGCACGTGCCGCTCCTTGCCCGGCGCGTAGCGCTCGTCCGTCTCCGCGAAGTCGGCTCGAAAAAAACGCGTGTCCAGCAGAATCACCTGGACGCGCCGTCCCGCCGGCCCGAAGCTCTGGGCCGAGTAGACGCCGTCCCTAGATCGGCGCGGATCGTCCGGGGGGGCCTCGACAAACTCCAAGAAGAGCTCCTTCGCGTAGTCTCGGTAGGGATTGGCCGCGCCGCCGTCGTTGAGGCCGTAGTCGTGGTCGTCCCACGTGATCAACATGGGTAACGAAGCTTTAGCCCCGCGGTAGCTCGGGTGGGCCTCGAGCGCGTCGTACGCTTCCTTAAGTTCGGGGCAGCCGTCGGTGCGGCAGTCGCCGTAGACGTTATCCCCGAGCAAAATCGCGAGCTCCGCGCCGTAGGCGTGGACGGCGTCCCAGTACGGCTGCGGGTATTGTTGTTTGGCGCAGCTACCCCACGCGATGCGCGTGAGGACCGCATCGCCGGCGGGGAGAGGGGCCCTGGCTACCGGCGGCCTGTGTGCAAGTCACGCAGTGAGTCGGGCGCACCGATACTCCTTCACAAATTCATCTCTCGGCGACAACGCAACCGAATTCGATGGAATGATTCGGCACGAAGGCGCCGTGATACCTGATTTGTGCTCTGCCGGCGGCATCGAGCCGCTGCCTTTTCCGTCGTCCTTCGTCGCGCGGCCAACGAAGACGCCGCCGACCGCGGCCGCTGAAACGAGGGCGAGGACCCCGCAGCCGACCGCCGCGAGGCGCGGGCCCGGCGTCGGCTTCGCCCGGTAGTACCCGTTCTCCATGCTCGAGACCGAGGCGGTGGTCGTCGGCGACGCAGCGCCGGCGTCCGCCAGGGCGATGGTCGGGTTTAGGGTCAGCTCTACGTTGGCCGTCATGCCGCGTCGCGCGAGGTTCAAAGACTCCAATGGGGTGTGCAATGGCTTAGAGCTGCTTTTTATGCTCCGCGCAGAAAGCGTGACAACAGTTATTGATTCGTGTCCTAGCGTACGTAATACAACGCGACATGCACCCAAAATTAGGTAGCTCAGACGTCTAAAACACACAGCTCGACGCGCTTGCTTGCTAGGGACATGCATCTCTGAATCGACCTTCGCCCCGGCCGCATTCATGGCCGTAGCGCCGATTGGCTTATAGGAGCTATATCACATCGCTGTCTGCGCCACGCTCACCAAGCAGCAGCCCGCGGAAGAGCCGCGTTGGCGCAAACAAGCCGCCGCCATGTGCACCTTCCAAAAGCTGGCGCTGGCCGCAGTCGCGCTCCGCCACACCAACGCCGGCGTCACGAGCGACTTCCAACGCCCGCGAAGAGCGCGCGACCTCGCCGCGCACGAGGTCGGCTGCGCCTACACGAACACCGCGCCCGGAGCGCCGGACGGCGACCTCTTCCGCGGCTTCGCCTGCGACTCGCAGGCGCACGTGTCCTTCGCGTCGCCGACGAGCGCGTTTCTCTCCTACGTCACGCCGGATGTCCCTTCCCAAATAAGGTATAAACGCCAGGACCAGCAGCTCTGGCGCGCCGCCCAAGGCACGGCCCGGTCGTACACGGCCCTGGCGAGCGTCGACCCGCAGCTCTGGGCGCCGACCATGGGCGCCCCGTCGTACACGTTGGAGGAAGTGCGAGCGGCGGCGAACACGACGTCCTGGGCCGTGCCGGGCTCGGCCAGCAGACGGGCGCCTCCATATCCGCGCTGGCTCCAGTCCTACAACGACCCGGCGATGATCTACTCGAGTCCCGTGATACACACGGTCACTTTGGTTGATCTCGACCCTGGAGAAGTGTACGAGTACGAACTAGAGGACGGCGCGCACGCGTTCCGCATGCCCCCACCGACGTACCCAACCAGACTGGGCCTCACAGCCGACGTCGGGCAAACGGGCGTGTCGAACCGGAGCCTCGCGAAACTGGCTGCGTTAGATCCAGACGCGGTATTATTGTCGGGCGACCTGTCCTACGCGGACGGCTGGCCCTGGCGCTGGGACTCGTTCGGCGCCCTCGCGTCCCCGCTGCTCTCGCGAGTCCCGGTCCTCGTGACCGGCGGCAACCACGAGATCGGCTCGTCCGAGGCCTGGCTCCACTACCTGATGCGGTGGCCGACTGTGTGGAAATTAACCAGTGCGTCGGGTGTTGGCTCTGTCGAGCGGTGAGGAACCGACACCGCCAGGCTATCGAGCAGGCGTCGCGTCGATGGCGTGGAGGTCGGCGCGAAGGCGCCGTGAAATTTTGATTCCTGCGCAGGTGGCCGACGCCCCACGCCGAATCGGGCTCGACGAGCCCCTTGTACTGGTCCGCAGACGTCGGGCCGGTCCACGTCGTCGCGCTGAACAGCTACGACAACTTTGTGAATGGTGGAGATAGACTCCAGAGAAGTTGGCTCGAACAGGACCTGTCAAGTGTCGACCGCGCGGCGACGCCCTGGCTGATCGTGATGATGGCGCGGCCGCCGCGTCCACCTTCGTTCGCGCCGCGCGTCACGCCATCGACGCGCTTCCGCCCGCGCAGCACGCCCCGTTCTACAACTCGAACAGCGCTCACGCGCTCGAAGCCGAGTTGATGAGAATGGCCTACGAGCCGCTCCTCCTGAAATATGGTGTGGATATCGTGTTGAGTGGCCACGTCCACGCCTACGAGCGGAGCGACGCGGGTGGCATCTACGACGCGCAACCCAACGAGTGCGGGCCCGTCTACCTCAATTTAGGGGACGGCGGCAATCGGGAAGGCGGATACCCGGCGTGGGTGGAGCCTCACCCGTCCTGGTCCGCCTTCCGCGAGTCTTCCTTCGGCGTCGGGGCGCTCGACATTCTAGACGAGACCCGTGCGGCGTACGCCTGGCACCGCGACGCGTGCGGGGCGGCGACGGCGCCGCACTACGACCTCTCTGCCGACTGCGCGACGCCGCACGACGCCGGGGGAGCTCCCCACGTCGCGATCGATGAAATAGTCCTGCTCCGAGACGTTCGTGCTTCTCCATCGTGCGCCACACTTAGACAAAACCCGCCGCCGGTCGCGCCCTTTCCTAATGGCTGGGGCCAATCCTGGGCGGAGAACGACGACGACGCGCCGCCACCTCTCATCGGTCGGGAGCGGCGGTGCGTCGAGCTGTCGCTGGTGGCTATCGTCGTCGGGACGTGTGCGTCGTTCCTGCTCGGCATCTGTGCCGCGGCGCTGACGAACCGCGTGACGCGCCGGCCCGCGCCGCCTCTGTTGACGCCCGACTCCGCGATCCTGCCGCCTCCTGGCGGCGTGGAGATGTTATGAAAAGTGTATAAAGTGAATTTTTATAGTCGTCTAAGCTTCAGGACGACTCCTACGCGCCCGGTATTCGTACGATCTTCCCTTGGTTACTAGACGCGCGCCACCCTTGCAGCATCCGGGTTCGACTCGTAGTTGTAGTTTGAATTTTCGGCGCGCGCGCCCCCCCGGTCGGGGAAGGCGGGGTCGCGCGCGCGTTTTAGCCGCGACACTGGAATTGTTTTCGATGCCATCGGATTATGGGGAGACTGGGAGTAAGTATAGGTCCAAGCTATGAACCGTGGCGCGAGCCCTGATAAAATTCGTTTAAAACCCCCCCTCCAAGCTCTTACCCTAGCCCCTCTAGCCCCCCTTCAAGACACGCGAGGAATCCGCTAAACCCGCACCTTTGCGACCCTAGCCGCACTCACGCGGGATTCGACCGCATCGCGGTATATATAAGTTTCCGGCTGTAAGACAGAGCTGCGCACTGCGTCTAAGTTGTGGTCCACGAAGCGCACAGCCTGGTTGATACGCATTGAGCACTGCTGGTACAGCAGTCCCTGCCCCGCATTCGTCACCTCTTACTGACCGCTAGAGAGCACAAGCAGGTCGCCGTCAGTTGAAAGAGACATTCGACGTCGAGTACTACGGCAGGTGGCATGAACCTGCAAGCTGCGGTGCTACTGCTCGCGCTCGTCACCACGGCCGAGGGCGCCCCCAGTCTGCGCTTCGTGTCAGTGGGCGACTGGGGCATCGGCTCGGTCGCCGAGGAGAAGAACCCGGGCGAGCGCGCGGCGAGCGAGGCCGTCGCGGACGCCATGGCCGCCGACGTGGCTGCGGAGGGCGCGGCCTTCGTGCTCGCGTTGGGCGACAACTTCTACCAGGACGGCGTCGCGAACGCGACCGACGGGCTGTGGGAACGTGCGTGGCGGGGCCTCTGGCTAGCGAAGCGCGGCGGCGCGCTCGCGGGCCGGCCGTGGTACGCCATCCTGGGCAACCACGACTACCACCAGGGCCTGGACGCGGCGCTGTCGCAGACGCGGCGCATGACCGAGACGGACGACGACGAGTGGCACATGCCCTCGACGGCGCCGTACGTCGTCACGGCGACGCTGGACGACGGCGTTGCACCGCGCACGAATCAAATGCCACGGCGCCTGGTCTGCTCGATGTAGCCGGCGCAACCGCGTCGCCGCCGCGCAGGAGTTTTGTGACGCGCAGGTACCGTCATAAAGATCGTCTGTATCGACACCGCCCAGCTCGCGCCCCACGAGACCGGCCAGACCGGCGAGCCCTACGGCGGCGCGTCGCGGGTTCGCGGCCCGTGTGGAAATCAAATGTCACGGTGCGCTTGGACTTGCAAAGTTGCTTCCTCAAACTGAAAGCTACACGCAACTTGCAGCGATGCGCCTCCGTGCTGAATGATCGCGTCGACCTCCACGCCATCGACGCGACGTCTGCTCGATGGCGTCGCGGCGCGGGTCTCTCACCGCCCGACTTAGCGAGCACGACCGCCGCCGAGCAATGAGTTCGACTACACCCGACTCACCAGTTGGCTTCCCACAGGTCGCGGCTGCTTTAGCCGCAGTCGACGTGGAGCTCCGGGCCGCGGCGGCGGAGGCGACGTGGGTCATCGTCGCGGGCCACTACCCCGTACGAAGCGCGGCCGAGCACGGCGACACGCTGCAGCTGGCGCGGCTGCTGCTCCCTCTTCTCCGCGGAAGAGGCGTAGATGCGTACGCGTGCGGCCACGACCACACGCTCCAGGCGCTCGAGGACACCCCGACGGGCCTCCGCTTCGTCGTTTCGGGCAACGGCGCCGAGCCGGGCGGAAATCCAAATCGCGAAACGAGTTCGCGAAGAATCGGATTCCCACACGCAGGCGCCAAGGTGACGGGCGCTCTCCAGGAGTACCCCGGCCTCATCGACCACCCTGATTCGGACACGAACCTCGCGTTTTCGAGCCTCGAGAACGGCTTCGCCGTGCACGTCGTGGGGCCCGAGTCGATGTTCACGGAGCTGCGCGGGCGCGGCGGTTCGTCCCTGTACTCGATGGAGCAGGCGCCGCGCGCCAAGTGCGCCGCGGCCGACGTCGCAGACTGTCCCTTCTACGACGTCCCCGTCGTCGTGTACCGGCGCGGCGGCGGCGACGACGACGGCGGCGCGTGGGCCGTCGGCGCCGCGGCCGCGTCCGTCTTGGCCGTCGCGGCGGCGGCGAGCTGCGGATGCTCGGCCATGATGGGCTACGCGGCGGGGCGGAAGCGTAGCGAGCCGCCCTCGCCCGGGGCGCACCCCCAGACGCAGCTCGTCTGAGGCGCCTCGGAGGAGTGGGGGTTGCCGATGGTTGTGTATAACTTTTCGAGGGGTCTAGAGCGGAGTTCTCGCGGACGCGAGGATGGTATCGCGCGGCGCCCCGGAACGTTATTGGGCAGCTTGGTGCTAGCTACTAGCACAGCTACTAGCACAGTGCAGAGTGGCGTATAGTTGCACACTAGATCTCGGCTTCTGGTACGGCTCGTGGGCGCTCTAGCGCTGTACTCACCCCTGCCAGCGCGACCGGCGCGCCGCGCCTCGACGCGAGATGCAGATGCAGCCCGAACCTCGTTGGCTCGAACCTTGGGAAGAGCGCCTTGTTAATTTCTCTAGAGCCAAAGGTGCGTGCGCGGCCCCCGCGCCCTTGTCCGCCTTTTATTGGAAGTCAGAGAACTCGCCTCGCGCTGCCCCGCGCCTTGCGTGCGCATCTATCGAGCGCGCGCCCCGCCTTTGGGAGGGGCAACCTTCGATCGCGGCACAGGAGCGCGCGCGTACGATGACGATGCGGCGAGACACATGCCTCCTCCTCGCGCTGGCGGCGCCCGTCCGCCGCCCGCGCGAAGACATCACCTTTATCGCACCCCTGCTGCGACGACTACGCGGCCGACCTGCATGCGCGCCTCACGCGTCTCGTTGGTGAGCTCGAGACAACGGTCTTCGGCGATGGAGCGGCGCGTTCTTCGCGTGCTGATCCGCCGCGCACGCAGGCGGCGGCCGTCTACAAGCTCACGTTCCTCAACGACTTCCAGCAGGGTGCGTTCGACACGGACGCCGCCGAGCACGTAGGCTATGACGTCGCCACGTTTCGCGCTTTCGTCGCGTCGGCGGCTGTGCAGCCATCAAAACGTCACGCCGGTGCCCGCTCACCGGTCGATGTGCGCGCAGGTCGGCCGAGTCGGCGGACGTCGTCGTCGTCGACCTCTCGGACCCGACGAACCTGGAGCACACGTCGACGCTCTCCGTCGGAGGCGACCTGGCCTACCGCTGCCCGGAGCAGGACTGCATCTACGAGGGCATGGACTTCGGCGGCTACGGGTCGACGTGCAACGCCGACGGCTCCAACTACGCGGACACGCTCCGCATCGTCGCGAACGACGCCGCCTTCTCCTGCTGCGGCGGGCGCCTGGGCGGCAACCAAAGTTCAAAGAGAGAGAAGCCTGCCCGATGGCGTGGAGGCGGAACGCCCCGCCTCACGGGTCGATGTGCGCGCAGGCTGGTGGTCGGGCACAATCGAGGTCGACGCCTCGATGACGTCGCCCGAGGCGTGCCAGATACTCTGCGCGAACGACGCGGCCTGCTCCTTTTGGTCGTACGAGGACGAGTGCGCCGCCGTGGACCACTGCGCGGAAATCAAAGTTTCACTGCGCCGTCCGACCCACTGGTTGCTTCCCCACAGGTGGACAAGAACGGCGGCGAGGTCTGCGCCGACGACGGCACGCGCTACCACGAGTGCTACCTCAAGTCGACCTACGCGGACGCCGCCTGCAACGACTACGCCGTCTGGGCGCCGGGTCCGCACTGGCAGTCGCACTCCTACGACGAGAACTGGGTCGGCGCGGCGGGCCCAAGCACGTGCGGCAACGTCGCCGCGGACAGCGTCCAGTCCGTTGCGACGGGGACCGTCGAGGGCTACCCGGACGGCGTCGTTGTCGCCGCGTCGCCGCACAAGTTCGAATGGGCCAACGGCTACCTCGCGTGCGCGCGCCGCGTGCGCAAAAACTTTCCCGCCCGCGGCGCGGCAGGACGCGCTTGGGCTAGTGCGACGGAAGGACGCCCGCGCAGGTTCTACAACGCGAAGACGCTCAACTGGATCGGCTGCGCCGAGGCGGGCATCAAGCCCGAGGGTATCACGTCGATGGGCAACAAGGTCGCGTGCATCAACGAGGGCTCGGCGCGTGAGGACGGCCTCATGGACCACGAGGGCTCGATGACCATGTGCTCGATGACCGTGACGTCCAACCCGACGTCCGTCAGCCCGTCGTGCACGACCTACGGCTACACGGAGGCGAACTTTGCAACCGGCGCATTCCTCTCGTCCCAGGAGTACCGCTACCGCGACCTGCGGCTCTACGGCCCGAACGGCAACCGCGTCGACCGGTGCACACATCAAACGTCACGGCGCCTTCCGGGGAGCGGAGGTCGCGGCGAACCAAGGCGAACTCACGGGTTGATTGGCACGCAGGCCCCGACCTGGACCTCGAGCCCGAGGGCGGCGCGTTCGTCGACGAGAACACGTTCATCGTGAACTTCCAGGACAACAACGGGTACGCGATTTTCGACGTCCCGAATGAGCGGTACACCTACATGGGCGGCTACGGCTACCTGCCCATGACGATGGACGCCTCGGACAAAGACAACAAGTACGAGCTCAAGTCCGGTTGGGGGGCGAGCAACACACCGGCGTACGGCGTCCACATGCCCGACCAGATCGCCGGCGTGACGGTCGGCGGCAAGACGTACATCCTCACGGCCAACGAGGGCGGCTCGCGCGACGGCGAGGACTCCATCGGCATCGCCGAGGCCGACGACGGCACCGAGTTCGAGGGCGAGGAGGCGCGGTTCGGCAGCATCGGGGATCCGCCCGCGGCGACGCCGTGCACCGATTGCGCCGACGACGCGGAGCTGGGCCGCGTGCTCTCGACGCCGTTCCAGCCCTCGGACTTCGCGTCGAACGCCTGCGGCATGAACTCGTGCTCGGCGGAGGAGCTCACCTACGGCCTCTCAACCACCTTCGAGTGCGTCTACAGGTGGGCCGATTTTGGTGGCCACGCGGGCGGCTCGTGCGACTACGCCGACACGGACAAGATCCTCGTGGGCGACGTGAGCGTCTGCCCGGGCTGGTTCGACGGCCCCTGCGAGCTCGACGCGACGATGGCGTCGCCGCAGGACTGCATGGCGCGCTGCGCAGCCGAAAGCGGGTGCAACTTCTGGACCTACGAGTTCGAGGAGGGCGTCCACGAGTGCTTCCTGAAGCCCGGGACCTACTCCGACAAGACGGGCGGCGTCACGGATGCCATGTGCCAGGAGTACGTGCGCTACTTCCAGGAGTACGGCGACCCGGCCTGGGTCGGCTACTCGGGCCCGAAGCGATGCGACTGGGCTAAGGCGCCCCTCACGACGACGAAGGGGTCGGCCGGCACTGGCTCGGACGGCGGCATCGTGTCGATCGGCGGCCGGTCGTTCACGATCTTCGAGTAGTGCCCCGGCGTCGTCGTCGCCGCGCCGCCGGGCGAACAACGTCGCGCCCGCAGGTACAAGTCCAAGACCGAGCCGCTGGTCCAGGTCTTCGACTCGGGGAGCAAGTTCGAGGAAGTCACGTTCAACGTCGCGAACGGCCTCTGCAGCGGCTGCGACGACGCCGCGAACTTCGCCCGGTGCGAGGTCGAGTGCCCGTTCAACTCGGACGAGGCGCCGCCGAGCATGGACGACCGCTCGGACGCCAAGGGCCCCGAGCCCGAGTGCGTAACGACGGGCGTGATTGGCGAAGACACGCTCGCGTTCATCGGCCTCGAGCGGACGGGCGGCATCGTCACGTACAAGATCAACGACCCGGCGAACGCGGAGTTCCAGGACTTCCTCAACGTGCGCAACTGGCTCGTGGGCGCGGATGATGTGCCGGAGGAGGACGACGCCGGCTGGTCCGACTACTACGTGCAGAAATCGCTGAACGACGGCCCGGAGTCGTTCGTGTTCATCTCGGCGGAGGACTCGCCCGTCAAGGTGCCGCTGCTGCTGGCGGTGACGCCGATGGCGGGCCGCCTCACGATCTACTCGGTCGAGGACGGCGGCGCGCGCGCGGACGACGGCTCGTGCAAGAACACCGCCACCTGCCCGTACATCGACACGAAGGACGGCGGCACGGGCGCGGCCAAGGCCCAGGCCAAGGCCCGCTTCGCCACGGCCAGCGAGGCCGGCGCCGCCGCCGCCGCCGGCGGCGGCGGCGGCGGCGGAGGCGGCGGCAGCGACAACGACGACGACGAGACGCCCGTGGGGCTCATCGTTCTCATCATCATCCTGGTCGTCGTCGTCCTGGGCGTCGGCGTTCTGGCCTGCTTCTTCTTCAACAAGAGCAAGAACCTTCAGGAGAAGTACGGCGCGCTCGCGGAGAAGAACATGCTCCACGAGGCGGCGAAGG